>SDBU01000346.1_pt1 | contig 65958 bp, 52 predicted proteins | sample 2277071 | NCBI WGS metagenome assembly SDBU01 (sample SAMN10397929, study PRJNA504765) | marine sediment metagenome | isolation source: marine sediment core GS08_GC12, 126 cmbsf | place: Arctic Ocean: Gakkel Ridge, Loki's castle | collected 2008 | reverse complement strand
CACAATCAGGGCTCTCATCACTTGCCTATCCCCGGTTTTGAAGCTCCGTGGCACTTCCAGACCTGCTCAGAACCCGGTTTTCGGCTGAGTCTCTAGGGCGACGGTATCACCAGCAAGCATGCCACATGGATGAAGCCAGCCTCGTCAGTGGTGACAGCAGACGGGTGATCCGAAGGGATCAATCCGTGAACCCGATGCTCTCTCCCATCTCTGCCACCCGTCCTCCTGCCCGCATCATCCTAACTTCCCAGAGACCTCAGCGCGCGCTTGATGCTGTTCCTGACCTGCTCGTCCTCCTCTGTCTCCAGCCGTGCCTCCAGCGGTTCAATGGCCCTCGGGTCGCCGATCTTGCCAAGAGCCTCTGCTGCACATTGTCGCACGAACTTGTTCGAATCCCTTAGGCGCTCGATCAACGGCTGCACCGCCCGGACGTCGCCAAGGTCTCGCACGGCATAGCAGGCCACCTGCCTGATGGAGCTATCCTCATCTCCCAAAGCTGCAATCAGCGGCTCTACCGCTCGAGGGTCTTTAAGATCATCCAAGGCATGCACGGCCAAGTTGCGGATCGTGTCATCCGGGTTACCCAGAGCATCGATGAGAGCTTCCACCGCCTTCAACTGGCCGAGGGACTTGACCGCCTCCCGACGCACCTTGTCATGGTCGTCGTACAGAGCCTTCCTGAGAGGCTCCACAGCTCGCTGGTCCCCAAGCTTGCCCAGGGCATAGGCTGCTGCCCAGCGTACTCCCGGACTGCCACCCTGGAGGGAGCTCACCAGATATGCAAACGTCTCCTCTTGTGCCACACCCAGCGCCTCACACGCATACCCACTCACTGCGGAGTCGCTGCTCGCCAAAGCGCGCACTAGAGAGAGTTCCTCGGTAAAGATCTTTTTCTGGCCAATCGGTATGCCCGCCTCACTGGCCAGCCACATGGCTTGGATGACGTCCTCATCGGAGGCGGCGGGGCTGCCGCCAAAGGGCACCAAGCTGCTTCTAAGCACGTAGCGGCCGTCCAGCTTGGGGCGAGAGACGTCGTCGGTCACGATCCATACGGCGACTTGCTTCACCACGGGAGTGTACTTCCCCTTCTCAATGGCTGCCACGAGCCTCTGCAGCTCCTCCTGCTCGGGCCAAGCGACGATATCAAAGCTCGACTCGGCACCTGGGACGGCCAGCAACAAATTGGCGCAGGCCGATGGCACGGTTATCTTGACCGGCTCATCCTCCGTGAGGTACAAGGTGGTTTGCTGCACTGAAACCATGTTCTGACCACTGCCACGGTTGACAAAGTATGTGCCAACGGGAATGAGTATCTTCAGGCTCACCGGCTCCAGTCTCTCTGCCACAATTCGCACTGCCGACAGCCCAGCGCCTTCCGTTTGGACCGAGATTCTCTCCTGATTTAGGGCGTCCATGAGGCTGAGCACCACGGCCGGAGTTGCCGTTGGCGGGCGGGGGGTTCGCGTCGGCGCGCGAGTGCGAGCGCTTACCCGAGCGGTGCGAGTGGGAGTCCCCTGCCTTTGCCGTTGGATGGTCGAGAAGATCCCCAATGTGACGCAGCAACCCATCACCGTAGCCAGTATCAGGAATACGAGCCAGCCTCGCTTCTTTCGAGCAGACACGATGCTCTACCTCCCGATCAGTCCCCATCCGTCAGATCATCCAACAAGCGTTCGTCTGTGCGTCTTGCTGAAACACTCACGCCACGCGCCGAGCCGGGGGGGTGCAGGCGCTCACGATAGGCGGTCGCTTCAACGCGGCACGCTAAAGCAGTCCTTATGTCATCGTAAACCATCATAGCTTCCCCCGCTTTCTTTGTCAATGCTTTTCCGGCAATCGACCCTTGCCCAATCCCGCATCCGCCAGCCTGCGAAACACGGAGAGCATCTCGAGCGTCACGACTCCCACATCGCCGAACCCAGCGCAAAGGCGTTGCGTCAGCTCTCTGATGCGGAGAGCTGGCATCCCGGGTGACGTGTGTGTTGACAATGGCAGAAGTATATGGTAGATTGATTGTGAACGGGCGTCATGCAGTCCCGATTTCTCGTGGCTGCCCACGAGCCAGCCCCCACGGATCTGCTCAACATGCGGAGGTCGCGATGGGCTCCCATAGCAAGGGCGTCGCCCCCAAGCGCCCGAAAGCAGTGAGAAGGCGCCACGCAGTACGCGCGAGGTCTCAAGACTCTGACATCATCATCCAACACTCGGACGGCGACGCGCTTCGACGAGCTATCCTCCGGTCTGATCCCTCGTCACCAGCAGCTCTGCTCACCCTTCAGCGCCTGGCGGGCAATACGGCCGTCCAGCTCCTGACCCAGCCCGAGGCCGTCCAGCAAACTGCCGTGACCCCAGATTCGGGGGGGCTTATCCAGCGAGGTTGGTTCAGCCGCGCCGCCAGGTGGGTTAGGAGAGGCGCAAGAGCGGTCTCGCGGGGCGCGCGCAGCCTGGCCTCTCGCGCGGGAAGAGGGCTGGCCAGCGCTGCCCGGCGCGTTGTGGCAGGGGGCACGCGGGCATTCCGAGCCGTGCGAACCGGGCTGACCAGAGCAGTGAGCGGAGTAGCCCGTGCCGGAGCCAGCGCCTACAGAGGCATCAGAGGAGGACTGGCCCGGGCATTCAGCCAGATCAGGGGCCTTGGCAGGCGCGCCGTTGGGGGTATGCGCGGCTTGATCGGCCGAGCGAGGGATGTAGTATCGAGGGTGGCGCGGGGCGTGGCGAGCTTTGCGCGAAGGGCCTTCGGTGGCGTGCGCGGCCTGGTGCGCCGGGCGAGGGGAGCCGTCACCGGATTCGCCCAAAGGGTGGCTGGCCTTGCACGGAGGGCCTTCGGCGGCTTGGGCAGTCTGCTGGGCCGGGCGAGGGGAGCCGTCACCAGGATGGCCCAAAGCGTGGCGGGCCTTGCACGGAGCGCCTTCAGCCGCGTGCGGCGCTGGGTCGGTCGGGCAAGAAAGGCGGTCGCTGGCGCGGCCCGCACCGTGGCTGGCTTTGCAAGAAGGGCCGCCACCCGGGTGCAAAGGTGGGTGCGCAGGAGACTTGGCATAGTGGGCCCTCCGGGGGCCGTTCAGCCCACACCCCACGGCAACATCCTGGGAGCTCACCAGGCTGGCCGGGCAAGGACCGCCTATTTCAGGCTGTCATCGAGAGACCAGGATGCATTCGACAACTTGTTGCAGCGTGCCGGGGCGGCCAACGAGCAGCGGTATCTCTACAAGGCGCTGGCGTCGGGACACAGCCTGGCTGAGCTGACCACCTTTGCGACCAGGATTCGGGGAAAGAGCGCCGCCTGGATGCAAAACAATTTGCGGCTCACCGGCAGCACCACGGGCACCGGCGTGCAGCAGCAATGGAGTCACTCCTGCAACGTGACCACGGTCCAGGCCGTCCGGGGCGAGATGGACCCAATCTATGCGCTCAGAATCCACGATGAGAACCCCAATTTCGGTGTCGTGGACGACGCCGATGCGACCAGGAGGAACCCCAGGCTCGCGGCCGAGCAGCAGGCGGGCCTGGAAAGCGTGTATGGCGGAACCAAGTTTGGGGCCCATTCTGGCGTGGCCGCCGCGCGAGGAGCTGCTGGAGGGAGAGGCCGCTGGGCCGATGATCTCCTGAACCAAATGAGCAACGTTACCGGCCTCACCTACTCGACCCAGTTGGTGGGCCCGGACGTCACGGCGGCGCAGGCTCGCGCAAGAATCGACACCGCCGTGGATAGGGGAATGCCGATGCCCATCGTGATCGGCAACGGTGCAGGGCAATATACCCACTATGTGCTGGTGACCGGCAGGGCGGCTGGTCCTCCCCCGACTTATACGATTCACGACCCTTGGAGCGGGAGGACGGTTACCAGAACGCAAGCCCAGATGAGAAACGGAACCCTCAACATCGCTGGCTCCAATCAAATCACGGCGATCGAGGATCCGTCGCCCAGGAGGGATTAGAGGAGAGTTAGTCCTTGGCCGAAAAGGATAGCTACGATCGTTCAGAACTGCTGGCCCTGACTCCACTGCGATACCTGGCCAACGGCTTCCACAGCGAGACAGGCCAGCTTCGTCCCGAGCTCCAGGGCGTGTTCGCTACCGCCGCTGCCACACAACTCGAGGAAGCGGAGGCCTCTCCCCAGGAATTCGCGGCCACACTCGAGGCGTTTCGACAGGTGCTTCCTCTGTACCAGGCCAAACCCGGCAAGCGATTCTCAACGGCGCGTGCTGAAGCTCTGGAAACAGTGGCCATGATGTATGCCCAGCCCAATAACCGAGGAATCGTGACATGGCTGGATCAGTGCGGCACTGCCATAAAGACCGAGGACGACATTGCAGCGTTTATCGACCACTTTGTCGCCGTGGTGCGCCAATACGGCGTGATCACCGCCCTGAAAGGCCTCTAGTCCGTGCGGCATTGATTCTCTCCCTCATCCTCGGGTCCATGGGGTGTTCAAGAACTCGCTCGCCCAGCGCCGCCAGGTTGGAGCCGGAGCGTACAAGTATGCAAGTTGACGATTGCCTTGCACAGCATCAGATCATCGTTCGGGCTGGCTACACCGTGGTACAGCCTACCTCCGGTGCCAGCTCGCGGATCGAATCGGCGGTGGAGCAGAACAACCAGGCAGCCCGCCTGGAGAGCTTGGAAGACGATCTGAACCCGGAGGTCCTCGATCCTGACAAGGTGGAGGCGTTTCTCCTGGGACTGCCAGGTTTGCCCGATGAGACCCTGGGCAAGCTGCGAGACAGGGTTCTCTACCTGAACGCCCCCACGCTGTTCCTTGGAACGGCTACAGCGATAACCGCCCACACACTTGGGCAAGGATACTCTCTGGCCGTTCCAGAGAGCGCGCCAGGGGGTCTTGTTCAGCCAACCTTGAGTGCCGAGATCGACAAGGCGCTGGCGCAGGACCTGACCGGGCGAGCGCGTGAGGCAACTGCCCTGTTCGACCAGCAGGTGAAAGAGCTGGAGTCGCGCGTTGCCGGTCTTGGCCAGGACTCGGAAGAAATGGGGAGCGTCCTGCGGGAACTCTCCCTGGCCCGCTCGAAGCGATTTGCTGCCTCGATGGTGTGGCGCGACAACAGCGCCGCTCTGACACAAGCAGACCCGGACAATCGGGAGCTTGCCGCTGAGGCGAAAAGGGCCCGCGAAGCCGCGGCAGAGTACGTTAGTCCTCCCTGGATTGGCATGCCCGCGCCAGGGTAGCCCAAGCATTCAGTGCAAAGCGGTGTAAGCATCAGGACGCTGTCGCCAAAGGAGTGCCCTGAGCTAGCCCGAGCGGCTCCGGAACACGTTGCGCCCCTCTCCACTCGCGATTGCCCACGTCCGCCTCAGGGCGACGGGTCCTATCTCCTCTCGACCCCCAGGTAGTTGACGATGGTAGCCAAAAAGACCTTGGTGGTGCGCACGATGTTGGCCACATCGACCCACTCCAGGTCGGCGTGGGCGGTGGTGCTGCCCGTGCCATGGGCGACGGCGGGGATGCCAGCCTCGCGCACGATTATGTTCACGTCACTCACCGACAGAGCGCCGACCAGGGGGAGCTCCTGTCCAACGACCTGCCGATAACCCTTCCTCAGCGCCCCCACGATAGGCGCATCAGGAGAGATCTCAAAGCCCAGGCCATTGCCAAAGACGCGAAGGTCTACATCGAGGCCTGGGTGACGCTGGACGGACGCCTCCAGCTCGTCGAACGTGCCAAGCACGTCCCGCCACTCCTTATCGGGCCAGAACCGGTGGATGCCGTTGAGGAAAGCTCGTGTGGGCACCCTATTGTAAAAGTCCCCGCCATGTATCTGGCCGAGGAAGAACGTCTCTGGCCCAAGCGTCGGATCGGAGCGAGAGGCGAGCTCGGAGTCTCGTCCCAGTATGCGCGCGGCCAGACGCACGGCATAGTCCAAGGGATTGGGCACGCCCCGAGGACGGGCCTGATTCTCATGGAGCACCTCACCCTGGCGCCCAATGTCGATCTCAAACAGGGCCTGGCCCTTGCCTCGGATCGCCAGCGTGTCGAACCCCCCTTCGGCGACCAGGGCGGCATCCACGAACACGTCACCCCGATCGATCAGATACCTCAGGCCTTCCATGCGTCCCACAGGGGCCTCGTGCAGCGAGTGGGTCACCAGAACGAGGTTGCCCCCAAGGCAGAGGCCGGTCTCAACAAGGACACGGGTGGCCTCCACCATGGCAGCGATACCTGACTTCATGTCACCCGCACCGCGACCATAGATACGGCCATGCTCAACATAAGGGTCGGGATGTGGGGCATGGATGGTGTCTAAATGCCCATCCAGGGTGAGCGTGAGGCGGCCTGGCCGGTCGCCATAGCGGGCGATCGTTGAGGGACTGGTGGGGTGGTCACGCAGGATCTCGACGGATAGCCCCAACCCGCGCACGGTGTCGGTGTAAAACTCGGAGACTTCCACCGAATCCCCCGTTGGGCTCGGGATGCGGACCATGTCCAGTGTCATATCACGAAGACGCTGGGCGCTCACCTGCGAGCCCAGTTTCTCAATGAGAGGGTTCATGGCCATACCTCCCTAGGTGGCGCAGATGCGAATCGCCAGGTCGCAGAGGGGTCCCATCTGCACCTTCACCGGCCACCGGCGATCTCATCGGCAAGGCATCTCACAAGGATGTCAACCATCTCGTCCGCCTGGTCCAGCGTGGTGATGAGAGGGGGACCCAAAGCGATCCAGTTCGGGTCACACCGCAGGATGAGCCCTGCATCCATGAGCCTCTTTTCCACTCGCTTCCCGAATCGCCGTTCGGGGGGAAACGCGCGCCGGGTTTCCATATCCTGCACGAACTCAACCCCAACAAGGGCGCCCTTGCCACGCACCTCGCCAAGAACACCAACATCCCCTACCTCTTTCTCCAGCCGCCGGCGAATATGGTCGCCGACCCTCTGGCCCTTCGCTATGAGATCCCCCTCTTCGATAACCTCGATCACAGCCAGACCAGCGGCGGCGGAGATGGGATTGCCTGCAAAAGTGTGCCCATGGCCGAAGTGAATGCCCTCCTCTTCTTCACCCCAAAAGGCCGAGTAGTACAGGTCATCGGAGATTGCTGCCGCGGCCAGGGGCGCATATCCACCGGACAGACCCTTACCCATGCAGAGTATGTCGGGCGTCACCCCAAAGGTCTGAGCGGCAAACCAATTGCCAGTGCGCCCCATGCCGGTGATGATCTCATCAAAGATGAGAATGACATTGTGCTTTGTGCACGTTTCGCGGATGATGGGCAGGTACTCTGGCGGTGGCGTCACGATCCCCCCAGTGTTGCCGATCGGTTCGATCATGACCGCTGCCACAGACTCGGGTCCCTCGTTCACGATGAGATAGTCCAACATTCGGGCGCAGAGAGCATCGCACGAGGGATAGCTCAAGCTGTAGGGGCAGGTGAAGCAGGTCGGCGGGGGGAGGTGAAGGAAGCCCTCCAGAAACGGGCCGAAGACGCTCTTCCGGCTGCCCGCAAGCCCCGTAGCCGAGAGTGCCCCCAGCGTAGCACCATGGTATCCCTTGTAAAGAGAGAGCACCTTGTACTTGGCAGGACTGCCGCTTTGCCTGTGATACTGTCGCGCGAACTTTATGGCCGTTTCTGTCGCCTCGGAGCCACCTGAAACGAGCTTCAGGGTGTTCAGTGGGCCAGGCGTGATCTCTGAGAGACGCTTGGCATATCGAATGGTGATGTCGGCCACGGCGTGGAGTGGGGCCACAAAGAAGGCCCGCTTCTGCTGCTTTCGTATCGCCTCAATGACTTGTTCGTTTCCATGCCCGATGTTGGCCACATAGATGCCCGAGATTCCGTCCAGGTAGCGCTTGCCGTAGACATCGGTGAGATAGATCCCTTTTGCACTGGCGATGATGCACGGCTTTTCACAGAAGCTCTTCATCTGCTGAAACTCTATCATCAAGTGGTGAAGGTCCTCTCGCAAGGTGGCGTTCGATGTCATCTTTGCCTCCGGCGTCTCACAACTATGCAAGAATCGAGAGTTGCCCGTCGTTGTCCGTGGCGAAGCTGCTCTGGCCAAGTGTATCTGGTTCAGTCCGGACAGGCAAGGACGCCCATCCTTCAGGCCATGTGCGACACCCGTCTGACTCTCCCGATGGCGATCATCGTGCTGTTCCATGCCGTGGGTCGCAGTCGGCTTGTGCCCTTCGATACGTCTGTGGTAGACTCGCCGGTGGCCTAGCCCTTCCGTCGGGGATTGGGCGACGGCGGGGATCCGTCCGGCCAACATCATAACGGAGTCAACAGGAGGACCATCATGGACACGTTGCAGACCATTCTCGAGAGGCGGAGCGTCCGCAGGTACAAGCGGGAGGCGATCCCCAAAGAGCACCTGAAACAGATCCTGGAGGCAGGCCGTCAGGCACCGTCGGCAGCCAATCGCCAGCCCTGGCACTTTGTCATCGTCGGTGAGCCTGAGCAGAAGCAGCGGGTGGCTGAGGCTTGCAACGGTCAAACGTGGATGGCCGACGCCGCCTGCATTGTGGTGGCCATTGGCCTTCCGGAGACAAGCAGCAAGTGGTACAAGGTGGATGTGGCCATCGCCCTGGAGAACATGGTCCTGGCAGCCCGCAGTCTGGGCTACGGCACCTGCTGGATCGGCGCGTTCCAGCCCGCACGGATCAAGGAGGTGTGTCAGATTCCCCCCGAGCTGGAGATCGTGGCCTGTACGCCTCTCGGGGTGCCCGACGTAGCGCCGGCGGCCCGTGCGCGCAAAGCCTGGGAGCAGGTCTTTTCTGCCGATCGCTATGGGGAGCCCCTGGAGGGGTAGCAAGGGCCCTATTGCTGCCCGGCGCCGCCCAAACCCCCGTGAGAGCACTAGCGACCGCCACGCGGTCTAGGGTGGCTGTCAGCGGCCGCAGTGTAGAGAACATGAGAAAGGGACGAGAGCTCAGGCTCTCGTCCTTCTGGTCTGCCTTCCTGGCTGGCCGTCCCATCCTGACGGGGGGCGGAGCCCATCTACGAGGACGGGAAGAACCTTATGCTGCCATCCCGCACTACGACCTCTCCTTCTTTCACCACCGCCAGCGGCGTAACCACCGTAGACATGTCTTCGAGAGGATTCCTGGCCACGAAGAGCATGTCGGCCAGCTTGCCCTTCTGCACCGAGCCGATCGTGTCAGCCAATCCCATGGCCTGAGCCGGGATGAGAGTAGTCATCTCTATGACTTCCATGGCATTCGCTCTTCCTTCGTCCACCATCCGGGCCATGTACTTGGGAAGCATATCAAAGCCCTGCCCGATGGCGTCGGTATCGATGAATATGCGCACGCCGGCCTCCTGCATGCGCCGCATGAGGTCCCAACGGGTCATCTCTCCCCAATCCTGGCCCCGGCCATCTCTGCTAACCAGAGGCACAAATCCATTGCCACAATTCATGCCCGCGAACAACCCTTTCTCCCCCGCAAGCCTGGCCGCTCTGTGGTCATACTCGATGGTGCCCTCCTCCACGCCCAGCCAGTTGCAGTGCTCGAGCACGTCCACACCAGCCGCTATGCAGCTACGCATGGCTTCCGTAGCGTTGACATGGCAATGGACGCGCCTGTTCAGACGGTGGGCATCCTCTACAGCCGCCCGAAGCTCATCAGTCGTGTACTGCGCCCGGCGACGGTTGTTCTTCGGACCCCAGTGCGAGCCACCAGAGGCCATGATCTTGACAAAGTCGGCGCCATCCCAGACCACCTTGCGGATGCCCTTGCGCAGTTCGTCAGCGGTGTCCAGCCCCCACCTGGTCCAGGCATAGCCGTGGCCATTGGTCACGGTAAGAAAGGGCCCACAGGCCCAGACCCGTGAGCCCGGTATCTGGCCACTGGCGATGGCGTCCCGCAACTGGATGGTTATGCCGTAACGCGCACCGCAATCGCCAACTGTGGTCACCCCCGCGGCCAGAGTCAGCTGGGCGTTCTGGGCAGCCAGCAAGGCCATCCGCACGGGGTCTGCATCGATCTCGGGCCAGTCAGGGCGAAAGTCGGCCAGGGCCAGGTGCAGATGGGCATCCACCAGGCCAGGTAGAATGGTCGCGTCGGACATGTCGATCAACTCCGCATCTTCGAGCAGCTCCTCGGGGAGCCTACCGGATCCGATCTCCTGGATGATGCCGTCATCGACCACGATGTACGGATTCCTGATGGGTCTCTTGCCCATCCCATCGATCAACAACGTTCCCAAGAACACGCGCCTGGTCATACCGCTCTCCTCTCCAACCAATATCATGGCAGATCGTTATCGGAGAATTTCAGCGTACGCTCAGCGAGGAAAAAGTCGAATTCGGCCACGTCCCCGAACGTCGAGCGATCCCTTGCCGTGAGAGGACACAGAGGCGTAGCGAAGCGTATCCGAGACTATCAAGACGATGTTCATGCGCGCCACCCTATCTGTTCCATGCTTCTCGGAACAACCGCAGCCAATTCCCATGCATGATCGCCTCTACGTCGTCTTCGCCGAGGCCACGATTGCCCAAGAGATCGGGGATCGTTTGCAGGTCAGCGATGGTGTCCAGGTCGTGTGGGCATTGCTCTGTACCATATCCGCCATCCAGGTCGCTGCCGATGCCCACGTGCCGCGCGTCGCCGGCCACCCGGCAGATGTGGATGATCTGGTCTGCAACGGCCTCCATACTGACCACGGCGTTCGAGGTTTCGCTGTTAACCCATCCTGGGTAGAGCATCCAGGCATCCAGGGCCACCCCAATCACCCCACCGCGCCCGATGACGGCCTGGAGTTGCTGGTCCGAAAACTGCCGATCTCCGGGGACCAGAGCGCGGCAATTGTTGTGACTGGCCAACACCCGCCCCTCAAAGATGTCCAGCGCCTCCCAAAAGGCCTGGTCCGAGAGATGGGTGACATCCAGAACCATGCCGACTGAATCCATCTCCCGAAGCAGAGCCCTCCCCAACTCTGTCACTCCTCCATCGGTCCCCGTCCCATGTGCGTAGGCACTGACCCCATAGTGCGACAAGCTCACCACGCGCAGCCCGTCCTCCCACCAGGATGCGACCTGCTCCGGCCAGACGATGGGATCGGCCCCCTCCATGGCCACAATGAAGCCGACGGGCTCATCTGCGACGCGCTCCTGCCAAGCCTTGAAATGACTATGAAGGCTCTGCCAGTCCGTGAGTATTCGCGCCTTTCCCTGCGCTTGCAGCACGCGATAGTAGGCCAGTTGCCCCTGGGCCTTGGCGTAGGAGATCTCCTGACACCCCGATCCGCTGGCCGGGCTGTTGGGGCGAGCCGTTCGGTCGATGACCGTCGCACAGCACACCGCGATTTCTGCCTTCTGCATCTCTGGCAGGCTGGTTGTGCCATGCGCCCGTCCTTTTTCGCTCATGCCCGCTTCCGCCTTGCGAAGGTCATCCACGCTCAGATCGAGGTTCCGGTCCCATGTGAGCGCATTCATAGCCAGATCTAGGTGGGCGTCAATCATCAACATCGCGGTCTCCCCTTTCGGCTGGTCGCCTCGACCACTTCCACATTGTACGCTGCCTTCGTGCCACTGCCAACCTGACCCATCCGAAGACTTGGCCCATGAATAGCGCGGCCAGCCCTGGCCTTTCTACTCCTTGATGACGACCACCACCCCCAGTTCGGCCCACGCGTACAGCGTCTCTGCCTCTTCCACACCCAGAACGATGCAGCCGTAGGACACGGGAGTGCCCAGGTTGCCCGCCCACAGCCGGTGCCCGCTCGACAAGATCGGCAGCGCGTGAATGCCGTTGATCGAACCCGGCCCGGCAGCGTAAATGCCGAGAAAGCGGGGCATCACCAAGTCCCATTGGCTAGCGTAGGCGCTGTCTTCTTTGACCAGGATCTGGAACACGCCCGTATAGGTCGGAGACCCCTCGCGCCCCGTGGAGACGAGCCAATCGTGAAGCAAACCCCCGCCTTCATACACTCGCATGCGTTGCTCACTGAGGTCGATGACGACGCGCTTCCCCGGAACGGGCAGGTGCGGGGTCAGTATATCTTGCGTGGGAATCACCACCTCCTGTCCCACTTGTAGGCGGCTCAGATCGACCTCTGGGTTGGCCTGGGTGAGGGTCCAGAGGGGCATCCCATGGGCTGCCGCGATCTTGACCGCCGTATCGCCCGACTTGACGATGTAGGTGCGCGGGGCGTGGGTCATGTGCAAGGTCACTCGACCGCCCCCTTGCCGGAACGCCGCCATCACCTCCTCGATAGCCTCTTCCATGCGGAAGCCGCATCCCTCTCCAAGCTCTGCCGCAAGAGTCTCTAGCGTCGCCCGCGCGGTAGCTTCGTCCACTCGCAGGGTGTACGCCTCGCCGTTCTCGCCCGGCTCCAGGCGCAGCCAGCGCATTGTCTGCTTCCGGTCCAAGGTCCAGGTGAAGGTCTTGTCCCTCAGCGCGTCGTATGCCACCAGTTCGACTTGCCGATCGAGCAGGGCATCGACCTGCACCTGCAGGGGACCCCCCTCTAGGTCACGCGAGGGAATTGATCTGAAGACCAAGGGCACTGGTTGCTGCTGGCGACTCTCTTGGGCGGCAATCAACGCTCTCAGAGAAGCCTCCACGTCCAGCTCCCTTCCAGGACGTGCCTCCACCGCCACCACCAGGTCACCCTCAAGCCGCAACGTCGATTCGCCGGGAGGCTGTGCCACCTCAGGGGCCAGGCGCTCCAGCGTTGCCTGCAGAGTCGCTGCATCCAGCTCGCGTGGCGGAATGGCCCGGAAGGCCAGCTTCACAGGCTCGGTGGTGGCCAACTGGTGAGCAACGATCAATGCCTCCAACGACGCCTCGATGTCTAGCTCCCTTCCGGGTCGTCCCTTCACCAAGACTATCTGATCGCCCTGGCGACGCAGCGCTCTATCTTCAGCGGGCCGCGCCACGGCGGGCGCCATCCGCTCCAGGGCCGCCCCCGCCGGAGTCAGGTTCAGGGCGAACACCGGGGGCACCTCATGGTGGCTCCGCCATAGGCGCGGCCACCGCATCCAGTGTCTATCGCCGGGCGAGTGCCCGACCGCATAAGCCGCCCGAAGGGTCCCCTCCATATCGATCTGCATCCCCGCCTCGCCCCAGGGAATCTGCCAGTAGCTCTCACCATCGGTGAGAATCAATATGCGCCGGTCAGCGCGGTCGGCGCCCCGATCCAGCGCTGCGCGCGCCTCGTCCAGGGTCAAGCCTCCCAGGTTGACGCCGAGCGCGTGGACGTTGGGATAGATGCGACCCTCCCAACGCTCCTGCACTGCCCACATTACCCCCCACAGACCGGCCAGGCCACCGGTAGTCCCCAGCAGCAGCAAGAGTATGATCGTCGCCAGCGGCTGAGCGCGACCCCGCCGAGATCCGGCCTGCGCTTCAAAGACACGACCAGTAGGCATTACCCGTATCTCCTGAACCGATCGAGGCCACCCTTCTTCAAGACGCGACTCGCCCCCAGGAGGTTCCTGACCCTTCCGGGCGGCGGCGCCTGCGGCAGGCCACCCATCCGATAGGCACGCCCCCGGGCGTCCAAGGGCAGGTGGCTTGGGCCGCCGATGATGCCGACTGTCTTGGGCACTGGGATCTCCCGTCAGCCCGTGTGTCCTGTCACACGGCCATAGTACGAGTGGCTGGTGTAGAGCACCGCCGCCGGGTTGTGGCCCGTAACCCGGTCCTTGGCGATCAGAACGGTGACCGGGGCCTCGGAGTGTCGGAAGAAGAGGCTATCGTGGCCCACGCACAGCCCCACCACCACGTTGAGGTCGGTCCCGGCCTCGTTCAGCAGCTTCGCCTGTCCGATGGGGCTACATAGGGCCTCGAACCGACCCGGATGTATCTTTTCCTCATCGGTCAAGCCAATCTCCTCTTTGGGGATGGAGCCCACCTTGCAGCACACCGAATCGACCTGGAAGCCGTTGCCCTCAAAGATCTGCTGCAGCATTCTGGCCTCTCGGATCAGCCCAACACACGAGGCGATGCCCAGTCGATTGGCACCGATGCGGCGAGCAAAGCTCATCACCTCCTCCAGCCGAGTCTCCAGGGGATAGCGATCGGCCTCGGTGCGGGCAGCGGCCAGTGCGAGCCCTCGCGTTTCCTCATCTTCGTAGGCCCGTCTTGCTTGCTTGAGCACCTCGTCGTCCTCGGCCATGGGGCATAAGGCGGGGTAGGCTGCTGTGCCGGGCTCGGCACCGCAGGCTTGAACCCCACAAAGAGCACATTGCAGTTTCATAGTCAGAAGCGCCTTTCATTGGTGTGATTCTCCGCCAGCCTCCGAAGGCATCGGCTTCACCGAGTGTTGGGGCCGGGAATGGTCGCCATGTTCGAAAGCAAGGTCTGCGCATCTCCCTCGGTGTCGAAAAGCAAGCTGAGATCGCCCCGCTCCACCAGGCAGGAGAACCCCCAGGCCGTTTCCAGGCGCTCGTCGTAGGGGTTGTTGTCGTAGAGGACCGTGATGCTCAGCCTCTCAGGCGCATCGAGGGGCATGGGCTCGGCCTCAGACCTCGGCGTGGCAGTGGGCACAGGGATGCCTGTTGCTGTCGGCAGCGATCGGCTGGGAGTCGCCGTGGCGCGCGGCGGGGAGAAGTGTGATGGCTCAGCGGTCGCAGGCCAGTGTGTGACGCCAGCGACCCCCTCTTGAGACCGGCACGCATTCGCCCCCAGGCAGACCAGGCCGATCAAGGTCAGCGCGGCAAGCCGCGCCCAGTGGCCATCGTTCATCTCGCCCCCCATCAATCAGGCGACAGCGTGTGTATCGCGACTCACTTGCTCGCCTACAGCCCGCCTTTTCCTGGATCAATTCGGGTTCGCAGAGCAGAACTTGGGGGACTAGTCCTCCGCGTCTTCAAAGAGGTCTTCCAACGCGCTCTCCCACTGATCACCAAGAGCCACAAAGGGCGTTTCCACAAAGTCTGTGGCCAACTTGTCCATGTACTCTCTTACCTCTAGCTGAGGCATCGTCCTTTCCAGAGCGTCGATCCTGGAGTCCATCGACGAAACGAGTTCCCTGCTTTGCCTCTCAAGGTCCAGCAGATCAAGCCCGATATCGAACATGTGATTGAATCTCCTCATCAGTTGATACCATGCTGTGACGTCTCGCTCTATCCTCATCTGCTGCACGCTGATCGACAGTTGCGAAAAGTCATAGGCCGGCACAAAGGCATAGAAGCAGAGGAGCTCTATGCCTCTTTCTTCTGCCTTGTGAGCCAGATACGTGCCTATGGTCGCCCCGCCCTCGTAATTCGAGAACTTGACTGCATACTCGGCGAGCTCCTCCTTCATCCTCGGAAGACTGTAGACACACGAGACCTCCCGGTGCTTGTCGTGGGGCATCGAGCCATAGACTCCTGCGACTACGGCTACTCTTCTCACACCCAGCTCTTCCACTGCATCAAAGAAGGCCTGTGCGTACCGCTCCTCATTCTGATGAGGCTCTTCTCCCAAGAAGACCAGGAACCCTCTATTGCCCTCGTTCGAGTAAAAGAACTCGTTTCTCCTGGTTCCCATCTCTTCTCTGTGGCCCTCACTGAGCTTTACCTGTGGCCTCAGAAGATGATGGGTACCGGGCAGTTGGAATAGATAGAAGCTGTCGGACTTTATCTGGCCGATTCTCCTCGCGTTGGTCTGGTCTATGAGATACTGAGGAAGGCCTGATGAAACAGTACCCGCGTCTGCCCATTGATGCCATCCCGCGATCATGCACTTTCCCTGACCGGCAGGGATCTCCCAAAGTTCCACCAAATCGTCCATCTGTGTCCACCTCTCAGTTTGCTCACCACACTACGCCAGACTCAAGAGTCACACCCGCTCAGGTGCATGTAGCCGACCCCGCGCCGCCCTGGAATCCGAGAAAGCTCCTTGGCGACCGTTCGCAGCCACGACGTGGAGAGAGAACGCCCCAATTCTAGCCTTCCCAGCGCAATCCTTCATCCAGCATGGCAAGGTAGTTCTCCGGTGGCAGATAGTTCGCCACCGTATTGCCTGAACCCAGGGCAAACCTGCCCGGCATACAATCGCTGAGGACGTCTCTCACGTATTCCCTCAACTCAGATTCATTCATTCTTGCCAGCTTGTCCATGTCCACCCCGCCCAATGCAGCCACTTTGTAGCCATACTTCTCACAGAACTCTGCAACAGGCATTATGACATCCTGGAAAGAATGAAACGCGTCGATCCTGACATCGTCAAGAAGGTCGTCCATGACCTCCCGAACGTTTCCGCAGCAATGATACCAATAGGTCTTTCCTCGCTCGTGGGCCAGTGCGGCAAATCTCTTGAACCACGGAAACACGTTCTTTCTCAAGAAGGTCGGACTCAGCAAAGTTGACGTCTTGAAGCCCAGATCGTCAGCATGGAAGATCGCTCCCACGCCTGGATACTGGATAGCCTCCTCATAGGCATGGTAGACCTTCTGTCCCCATCTCTGAAAGACCGCTTCGACGAGCTCGGGATCGTCTTCAGAAAGAATGAAAAGGTCTTGATATCCCAAGAACCTCTCCAGGATCATCTCAAAGACCGTGCAAGTAACGGTCACCTTCATGCCGTCTGGCAGCATCTCTTGGGCATGATCCAGCGCGCTCAAGTCATGGGTCACGTTGTCCCAGTGTATGTTCTCGAAATCCTCCCAGTTCTTGATGATGCCCCCCGTTCGTCCACCCAAGTTCTCTCTCCCCTGGAAAGGGCGGCTGTATCCGCTGCTCTTCTTTCCCTGAACTTGGGTAGATTCCGCCATTGGACCCACAGGGGACAGTAATCATACCCCATTGCGAGGTAGAAGCCTATCTGCTGTTCCAGGTACTCTTTGCCATCCTCCTCCGTCGGAGGCACCCACTTTCTATCCAGGTAGTTCTCAGAGATGTATTTCACCACTTCCGCATCAATCCCCAACTCTACAAAGTGTACCCTGTCTGGCTTTATCTCTCCTTTTAGAACTCTTTCAAAAGCGTCGAAATCCGGCGACGGCTTGCTGCGTGGCACTCTATACATTCGTCCCTCCCAAACGCCGTTCAGATTGTCTCCCGCCTTCTGTGCAGCGGCAGGGTCTCCTTGCTCCTGTGGGCCGCCGGACTCGGTCCCGCCGGCGCAAGGTGGCGACGTGCCCCCACCTCACCTTCCTTGCCCAGCCTCATCCAGCAGCTCCAGGAGAATCCTCGCTGCTCGCTCGACTAACACCGCGCAGGACCCGAGACTGCCTGGCGCATGAACCATCTCACGCAGCCTACCACAGTGCGTGTCACCAAACGCCGCCAGAAAACGCGCCCTGAAACGAGTGGCGAGTTCCATGGCCGGCGCGTCGTCCTGATCGAGGCCGTCTCGGCCAAGCAATCCGCCAATGACCAATGCCCCTCCGCTCAGCGCCCCGCACATCTCCTGGTGGGTGCATCCCAGCCCCCCCGCCAGGGCGGTGGCCATCCGCACGCTTCGTGGCCCCAGGTCGCCCAACACATGCCCACCCACGGCGAGCATCATCGACTCAGATCAATGGTATCCCTGCCCAAGGAGATCGCCAGCACGCGCAGAGATTGCAGCCCATGCACGCGTCTCAGCAGCCAACTCGCCTGTCCTCACTTTCTACAGTGTGAGCTATGCTCCAGGGAACGGGCTCCCAAAAGATGTCCATTTCTCTGTCCAGCAGGATCATCTATCGTGCCCGTCACCTGCGCAACCATGGGCGGATGATCGCCTCACGAGGCGCTGAAGCGACAGCGACTCCAGAAGAGTGATGGTGCGAGCTGGGCCACGATGTGGAAGGGGCGGCAGCGCTGGCCTGGCCTTTCCATCCGTCCTGCCCTTTCAGGGCTCACCAGGCAAACCCTTTCGGAGATGACCCCAGTATACCACCCTGCGTACGAGGCCTCAACTGACCGATTGGAGGGCATCGACAAAGCCACTCTGGATCTGCCTGACACCGGATTGCCGGGCCTATACGTGCACAGCTCCCTCCACAGAGCGTAAACGGGCACAAAGAACCAGTATAAGCTCTAGAGTAGGGGCGATTCGTCGAAGATCCTGGCGAAGCCGGGGCGAATCGCCCCTACCGGGTGAGGGCGACCTTTGTCACCGTTTCTCGATACTCTCCGATTGCAGGCGGAGCTCGGCGAAAGGACTTGCGAAACTGGGAAGCCAGAGTGTTGCGGACTCGTGGGAGGGCTCTACGCGGCCACCCACTCGGGGGACCGCCCAGGTCGCTGAGGTCGTTCCCCTAGACGACCAAGATGATGCCAGCCACGGTCAGCACCGTGCCCGCCAGGGTGTAGCGGGTCGGCTTTTCCCGCAAGAAGAGCATACTCAGCGGTACGCCGAAAAGAGGAGCGGTGGACCCGACGATCGCAGCCCTGCTGGGGCCAGCGAACCGAATGGCAGCCACCCAGAGGGAACCGGCCAAAGCCCAACCTACGCTGCCGGCCAAGACCAGCAGGAGCACGGTGCGTCGGTCAAGGCGACATACCTGCGCCCACTTTCCCCGTCGCCAGGCTATCAGGGACGCCACCACTGCCACTACCGGCACTCGCACGCTATTGGCCACAATGCTGCTTACGTCTTGAGCGCCCAGCGAAACGAGCACGCCCTCGACGCCGTACAGGGCAGCGGCGCCTACCGCCATGAGTACGCCTCTGCTTATGTCCCGTGAAGACACGCCCCCGCTCGCGCCGCCACCACCGCTCTCCTTGGAGCGTGCGACCAGGTAGATGCCCACAAACACCAAGAGCATGCCAGACATCATCAGTACACTGATTCGCTCACCAAGCAGCAGCGCACTGCACAAGACGGTGAACAGTGGGAAGCTGCTGATTATGGGGAAGCATCGGCTCATGCCCAGGAGCCGAAGACTCTGCAAGTACAACGTGTCCCCCAAGACCCCGCCCGCGAGGATCGAGCCAACCAGGTATAGGACCTTTGTCGTGGTCAACAGACGGTACTGCGCCACGCCTCTCGTTGCCACAACAAGCAACCCGACGGCGACCATGCCAAAGGTGGCCCGCAGTCCGGTCACCACGAACGCATCCAGGCGAGCCGGCAGGCTGCGAAGCACGATTCCCATGCTGGCCCAGCACAACGCCAGCCCCAGGGCGAAAACGATTCCCAACATCCACCGCGCCTTTCTTGAGATTACCCACGTTCGACACACCAGTGGTGACACGGCTCGTCGGAGCCGCACCCCGCCCGGAGACAGCTTCGGACATGACCGGGACCCACGCGCTGAACTCGAGGCCGTCCGTGCGAGAAGCACAGAGATAACGCCAACCATCTGCTATCTGGCAGAGTTGCCCGTTCCCAAGGACTGCGAAGGAGCCATCATCTACCAGGCACTCGAGGATCCCAACAGACATCTGACAGAGCTCGCCCAGCTCCGCAAGAGCTTTCGGCGGCTGCGCCGTGCCTACGAGGGAATCCAGGCCGAGACACACAGGTACAGGAAGCAGATGGCCGCTCGAGCATCAGCTCAGAGTGGCCAGGAGTCCCGCTTCTCTCAGAGAAGCCAAAGCCGCCGCGATCGCCCTGGTGAGGAGTGATCCGACGGCAGAAGTGGGGTTCTCCAATGAGTTGGGGCCGCTCCCATGCGGGGACGGCACAAATGCTGGGCGAGGCGCCAAAGCCCTTGGCCGTGAGCCGAAGGACGGCAAGTCGCGCCGCCCGCACCCTTTGGAATCGCAGTGATCTGTGGCGGCTGCCGGGGAGGCACAAGCGGGCTCTACTCAATCTCCAGGACCACCACCGCCTTTGGCGGCAACGTGGCGGTCAGTTCAGTGCCCTCGAGTTTGACGGCACCAAACTCGGTTGGCTTCACCTGTTCGGGCTGGTCGAACGTGTTGTGCGCGTTGATCCTCTCGGCGGTCAAGATGCGGCCGGTCACCTTCGAGAACTCTGCCCCACGCAGATGGCAGACGACGTCACCCTGCTCATTGGGGTCAAGATTGCAGAGCGACACATGCACCCTGCCATCCTGGTCGCGCGAGGCCGAGACACTCAGGGCCGGGATTCGGTCATCGTCGAATGTATAGTCGCCATAGGTGAGGCTGACCGGCAGAAGCGTCGCATTCTGGTGGACTCTGTACATCTCAAACACATGATAGGTCGGCGTGAGGACTATCTTCTCGCCCTTGGTCAGGACCATCGCCTGCAAGACGTTGACAGTCTGGGCGATGTTGGCCATTCGAACGCGATCGCAATGGTTGTTGAGTATGTTGAGGGTGATTCCGGCAACAAGGGCATCGCGAAGTGAGTTCTGCTGATAGAGGAACCCGGGGGTCGTTCCTGGCTCCACCCGATACCAGGTGCCCCACTCGTCCACCATCAGGCCGACGCGCTTGCCAGGATCGTATCTATCCATGATGGTCGAGTGTTTCGAAACCAGCTCTTCCATGAACAGAGCCTTTTGCAGAATGGCGAACCACTCGGCCTCTCCGAACTCGGTGGCCAAGCCCCTGTCGGCTGGATGCCTCCTGAGGCGCGTGTAGTAGTGGAGGCTCAGGCCGTCCATCGTTTCTGCTGCCTCGCGCATCAGGACCTCGGTCCAGCGATAGCGAGGGCCGGGCGCACCGCAGGCGATCTTGAAGAGCTCGTTCCCCGAAAAGTTCCGCATATATGTCTGATAGCGACGATATAGGTCGGCATAGTACTCTGGACGCATGTGGCCACCACAACCCCAGTTCTCGTTGCCCACCCCCCAGTATTTCACCCTCCACGGTTGTTGCCGGCCGTTCTTTCGGCGCAGGTCGGCCATGGGCGACTGGCCGGCAAAGCTGATGTATTCAAGCCACTCCTGCATCTCCCGGACAGTGCCGCTGCCCACGTTGCCGCAAATGTAGGGCGCGCAGCCGAGCTGGTCGCACAGGTCCATGAACTCGTGCGTGCCGAAATGGTTGTTCTCAGTCACCATGCCCCAGTGGGTATTGACCATGGATGGGCGCGCCTCGGGGGCACCGATGCCATCTTTCCAATGGTACTCGTCAGCGAAGCACCCACCCGGCCAACGCAGCACAGGAATCTCGGTTCGCTTGAGGGCCTCCACCACATCGGTACGAATGCCGCGCGTGTTTGGGATGGGCGAATCGACTCCCACCCAGAATCCCTCATAGATGCACCTCCCGAGGTGCTCGGCAAAGTGACCGTAGATGTTCCTGTTGATGGTTTCCCTTCCCAGGTCGGTGTCTATCACCAAAGAGTGCCGCATGATATGCTCCTCATCTTTGCCAAGGCCGGTTCGTGCCTCAGCCACCAACGGCTCTGCCGTCACGCCGGCCTATCAAGCTGCCGCCTCGCTGACCGCGTCTCAGGGCCCGGCCAACGCGATTCGGCTGACAGTGCTCCGGGCCTTCACGGCAGGTAGTCTCTCAACTTGCGACTTCTGGCGGGGTGGCGGAGCTTGCGCAATGCCTTGGCCTCGATCTGACGGATCCGCTCTCGGGTTACCCCAAACTGCTGTCCGACCTCCTCTAACGTACGACTCTCACCGTCCACCAGGCCAAAGCGAAGCGCCAGCACCTCGCGTTCGCGTTCGCTCAGGCACTCGAGGCTGTCGCGCATTTGCTCCCGAAGCAGCTCTTGGTCGGTCTGCTCCACGGGACCAGCCACCGAATCGTCAGCTATAAAGTCAACCAAGACGCTGCTGTCTTCGGATCCCACCGGAGTTTCCAGAGACATTGGCTCCTGAGAAACCCTCATGAGTTGGCGTACCTTTCTCGCTGCCTGCTTTAGGCGGCGACGCACGTCGTCCGACAGCTTGTGGTCATCAATCCCAGCCTCCTCCACCGATTCCCTGTCCAGGTCCTTGACCATGTCCATGACCACTGCGATTTCCTCGGGTGTGGGCTCGCGGCCCAGCTCTTGCTGAAGCTCTCTCATCGCTCGAACCACGCGGTTGATCGAGTCGACCATGTGCACCGGAATACGTATGGTCCGGGCTTGGTCGGCAATCGCCCTGCTCATGGCCTGTCGAATCCACCAGGTAGCGTAGGTGCTGAACTTGTAGAGCTTACTGGAGTCGAACTTTTCCACGGCACGAAGCAAGCCGATATTCCCTTCCTGGATGAGATCCAAGAAGGAGAGTCCACGACCCAGATAGCGCTTGGCAACACTGACCACGAGTCTCAGGTTCGCCTCGGCAAGGCCACGCTGAGCAATGTTGCCATGCATCAGCTTGAGTTCCAGAGCCTGTCGCATCTGTGGAGTTAGTGACGCATCCCCGGCCGCCAGACGCTTTGCAGCCTCAAAGCCGGCCTGAATGGTCTCCGCGAGTGTTCTCTCTTGCTCTGCGCGGAGAAGAGGAACGCGACCGATCTCGCGCAGGTACATACCCACGGGATCACCAACGGGTGCCGACTCGCCTTGCGGCAAAAGAGTCAACGCCGCCGGATGATCAGCGCCTTGCGCCTCGTCGGAACTTACTTCCTCGGCACTCTCTTCGCCAGGGACGACCTCGGGGATGCCCGCCTCCTCGACGGCCTCGTTCCCCTCTCTGACACTGTCGCCCCTGTCGTCGTCTTTGGCGGAACGCACCACGGCGTCCTCTCTCCTTCTGGCGAACAGATCATCCCCTCTTCTGTCGGGTCGGTCGCGCCCACCATCTCTGGCCGCATCGGGCAGCCTCATCGGGTGCGGGTGTCGCGTCCGCTTCGACCAGCGAGGGTTACCGCATAGGCCCGCTGGTCGATCTGAAGGTAGTCGCGTGTAAGGTCGTCGATGATCTCATTGAGCTCTCGAACGCGCTCTTCTGTCCCATGTTCCTGAGCATCCTGCTGCACGAACCGCAACTCACCAATCAGACGCGAAAGGTACTTCTTGCGCAGGCGCATGGAGCACTTTACGAGGTCCTCCCGAGCCATCTCGGGAGAGAAGGGAGGTCCGGCACGCAACATATCTAGCAACCATTCTACATGGGCAGTCTGGTCGGTGTCAAGCCCCGCGCCGGCCTTGATTTCATCGCACTCGGGACTCGCCAGGACGAAGCGCCGCAAGGATGCAAAGACCTCCCTGTTGCGCGCATCTTGAAATGCCTCCTCGCCCAGCATTCCGGTCTTTGTGGCCTGCAGCAGCATGGTCGGCGTCTGCAAGAGCAGGGCCAGGCACCTTTCCTCGAGCCCAAACGCCGGCTGCGCGGCTTTGTCCGGCACTGGCTGCTCCGGCGACCTCTGAGCCCGCACGCGAGCCCTGCCCCGATCAGACCCGGCAGAGCCGAGCCGCAACCGATCAAGCTGACGAGCAAGGTCACGCTCGTCCACGCGCACCGTCTGGGCCAGGCGTTGCAGATAGTGAGCCCGCTCCACCGGGCTCCCCAGCGCCGCGATGACCGGCAACAGCCTCTCCACCCCAACCCTCTTGCCCTTTGCCGTGGAGGTATCCACTTCCTGGAATATCGTTTCAAAGAAGTAGTCTGCCACGGACAGGGCGTGGGTCACCAATGCGTCCCACCTGGCCCGATCGCGCAGAACCAGCTCGTCTGGATCCAGCCCCTCGGGCAACACCAAGATGCGGATCTCGGCGTCCAAGTGCTCCTCATAGCGAACGATCCCTCTTCCCGTGAGAACGGGCACGACCCGCTGCCTGAGGAGTTCCTGCGCCATACTCACTCCTCTCTCGGTGGCCAGCCTGCCGGCCGTATCAGCATCCAGAGCCAGGATGAGTACCTCGGTCATCGGCTTCAGGATGCGCAGCTGCCGCTCCGTCAGCGCCGTGCCCATGCAGGCCACCACATTGGGCACCCCGCATTGCTGCAGAACGATGACGCCCATATACCCTTCGACTATGATCACCCTGCCAGTCTCACGAATGCTCCTGCGCGCCAGGTCGATACCATATAGTACGCTTCCCTTGTCGAAGAGGCTTGTCTGGGGCGAATTGAGGTATTTGGGCACCGAGTCATCCAGCACGCGGCCGGCAAAGCCAATCACCTGGCCTCGCACATCCCGTATCGGGAATATGAGCCTGCCTCGAAAGCGATCGTAGACGTTTCCGCTATCGCTTTCGCCAAGCAGTCCAGCGGCCAACATGTCTGGTTGCGAAATGCCTGCTCGCCTCAGATGCTGCTCCAGGTCGTGCCAGTCATCGACGGCGTATCCCAACTGAAAGGTGGCCATGGTCTCGCGGCTGAGGCCACGCCCCTCCAGATAGCGCACTGCTGACTTTCCCGCAGGCGCTGCCATGAGCACTCTATGATAGTGCTGTGCTGCCGCCGCGTTGACCGCGCGCAGACGGTCGATCTCGTCCTTTCGCTTCGCCTCCTCCCCATCCAGTGGACGCAGGCTGACGCCAGCCCTCTCGGCCATGAAACGCAGTGCCTCAGAGAAGGTCATGTTCTCCTGACGCATGGCGAAGCCGAAGATGTCTCCACCAGTTGAGCAAGCCCCGAAGCAATGCCAGCTTTGGGTTTCGGCAAACACGATGAAGGAGGGCGTCTTCTCAGTATGGAAAGGGCAGAGCGCCTTAAAGTTACGCCCCGCTTTCTGCAGGGGAACGTAGGAGCCGATGAACTCGACGATATCCAGGCGCCGCTTGATCTCGTCAACCACACTCATGGCCACACCCCATCGTCCGAAACCACGGGCTGCCAACTCCAGACGCGTCCTTTATCCTCTGCGACATATGCCGTGCCCTCCAGGCGATCGATCGCCAGGGCGCCAGCCCATCCCCCACGAAGAACCCGCGCGGTATCTAGCACCTCAAGGCTTGCTGCATCCAGGGCGACCAGGCCATCGGCATACCCCAATAGCGCCACTCCTCGCTTCCCATCCACACTCACCGCATCAGCCCCCGAGAGGGGCCTCTCTCGATCTCCCCAAACCGTGGCCGCAACTGACATGTCTGCCAAGTCAATGGCCGAGATGGCACCATACTTGGGCGACAGCGCGTGGGCCACATATAGCCTCCCCGTTGTCACATCCAGGGCGAGATCGCGAGGATATCCCAAACCTTCCAGGGCCACCTGGCCCTCCAAGGCCAAAGTGTCGGCATCCAGAGCCAGAATCATGCCGGTGCCCATCTGGCCCACGTACAGGCGACGGGTGAGCGGATCGAGGGCCAGGGCCTGAGGTGCGGCAGGCAACGCTCGCTCAACGATCGTGCTATGGTTCTCACTGTCGATGGCAACCACCCGATGACCAGCGCTGTCGGCCACGTACGCGCGTCCCAGCCCCACGACCAGATTCGTCGGGCGACCCAGACCATCGATGCGCCCCCGCTCGTCGCCATCAGCCGCGAATACACACAGCTCGCCGCGGTCGGGAAGCACCGCATAGATGGTTCCCGAGCCGGCATCCACCGCCAACGCCATGGCCGGTGACCCGAGCGGATGAGCAAAGATAGCGCGTCCGGTCACCGCATCCAGCACCATCAACTGGTCCTCAACGGACAGCAGAAGCCGACGACGTCGCTCATCGAGCGTCATGGCCCGAATCTGGCCCGCTTGATCCCGTCCAGAAGGGAGCTCTAGCGCGGTCAACCCGGTAGGTCGCTTGGGCAACGCCAGGTCGATTGCAGACACCCCAACTGGAGAGGTTGGGGTCTCGCGAGGACGCGATCCCTCCTGTGCCGAGACGCCGCTCGCAACGTCCTTCCACAGAAGGGGAAGCCAGAGCCCTCCCTGCGAGGGCACGGCTGTGGGCGTCGAGTTATCATCTGGACCACACAGCTGCACGTCCGCTTCATCGACGTACATCGCGGTGGCTGGTCCCTGGCCATCGTTGTACACGCCAAAGTGGATCCAAAGAGTCTCCCCCTGGTGGCCAACCAGCTCATGCTCATAGAACTCCCACTGCCGGGCATCAGAGGCGATCCACATGACGGTCTCCAGGTACTGCTTGTCCGCATCCAGCAGCAGCACATACTGTCGCCCGTGCGCGACATCCTCCGACACTGGATAGTACCAGAAGCTGATCCGAACAGAGCTGCAGGAGGCAGGAACCTGGAACGCCTGTCGGGCAGACGAGTAGCTGGCGTAGTTCGCCTCGCCAACGACGCCCACCAGGACCGAACGCACACCCTGGCGCCTGAGGGTCTCAGTGTATGTGGCGGGACGGACTGTATCGGGCAGCTCCCAACCTCCGTCATCCTCAAAGCCACCGTTCACCAATACCGGGTAGCAGACGGGCGTAACCGATGGTGTGGGCGAAAGAGTCGGCGTAGCTATTGGACTGGCGGTAACGGTTGGGGTGGAGGTCGGCGGTAGGCCAACCACCTGCACCGTAGGCACATCCACCTGCGCGAGCAAGTCACCGCTGCTGGAGACCACCTCCACCCGGCCGCCATAGCTTCCGGGCTGGTCGGCCGCCCGAACGCGAAAGGTGACCGCCAGCTCACCTTTGGCCAGCACAGGCGTCATGTCCAGAGAGGCCACCGCATCATACTGTTGATGCCTGGCCCCACCGGGATACAGCCAGTCCCACATGTGCCAGACCCCGAAGGGATCCACCAACTCGAAGGGACATACCCCCAGCACCTCGGGCCAGTGGCTCCAGTGGTCGCGAAGAGCACGCGAAATATAGTCGGCGCGATTGGCCTCGTCGATGGGAGGGTACCCCTGAAAGACGAAATTGCTCTGCCCCAGAGCATATCCCGTCTCGGTCAGCAGCACTTGCACGCCAACCCGCCCGTGCGCCGCCAGACGCTCCAGCTCAAGCAGGTAGCTGTCGATGGTCAGTTCCTGATAGGTGGTCGCCGTCCCATCGTGGATGTTGTATTCGGGAGGATGATTGCCCGGGTATGGGTGAACCGACCACACGTCAAAAGCCTGGAGCGCGCCCGGCACGCTCGCCATGGCATCGATGAAGGCGCGACTCTCATAGTTGCCCCCAGGGGAGAGCCCCCCATTGAGAATCCTCACCCGCCCATCGCCAAGGGCGCGGATCGCCTGGGCCACGTCAACGAGGAAATGGGCGTATTCCGTCGGGTTGGCTTGCCCGCTCCACTCTATGTCCAGATTCGGCTCATTCCAGATCTCGACGTAGAGCGGCCGATCCCCCCGCTTGGGCAATCCGTTGACCACTCGCGCATAGGCTTGGGCGATCTCAGAGTAGTCTCCGGGTGCCGTTGCCTGGGGTTTGATCCAGTTCGGCCCGCCATATCGCCCCTGCAGCCGCACCACCGGCAGGAGCCCACGATCGTAACATGCGTTGACGAAATCCGCCCAGCAGCCCAGCGGGCCGGTGGTCTCTTTTGTGATCCCGTAAAAGAGCTGCTTGGCAAAAGCGTTGGGCTCCATCAACTCGCTCACCCTGTCGAGTTGATACTCGATGTAGGACCTGCTGCAGCGATCCTGCACGAAGGTGTGCATCCCCGCAAGGCTGGTGGCCCGCCCAGCAGGAACGTCGAGACCCGACCAGCTCAGGCTGCCGCCAGACACCACGGGGTCAGAGGCAAATAGGGGGGTGTGGTTGTGCCAAATCTCCGTAGACCCGGCGACAAAGGTGAAACCCTCTGCCAGCACATGCCTGACGGTAGCATCAAGTATGGCGCCAGCACTGGAATTGCGCAAGGTGATGGAGTAGTCCAGAGCCTGCCCAACCTGAACGGTCGCGGGCTCGACGGACACCAGGAGCTCGAGCCCAGGAACCTCGGCGCCGACAGGGACGAGGGGAGTTGTCAGCAAGAGCAGCAGGAGGGCAGCGCGCAGACGAACCAGAAATGCACGGCGGTCAACTGCGTGAGCAGACACCGTGCCTCTCTCACTCAATTCCGCTAGCCACCGCATGGGAGTCTTGGTCACGGCCCTACCCGAATCGACGAGTCCACTCGCTGCTTGGCAACCTACCCTGCAAACGGCACTTGTCAACGACCGCCCAGGTCCGCGTCCACACCATGAAAGAGGGGGAATAGCGGCTTGGATGACGATGTACGCCATCGACGGGGCAATGAAACACCTAGCTGAAGACGACACGCCGCCCTTGGTCAGTCCGATGCACGCATCGGCAAAAGTGGATTCGCGCCCAAGAAGCATATCGTAACCGCGGTGGCCTGTCAATCACCGCCGCGATCGACGGTGGGGAAGAACACACCAAAGGGCGGTCGCACCGGGAATCAATCGCCCATACACCACAGGAGCTAGTCTAGTTCTGTCTTTTGCCTCTGGTAGGGAGCGCATCGTCGCAGATCAAAGATGCGGTCGAGCGAAGCGAGATGCCCCGCCCGGCACAGCCGGGGCACATGCGCCCTTGCGCTCTCGGCCAGCAGTCTCACCGGTTGCGGAGAGCCGCCTGAGCTGCTGCCAATCGGGCCACGGGAACGCGGTAGGGCGAGCAGCTCACATAGTCGAGGCCCACCCGGTGGAAGAAATCGATGGAATCGGGATCGCCGCCATGCTCGCCGCATATCCCAATCTCGATATCCGGCCGGGCGCGTTTCCCATCCTCGACCGCAATCGCAACCAACTTGCCCACGCCCACCTGATCCAAGGATTGGAATGGGTTGCTGGGCAAGATTTGGCGCTCGACGTAAGCGAGCAGGAACTTGCCCTCGGCGTCGTCCCGTGAAAAGCCATAGGTCATCTGGGTCAAGTCATTGGTTCCAAAGGAAAAGAACTCGGCGTATTCGGCCAGCTCCCCGGCGGTGAGGGCTGCCCTCGGCGTCTCGATCATGGTGCCGAACTTGTAGTCGATCTCGATTCCCTGTTCCCGCATGACCGCCTTGGCCACCTTCTCGAGCTTGACTCGCTCCTCGTGCAGCTCGTTCACGTGGCTGACCAGGGGGATCATCACCTCGACGTGGACGCCAATCCCCCTCCTCGCCTGACGACAGCCCGCCTCAAAGATGGCCCGCACCTGCATCTCGGTGAGACCGGGATACATGAGTCCTGCGCGGCAGCCGCGCAAACCCATCATGGGATTGGTCTCCCACATCGATTCGACCACTCGCAGCATCTTCTCCTTCTCGGCCAGGGTTTCGGGGTCATCACCCGTGCAGCGCAGCCTGGTGACCTCCTCCAGCAGTACCTCGCGCCCGGGCAGGAACTCGTGCATGGGCGGGTCGATCAGGCGAATGATGACTGGCAGGCCATCCATGGCTTCAAAGATACCCTCAAAGTCCTCTCGCTGGAAGGGGAGCAACTCATCCAGATACCTGGCACGCTCCTCCTCGGTGGCGGCCATGACCATACCCACCACCGCTGGACGACGGTCCTCCTCGAAGAACATGTGCTCGGTGCGACACAGGCCGATGCCCTCAGCGCATAAGTCGCGCGCCAGGCGCGCGTCGCGTGGATAGTCGGCATTGGTGTACACGCCCAAACGGCGGATCTCGTCGGCCCACTCCAGAAGCGTTGCCAGCTCCATCTCTTTGCCAAAGTCAACCTCTACCGTGGCAATGGCCCCAACAAAGACCTCGCCGGTGGAACCGTCGATAGAGATGACATCGCCCTCCTTGATGACCCGCCCCGCCGCCGTGAACCGGCGCGCCTCGGGGTTCACGGCGATCTCCTCGCAGCCAGCCACGCAGGGCAAGTTGTTGCCCCGAGCCACCACCGCGGCGTGCGATGTGGCCCCGCCGTGCTGGGTGAGGACGCCCTTGGAGAGAAGCATACCCCCCACATCGTCGGGCGAAGTCTCTGGCCGCACCAGAATCACGTCTTCGCCCGCCTCGGCGCGCTCCATGGCTCGAGCGGAGTCCAGGACGGCCACGCCGACGGCCGCCCCCGGCGACGCGTTCAGCCCTTTGGCGATCAGGTTACCACGCTCGATGGCCTCAGCCTTCGCATCCGGGTCAAAGTGGGGGTGCAACATGACATCGACGTGGTCGGTGGAAACCCTCTCAACGGCCTCCTCTTTGCTGATGAGGCCCTCGTTGGCCTGGTCCACCGCGATCTTGATCGCGGCGCGCGCCGTCCGCTTGCCCCTGCGCGTCTGTAGTATCCAGAGACGCCCTTTCTCGAAAGTGAACTCGACATCCTGCGTATCTCGATAGTGTCTCTCCAGCATCTCGGCAACATCCGCGAACTGCTCATAGATCGCAGGATTCGACGCCGCCAGCTCTGCGATCTTGAGTGGAGTACGAATGCCCGCGACCACATCCTCACCCTGAGCGTTCACCAGATACTCGCCATAGAGCTCCTTCTCCCCTGTGCTGGGATTGCGAGTGAAGGCGACGCCACTGCCCGAGTCATCACCCATGTTGCCAAAGACCATGGAGCACACGTTGACCCCGGTGCCCCAGTCATCAGACATGTTGTTCAGGCGTCGGTAGGTCACCGCGTTGTCGCCGAACCAGGAGTCGAACACCGCCTCGACTGCCTGCCGAAGCTGGTCCCACACATCCTCAGGAAAATCGACGCCCAGGTGCTCTCTGTAGATGCGCTTGTCGTCCGCGACAACTTCTCTCAGCATGTCCACGGTCAGATCCGTGTCCCGCCCACCCTCGGTCTTGGCCTTGTAGGATGTCAGCACGTCCTCAAACAACGCTCCATCGATGTCCTTCACTATGCGACCGTACATTGAGATAAGGCGCCGATAGGAATCGTAGGCCAGGCGCTCGTCGCCGGAGAGCCGGGCGAGACCTTTCAGGGTTTCCTGGTTCAGGCCAACGTTCAGCACGGTGTCCATCATGCCGGGCATGGAGACCCGCGCTCCCGAACGCACCGAGACCAGCAACGGATTCCTGGCATCGCCAAAGGCTTTGCCCGTTTGCTCCTCGACGACCCTCATCGCCTCCTGTACCTGCTCCCACATCCGTTCAGGGAGCTTGCCACCTGCGTCAAAGTAGGCCAGACACGCCTCGGTCGTGCAGGTGAAACCTGGCGGCACCGGAAGACCTGCGTTGGTCATCTCGGCCAGGCCGGCCCCCTTGCCCCCCAGCAGATCGCGCATGTCCTTGTTTCCTTCAGAGAACAGATATACCCACTTTTCTGCCACTAAAGCACCCCTCCCTCGGTTTCATGCTAGGTCGGTCTCTATGCGTACACTTTCGAGTACTACTTTGTTGCTTTGCTTTAAAGCCCGTGGAAGCTGGTCGCCGGGTACGAGCACAGCCTAAGTACCCCATACGGGGCACAAGTACCCCATACGGGGCACAAGAAGTGGCGACCAGAGCCATTCTGACATCCGTCCGGCGACGCGCGCCCCTTCACTACGGGGTGCGCGCCTTTGCTATCGAGTGAGCACTCTAGCGAAGTAGTACCAGGAACCATCCGTTGAAGAACCCAAATGCCGGGTGTGGAAACAGCTCCATTGATTATCCCTTCCAGAACTTTGCCAATGGGTTAGCTGGAATACGGCCTAACGATCAAGCTCAGTCGCCGCAAGCGCGTTCAGAGCCTTGGTTTTGAGTGCCAGGTGGCACGCGAAGCGGTCGGCTGCACGCCATTGTTAGCCCCGTTCAACTCTCTGAAGCCAGGCTTTTGTGTCAGTATTCATAAAACACCACGAGTTACACCCAACAGTTTGCAGTTTGATGGCGTAAATGGAGAGCTATATATACTTCTGAACAGCCTCGGTTAGCTTGCCTAAATGGCTAGGGCCCTCGACTGTTACGGCCGCAAGGTACCCCCATACACGCCACAGATCACGTCTTTCCCTAAATCCTGGATCAATGGGCAGTTCATCCTGATAGCCATCAAAAACATCATCCGGCACTTTTTGGAAATAATCGATAAATGCAAGATCTATTTCTGGATTTCCGTAGTAAACCGCTGGATCTATGACGACCGCTCCCATTTCGGTGCTGATGAAGTTGTTTTGTTGAGCGTCGCCATGGAGGAGCGAGGGTACTATTTTAGGGCCGCAAAGCTCGGGAACGCGTGAAATTAGCTTTTCGACCTGCCGAATTACAACTAGAGGTATATTTCCGGAATCAATTGCCAATCTCAAACCTGGCCAAAGCCGACGTTCCGCATAGAATGTTGGCCAGTCGCTCATCGGAGTGTTATCTTGATAGAGAGGCCCAAAGTAACCATGTGTTTCTAAACCGAACCGATCCCACTTGATCTTATGGATGCGGGCAAGCGTTTGTCCAATTTGCCGCCAGTGGCGAGGGGCTCTATCGACGGCTTGGACTGCCTCAAGGACCAAGATACTTCCACCTGTAGCCGGAATAATACCGATTGGAGTAGGCGTTAGGGCGCCTGAGCGTTCAGAGAGGAGCCGCAATCCTGCCAGTTCAATCTCAAACTGTTCAAATCCATTCGCCGCTTCACTGAATTTAGCAAATACGGAATAGGAACCATCCGAAAGGATGGCGCAGTGATGACAGGCAAACTCTGTCATATCCCCAGCATCTTTTATTGTCCATTGCCGCCCTTTGTGTTCAGAAACAATCTGTTCCACAGGGATACGAAGTGGATTACCTGCTAATCGAACAGATGAGATTCGGTTTTGCCCTTGATGGACTTTGCTCTTGAGCGACATTCTCGCACGCACCTTTTTTATCTGTATTCGGCTGGCTTGAGTTGCATACCAACCTTCGTTGCGAAAACAAGTAAGCAGTCCCGTCCATACGAGGGGCTAACACATACTTCTACAGAACCTTTCTGCACAAGCATCCCTTCTGAGTGATTATGCAGAGATTCTGTAGAAACACCTGTCATTCCCACATCTTGCAGGTAGCCGCCAGACTCTGAACTCTAGGCGTTTCCGCACGAGTGTACCCCAGAACGAAGACACCCGTCAACCCGCCGCATCACCCTGCCACCTCCCGTCGAACGTCGAGCGCCAGTGTGGCCCTTGAGCGGCCTCGTTGCCTTCCAAGAGAGGCTCAACTCCCAGATTCGAGACTCGGCCCCGATTCCTGCGTATAGCAGATGGGATGCTATCCTGGACAATCACTGCAATGAAGGGATGAGGGCAAATGAGTCTGATTGGCAACGTCCTGTGGATATTCCTGGGTGGGGGCATCTTTATCTTCTTTTTCTACCTCATAGGCGGAGTGGTCCTTTGCTTGACGATAGTGGGCATTCCCTTTGGGGTGCAACTTCTCAAGCTGTCTATCCTGGGGCTGTCGCCTTTCGGGAAAGAGGTGAACACCGAGGGATCGGCGCGCGGATTCCTTCAGATCATCATGAACGTGCTCTGGTGGGTATTCGGTGGCGTCGAAGCAGCCATAGCGCACCTGGTGCTAGCTCTGGTGCTAGCCATCACCGTCATCGGGTTGCCCTTTGCCAGGCAACACCTCAAGATGGTCAAGCTGGCTCTGGTGCCCTTTGGGGCTACCATCGAGGAGTGAGTGCGCTCAAAAGCCTTCCATCACCGTCAGATCGGCGATGCCCTTGGGCAGGTCTCCAATGGCCTGCAGCAAACCCAGGCGATTCTGCCGAAGCTCCGTATCTTCGCTCATCACCAGCACCCGGTCAAAGAACTCGGTGACGAACGGCTTGAGTTCCAAGATGCCACGAAACAGCGTATCGATCGTGGGGTGCGCGTGTACTCGCCTAGCGACAAAACCGTAGATCTCATAGAGGTCTTGCGAGATCGGCTCGACAAACCGGCTCTCATCGACCACATGCACCGTCTCCAGATCGCGGGTGATTCGCACGCAGCGAGCGTAGCTATCCAACATGCCATCCCAGAAGCTCTTCTCAAGCCAAGGAGCGAAAGCCTCCAGAGTATGGCTGGCAAGGGCCGGATCATGGCCGCGCTCCGCGAGCACCGCATCGACCATGTCGTACCGAAGGCCGCTATCCAGCAACCAGCGCCGATAGCGCCGCTTGATGAACTCGAACACCTCCCCGAGAAGCTCCTCGCCAACCTCTACCGGCAGCACCTCACCGGCCATAGACAGCGCCCTGGGAACCGCCAGGGAGACACCCTTCCCCACCAAGAGCTGGATGGTGCCCAGCGCCGCTCGCCTGAGTCCCCAGGGATCGGCCGCGCCGGAGGGCCTGATACCCACCGCGAACAACCCCACCAAGGTATCGATCCTGTCAGCCAGGCCCACAACGACGCCAGCCATCCCCTCGGGCAGGCGATCTCCCATGAACCTGGGCAGATAGTGCTCGGCAATCGCCTGGGCCACCTCCGCCGACTCACCGGCAAGCTCAGCGTAGTGACCCCCCATCTGCCCCTGAAGCGAGGTCAGCTCTACCACCAGCTTGGTCACCAGGTCGCTCTTGCACAACGATGCAGCCCGCAACGCAGCCACCGTCTGGTCAGGGGAGAGATCCAACACCTGGCATAGACCCGACACCAGGCGTTCCAGGCGCTTCACCTTGTCGAGGACCGATCCAAGCTGCTCCTGAAAGGTCAGCGTGGCCAGGCGCGGCGTGTATGCTTCAAGGGGTCTCTCGGTGTCCTCTCGGTAAAAGTAGGCCGCGTCGGCATAGCGGGCCCGCAGAACCTCCTCGTTGCCGCGACGCACGGCATCGACGTCCAGGCTCTGGCCATTGCCCACAGCAACGAAATAGGGCAGCAGCTTTCCTGCCCGCACTACCGGCAGATAGCGTTGATGCTTGCGCATCACGGCCAGCAGCACTTCTTCTGGCAGCCGAAGGTACTCGTCTTCAAAGGAGCCCCGGATGGGCAGCGGATACTCCACCAGATTAGCAAGCTCCCGCAGCAGCTCGGCGTCCTCTGGCACCTCACCTTTCACCTCGGCGGCCAAGACCTGGGCCTGCCGCAGAATGCTGGCCTCTCGGTCTGCCGTGTCCAGCATGATGCCGGCGCCTTCCATGATGCCAAAGTAGTCCGAGGCTTGGCCGATAGGCAGCTCGGGTGCGTTCAGCGTCCGAATGCCCCGCGACGCCCGCCCGCTGCGCACCCCCGCATACTCTAAGGGTAGCACCACATCATCCAAGAGGGCCACCAGCCAGCGCAGCGGCCGCGAATAGCTCGCCCCGCTCGCGTTCCATCGCATGCTCAAGGGGAAATGTAGAGCCCCGAGCACCCGAGGCAGCATCTCAGCCAACACCACACTGGCATCGCGCCCCTCGTCTCTGGCGACGGCGACGACATAGTCCTTGCCATCGATGCTGCGCGTAATGAGCTGTGACAGGCCTACGCCATGGCTCCGAGCAAAGCCCACTGCCGCGCGAGTGGGATTCCCCGCCTCATCGTAGGCGACGCGAGAGGGCGGGCCCTTGATCACCCTTTCCAATTCTCGCTGGCGTGCAGCCACCCCCCGGACATAGGCCACCAGCCGACGCGGGGTGCCCACCACCCGGAGATCCTCATAGGCCAGCCGCGCCTCAGCCAGACCTTCCGGCATCCTCTCGCGCAGTTGCACCAGGGCCCTGTCCACGTCTCCCACCGGAAGCTCTTCGCTGCCAATCTCCAAGAGCAGGTCAAAGGCGTCCCGTCCATCCGGCTGGCTGGGAGAGGGCAGAGGTACCCCGTAGTGAAGGGGCACAGGCTCAACCTTTGGCGTGGCCACGGAGAACTTGGCGCGTAGTGGGAACCCCAGCTCCTCCCGCTGCTTGACGTAGAGCTCAGCGATCTCCCTCGCCAGTTTTCGCATCCGCGCGAAATAGCGCGCGCGTTCGGTCACCCCAACAGCTCCCCGCGCGTCGAGGACGTTGAAAATGTGTGAACACTTGAGCACATAGTCGTGCGCCGGCAGAACCAGACCTCGTTCCAGCGCATGACTCGCCTCTGCTTCGCAAAGATCGTACATCCCCCGGAGATTATCCACATCCGCAACTTCAAAGTTGTAGGTGCAGTGCTCGATCTCCCCGCGCAAATGCACGTCACCGTAGGTTACATCGCCCTCCCACCTGATATCGGGAATCCCGTGCACGCCCTGCAACACCATGGCGATGCGCTCCAGGCCATAGGTGATCTCAACCGAGACGGGATCCAGCTCCAGCCCCCCCGCCTGCTGAAAATAGGTGAACTGGGTGATCTCCTGACCATCCAGCCAGACCTCCCATCCCAGTCCCCAGTCCCCCAGTGCGGGCGATTCCCAGTTGTCCTCCACAAACCTCACGTCGTGGGCACTGGTGTCGATGCCCAAGACGCGAAGGCTGTCCAGGAATAGCTCCTGAGGATTGCCCGGGTCGGGCTTGAGGATCACCTGGTACTGGTAGAACTGCTGCCACCGATTGGGGTTATCGCCATAGCGTCCATCATCGGGCCGAACAGAGGGCTCCACATAGGCCACGTTCCAGGGCTCGGGACCCAGCACCCGGAGGGCGGTCGCGGGGTTCATGGTGCCCGCCCCCACCTGGACGTTGTAGGGCTGCCAAAGAAGGCATCCGTGCTCAGCCCAGAACTCGTTCAGGCGCATTATGACCTGCTGAAAATCCATCTACCGATCCCCTCAGCAAGCAAACGGTGCGACGTTGCATCCGGCGTTGCCGGAAGCGTCAAACCCGGAGCCAGTCACCTACTGGACACCACCGGCGACGCGCTCACCTCATGCAACTCCCGACGGAGACGATGGAGGAAACCTACCGACCTGAGCTCGCTCTCAAGAGTGTGCTCCAGGTACGAATGCAAAAGAGATTCCAGCTCCCGGTGGGTGGCCTCCCCGATTCGAAGTCTTGACACCTCATCGCGCCCGTGCGTCTGCATGTAACGCAGCACTTTCTGCGCGTTGATGGCCACGGCCTTGGCCCGGGGCTGGTCTTGTGCACACCGATTGCAGAGCAAACCACCCTGATCAAGGCTAAAGAAGTTGATCTCGGGGCGAATGGTAGCACGGCAGTTGACGCAGGAAAACAGCTCGGGCTGGTACCCGCTCAAGCTCAGCAGGCGCAGCTCAAAGTAGCGCACCCAAATGCGCAGGCGCTGGCTCTCACCAAGCTGCCGCAGCGTCCTGACCACCAGCTCGAATAGTACACTGCTCTCCTCTTGCTCTTGGGCAAAGCGGTCGGCCAGTTCGCCCACATAGCAGGCATAGCCGAAGCGCAGCAAGTCGTTGCGAATGCCTTCGTGCTCCTCGAGGCCCTCGGCCTGGGTGACGGTATCCAGGCCGCGCCCCCTGGCCAACATCACCTGCGCGCGGCAGAACAGGCCCAGGTGTCCAACCTTGCGACTGGTAGATCGGCGAATGCCATAGGCGATCGCTCTCACCTTGCCACCCGGGGTCAGCAGAGTCAGAATACGGTCAGCTTCCCCATAGTTCATCTCCCGAAGCACCAGGGCCTCGGTTCGACGGAGACGTTGCTGTCGCACGCCGCTCCTCCACCGCCAGAGACCCAAGCCGCGCAAGAGTCCATGTTCCTGCCAGGCGCACGGGCTGGCCAACTCCGGCCACGATCATACTCGCTGCACACCCAACAGACAAGGTGCAGGCCAAGTGGTGACGCAGGCACCACGCCTCTCTTACTCGTGGGCCGAAATCGCGCCCCTCCGCGTCAGGTCGATGAACGGATGCGGGAACAACGCCTTCAGGCTCGTCACCCACCCACGCCCGGTCGTGTCGGCGATCAGGATGGGCATATCCTCGACGAACTCTTTCAACACCTGACGGCACGCGCCACACGGCGTGGCGCCAGACGCACTGACCACGACCAGCGCCTCGAACGCGTGCTCTCCCTCAGAGATCGCCTTCCAGATGGCCACCCGCTCCGCACAGACGGTCAAGCCAAGAGAGGCGTTCTCGACGTTGCACCCTGATAAGATGCGGCCAGAGTCGGTGCGCAGGGCTGCACCCACGGCAAAGCCAGAGTAGGGCGCGTGGGCATTGCGGCGAGACCCAATAGCTGCCGTCAACAGATCACGCCACGCGGGAGGCAACTGCTCTGCGGTCGTGTACTCACTCTCCATCATCCGGCTCCGCCTCATCCAGTCTGCGCTTGGGCCGAGCGGGCACGCCATAGGCAAGGGTCTCGTCGGGCACGTCGCGGGTCACGACCGATCCTGCCCCCACCATCGCACCCCTGCCCACACTCACTGGTGCCACCAGCATAGTCCCGCTGCCCAGAAAAGCGCCGGCGCCGATTGTGGTGCGGTGCTTGCGCACCCCGTCAAAGTTGCAGGTGATGGTCCCCGCCCCCACGTTCACATCGGCACCCACCTGAGCATCGCCGATGTAGCTCACGTGTCCCATCTTGGTGCCGGGCCCAAGATACGAGTTCTTTACCTCGCCAAAGTTGCCCATGTGCACTCCCCGACCCAGGTGTGCCCCCTCGCGCAGGTGACCGAAGGGACCGACGCTCACTTCGTCCTCCAGAGTAGCGCCTTCCAGCACCGAGGCCACAACCCGGCAGGAATCTCCGATTGTGGTATCGCGCACGATAGTGTTTGGCCCCAGCACGCAACTCTCGCCCACTATCGTATCTCCCTGCAGATGGGTATTCGGATAGATGACCGTATCGCGGCCCAGCCGCACCGACTCGTCTACGTAGACCGTCGCAGGGTCAATCAGAGTCACCCCTTCGAGCATGAGTCTCTCGGCAACCCGTTCGCGCGCGATGCGCTCGCACCGGGCCAGATGCACTCGAGTGTTTATTCCTTGGACCTCGGCAACGCCAGATATGGTCAACACGTCCACGCACCGCCCCCCCGCCACAGCCAAGGCCACGGTGTCGGTGAGGTAGCGCTCTCCCTTGGGTTGAGTGGCGGGCACCTCGGGCAGATGTTGCCAGAGCCATTCCCCATCGAAGCAATAGACGCCGCAGTTGAGCTCTCTCAGCGCCAGAACATCCCGTGTGGCCACCGCCTCTTCCACGATCGCCGTCACCCGCCCGGCCTCGTCGCGCACGACACGGCCAAACCCCATCGAATCCTCCGACTCGACACTCAGCAGGGTGATGGCTGGCTTGCGCTCCTTGTGCAGCGAGACCAGGCGCTCCAGCGTATCCAGCCGCAGCAAGGGCATGTCTCCGTAGAGCACCAATACGGCCGCGGTCTTGCCCTGGAGCAGCTCGCGGGCCTGCAACGCGGCGTGACCGGTGCCCAGACGCTCCGCCTGAAAGGCGTAGAGCACCCCCCCACCCACCGCCTCCTTTACCGCTTCAGCCCCCTTGCCCACGACCAATACGATGGGCTCGGCGCCCAATTCCCGGGCTCTTCTCACCGACCACATTACCATGGGGATGCCCGCCACAGTATGAAGCACCTTGGGCAGCGCGGATCTCATACGCGTTCCCTGCCCGGCAGCCAGAATCACTGCCGCGATTTCGCCCATCTCTTGCCTCCAAACGAAAAACGACCAAGTCGCCTTTCATCGTCAGAGCGATGGCAAGATGACCTGGCCCGGTTGCCCTCTCCAAAGGCGTCGAGGATGGAAGCTGGGGCGGAAGGATTCGAACCTCCGAATGGCGGCTCCAAAGGCCGCTGCCTTACCGCTTGGCGACGCCCCACTACACGAACCATCGCCATGCCATTATACCACAGAGCCCCACAGCCGACAAGCAACTCGTAAGGAGGGCATCGAGAAACGGCGAGAAGGTGGTCGTCACCCAGTAGGCACGATTCGCCCCGGCATCTCCGGCCTTCGGCCTCCGACCAGGATCTGCGACGAATCGCCCCTACACCACGGTCTATATCCGTCCCTTGTTTTCGTTTACACCGTGCTAGCCGGAGTATCCACGCAGCGCACCGCTGATTCGCCTCCAGTCAGATCCGGAGCCGCTTTTTCGATGCCCTCGGTCGTTCAGGTCTTGCTTTCTGGCAAAAGTCTGGTATAATGCGCGGTGTCGTGAGTGGGGACCGCCTCTGCGGCAGCGGACTGAGGTCGGTCAAAGCAGACAAACAGGACAGATTGGGTCTTGATTATTTCTGACTTGTGTGGTATAATCATTGTGGTAGGCATCAATCCCGCTGCTGGAGATGGCGTCGGCGAATGAAGCTCAGGGTAGAGTTCTTGGGGCTGTCACGGCGACTGGCCCAGACTAAGGAAAGCCTGGTCGAGGTAGGCGACCGGGCTACTTTGCGTAGCGTTCTCCGCCACCTCGCTGGGAAATACCCCGCATTGGTCGGTCCTGTTATCGTCCCCGACAGCTTCGATCTCGCGGAGTCCTACATGATCAACATCGACGGCCGGCGTGCGGTTACCGACCTGGACCAACCAGCACAGGACGGCCAACGACTCATTCTGATGTTCGTGGAAGCAGGAGGTTAGGAACATGTATGCCTACACTGGGAGGATTCTGCACGTCGATGTGACATCCCAGAAGACCTGGGTGGAGCGCGTTGACGCCGAGTTCCTCAAGAAGTACGTGGGGGGCGCGGGGCTGGCTACCCGGCTGGTCTACGACAACACCCCCAAGGGGTGCGATCCGCTGGGGCCCGAGAATGCGCTCTGCTTTGCCTGCAGTGCCTTTGCGGGGACCACGTTCCCCGTGGGGACGAAGCACAGTGTGGCTTCCAAGTCGCCGGCGACAGGATTCATTGGCGACTCGCTGTCGGGCAGCCACTTCTCCGAGATGCTCAGACGCGCAGGCTGGGATGGCATAGTCATCAAGGGCAAGGCGCCCGAATGGACTGTGCTCTTCATCGACGATGACGACGTGCAGTTTCTGGATGCCGGCGACTTTGTGGGAATGGGAACCACCGAGACCCAAGAAGCGATTCGGCAGTGGCTGGGGGATGAGAACGTGCGGGTCAGCGCCATAGGCCCCGCCGGGGAGAGGTTGGTTCTCTACGCCTTGATCGACAACGATGGTCGTCAGGCAGGCCGCGCCGGTAACGGCGCGGTGATGGGCTCCAAGAACCTAAAGGCCATCGCTATCAGAGGCTCTCACCCCATCACTGTGGCGGACATGGACGCGCTGATGCAAGAGACATTGAAGCTCAGCAAGGTGAGCCGCGGGCCGGGCACGCTAAAGTACCGCACTCTTGGCACCCCTGCCAACGTGCTGAACATGAACAAGCTCGGCGTACTGCCCACCCGCAACTTCAGGGAGACGGTCTTTGAGCACGCAGAGAAGGTGAGCGGAGAGTACCTGGCTGAGCACTTTACCGAGAAAAAAGTGGGATGCTCTGGCTGCTCCATTGCCTGCGAACAGTGGGGGGTGGTCAAGGAAGGCAAGTACAAGGGGGCCCGCATCGGCCTGGACTATGAATGTCTCTTTGCGGTGGGGCCCAACTGTGGCATCGGAGAACTACCGCCCATCATTCGTCTGGTTCAGTTGTGCGACGAGCTGGGCATCGACGCCATGAGCACCGGCGTAGTGGTGAGCTGGGCCATGGAGTGCTACGAACTGGGGATACTCAGCAAGGAAGAATGCGATGGACTGGAACTGAACTTTGGCAATGATGAAGCTGCCGTCGCCCTGGTGAAGAAGATCGGATACCGTGAGGGGATCGGGGACCTGTTGGCCGAGGGGGTGAAGAGGGCCTCTGAGAAGGTGGGCAAGGGCAGCGAACACTTTGCCATGCAGGTGAAGGGTCTGGAGATGCCCGGCTACGACGTGCGCAGTCTCAAGACCTTCGCTATGGGCGTGGCCGTGTGCACCCGTGGGCCCGACCACAACCGCTCGCTGGCCTACGAATTGGACATCAAGGGCGTGGTGGACCGTTTCACGGCCGAGCCGGGTCGTGGCCGACTGGCCATGGAGAAAGAAGAGTTTGCCGCCATTCTGGACACCATGGTCATCTGCAAGTTCCTGCGCAACTGCTTCGATGATTTCTACGAGGATGTTTCGCGCATCTACACTCTGACGACGGGCATACCCATGACTGCCGAGGAGCTGCGCACTTTGGGTGAGCGGGTGTGCAATCTCAAGAAGGCCTTCAACATCCGTGAGGGGTGGACCAAGGCCGACGACTGGTTGCCGCCTCGTGTGTTGGAAGATCCCATCCCCTTCGGGCCAAGCAAGGGCCACTACGTGAAGCCGGAAGAGCTGCGGATGATGATCGACGACTACTATCAGGCTCGTGGTTGGACCGTGGACGGGCTGATCCCCAAGTCGAAGCTGATCGAGTTGGGCATGGAGGACATCGCCGAGGACATCGGCGTGGTGGAGGAGCCGCAGGCGGTGGCTGAGGCCCAACCGGTTGCGAATCCTCTGCCCACGGAGAAGGAGGCCTAGCCGTGGCGATGATAGGGTACCAGCATATCATCTGTGATCCCGCCAAGTGCATGGGTTGCCGCATTTGCGAGTACGCCTGTTCAGCCATCAAGACGGGCAGCTTTGATCCCAATCTGTCACTGATTCGTGTGGTACGTATCGAGCCAATCACCATGACCGCCATCGCCTGTCGCCTTTGCGAGGATGCGCCATGCATCATCGCCTGCCCGCGGGATGCACTATCTCGCTCGGATCGGGATGGCGTCATCCTGGTTGACGAGGACAAGTGCGATGGCTGTGGATGGTGCCTTGAGGCTTGTGAGTTTGGGGCCATCGTCTTGAACCCCCTGACCAAGAACGCGGAGATCTGCGACCTGTGTCGGGACCTGGAAGGGCAGCCGCCCTGTATTCAGTTCTGTCCCACGGAGGCCCTTTACCTGTCCACGCCGGAAGTGCTGCGGCAGAAGGCACGGAGAGACGTGGTGAGAAAACTGTTCGAAGAACTGCTTTAGGGCTAGTTCAGGACAGCTTCTGGGGCCGGCCCCTGGGAGCTGTCCTTTCGCTGCGCGGATCCAGGAGCTGTTTATGACTGACAATCAAGAACTACGCATAGGTGTTTACGTCTGTGGTTGCGGTTCCAACATCGCTGGGGTTATCGACCCCGCTGAGGTGGCCGAACACGCTTCCCATCTGCCTGGCGTCGTGCTGGCTCGCGACTACATGTACGTGTGCGGGGATCCCGGGCAGAACATGATTCGCGAGGATATCGTTGAGCACGGGCTCAATCGGGTGGTAATCGCCGCATGCACCCTGCGCATGCACGAGCCGACCTTCCGGGCTTGCGTGGCTGATGCAGGATTGAATCCCTTCTTGATGGAAATGGCCAACATCCGCGAGCAGGATACCTGGGTTCATGCCCACGATCCCGAAGGAGCGTTGGTCAAGGCCAAGGAGTTGGTGGCCGCGGCGGTGGCCAAAGTGAGGTATGCCGCTCCACTAACCACCATCAAGGTGCCGGTCACCAAGAGGGCCCTGGTGATCGGTGGTGGAGTCGCCGGCATCAGTGCCGCTCTTGACCTGGGGGATATGGGCATCCCCACCTATCTAGTGGAGAAGGATCTCAGCATCGGGGGGACGATGGCCCAGCTCAACAAGACCTTCCCCACGATGGACTGCTCCATTTGAATCCTCGCCCCAAAGATGGTGGACGCGGCGCGTCACCCCAATCTTGAGATCATGACCTATTCCGAGGTCGAGAAGGTCGATGGCTACATCGGCAACTTTCGCGTGGAGGTCATCAAGAAGCCCCGTTATGTCATAGAGGATCGCTGCAATGGCTGCGGCGAGTGTGCGCCGGTGTGCCCGATCGAGGTGCCCAATCCCTTTGAGCTGGACATAGCGCCGCGCAAGGCAATCGACGTTCTTCATGGGCAGGCCGTTCCACTCATCTATGCCATAGACATGGACAATTGCATCAAGTGCTACAAGTGTGTGTCGGCCTGTGGCAAGCTTGATGCGATCGATTTCTCCCAGGAGCCCGAGACGGTCGAACTGGATGTGGGTTCGGTGATCGTCGCCACTGGCTTCGAGACCTTCGATCCGACTGTGATCCCCGAGTATGGCTACGGCGTCTATCCCAACGTGATAACTGCAATAGAATTGGAGCGTCTGGCCAACTCGGCCGGGCCCACCGTTGGCCGGCTCATACGTCCCTCCGACGGTCAGAGGCCGAGGAGCCTGGGCATCATCCAGTGCGTCGGCTCGCGCGATAGCCGATTCAACGAGTACTGCTCGGGCTTTTGCTGTATGTACGCGATCAAGAATGCCTTGCTCCTGAAACAGATGTACCATGACATGGACATCACTATCTTTTACATGGACATCCGCACGCCTGCCAAGACGTACGAAGAGTTCTACAACCGGGCTCGCGCAGCAGGCGTGCGCTTCATTCAGGGACGACCCTCGCAGGTGACCGAGGACCCGGTGACCCATAACCTCTTTGTGGAGGCAGAGGATCAGGCCCTGAGAGAGGTGATCGAGCTTGAGGTGGAGATGGTCTCCCTGTCCATTGCGGCCATCCCACGCTCGGATGCCGCTGCGGTGGCTTCGACCCTGAACATCTCGCGTAGCCCCAGCGGCTTCTTTATGGAGTATCATCCCAAGCTGCGCCCGGTGGATTCCCCCAGCGATGGCGTCTTTTTGGCTGGCGCGGCCCAGGGTCCCAAGGACATCCCTGCCTGCGTGGCCCAAGGCTGCGCGGCGGCATCTCGGGCGGCGCGTGTGCTCTTGGCAGATACCTGGGAAATCGAGCCCATCGTGGCCAGGGTGTGGGCCGACCGCTGCATTAGCGCTCAAGGCAGAAAGTGTGGTCTGTGCGCCGCGGCCTGCCCCTATGGAGCCATCACCGTGGTTCAGGGACAACCGGCACAGGTTTCGCAGGCTCAGTGCCACGGGTGCGGTGGCTGCGTGGCCGAGTGCCCACACAATGCGATCACCCAGGATCACTTTACCGATCCGCAAATCGTGGCCCAGCTCCACGAGCTTCTCAGGGAGAGGCCCGAGGATAAGATCCTGGCCTTTATGTGCCACTGGTGCAGCTACGGCGGGGCCGACAATGCAGGCGTCAGCCATTTCGAGTATCCTCCCACCTCGCGGGGCATTCGGGTGATGTGTTCGGCACGGATGGACTCGGACTTTATCCTGGAAGCCTTCCGTCAAGGTGCGGGGATGGTGTTGGTCTCTGGCTGTCACCCTCAGGATTGCCACTATATCACCGGCCAGCAGGTGGCCGCAAAGCGTTTTGGGCGCCTGCCGCGCACGCTGGAGCGCCTGGGCATCAACCCCGAGCGCTTCCGAGTGGAGTGGATATCGGCTGCCGAGGGCGAGAAATACGCGCGGGTCATCACCGAGATGGATGCCAAGCTTGCCACCTTCGACAAGGAAGAGTTGCGTGCCGAGAACGAGAGAGCCCGTCCGGCAATAGCAAGGCGCCTCCGTCGCTGGAAGACGGTTCCGCAGATGGCCGAGCTGCTTGAGCGGGAGGTAGTGCCGGCATGATCCGGTCGGACGAGCTTGATCGTGGCTTTGTCGAGGAAATCCTGGCCGAGCCCGGCGGGGATCATCTTCTCGCCTGCTGGTCTTGCGGCACGTGTGCGGCCACCTGCCTGGTGCGACGGTATCAGCCCGCCTTCAACCCGCGCCTCATCCTGCACAAGGCTGGGTTGGGCCTCCGCGAGGAGGTCCTGTCCAGTGCAGAGATCTGGGAGTGCTCGGCTTGTGATGCCTGCTATCCCCGGTGCCCTAAAGAGATACACATCTCGGATGTGATGAAGGCCATTCGTAACATCGCCATTCGCGAGGGGTATGAGCGGCCTGGCGCGATTGCCGAGGTTGACGTGTCCACCTGTGTGGCGTGCGGGATTTGCGCGGCAGCCTGCCCCTATGAGGCCATCAGCCTTCAGACGGTCGTGTGGCAGCGCAGGCCTAGACGGGCGGCTCAGGTGGATCGGACCCTTTGTGTGGGGTGCGGCATATGTAACTCGGTTTGCTCGTCTTCATCGATCTCTGTGGAGGGATACACCGATCTGGAGTGCCACGATAGCCTTGTAGATGCGTCGTATGCTGCACGGCCGCCAGCGGGTGCCGACTGGCGAGGCATTGGGCTGGTCATCGTCTGCGATTGGTGTCTACACGCGGCATCAGACGTCGAGTACGCTTCTCATCCGCCCGAGGGCGTCAAAGTCATCAACGTGTCTTGTTCGGGAAGGGTCACTCCGGCCTTCGTGACCACGGCCTTGCAGCAAGGAGTCGATACCGTGTTGATCGTAGGCTGCAAAGAGGACGAGTGTCACTACAAACAGGGCAGCACGATTGCTGGGGGACGATTGGCGATGCTGCAGAGGTTCCTCGAACTCTTGGGTGTCGAGCGGGGACGAGTGCAGTTTGCCCGGCTGGGCTCTCTCGACCGAGGCAAGTTCCCCAGGTTGCTGGACAAGATGGCGAAAGAAGTGCAGGCTCTGGGCTCTCTGGCGAGGGTTGACTAGCTGCGCCAGGATTGCGGACGTTTCCAGAGTTACCCCTCCCCTTCTCCCCTCCCCGTTCACGGGGAGGGGCCGGGGGTGGGGTGTGGAGGCCAACGAGGATGTCAGGCACAATCAGCCCAACTGCTGGATCTGACCCGGATGTGACTGATGGCGGCATCTCTCCACCGGGAGAGATCACCCAGAACATCCAGGAAGAGGCGCGCAGGCTTTTGCAGGACGACAAGGTGGACGTGGTTATCGGCTATTGTCAGGCATGGGACGATGAGGTGGCCAGTCCCTGCTTCGTGACTGACGAATCGCAAGTGGGCAAGCTCCTCTTCAACGAGCACTGCTATCACAACCTGGCCAGGTATCTGGTGGGTTGCGAAGGATACTTGACTTCTCGCTTCAGAGCAGACGAGGAGGCGCCACGAGTGGCCCTGGTGGCCACGCCCGCAACGCTGCGAACCATTGTTGGTTTGATCCAAGAGCACCAGTTCGAACGAGACGACCTGATTGTCTTGGGAATCGTCGATGGAAGCCCGGTTGATATGGAGCCGAATGCCATCGTGGGTAGCATCGAGGTGGACAGAGAGGAGGAGAGGCGGGTAGCCGGAGAGCTACAGAGGCTAGAGATGATGTCTGTGTCCGAGCGCTGGGACTGGTGGGAGGGGCAGTTCTCCAAGTGCATCCGCTGCTACGCCTGTCGCCAGGTGTGTCCATTCTGCTACTGTGAGCAATGCATCGCCGAAGAGAACCAGCCTCAGTGGATCGACAGATCCTCCTCTGCTCAAAACAACAGGAGCTTTCACATCATCCGCGCCTCTCACCTGATTGGCCGGTGCACCAACTGTGGCGCATGCGACCGCGCCTGCCCTATGAGCATCCCCTTGAGCGTACTCTATGGGAAGTTGGCTGCGGAAGTCCAACGGGCTTTCGGCTATGTGGCGGGGACGGACGTGGAGGCGACGCCCGCACTGGTTGACTTTCTGACCAGTGAGAGCGGGGAGAGATAGTATGGAAGCCAGGATACTGGGGCGTGACAGACTGCTGCAACTGGCCGATGAGTTGATAAAGGACTACGAGGTCATCGCTCCGAGGGACGAGCTGTCCTACGGAGAGGTAAGCTCATCGGGTGAGATCCATCTCGCCGAGGAGAAGCCCGTCAAGTCCCTCAAAGAGTTCTTCTTTCCCGACAGAGAAGTGCTCTTTGAGTATCTGCTGCGTGGCGAGGGAGTGGAACTTGTTCCCCCCTCTCTCCCTGCTGATACCACACGAGTGATCTTATGCGCGCGTCCATGCGATGCAGCAGCCCTCCCAATCCTCGACCAGGTGTTCGCGTGGGATTATCTCGACGCCTCTTACCTTCAGCGACGGAAAAGCTCCCTGATCATCTCCCTGGCCTGCGAGCATCCAGCCAAGACCTGCTTCTGCACCTCGCTGGGAGGGTCGCCGGCTGGCATCGAGGGAGCCGATTTGCTGTTGACTCCTCTGAGTGAGGTCTATCACGTCCAGGTCATCACCGAGCGGGGCAGAGCCCTGGTCCAGAAGTACGGCCGGTTCTTTCAAGAGAGTGATGAGAGGTGGGAGCGCGAAAGAGCTCTGGTTGAGGCGGAACTGCGCGAAAGGGTCACGAAAAGGGTGGATGTCCAAGGGCTGTCCGAAACATTAGAGTTCGACAGTCCCATCTGGGAGACGCTCACCCAGCAATGCGTAGACTGCGGTGTGTGTACTTTTCTTTGCCCCACTTGCCACTGCTTCGATATCCAAGATGAGGGCGACCCAGGCGGAGGGGCGCGAGTGCGGCTCTGGGATTCCTGCGCTTTTCGGGAGTTCACCAAGATGAACGTGGCCCAACCACGCCCGACCCACTTTCGTCGCTATCGCCAGCGGATCATGCACAAGTTCCGGTACTATGTGGAGAACTTTGGCAAGACCCTCTGCGTGGGTTGTGGCCGGTGCATCGCGCACTGCCCGATGGGCATCGACATCACCGAGGTCTTGAACAGGGTGAGGGGGTAAGGAAAGGCCATGGAGAACACGTTTCTGCCCCACCTCATGACCGTCGAGAGAATCACCTCGGAGACACCTGACACCAAGACCTTCAGGCTAACGTTTCAAGATGGCGGTGCGGAGAGGGATTTCAGCTTTCAGCCTGGCCAATTCGGCGTCTTTTCCGTCTTTGGCCAGGGAGAGGCGCCATTCGGGTTCGCCAATTCGCCGACCCGGGCAGGCTATGTTGAGTGCAGCATCAAGCGGGTGGGAAAGGTGACCCGTGAGTTCCATAAGCTGAGCGTCGGAGATACGGTGGGCTTTCGTGGTCCCTACGGCAGAGGCTTTCCCATCGACGAGATGCGCGGGAAGAATCTCATCTTCGCCGGAGGCGGAATCGGCCTGGCCCCCCTGAGATCACTCATCTGCTACTGCATCGACTCGAGGGCAGACTTTGGGGACATGACCGTTGTCTATGGAGCCAGGAGCACCGCCGATCTGGTCTACAAGCAGGATCTGGCGCGATGGGTGGAGATGGAGGGGATCGACACGGTTCTGACCGTTGACCCCGGCGGGGAGGACGAAGGCTGGAAGGGCGAGATAGGCTTCGTGCCCACCGTCCTGGAAAGGGTCCATCCCTCCCCAGAGAACGCGATGGCCATCACCTGCGGTCCCCCGATCATGATAAAGTTCGTGTTGCGTTCTTTGACAGAGATGGGATTCGCCCCTCCACAGATCATCACCACCTTGGAGATGAAGATGAAATGTGGACTGGGCAAGTGTGGCCGCTGCAACATCGGCAGCCTCTACGTGTGTAAGGATGGGCCCGTTTTCAGCTATGAGGAGCTGAGGGAACTGCCTGACGAGTACTGATGGAAGCAGCTCATTAGGGTCGCGACACATCCCTGCTGAGCCGGCGGACCGATGAGAGGTTGTGAAGAAGAAGAACGATGACCACACGTGGCACGACAATCAAGCATGACACCCCCGAGGCGTTGACCCTCTTGCGCCCCATGATCACGCGGCGCTATGAACTGGTCGCAGACCACGAGAAGTGCTGTGGATGCCTTTTGTGTGAGATGTTGTGCCCTCTCGAGGCGATCACCCTGTCGGAGGGGGAGCTGGCGGATGGTCGGCTAGCGACTCCCCCTCGTTTGGACATCGATCCCGCCCTATGCAACTTTTGCGGGGAATGCGTGGTCATCTGTCCCACCCACGCCCTGTCGATGACGGTCAATGGCGAGCCAGAGGTGCCCGTGCTGGTGGCTGAAGCCTTTCCCGCGCTCGTTCGCAAGAACAAAGTCGGTCAGGAGGTGTGTCGGGCGACGAGCGACGCGGCGTACATCGACAACTGTCCCGTGGGGGCCATCAGCGCCGACCTTGGCCGCGACGCCGCAGGCAAGGTGATCTCTGTCGAAGATGTCTCCGTGGATGGCGACCTGTGCATCAACTGCACCCAGTGCATGGAGGAGGGTCCTCGGGGCGCTTTCACGGTGACCAAACCATACAAGGGGCGCGCATTTCTCAACACGATGCTCTGCCCGGCGGGGTGCCAGGCTTGCGCCGACGTCTGCCCCACCAACGCCATCACCTACGATGGCGAAAGGGTCGCGCTAGACCAACGTTTCTGCCTCTTTTGCGGTGCGTGCGAGAAGGTGTGCCCCGCCGAAGGCGCTGTCCGGATCGTGCGTACCGGATTTGTACACACGCCGGTCGAGTCGGGCGCCTGGACGCTCGCCCTGGAGAAGCTGGTCTCCTATCGCGAGGCCGTTCGCGAGCACGACGTCAAAGGACAGGTGAAACGGCGCAGGCTGGTGCTTGGAGCGCTTCTCCTGCAAAAGTGGTCAGAGGGTGAGGGAACGAAAGAGTAGGCAGCGGCATCGTCTCGTTGGCGTGACGAAGCGGTTCGCGAAGAGCTGGCGGAGCTATCAAGGGAGTCACCATGCAGAAACTAGGCACATTGAAGAGAGTAGACCCACGCTCGGTGTGGGAGCATGAGGCTCAGGACTTTACGCCGTGGCTGCGGGACAACATCGAGTTGCTGGCCGAGACGGTGGGCCTCGAGCTTGATCTGGTCGAGACGGAGTCGCCAGTGGGTGGTTACGCGGTGGACTTGTACGCCAAGGATCTGAACACCGGTCGTTGGGTCATCATTGAGAACCAACTGGAGCAGACCGACCACACTCATTTGGGTCAGTTGATGACCTACGGCGCGGGCAAAGAGGCAGGGGTGGTCATCTGGATTTCGCCCAAGTTTCGCGATGAGCACCGTGAGGCTCTCGATTGGCTCAACGAGATCACGGATGAGTCGGTGTCCTTCTTCGGAATCGAGTTGGAGGTGCTTCAGATCGACAAGTCACTTCGGGCACCCCATTTCAAGCTGGTAGCCCAGCCCAACGAATGGCGCAAGATCATCAAACGACCAACTGTTTCGTCGCGCCAGCAGGCGTACGGAGACTTCTTCACCGCACTACTGGAGAGGGTCAAGGGCAAATACCCGCATCTGACCAGGGCGACGAAAGCCTATCCGCAAAACTGGTTCTTCTTCCCAGTTGGCCGCTCTGGGTTCTCGATTAGTGTCGCCTTCGCGCAGGGTGGCATCTTCCGGGTGGAGCTGTACATCGACACGCGAGACAAGGGCAGGAACAAGGGCGCCTTTGATGCACTCTGCGAAGATCGGCAGGAGATTGAGCACGACATTGGGCAGGCCGTCGTCTGGGAACGGCTCGATGACAGGCAAGCCTCGCGGCTCTATTGCAGCAGGGACGGCATAATCACCGACGATTCCGACCATCTGGAGGAACTGCGGGATTGGGCAGTCGAGCTAGTCTGGACGTTCCGCAAGGTATTCGAACCTCGCGTGCGAGCACTGACACTGTAGGCTTCTGTCTTCTGTAGGAGCGGGCGGTTTTCCCCCTCGCGCTGCCACTTATCTCTTCATGGATTCGCTACGATAGTCTTGATTTGACGCTTCCCAAAGCCCCGCTACAATCAGGAGTGTGGCCAGACCACATCGGAGAAAAGGCAACTCCATGATCTCCGGCGACCTGCTGATAGGGGCTCTGCCCCAGGTGAGGCTGCTCAACTGGCGGCGCCTACAGGTGCGCGGCGTCACCTGCGATTCCAGGCAGGTGACCCCAGGCGACATCTTTGTAGCCGTACCTGGCGTGGCGGTGGACGGGCATCGCTTTGTGCCCGAGGCCCTGAAGGCGGGCGCGATAGCCTGCGTGGTGGAACGGATGCTTCCCGAGCTGGCGGGGTTCCCGACGGCGGTGGTTCCCAACGCGCGTGAGGCCCTCGCCTATCTCCAGGCAGCATTGCACGGCTTCCCAGGCCGCAAGTTGAAAGTCGTCGGTGTGACCGGCACCGACGGCAAGACGACCACTGTGCGGCTCATCGCCGCGATCCTGAAGGCAGCCGACAAGCAGGTGGGGTGGGTGGATACGGTCAGCGTCGGCGTCGGAGACCGCGAGGAGCCCAGCGGCTTCCACACCACCACGCCAGATGCCCAGGAGCTGCAGGGCTATCTGTCGCAGATGGTTGCGGCAGGCGTCGAATACGTGGTGTTGGAATCCACCTCTCATGGGCTCGAGCAACACCGGGTCACGGCGTGCGAGTACGACGTGGCCGTGATAACCAACATCTCCCACGAGCATCTGGACTATCACGGCACCTACCAGGCCTACCGCGAGGCCAAGGCGATGCTCTTTCGCGCCCTGGGCACGTCGGCTCCCAAGCCGGGGATGCGCAAGGTGGCCGTGCTCAACGCTGATGATTCCTCCTACGAGTACCTTCGGCGGATCATCCCCGCCGACGTTCAGCTCTCCTACGGCCTGCGGGTGCCCGCGGATGTCACAGCCAGGGATATGACGGCGTCTGCAACCGGCCTGAGCTTTACCGCCGCTGCTCCTGGCCTCGAGGTCGCCATAGATTCACCCCTCCTGGGGGTCTACAATGTCTACAACGTCCTCGCCGCGATAGGTGTTGCCCATTCTCAGGGCCTGGATGTGGGGGCCATGCAAGCTGGAGTGGCCGCGATGCGCGGTGTGCCTGGTCGAATGGAGCGCATCGACAGGGGCCAGCCCTATCTGGTCATTGTGGATTTCGCACACACACCCAACGCCTTGGAGAACGCCTTGCGCACGGTTCGAGAGCTGACAGAAAAAGAGGTGACGGTGGTCTTTGGCTGCGCGGGCCTGCGCGATCGGCGCAAACGCCCCTTGATGGGAGAGATCGCCGGTCGGCTGGCCGATAGGATCGTCATCACCGCAGAGGATCCTCGCACAGAGTCCTTGGGCGACATCATGGAAGAGATCGCGGAGGGATGCCGCCGGGCCGGTCGTGTGGAGGGCCGCGACTTTTGGCGCATCGGCGACCGTGCTCAGGCCATTGCTGCGGCCGTCGGGATGGCCCGTCCCGGCGATCTGGTGATCGTGACCGGCAAGGGGCACGAGCGTTCGATGTGCTTTGGCACCACAGAGTATCCGTGGAGCGACCACGAGGCCGTGGCCGGCGCATTGCGAAGTGTGGGCTACGGTTGACAAGCCCGGGGATCAGGTCTGACCCATCGGCCCGAGATTCCTCGCCTCCGGCTCGCCTGTGCCTGCGCCCCTGCACTACGGGGTGCCTGCGCCACCCTGGACAGCCCACCAGGGCTGGCAGGTGCAGGCGGAATGACAGGATGGGGCCGTTTGCTGCGTGGCTAGCGGCTAGCGCGTGCGCCCGACGATCAGGATGCTGCCGGGCATCAGTTCTATTCTTTGAACGACCACCTCGTCGATGGGTATGGGGATGCCCAGGGGGGTGGAGTATTGCTTGATGGCACTCTGGATCGCTGCTTTGGCGATCAGGCGGTTGAACCCTTTCAACGAGTCGTCAAGGGCGACATCGTCTACCTTGAAGTAGGCCATGCCGTCCGATGTCGTGGGCATGCCACGCACGGTGATGCCCACACCAAGGCCCCACTCCTCCTCCCATGCCTGGAAGCTGCAGACTATTCCCCGCGAGGTCAGAACCACGTTCAGGTCACTGACCCTCACGCCCCCCTCTTGGAACGTCGCACCTCTCAGGTACTCGTTGACTTGGTCCTGGGTCATCTCGATCACGAACGGCGTATCGGGTTCGGCGGGAATGGTGGGGAGACCGTCTGAGACAGGCGTTGGCTCGGCCCTGGGTGGCGCTCTGGTGGGTGGGACGGGAGTCGCCTGCGGTGTATGGGTTGGCGTCCAGGTGCTCGTGGCCATGACCACGGCTTGGCTGGTCTCTGACTCTCTCGCGCTCCTTGGGTTGTCGAGGATGCCGGAGCACGAGCAGGCAGATGTGGCCAGCCACAGGACAAGACACAACCCGATCAGGAGTGGTCGTCGTTTCATGGGCTATTCCCTCAAATGCCCTTGCTTGCATCGCAACCGTTGGCCCGGATCAACCAGCGCTCTACGTGTGGCCGTCTGACCGGCAGAGGCTGACGGTGGGACAGCCGAAGCTCCCCTTCTCTCAGACGGCATCGCCCTCAGATTAGTTCCTCTACAGGCACATATTCCATGTCAAAGGTATCGGCAACAGCCTTGTAGGTAACGTGCCCGCCATAGGTATTGACTCCCCGGCGGAGAGCCAGATCTTGGTCCACGGCCCCGGCAAAGCCAAGCTCAGCCAGTTCGGTGACGTAGGGCAAGGTAGCATTGGAGAGGGCATAGGTGGAGGTTCTGGGAACGGCGCCTGGTATGTTTGGCACTGCATAGTGAAGAACGCCGTGCGCCACGTAGGTGGGGTGGCTATGCGACGTGGAGTGTATGGTTTCGATGCATCCTCCTTGATCCACAGACACGTCGATGACCACTGAGCCAGCGGCCATAGAAGCGATCATCTCTTCGCTCACCAGACACGGCGCTTTGGCTCCGGGCAGCAGGACGGCGCCGACGAGAAGCTCGGCACGGCGCACGGCTTCGGCGATGTTGCGTCGGTTGGAGGCAACGGTGTTCAGACTGCCATGCATGACCTGATCCAGGTAGCGCAGTCGATCCAGGTTGATGTCGATAACTGTCACCCGAGCACCCAAGCCCAGAGCGACCTGGGCCGCGTTGATGCCAACCGTTCCTCCACCAAGGATGACAACTCGGCCGGGCAGCACACCCGGCACTCCTCCCAGCAGGATGCCTCGGCCGCCTTGGGTCACCTCGAGGTAGTGGGCCCCGATCTGGATCACCATTCTCCCGGCCACCTCGCTCATCGGCGTGAGCAGCGGCAATGAATGGTCCGGCAACTGGACCGTCTCGTAGGCTATGGCAGTGACCTCACGCTCGATGAGGACTCGGGTGAGCTGCTCATCCGCGGCCAAGTGCAGATAGGTGAAAATCACCACCCCGGGGCGCAGGCACCCATACTCGCTGGGCAAAGGCTCCTTGACCTTCAAGATCAGATCTGCCTTGCCGAACACCTCGTCTGGCGTTTCTACGACGCGCGCGCCACCGGATGTATAGTGCTCATCCGCGAATCCGCTGGCCAGGCCAGCGCCACGCTCCAGCAGCACCTGATGCCCGGCGTGGACCAACGATTCTGCCCCTCCGGGGGTCAAGGATACCCGGAACTCGTTGTCCTTGATCTCCTTGGGCACGCCGACGATCATCTGATTGCCTCCTTTGGCAAGGGCTGAACGCCCAACCGATGGTTTCTCCACCCTTGGAAAACCGATGTCAGATTCCGCGTCCTCGTGGCTGCCAACCTTGCACTTCCCTCCTGGTCTTGGTTGGCTCGACCAACCTGCGATGTGGGCACGGCCGAGGCAGCCTACGTCTCACAAGATGGGGTTTCCATCCAAGGGAACCCCGTCAGATCAAGGTCTCCCACACCTTTCGGCAGCACTATCTCAACTGATGAACCGGAGATTGGATGCCCGAATGCTCACCAGACGATCTGGTCGTTGTCGCCCACGTTCACTCGGCCAAGGGATCCCTTGATGGTGGCGTTGCGCCCAACCAGCGAATGCTCGAGGCCCACGCCTTCTATGGTGGAGCCCTCCTCGATGATCGCATCGCGGACGATCGAGTTGCTGATGCGGACCCCGTCGCAGACGGTCACAAAGGGGCCCACTATGGACCTTTCGATGACCGCAGAATTGGCCACATACACGGGGGGTATCAGCACTGCGTTCCGCACTTCTATCTCTTGGGAAAAGCCGTTGCTCAGCAAGTAGCGGTTGGTGTCCAACAACGCCTCGGGTGTTCCACAGTCTTTCCAAACCGGGGTCTGTTCACTGACAAAGATGGCGCCGCGATCGATCATGATCTGGAGCGCATCAACCAGGTAATACTCGCTCTGGGTCTGGATGTTGTGCTCCAACAAGTACCCGATCGCCTCCACAAGGGCAGCGGCGTCTCTGATGTAGTAGAGTCCGATAACGGCGTTCCGATGCTCGCAACTCTTTGGCTTCTCGATCAAACGGACGATGCGACCCCCTTCCTCTACGGCCACACCAAAACGTCGAGGGTCCTCAACCTCTTTCACATAAGCCACGGCGTCCACCGGACGCTTCTCCAACCCCTCCAGATCGGCCTCGAAGAAGGTGTCAACCCAGACGATGATGCAGGGACCAGTGAGGTATTCTCTGGCCATGTAGATGGCGTGGGCCTGCCCCTTGAGCTCCTCCTGCACGACGAACCGCGCGGTAAAGTCGTAATTGGCTTCGACGTACTCTTTGATCTGGTCGCCCAGCCAGCCGGTGATAAAGATGACCTCCTCCACGTCAAGCCCTTTGAATCTGTCCAGAATGTGGCCCAAGATAGGCCTGCCCGCCACATTTAGCAAAGGCTTTGGCTTGGACCAGGTGTGAGGACGCATCCGTTTTCCGAATCCAGCTACGGGAAGCACAATCTTCATAGATCACAGCCCTTTCTGCTTGCGTACCGACCAGATAGCACGGCCATCACGAGGCCAAGGATCGGCTTGCAGAGCGAAGCACGAGAGCTCTCGGTCCGGCGCCGAATCCCATTGTCCAGATCGACCGACACAAGTCCTCGTTGCACGACCTGGCCCGCCCCAGAGGGCCCCGGTTGGCGCGATGCCAGACTCAGTCTCGGCTGCCCAGGGATCGACGCAAAGCTCTCAGTTCTTCCAGGATCTGCGCGAGCAACTGGGGCACCTGTTGCTCGGGAACGGGCACCTCCTCCGCGCCGATCGCCGCTCCCGTCCCGGCCCGGTATCGCCGGAGCGCGGCGAGTATCTCTGAATGTGCCCCATCGCAGTCCTCCAGGCCCGATAGCCTGATCTCGGGACCACCTTGGGCGCTGTAGCCCGCCGTGTGTATGGCGATTCCCCCGATGCCCAAGAGACGGTCGAGAAACCCTCGCTTCACCTCGATGTTGGTCACTGTACGGTAGGGCACGGTCTTGACCGTCTTGGTGACGATCCCTACGCGCACTACGATCTCTTCGGCGGTCAGCTCGTAGGCGATGGAACGGTAGTAGGCAGGAAGGAGCACATACGTCGGAACCAACCACAGGACGTTCGCGATCAGGAACACCCACACGTAGGCCCATCCAAGACGGGGGATGAACCCCAGGAAGACAAAGGGAAAGACACAGGTGAGAAAGACCAACCCAACCGACAGGTTCAGCTTGGTCAGCAGCTTCTGACTGGGCCTGAACGTCCTGCCATTACTCATGGATCGCCTCCATCTTCTTATGAACTCCCGCATGTTGAAGCGGGTGCTTGCTGATCACCTCACCGGAATGGGATCATAGCTGTGGCCTGCGCAAATGCCAGTCCGTGGCTTGCTCGTAGGCATAGGCGACGCGCAGGATAGTCTCTTCGTCGTAGGCATCCCCCAGGATCTGCAGGCCGATTGGCAGCCCGTGAGCCATGCCGCAGGGAATGCCGATGCCACACAGGCCGGCCAGGTTGAGGGACAGGGTAAAGATGTCGGTCAGGTACATCTGGAGAGGGTCCTCGGTCTTTTCGCCAATGCGAAACGCGGTCGTCGGTGCAGTCGGCACGATCAGAGCGTCGCACCGCTCAAAGGCTCGATCAAAGTCCTGTTTGATGAGCGTGCGGGCCTTCTGTGCTTTCAGATAGTAGGCATCGTAGTAACCCGCCGATAGGGCATAGGTGCCAAGCATGATGCGCCGCTTCACCTCAGGGCCAAAGCCTCTTTGGCGGGTCTTGCGATAGGCGTCCCAGATATCCTGAGCGTCTGGCACGGAGAAGCCATAGCGCACGCCATCGTACCGGGCCAGGTTGGCGGATGCCTCGGCGGGGGCCAACAGGTAGTACACTGGCACGGCGTAGTCGGTGTGCGGCAGAGACACCTCGATGGCTTCAGCGCCCAGATCGGCCCACACATCCAGAGCGGCGCGGACCGCCCCCTCGACCTCCGGCTGCATGCCCTCCACAAAGTACTCCTTTGGCACCCCCAGGCGGATACCTGCGACGTTGGGGCAGAGTGCGCTGAGGTAGTCGGGCACCGGCAGCCTGGCCGAAGTGGAGTCCTTTGGATCGTGCCCCGCGATGGCCTGCAGCAGGATGGCGCAATCGGTGACATCTTTGCCCAGTGTGCCCACCTGGTCGAGGGAGGAGGCAAAGGCCACCAATCCGTATCGGGAGACGCGCCCATAGGTGGGCTTTAGCCCGGCGACGCCACAGAATGCTGCAGGCTGGCGCACGCTTCCGCCAGTATCGGTGCCCAAAGCACCCAGGCACTCGTCGGCAGCAACGGCTGCGGCGCTTCCCCCGCTGGACCCGCCCGGGACGCGGGCCAGGTTCCAGGGGTTGTGGGTCACGAAATAGCCCGAGTTCTCGGTGGAGGAGCCCATGGCGAACTCGTCAGTGTTCGTCTTGCCCAAGAGGACACTGCCGGCGTCAAGCAGCTTCGAGACCACCGTGGCATCAAAAGGGGGCACGAATCCTTGCAGGATTCGCGAACCACACGTTGTTTCCACACCCTTAGTGCAGAGGACGTCCTTTATGGCCAGAGGGATTCCCAGCAGCGGGTGGTCCTCTCCCTCAGCGCGTCTGCGGTCGGCTGCTTCGGCGCTATTGAGAGCGGCCTCGGGTGTGGTGAGAAGGTAGGCTCGCACCCGGCCATCGACCTGCTCGATGCGTTCAAGCACGGCGCGGGTGAGCTCGACGGAAGAGATTCGCCCCTGCGACAAGAGCTCATGAGCTTGGTGAATGGTCAGTTCGTAGAGTCGCAAGGCATTTGCCTCCCAGCCAGAGCGCGACTGACGAAGGGGCACAGCGTCGCCTTTTGCCCTCCGGGGCCAACAGTGTCGCCGTGACCTGGCGTCACTGATCCAGGATCAACTTGACTTTGAAGCAATTGCCCTGGCGCTGGGGCGCGTTGGCGAGGATCTTGTCGGGGGACAAGGAGGGCTGCACCTCATCGCGGCGGGTCACGCTGCGCATCCGGATAGCCTGGGCCGTGGCAGGAATCGCGCTGGTATCGAGCTGATTGAGCATCTGAGCGTATTCGAGAATCTCGGAGAGTTGCCCGGCAAAGAGCTCCGCTTCCTCCTCGGTGATGCCCAGTTTGGCCAGCTCGGCAATGTGTCGGACCTGCTCGCGACTGAGTCTCACCCAAGCCCACTCCTTCCCCTCCTCGACGCCGCGATTATAGCACGGACAAGTGACGACGGCAAATGATGCGCGATGGGGAGCGAAGAGGAGCAGCTACCAGCCATAGGGGATGGGAAGGCGGCCAATCTGTCGTGCGCATGGGTTGACTTGCCTAGGAAGCTCTTGCAGCATTCGGAGGACGCGCGTTTGCCGCCGCAAACAATGGTGGCGCTCACGGGGATTGACGGTGGGTAAGCGCGTGGTTATGATCGTTCGGGAGCAATGATGAACTCACGAGAACGCGTGTTTCTTGCACTGAACTTCGAGGAGCCGGCCAGAGTTCCAGTTGATTTGTGGATGTCCAATGGCCTCAAGCGTAAGCTTGGGTTGGTGTCGAGGGCATCTGAACAAGCCTTCCTTGATGCCCACGATGTCGATCTTCGATATATCGAAGGTCCCGCCTACATTGGACCTCCCCTGCGAAGGTACGGAGACGGGTCCGAAGAAGACATCTGGGGGGTACGCCGCCAAACGATCGCGGTCCCAACAGGCGACGGAGAGGAGACCTATCGAGAAGTGGTGGCCTCTCCTTTGGCCGCCGCCACAACGGTGGCGGAGATCAACGGCTACGACTACTGGCCATCCCCCGATTGGTTTGACTACAGCTCCATAGAGGCACAATGCGAGCAGATTCGGAAACAAGGGAGAGTGGTGGTCTTTATGGGTGACCGCCTGAATCGTATCGCCCAACTCAAGCCGGCCATGTATCTTCGCGGCATGGAAGAGATATTCGTGGACATGTGTCTCAATCCTGAACTTGCCAAGGCCATTCTTTCCAGTATTCGCAGGTTCTATTGCTCCTATGCTCAGAGAATCTTTGATGCGGCAAACGGGAAACTGGACATTCTGCTCATGGGAGATGATTTTGGCTCTCAGAAAGGGCCCTTGCTCTCTCCAGGCATGTGGGTGGATTATCTTGGGGAAGGTTTCGCTGATTACATAGACATTGCCAAGAGCTACGATCTTTGTGTAATGCATCACACTTGTGGGGCTGTTCGCCCCTTCATACCCCTCATGATGGAGCGTGGGCTGGATGTGCTTCAATCACTCCAGCCAGAAGCATCGAACATGGATGCGCGGGAGTTGAAGGCCGAGTTTGGAGACCGACTGGCATTTCATGGGGGCATCTCGGTGCAGAGAACTTTGCCATTCGGTACGGCTGACCAAGTGCGCGACGAGGTGAGGGATAGAATCGAAGCGCTCGCCGCAGGCGGGGGTTACATTCTTTGCACGTCTCACAACATCCAGGCTGATACGCCACTAGAGAATGTAAGAGCACTTCTTGGAGCATACAGGGAATATGGGGTCTATCGCTAGTGCGAGGAAGGTGGGGAACTCGTCCTGCTCGCTGGTGATGGTTCCTTTGCGGGTCTCTGAGTGCTATTCCAAGATCTCCATGTTGGAGTAGGGCACAAAGACCCTGCGACCGTCGGGCAGACCCACGACTGCGCCATCCGATCGAGTGCCGATGGCAGTCTCCTGGGGGGTGGCCGCCAGCGACACCACTGTGCCAACAGCCCCCAGGTAGGGAGGGCGCGTGAGCCTCACGGATGCACCCACTCCCAGGGGACGAACGACGGGCTGCGAAGGGGCCTTTGTGTTGGCTGGCAGGGGGACGATCAGTTCGGGACCGCTGCGGCCATCGCGATCAGTGCCCGAAATGACCGCAGGGAAGCCATCGCAGGACCGCAACGCCTCAAAGATAGGCTCGGCCATGGGGATGCGTCCCATCCCCTCTGAGATCACCACGGGCAGACCCAACTCCTCACACACAGCCTGCAGCCTGGGAAGCATGCTGCCCGCGACAAGACCGCTCACCCTGAACCGCTTCGCACGAAAGAGCACGCGTGGATCCTCGAGGATGCCCCCTATCAGGATGGTGGCGCGATGGCTCAACAGAACCTTCTGCCAAGTGAGGGTCTCGCCTGGACCGGTGACCACCATCATCAGCGGACCACTGCCCTCGTCGCCACTTCCCCAAACGCCACGAACGAGACACCCAATGGTCCGTACGGCAACGCCGCGACCAGGGAATTGCTCGCAGACCTCTCCCGGCAGGTAGGCGCGCAGGCGAAACACTTGCGGCTCTTTGCGGAAGAAGACGATTCCCTCACTGATGCCCTGTACCGTGCCCCCGAACGGCGCCCTCACCTGCCTCACGCCTATCCCGAGTCGGCGCACACTGGCAAGCGTGCCGCCCTCGGGCACACTCTGGCCTTCGGCGACCTCCAGGCGACGAGGGACGGAACGGGCACTTACCTTCAGGGCCCGCGCGAGGTCGATGGGATGTAGTTGCCCTTTGATCGATGCTTCGGCGACGATGTCACTTGGCTGCACCCGGTCGCCAACGCCCACCATCACGTCGCCGGGAATGGGGAGCAGCCGGCGCCGCACAATCTGGCTGACCGGAGAGAATCGGCTCTCAAGGGGCCTGGGTGACGTCGCCATCGAGATTCCTCAGCCATCGCTGCAAGCTCGCCCGCCACCTCTGGGTATCCCGTGGTATGATCAGGGGCCTGCCGCGAGTGTCCACGATGATTCCGAGGCTGCCCCCTCGCACCCTTGCTCTCCCACCGACACCCTCACGCCCCAGGCCAATATCAAAGTTCCGGCTCGGGCGCACCTCGATGGTAGCATGCGCGTCTGGTGCCAGTGGGAAGCGCTCGACGGTCCCAGCGGGGACTTCCCGTTCCACCACCTCGCCGTCCTCGTGCACGATCCTGAGGTGGAGGGCCCGCGTGCCACGCCGCCCCTTGCCCAGGGGAGCGACTACGGTCCCCAGGTAGCGGAAAGCATCCCTCTCCAGGATCTGAGCCGCACACAGCGGAGCCACGGCTGCGATCGCCCCCAATTGCGGCCAGAGAGACGCCCAATCGACCACCAGTCGGGTCAGTCCCACCGGCTGTAGTGCATCGAGGAGGCTCAGGGCAGCCATGCCATCCTGTGGCGTGTGGGCGATGGCTCCACCTCGAGCAGCGATGAGGTCAAAGGCGGGCGTCGTGGCCTCATCTGAGCTGGAGCCAGGGCCGACCCAGTAGGCCCGCTGCATGTGTTGCATCGAAAGCAAGAGGGCCTGCCGAACGACGGCGTGCACCAGCAAGAGATCCTCAGTGCTCTGAGCGATGCTGTGCGGGCGAAGACGTGCGTTCTCGAGATTCGCCAAGGCTTGCTCGCCCGGCATACCAGGTGGCAGCCAACGATTGATGTTATCCAAGTCCGAGAGATCGACTACGCGATCGATCCCATAGCTGGTGCCCAAGTTGGCGCCAACGGTCCATTGGAATGCCTGACCACGCGCGGAACCAACAAAGGTGGTTGAGCCGCCGACGTCTGCCCCCAGGACCCCGTTCGACGGCGCATTGCGGCGGGCGATGAATTGCAGGGTGTTGCTCAGAGCCGTGGTCGTGGAAATCATGGGAGACGTGCACCACTGGCTCAATCGGCGATAGCCGGGCAGTCTCGGCAATCCTATGCGCTCGTACAGCTCGGAGAGCTCACGCTGCAACTCGGCCGGGGTCTCGATATGCACGCGAGGGCGCACGTTCTTGACGACGCGAAGCTCAAACAGGGACGACACGATCTCGGAGATGGGGCGCCGAGCCTCCTGGTTGCCGGTGAAGACGATGAGGGGTCGTCGCTTGGCTTGGACCTCGCCGTAGATGATAGACAAGGCTCGGGCTGCGCTTTCGAGGGGGGTCACGGGCCCACCATCTACCCCACCCACCAACAGGATCACGTCGGGAGGGGTTTGGTGGAGCGAAGCGACCACTTGATCGCTCCAGCCATCTGCTCGTGTGTCCATCGGGAGAGTCTGAGTCACCAATACATTGGCCGTTGAGCAAGCGCGCCGGGCGCTCTCCAGGCTGAGATCGTCGGTCAGGCCGACTATGACACACCCCAGCGGCGGTGCCGCACTTGAAGTGGCCAGAAAGGCATCCACTCCTGCGTCCGGTGGCTGCTCAGGCATGATGACTTGCTGGTCCTGGTCAAGCAGCGGGCGCCGGATGATGTACTCCAGCCGTCGAACGGCCCGGCGCAACCCGATGGTCACGTCCATCTCGGGCTCGCTCAGCGTGGTGGGAGTCTCAGCACGGGCGATAAAGCGTGACACCCCATCCACGGTGTCAAAGAGGCATACGTGGGTGAAAGCACGGCCAATGTCTGCCGCGAGGATCGATTCGATCGGCTTCTCGTCGCCCATCGCCTATGGCCTCCCAGTGTACAGGAGCTTGAGCCAGTCGCGCAACAGGAACACCAGCCGGCTGTTGAGAATCGCAAAGAACGAAAGCGCGGCGCTCGCAAAGAGAGCCCCGAAGCATATGGTGATCAGGCCGCGACCCACCCCTCCCACTGCTCTCACCAGCCTGTGCCAAAGGGCACGCAGCCGGCCATCAGTTCGAACTCCAAAATGGAAGGCAGTCAGTGCTGCGATGGTGCCTGCGACGAGTATTATGGGGTCGATGACGTAGGCCCAAGCCCAGGGGCCTTCGCCGTGGTCGGCTGGGTTGACAGACAGCACTGAGGCGCGGATCTGAGGTATGAACGTGCCCGTGAGCCCGCCACCGAGGGCAAGAGCCGCACCGATGCCAAACAAGACACCCAGAGGCAGGTTGGCCAGCACTGACACAGACCTGCTCCCTCGGCAGAGCAAAAGCAATCCCAACACAAAGAACACGCCATAGTACCAGTAGGTGGCCGGCTCGCCGACGAGCAATTGCAGTCTTGGCCAGAGCATCTGATTCCAGGCCAGAGCGGCCGCGTAGCCAGCAGCGATGCCCACCAGAAGGTGCTCTGCCAGGCGGAAAGCGGGATTGCCACCGAACACGTAGCTCAGAGTTGCCAGGGTCAGCAGGGCGGCCACCCAGGTACCGGCGATCTGGGGAGTGTTGGGTGGCAGCCTGGCCAGCAGGTCTGCAAGGGTGTCTAGCATGGCTCCTCCCGCCTGAGCAGCGGAGAGACGAGAAGGCTGCCCGATCGACTGTGTCTTGGGGCCACGCAAATCACTGTCCACGGCTCCTTTGGCGTGCCTTCGTGCGAAGGTAGGCCACGTTGGTGGCGATGGCAGTCACCAGCAGCACAAGAGAGAACGCTCCATAGGCATCTGTCCAATGCAAGCGAGGTTCCTCCATCCCACTGGCCTTCTCATACTCTCCGGCCCCGTGAGCAGCCGCGATCAAGGTCGATAGCTGGCCAGACTGTTGATAGGGAAGAAGCATGGGTTCGATTGCGGCAGTGACCAATGCGTGCAGAGAGAAGTCGCACTGACTCTGAACTTGCTCGATCCAGCTTCGGACTGATCGACTATCGTCGGCGAGAACGATCACCTGGTCAAAGTCTTGAACCGAAGTCAAGTCCTTCATGACCGGCAGTTCGCTGAGGGTGCGCTGCTGGACATAATCCACCTTGAAGGCATTCCCCAGTGACCTGCAAAGAGTGCGCAGGCCAGCTTCGGGACCGGGCAGATAGCCAAGGATGGCGTAGCTCTCTCCGTACCGGTAGTCGGGCATCTCGCTGGCGATCGTCCGGTAAATGTGGTCTGCGAGTCCGATGCCGCCAGGGTTGGTGCTCATCGCCACCACGCGCACCTGGCTGGCTGCGAGATGGCGGCCCACGGCCAAAGCCAGAGGGTCCACCTCTCCTGCGTAGGCCGGACCGTAGTCAAAGGAGATCAACACCGCCGAGCCCGCCGGCAGGCTCTGGATATCGCGGGCCAGAGAGGTGACAGAATCGCGCGGACGCAAGAGAAGGCTGGTTCGATCCCCAGTGAAGATTGGGGTCAGGGCTGCCAGCAGCACCAGGAGATAGAGGAGAGCACGTCCCCACCTTGGCAGCAGCTTGGTCCTTCGTGGTATGACCACGCGCGCCGCATCCTGAAGCGGGCCACGCTCCGAGGCGATCCTACGGAACAGCTCAGCATCGTGCTGTTCGGTCTCGCTCACCGACGGCAGAGCGGGTAGCGCAAGTGGATGGGCTTGCGAGGCGGCCGCAGCAATGGGGACCAAGCCCTCCAATCCCTCCAGGACGTCCTCCTCGGCCTCAGCTATCAACTCCGAGGGCTCCACGGGCGCCTCTGGCTCACTGGCTGCGGCTTCGGGCAGCTCTATTGGCTCACGGACGAGCGGCTGGGGCTCGGCCAGCGGGCCGGGCTCAGGCCCTTCACTCACCATCTCGGCGATGCTCGGACCTTCGAGGGCCTCCGCCTCGCGAACGGCCTCCTCTCTGTCAGTCACGGAGGGTTCTGGGGGCACAAAGGGCCCAACCGGTATGTCGCTGGCTTCAACGATGCTCTCAGCGCTGCTCGGCACCAGATCGTCGAAGCAGCGGTGACAGAACACGTTTTCTGCCGGGTTCAGTGCTCCGCAAGACGAGCAAGCGCGATAGACAAAGTGCTCCAGGGAACCGCCACACGCATCGCAAACGAGCGCATCGTGGGGGTTCCTGTGCTTGCAGGCTGGGCAGACTATCATCCCACACGGCTCCTCTTCTCACACATAGGGCCGGTCCACCGCCAACAGTATCCGCAAAGCAGTCGCCATGGTTCCAAGGGCTGCGCCCAGGACGATGCCGCGCATGCCGGCCGTGACGGGAACGGTGAGGAGCCAGTCACGGGCTATGGGGAGGTAAGGCGAGATGGCTTGGCCGAAGGGCAACTGGGTGAGAATCACCAGCAGGCTGCTCACCAGCATGATGGCTGCCTGGGCGTTGCGCAGCCTGAATGCCCGATAGGCCGCGCTCACCACAAAGAAAGCCAGGAGAGCGGCCATAGTGGCCTGCAACGGGTAGTACATGTAGTCGAATATCCAGCTCAGCGCCATGGATCCGGGCGAGGCCACGCCGATGGCCAACGTAGCCAAGAGAGAAGCGATCAGCACGACACCCAGCCCACGCCCTTGCGCCTCTCTCGCAACCCGTCTACCATGAACGCTCAACAGGCTGAGAACACCCAGAAAGAGGGCAAAGGCAGCCAGGATGGTCGCCCCCTCTACCAGAACTGCCGCGACTGCGCCGATGGAAGGGTGCGGCACAAAGAAATCAGCGAGCACGAAAAGCCCACACAGTATGGCCGCCGCCATGGGCAGGATCTTTTTCATGATCTCTTCCTCAGCCCAGGTAGCCCAGCGATGCCATTACCACTGAGACGATGATAGCGAGAATGGCAAGAACGCGCATGGTGTCCTGAGTGGCCAGGCTGCCCAGATGGCTGCGTCTGTGAAGGTACGCCCCGGCTGCGAACACCTCCTCGCCGATAACCGATTCGTCGAGGGTGGCTTGCATGAGCGCGATTGCGCTGGGGGCTGCAGCACCTCCCAACTGGACCATGTCCTGGCCGTGCGTGGCTTCGCCTATCCACAGACCCTCGTGACCAAATCGGCCTATCAGGATGTTGGCCAGATGCTGGTCACGGGTGATGGCGCCCGCTGTGCCAGCCGCATAGACCAGAGGATCTGGCCCGTAGAAGCGCAGCTCCTTCCCGGCGTAGCGCTCGGCCAAGCCAGCCTCTTGCCTGGCTCTCTGGAGAATGCCCTGGGCGGCGCAGAGGATCGTTCCGTCGCCGGTCGTGCCCAAGACCGACTGGTCATACGCGGCCACATGGCGAGCAACGTAGTCGAATACGGTC
>SDBU01000345.1_pt1 | contig 65972 bp, 54 predicted proteins | sample 2277071 | NCBI WGS metagenome assembly SDBU01 (sample SAMN10397929, study PRJNA504765) | marine sediment metagenome | isolation source: marine sediment core GS08_GC12, 126 cmbsf | place: Arctic Ocean: Gakkel Ridge, Loki's castle | collected 2008 | reverse complement strand
AATCTACGAAGGTTTGGATCTGCATTTTGGATGGGTGAATAATCATAGGGATCATGAGTTCTGGATTCTTCCCAGTCTGTCCATGCCTTTCTCCAGTTAATATCTATGTTCTTGTAGTGTTTCTTGGTCTTACTACGCACTCTCCCATGTGAGATCCTTGCTAATGCAGCAAGTCCAGAATAGATTGCTGACTGAAGGACTGCATTTGGTTGGAAAGTCCTTGGTCTGCGCCCCATTTTTCTTCATCCGGTGTAATATTTGCTTGTTTACTTATAAGTATAAAGACGTCTAAATGAAATACCGTTTTAGTGAAATAAAGGTCTATTATCACTATTTTAAGAAAATAAACCTATAATAGGATAGTCTGCTTGATAAACTTATATTCATCTGTGTTAATATAGACTGTGAAGAACAATGACTCAGGAACATACTATGACACAAGGAATCCAGCGCCGTCCCTGGACGCAGAAGCGCAAGCAGAAGCAAAAGTCAATGGATGGCAAACTTATATTCTCTACATCAAAATCCTATCTTGTCGAGTCGTTTGTTCTTAATTCAGAGGGTAGAAAAGTATCTAGGAGGGGGAAGGGAAGAGTTCCTAACCCGTCCTTCAAGCGAAGTGTAGACCCTACCCAACAACTCTCTATTCTCTCAAAACAATCTGGAAAGAAGGTGAGGAATATTGACCTCAAGCTGCTCACTAATCATTTTGAGAACTATGTGAAGGTTGTCAATCTCATCCTGTCAAGGATATACAAGACAGACAAGCGAGCCCAGTCCTTGGGAAAGGCATTGTCCGAGTATCGAGGACGAGCCTACACTCTACTTTGGAAAGAGAAGGATCTCTGCTACAAGCATAACGATGACTACAAAGAGTTGGTCTATGAACGACTTCACAGGAACGCCCTTGAACATGCTGGGAGGACCCTACTTGCTGATTATACTCGAAGAGCACTCTTCAATTCAGCTATCACGGTCCTCGTAGAATCATCTGGTGATTCATTAAAACTCTTGAGAAGAAAGAGGATTCCTGCTGACCTCATCAGAAGAGTTCGCGATTCCTGCGTAGCAGTGAAGAATAATGGGTCTGGGTATCACTATACTCTTGGTGTACTTAGGCAGGTGCGTCTTGCTCTCGACCGTTTTATTCTTGACAATCTCGGATTGAAGATTAGGTGGCGAGGAAGGCAACGGAAGAAGGTTTCTTCTCTACTGAAGGATGATTCTCCTGATTTTGGGAGTATCAAGACCCTAGTAGAAACGGAGATTCACGGGTGGAAGAGAAAGGGGTATCCCTTCACTGTTCCACAGCTTAGAAGATACAGTCTTGACTTCTCAGCTTCTACTGAGAATTCTCCTGGTCAGGGATACTGGTTTACTCTTGATTCAGAAAGAGAGAATGAAGTAATGTTGCATCTCAAGCTCCCACCTGGTATTGATGGTACTCATCCCGATGCTTCACCATACAGATCAAAGACTCTCACCTTTCGTTTCCTTGACTGGCTCCCGAGAGCTGCTAGCGACGACTCTGAGAAAGCACGGAAAACTGAAGAAAGTGGTAATTATCCAAGAGCTGAGCGATTACGTTTCAGAGCAGGAAAATTTGAGGACATGCACCAACAACTGAAGGTCACTATCGAACTACAACATCTTACTCACAGAGTTAGTAAACTTCGTCAGAGGAGAGTATGTGATGAAGAGGAAACCGCAGGTCTTGAGAAACGAATCAAAGAGCTGAAGAATACAAGGAGGAGCGCGCCCCCGCGACTTCTCCTGAGAGATGGAAGGGTCATCATGCAGATTCCATTCCTCTCACCTAATGGTGAGGTCAGCTCAAGAGTTCTTGGAGCGAGAGAATATACCACCAAAGCAGGAGTTGACCGGGGAATTCGAATTCCTGTGGTTCTCTCCGTTCAGAAAGAACAGGAGTACACCGAGCTCTTACTCAAGGTAGAGCATTTAATAGGAAAAAGAGAGATATTGCGAAAACACGCTTACAGATTGCAATCAGTCACTGATAGAAATAAGAACAACTGGGAACGCAAACGGAAAGGACTGTCATATCCAGGGTATATACTGAAAAAGGACCGACACATCAATGCCCTGTGGAGAAAAGTTCGTCGTCTTGACCGTGAGGTTGCCAGAGTGATTGCTTCAAAGACTGTGTGGTTCTGTGAGGAACACCAAGTGAAGACTCTCTTCTTTGAGGATCTGCGGAGCTATCAAGCTCATGGTGGTTCCAAGGATCTATCGTACAATCTTTCTTCGAATCTGTGGGGGAAGATCATCGACACAGTGCGATACATGCGAGAGGCTCTCGGTCATAGCAAGTATAGTGTTTGGACCGTAAACCCAAGATATACTTCTCAGACCTGTCATGTGTGTGGAGAGAGGGGAGTACGTGTTAAAGATGAAACCTCCACCAATGAGAGGAAGGGTGGAGAGTTCTTCTACTGCTCAGACTGCAAAGAGCATTTTCATGCTGATGTGAACGCAGCAAGAAATATAATTCATGTTCAAGAATCCAGTGCCGTTCCTGGAGGGACCGCCTGATGCTGAATCAGGTCCAAATTAAAATGAATGGCTGTGGCTCCCCTGACTTCGGAGCATCACAAAATAGAACTATATCTAACCTTGGACATTTTAGAGAAAATTTGTTATTACTTTTAAAAAGAAGTAATATGGGGCCCGAGGGGGGATATTCGAATCTCGCGCGAATCGCGAAATTTATCGATCCCCCGTCAGGGGAGAGTTGCTGTACACTCGAAGTGATTGCACATCCACAATCCCCTATGCTACCATTACACCACTCGGGCCATAGATGTCGTGGTAATTTCAGGCTCATTGATTTTGGCTTATTAGCTTATCCATGTAGAACGGAGGATGAGTCCATAAGCCTTTATTCGCTGGCAATACAAAGAAGAGAAAACGGATTAGATGCGATATGACAAAACGAACTAATGCCAAGGAGTTTGGAGCATATTACACTGATCCATCGATAGCTCGATTTCTGGTTAACTGGGCCGTAAGAGGTTCAAATGATTATATCTTAGATCCGTCCTTCGGACATGGAGTTTTCTTAGAAGCAGCTCTTGAGGAATTCGGACCTTCGCGAAAGAGAGGAAATCAGATATTTGGAGTGGAAATTCATTCTGAAACTCATTCTGAGGTGACATCAAAATATTCTGAAACCATTCCTGTTTCTAACTTGCTACTATCTGATTTCTTCAATGTAACTGGTGGTCCTGTATATTCTGGACTAGAAAAGCCAGACCTGCCGAGTTTTGATGCAGTAGTAGGAAATCCTCCATTTATTCGATATCATAGGTGGAAAGGAAAAACCAGAAAGCGTGCTCAGGAAAAGGCTAGGGAATCTGGAGTGGAGCTTAATGGTCTTAGTTCCTCATGGGCTCCCTTTGTTGTCTATGCAACATCATTCTTGAAGAATGGTGGGAAATTTGCTATGGTCCTACCAGGCGAAATTCTACATGCCTCATATGCTCGACCTGTTATCGAACATCTTTGGAAATCTTTTGGATCTGTTTTGATTATTACTTTCCAGAAGAAATTGTTTTCTAATCTATCTGAAGATGCAGTTCTTGTTCTCTGTGACAACATGAATCATGGTCCAGGTTCAATTGAAATACTCGACCTTCCTCATAAAGACGCACTTGATATATTACATCCACACGGAAGTATTGTTGATCCAATTTCGATTACGTCAGGTTCGTCACGTCTAATCGAGTATCTACTTCCAGAAGAAACCAGATTAATTTACAACAACCTAAAATCCAATCCACAAATTGTCCCATTTGGTGATATAGCTGATATTGGAATCGGTTATGTTACTGGAAATAATGACTATTTTCACCTCACTAAGGAAGAGGCGTCTGATTTGAATATCCCCTCAAAATTTCTAAGTTACTGTGTACGAGGTGGACGAAACCTTTCTGGTTTGATATTCACTAAACGAGATTATCGGAATTTACTGAATGAAGGTGGATCCAATCTATTACTCAACCTTCGTAATCTAGAAGAACCAGTTCCAAATTCTATTTCAGAATATATTCTCGATGGAGAAAGAAACGGTGTTAATGATGCTTACAAATGTAGTATGCGAAAACCTTGGTATGTTGTTCCACATATTCATGCATCTGATGGTTTCCTAACCTACATGAGCGGAAAACGGGCACGTCTTGTTGTGAACAAGATGGGTGCTTTTGCAACAAATACACTTCATATTGTGAGATTACGAGATTCAACAAACTTGTCAATGGTTGAACTAAGCATTAGCTGGTTGACAAGTCTTACTACTTTGAGTACTGAAATAGAAGGCCATAGTATGGGTGGAGGACTACTCAAACTAGAACCAGGTGAAGCTCAGCGAACATTGGTTGGAGTACCAGATATTTCAGATTCAAAACTGAAATCTATCTCAATTATCTTGGATGAATTGATACGAAAGAATGATTGGCAGAAAGTAAATCAGATTGCTGATGAGGTAATTCTAATTGATGGTCTTGATCTTACTCATGATGAAGTAGCACTATTACGAGAGGGTGCAAAACAGCTCCAACAAAGGAGGTATAAGAGATAACCGAATTTGATGGAATTAGAGACGTAATTTTTTATATTTCTTACAAATGACGTCCATCACATTCTGGTACTTGACACCGGAATACTTAGAGCCTTTGAAATAATCAGGCTCATCAAGTTTAGCTTTCAGAATATTGTCGATAAACACAAACTGGAAAATTAGTGCATCATATCCTCCATCATCTGTTCGAGGCTCTCCAACGGCTCCGATAACGTCTTTCATTGTTTTTTGGGGTTCGTTTGGTTTATTCTTTGAAACTAGCATTTCGTACAATTCGGACCCAATCTTCAAAGTAGCACTATTGTATGATTTTGCATGACCAAGACTTGCTTCAATTCTATGAAGCTCATCATTCATTATTTTACAGGCTGATTTGAGCTTCGTGGGGTTATGCTCACAAAGAGCTGAAACCGCATCTATTGCCCATTTCAACATATCCGGATTAACATATGCTAGAGCAGTGCCTTGGAGCCAAGTTGCTACCCTTATTGCATCATTGTAACTGCTAGCAGCTAATGAAGTACCAAGATCTCTAAGTATCCTTGTACGATTGAATACATTCCTGTGTGCAGTCATCAAACTCTTATTTTCAACAATTAGGAGGATTTCATCAAACTCTTTCACATTAACTGCATGTCTAATTATACATGTTTCATTAGGATTGATAATGAAACCTCTGTCGTTAGCTTTCAATCTTGTTATTGGACTTTTTCCTTTTTGTTTCCAAATGTGAAGGTCCCCCTTTCTTTCTCGTTTTCCTTCCCACTCCTTTTCATTCAAAAGACCTAGAACTAAATCCACCGTATGTCCCTGACCTTTTGAAACAAGCCGCGTATTTGGTCGATAACAAACAACATTGTTAGTGACATCTTTACGAAACACATCACATGAATAATACAGATCCGCAATCATCTCATAGCAAAGCTGGTTGGAAACATCCTGATTTCTGGGATTATATAATCCGATTTGATTGATGAATTGAATCAATCGGCTAAATCCTTCGTAATTACTACTCTTACTCATCTCCTAATGACCCATACTTCTTTCTTCAACGGTAAAATAATAACATTGTCTCTGTGATTTTGTAATTTCGGAAATCACAGGAATATTGAAAACGTGCCGTTGAATATAATTCGAAGTAGTTCGATAATTATTGGAGGGAAATTGATAATGTCTTACGATTTACTAGGTGTCTACTCGAATACTCTTTGGTCATTGACAGATCAAACTGAAAATGGTGTTTATGTTCTACCAACTATACAGAGGGAATTTGTTTGGAGCGATCGTCATATCAAGGAGTTTGCAGGAGCCATGAAGAAACGATATCCCCTTGGGATGGTGACTCTTTGGTTACCGAAATCAACATTTATTGTGGATCCCATTCCATTTATTGATGGAGTACAACATATAATGCCTAATGCATTTTACGTTCTTGATGGGCAGCAAAGAATCACAACTATGTTATTAATCAAGCACGGTTTTGAAATTAGGAGAGGTGGAGAAATCATCGAAAGAAAGGGGGTATATTATAATCCAACTGAAGACGAACTATATTCGCGAAAAGAAGCTCAATTCCCAGATGATGAGATTTCTCTGACAGATATTGCATTGCAAAACAGAGAGTATCGAACTTGGGTAAATGATTTGGAATCAATTGGTAAGATCAAAGAGAAGGATAATATTGAGGATTTAGCAAAAGCATTGCGAGAAAATCAAGTCGGGATGAGAATTGTTGGACCTAGTTATTCATATGAAGATGTAGCATCAATTTTTCTGGCAATCAATTCCGCAGGAATCACGATTAAACCAATTGACATGTTCTTCTCATTATTAGCTTCTACTTTTACCAAGGGCTTCAAGGATGATATTCTATCATTTCATAAAAGAACAACAAAGAAGACAAATATCTCAATTAGAACTCCGATTAGATGTCTCGCAGCGGCAATGAATCTAAAACAAGCTAGCTTTACTACTCGTAGAATGAAGAAATCAATTGAAAAATTAGCACTTGACAAGGACAGAACTAAGAACGAATGGTCAAAGATTAAATCTGCCCTTACTGAATCTTACAAGCTCTTAGCAGATCGTGGAATCGTCAATCTGAGAATTCTTCCTGCTGAAGCAGTTCTAACTCCATTTTCATTCTACATATATGAGAAGAAGGGCCGTCTTTCTGGTAAGAATGCGTCATTGTTATTTTATTGGTTGTTGATGGCATCATATCATGGGAGATATTCACAAAGTGTTAATGGACGACTTGATCAAGACCTGAATGCTATAAAATCTGGAAAAGATGCAAAGGGTTTAGTTGAGATGCTTAGAAGACAAGTCAATGGTCTAAAAATACCTCGTGATCATTACTGGGATTACTACTCAAAGAAACTATTACTGTTGATGTTTGTTGCAGAGCGAAATAAGGGTGCAATGGATTGGTTTGGTGGAGGGCTAGTACCTTCCACTAATATGCATGCACATCATATTTTTCCCAAGAAATATTTGAAAGACAATGGTGTTAGTGATAGATGGTATATAGATAACATATGCAATATTACATTGATTTCTTCCGAAGCTAACCGTGACATACTAGCAAAAGCACCATCTGATTATTTTAAAAGTGAAGGTGTGGGTATACGCAAGCTAGAACAACATTTTGTTCCATTGGACGAATCCCTATGGACCGCAGACAATTTCTATGAATTCTTAGATAAACGAGGGCGTCTACTTCATGCTGGAATCGATTCATTTCTGAAAACCTTAGTATAATCGAGGGGGATCGATTTCCCCCTTGGGCTCCAGTTTTTACTACAGTTCAAGAAGATTTTTGTATTGTTTAGTATGATATGAGTACCATCGTTGTCAAGGAGCAGGGCATGAATGAGTACAATTGATGCATATCCGAGTACTGTGGATGTACTTCTGAATAATCAAAAGTATAGTGTCGATCCCTACCAAAGGGAATACAAATGGACAACAAACAATGTGCTAGAGCTGATTGAAGACCTAGTTGACGCTTTTGAGGAATCATTTGATGAAAACGATGAAAGAACGAAAGTACGCACCGAATATGATCGATATTATCTTGGATCTATCATCATAAATCGTGGAGCGACTCCCTCCTCAATAGTTGATGGTCAGCAACGACTCACATCAATTACACTCTTACTAATTTATCTTCAAAATAAAATTCACAATGATGCCGACCGGAATGATTTGAATCCTCTGATTCGTGCTCGTACAAGCGGACAAGTCAGTCTCAATATCCAGGTGGAAGATAGAGAAGAATGCCTCAAGAATCTGTTAGATGGTAATTTTGATGTTTCTTATGACGAGGAGTCTGCGTCAAACCTCCACGATCGATTCAAAGATATCCAATCTAATTTTCCAGATTTCGCGGAAAAGAAATTAGTGTATTTTTCTGACTGGATAAGGTATTGCGTAGATTTTGTGAAAATCCTCACAGATTCTGAGGAACGTGCATATACTATCTTCGAAACCACAAACGATAGAGGTCTGTCTCTGGCATCTTCAGATATGCTGAAAGGGTATCTCATCTCACAAATTGATAATAATGAGTTAAAACATGCAGTGAACGATACCTGGAAAATCCAAATAGACAAACTACGTCAGGTATTGGGTGATAGCTATTCTCAATTTTTTAGAGAGTGGTTGAGAGCAAAATATGCTGTAACCTCAAGTACGAAACGTGACTCGTCAGGGGATTACGAACAGATTGGTAAAAGCTTCCACAAATGGGTTCGGGGGAAGAGAAACAAACTTGGTCTTCGTGATGATGCAGGAATCAGAAATTTCGTGGAAATTGAATTCAAGAGTCATACAAATCAATATGCAAAACTCCGTAAAGCTGCTGGTAGATTTGAAGCGGATTTAGAGTATGTGTACTACAACCGATGGAATAGTCTAACAAGCCAATATCCACTCATTTTAGCGGCACTTGATCCGAAAGAACCACCAGAAAATTCACTTGCTAAAATCAGAGCTGTATCCTGCTTTGCTGATATCTTTGTTACGTACAGGGGTATAAACCACCGTCGATGGGCTCAGTCTTCGATCAAGTCAACAATGTTCAATCTTATGAAAGAGATGCGGGACTCGAGATTTGACGATCCTGAGGATTTTGGACAATACTTGAAGGATATCATTAACAGACAATACTCCAAACCATTTCATAACTTCAACAGATTCTCTCTCCGAATGAATAGAAGTTTCATCTATTATTTTCTTACTCGACTCACAGGCTTTATCGAGTATGAGTTAACAAAAATAGGTGGAATGGAGGGCACCTACTTATCCAATAGAGCAGATATTGATGTGGAGCATATCATTCCAGACAAGTTCAGTACATACGAAGAAGAATATGAAACCGAACAAGGTTTTAAGGAATACAGAAATCGGATTGGGGGGCTTCTCCTGCTTCCAAGTAGTTTCAATCGATCTTATGGTGATCTCGACTACAAACCCAAACGTGAACATTATCTGGGGAATAACATGTTAGCTCAATCTTTACACGAGCAATCTTATGAGCGAAAGATTGGAATTCCAAAATTGATTGAAAAATACGGATTCTCTTTTGAACCATACTCCTGTTTTGGGAAGGATGAGATAATGAAGCGACAAAAATTGTACAAAGAGATTGCACATGTTATTTGGGATCCTGATCGTATACTAAAAGCAGCAGAAATCTAGCAGTTAGGATATTCATATTACTCCGATGAGTAGCTTCCTCATCATTAATTTCCCCCGCGGGCTCCATTTCATTTTCTAATTCATTATTACATTTAATCTACATAAATTCTCCATTCTTATGAGTGAATGATAAAAATGGGTTTTGACAAACCCTCATAGAATCCGGATTAAGGCTCTAAAAGTGTACTTGAATTATGGAATTTCTGATTGTTTGATTACATAATCAATCACTCGTTTAATCAGTTCTGTTTCAATAATCAGTAGTCGTTTATTCTTTTTAGTAAGGATAATATGCCCTTCACCCTCTCCAAAATTTTCCTTTGAGTGGACAATAGAATTCCTTAATCTGTATATTCTTGTTCCCAATTCGTCTAACTGATTGGGCGTTTTTGTATTGATTCCCGGTATTGAGAATTCCCCATCAAATTCTACAACCTTATCAAAATGTTTTTTCATTCCTTCAGGAATCTTTTCCATGAAATCCAAGGGTAAGAATCTGTTCAAAACAGCTTTCAAAGCATCAAGTTCCTTTGGTTCACCTCTAGGAAACATCTTGATCACCAGATGGACAATTCGTGATGTGTGATCTTTTGGTGAATCAATAAAATCGGATCCAAGAAGTACCTTTTTAATTTCCTCACTTACGTCCGCAAGAACCGAATCACGGAAAAAATGTTCTAGAATATGAAAGTATGATAGATATTTGAAACCTTCACTATTTGTTTCTTCGGCTACTCTAATATACTCAACAAGGAGCGAATTTATTGGTCTATAAATAAGAGTATCAGGAAACAATTTTCTATCTTGAGCACTTGCTTTGATGTCTGCTTTTTTCATTTTCTCTCTAGAAAACTCACTTATCCGAAGAACCACCCCTTGGGATCTGTAATATTCGAATATGATATAATTTAGAATACCATCCCAGTGATCTGAAAGATAATTAATCTCAATATTCTCTTTGCTGTCTTTTAGTTTAATCTTAATAATATAATTCTCACCAGAAGATAATGAGGCGATGTATGTAGGAAGATTTCGTTGAATTGATTGAGTAAGATTATGATTCGGGTCGATATGTGCAAGTAGAAGCGAGAAAAGCATTGCTCTCCAAACGAGGGTAGATTCTTCTTTCGAAAGATTAACACTTGAATCTTGACTGTCCACATCACCAGATAATTCTAAAACTGGAATTGTTTCTATTTGCTTGATTTCTTCAAGTGAGGTGGATATTCCATATTTGTTAATGATACTTGTCGGTACTGGATTGAGTGGTCCTATTGTTAGTTCATAGTTAACTCCACCCGCATTTATTATAGATTTATCCATATTGATTCTTGGGTATTGCGCCGAGCCTGCAATAGCATAGAGTTCGTTTCCATAAAGTAGTACGGATTTGTTACCAAGAAGCGTAATCTCCTGAAAGGAATCAAGTTCCTTTAGAAGAAAACATGCAATGCGCGAATCCATTTTTATTTTACGATCCCAATCTAACTTTTCTTGATTACTCCATTCAAGTATAACCTCTCCATTCTTTTGAGTTAATGATAAATTCGAATTTTTATTTACTAAAACTTCTAGGTCTGCATTATTTGCCATTCTATAGATTCATCTCCATTTCACCGACCTCTGGTTGGTGATGTTTGTCTTATTTCTGCGAATGTTGATACAGCTAATCATCTAAATTACCCAAAATAATCTTGCTTTCAATCTGTATTCCATATTTCGGTGAAAAGTGATAACTATCTAGTGCTCTTAAGATGGGGGTTTGTTTTTCATATTCATTTCTAAAATTCCGCCATCGCAAAACCAAATCCTTACTCCAAGGGCTCTCCGTTCTTTTCTGGATGAGCTTATGAAATAGAATATCTATCTTATCTGAAGTGATATAATACTGTCTTCGTTCATTATGTAGTAAAAATCCTAATTTTCTTTGTATGTGAGGAAGAATGCGGTCAAGTAATGTGAGAGATACATCAGCTATTTCTTCCTGCAAATTGAATGAACTAACGCATTTTGCAATCACCAATCTGATCTCCTCAGAATTGACATGCAGAGCATTTTGCTTACCAACATTTCCATTATAAATGAAGAAAAGGATAAGCCCCATTTCTTGAGATGATAACTTCTCATCAGCAATATTGAGCTGCTGGATTTTATCAATAACGAATGTTCTGTATCCGTTATAGAGTTTCTGACTTAGTAATTCTATTTCAGCAATAGATGCTAATGACGGACTAATCTCATCATGGAGTGAGTATTTTTTCAATATGTAACAGAGCACCATGCCTTCGGGTGTTATTATTGGCAATTCGTCAATTCCGTTTGTTATTGATTCAATCATATGCATTCTTTTTGCAAGACTAATATCTGCTTGAAACGTTTTTAGCTTAGTATTGACGAATGTAGGATACGTTTCAAGAATTCTTGTTTTTGATTTCTTAGTTATTCGTGGAGAAAAGAAAGATAGCATTGTTGGTTCAATCAGGTTCTCATAAACTTGATTGATGTCTTCATATTCTTTCCATTCTCTTTCGATTCCTATCAATAGGGATTTCCACAAAAATTCCAAGAGTTGAGTCAGATTTCTGTATGAAATGTGATGTCTCTTTATTGATGTATTTTTCTCAATAAATAAAGATTCGAGAATATGACGAGGTCCAGACATTTCTTATTTCCTCCCTCCATATCGTAAGGATGTGATAATACCCAGAATATCAAAACTACTAAAAGACACTCCTGCATAATGATCTCTAATTCTACGCTGGATGGCACCATCTTTAACTAAGAGGTGCCACGCTCTAACTATTTCAGGAACTCTTCGTTGTCCTGAAATTCTACAAGCACCAGGTAATCTTAATTTGTATTCACTCCCCCTTTTAAAAATCACACCAACAAAACATCGATTACCAATTAGATAATAATATTCCTCACTTCCACTCGCTTCGCGTTCACGAATTCTAATGAATGAATCCCTTTGGTTGCAGTTTATTTGCACATGTAATGGATGTGTGATAGTATGATTATTTTCATCGACTATTGCTGGTTTTCCACAAACTCCACAATTACTGATAGAATAAACAGTTTCGACAACTCTTAATTCATCGATTATTTCACTAGCTCCTGGAATTCCAAATCGTGTTTTGTACCCGCTTGCGGTTGAATATTCTCTCAGCTTATTATCAGATATAGCTTGTTCTAAGGCGGCTTCGATAATATCTGCTCGTGTAATTGCAAATATTCCGTGATTTATAATTTGAATAGGTGCTAGTGCTCTCAATTTAAGAATCTCTTCTTTGGAATACCGACCATTTTCAGATATTAGCTTGACTAAGCTACTGATGATTGTATCGGTCTTCGGAGATTTAATATCTGGCAATTTGATAATGTCTCCATTTATTCACCTCAGCCATGTGTGTTTGAATTTCTTCTAATCTCTGTCTAGCGAATAATTCGAGTTCGTTATCTCCGCTTTTCTCTGCGGCGGCAGTCATTCTTTCATACTCTTTCTTTCTTTCTTTATGTGGGATCTTATCGGGGTGGATATTGATTATCTTTGTTATAGAATTTGAATTTATTAGAGTCTCTTCAAAAGTACATAGATCTTGAGTAAGAGTATGGTCAAGAAGGGCTTCAAACTCGTCCAATACGAGAATCTTACTAGTACCCCTTGTCATGGGTATTGACATCATTGCCCTTGCATATGCATATGATTTTTCACCACTTGAGAAATCTTCCAGTGATCTAGTCACTTCCTCCCCATTAGACACCAGAATAATCTCTCGCTCGTTTAAGTTGAATCCTTTTACCTTATCATACTGATTGAAGACATTTTTCATAAAAGACTCTGAACTGTATGTTTCTACGAAAAAGCGATTAAACAGATTTTGGATATCCTTCGCACTCTGCTCTTTCACTGATTTCTTATCGCCCTCACCTTCAAAAGCCATAGTAAGTGCATGTATCAGATCTCCAATAGTGTTACTTATTGTTTTCAAGTCTTCAGTCTGCTTATTCAAATGCTCCATTTCACTTTCGGACTTCTTGATGAAGTCTTTGAGGCTAATCCCACTCTTATCAGAAAACTTGGTTAGCGCTCTAACTATCTTCTTACTCTCCTTTGCTCTAATTTTTTTCCCTTCAATTATTTGTTTCATTAGACCATCATAAACTCCAATTTGATGATTATCTTCCTCGATTTTGCACTTTAAATCTCTCAGCAATCTCTTAACTTCTGAATAATCATTCAACTCAATTTCAGCTGTAGATGGTAACGACTTGTTCAGCAAATCTATAATTTTGTCCTGCAAAGAGTCACGCGTTGGAAATGATTTGAGGAGACTGATTCGCGAACGTGTTTTATTAAGTTCCGCCTCAATATCGATATAATTATCATTGGTGTTTTCCTTTTCTTCTTTTAACTGATCAAGTGTAGTAACCTGCTTTTTCAATTCTACTGCGGACTCGCCCAGTTTTTCAGCTATCTTACTGACATTGTCTTTTGCTGAGTCAAGATTGTTACTCGATTTCTGAAGGTCCTGTAAAAGATGAAGGATTTCAGTTTCGATTTTCAGGATTTCAAGAAGTTTATCTAATTTTCTTTTTTCTTCCTCAATATTACTCGGTGTGGTATATTTGAGCATGTCTTTCAATTGTTCTTCCAGAAAGCTAAATTTAATCGCTTTAGGAGCAACAGTCCCTTCTTTGAGAATTGGGATATAAAAAGCGGTTTCCTCTCCCAGACCACGCACTACAATCTCACGCACCAAGCGAAAAATTTCTTTCAAAGCTACAACTATACTATTTTGGGTTTCCATATCTTTGACTAATTCTTCGTTCTTCCTCTCGATTTCTATTACCTTTATTTCTTGACTGTCTATTGTTTTTTCAATACCTTTCGAGTGAATCTCCTTTAATATTGTTTCACCCATAATTGTTTCAGCTATTTTCTTCCTTTTCTTTTGATTATTCTTTGCCGCTTTGTCTCTTTGCGTTTGTGCCCTCTCAAGCGCTCTAGCTTGCTTTGCTTTGCTTCCGCCAATCTTCTTTTCAAGATCCTTAATATCATCACTAAGTGATTTCAAATGTTCATAGAGAACATCTTTTTCTTCGGACAAACTAACTTCTTTTCTATGCAGACCAGGAATATTGTCCTCTCCCCATTCTACAAGCACTTCCAATTGTTTATCGATATCCGCTAAGATTTCCTTTTTCTGTTCTAATGCTATTCGTTCTATCTTATAATTGTTATATTCCTTCATAGAATCAGTTTCTAGATCGACCAAGTCTCTCAATTGGTCGATTTTCTTAATCACTTTATTTTGTAAATTCCGTAAACTATCAAGTTCACTCTGATATTCATTATCAACAGATTCTTTGAGTTTAAGAAGTTTTTTGGAAATCAAATCGCCAAAATGCTCGAGTTGAGTTGATAGTGTTTCATTTCCTTTTACCATTTTTATTTCGAACTTTGATCTGAATTCTGATGCAAGGATATGATTTCCGTTTTCGTGAAATATGCCTACTGATTCAAGCACTATGCTCATATTTCTATCATTCAAAACCCATTTAGAGGGGGTAAATTGAATTTTATACTCGATATCGTCTTTCTTAATTCTTATAATCAATTCTCCAATTTGATCTCGAAACCTCTCAAACATCAATTTGTTTCTGAATCTATAATCACCAGTAGATATCATTAGCACAAGTGCTGCAGAGCTTTTTCCTACGCCATTATTTCCAAAAACATCAATGATTCTTCCATCATCAAATCCTCTGATTATCTTCAATCCCCGTTTTGGTTGCGAATCAATTTCTACAGAAATCAATGGTAGTCCCTCGATTTAATTATGTTTCACCTTCTTTCTCAATAAGCCGATTTAGTATCTCAGGCAGGTGACTCCCTTTTTTTTCCAGAGATAATCTAAGAACCTCTTTAAGAAGTTCATCAATTCTATCATCCATATGAAATCTCCCCTAAACTAATCTAGTTTGTTTAGAATTCTATTATTCAAATTCTTAATTTGTTCGAATGGTCTAACAAAAAACTGATTTAAAAGCATTATTCATAGGTTTAGCATTCTATATTACATGTAAATACAGCAGTCAATTATGAGTCTTTATGTGTTACCGATATTTCTCTGTGATGGAACTAAGTTAATAACAACCGGATTTACTATGTGAAACATAGGTCGAAAACAGTATGCGAACTAAAATGAAGGGATAATATTTTGTGGATTGATCAGAAAGCAGCAAAGTGGTGTTCTAAATGCGAGATGCCTAGCATTAATCAAGGAAACACTTGTGATTTCTGTGGTACTGATCTTATCGATTTGGGTTTGAAGTATCCTCATTGGTCAACAGAATTGCGACCCATTTTTCCACCAGAATGCGATTTCCTACAAGATCTAATTGGAACCTCCTATGGATACAAATTTGCTAATCAAATCCTTCCCAGAAATGTTCTATGTTTCTGGAATGATAATTCCCGTGGAGGTTTTCGAGGTAGAATACTACGGAGGAGTGATTATCTTATGGAGATATCATTTTCTAGTCAAAATAATGATTGGATTGTTATGCCTACGTTAGCATCCCTAAAATATAGTCGTCCAGAACAAGGTATTTTGCATGTTCGTGAACCATACCAGATTGATATGTTAGTAGGGTCAAAGATTCTGGTTGGTTGGATTGAAGAAACAGATTTCAAGTACACCAAGGGAATGTTCATCTTCGTAAATTCTGGTTCAGTATGGGCAATTGGCAAAGTTCTACGTAATGATATCAACTGTAGTGAAAACGAACCATTAATCGCTATTGTTGAAAAGGGAACCTACGTTGAGGATGTGCAATTTACGGATAGAGAATTGACATTTGAAATGCAAATGGAATCTTTTGTAAAAATGAATTCACGCTTGATTGATCAGCTTGCAGATAGTGCGATATCTGATATAAGAGAATTCACCAAGAATAATCATAAAGAAATAGCTGTTTCTTTCAGTGGGGGAAAGGACAGTACTGTAATCCTCTTGTTGGCTCTCTTAGCAATACCCAAAGAAAAACTGCATTTAATATTCATAGACACAGGAATTGAATTTCCAGAAACAAGAATTCTTGTGGACGATATTGCTGAAGCATTAGACCTTCAGGATCAATTACATATTGCAAAAGCTGAACGTGATTTCTTTGATCTCTGGGATTTTTTTGGACCTCCTTCAACAGCCAGTCGATGGTGTTGTAAAACACAAAAATTTTCACCTCTGAATTCATTGATAAAATCGCAATTTCCTAATGGATTGCTAACTATTGCAGGTGTTAGGAGTCAAGAGTCCAAGATACGTAAATGGTCCGACAAACAAGAACATAATAAATGGGTTGAAAAACAAGATTTATTATATATTATAAAAGACTGGTCTCTCTTAGAAGTATGGATTTATATTTTACATATGAAAAATAAACTACAAGAAGAGGGCATTGATTTACCCATAAATCCTCTATATTACAGTGGAATGACGAGGGTGGGGTGTTGGGCCTGTCCAATGATAAGTCCTGGAGTATTCAAGATACAAGAGAGAATCGCAAGTAATCTTATGAATAGGTTAAAGGATAAGCTGAACACATATCGAATGAAACTAGACAAACCCAAAGAGTGGGTCGATGAAATGCTTTGGAGAACTGATTCCGAAGTTAATAAGATTGAGTCAATTCCTATCTGTACTATGAATACAAATCTAGTTTTTAATAATCTAAAAAACGGGAATAATCTTAGAGAGTTTCTCAAAATCTTAGGACACGTTAAATCATCAAAACTAGGTATTACCATTTCCACAAGCACTAAAGAAAGAGTGATACTTACAAAATCAAACACTTTGTCAATCCCTAAATCATTGTTTAATGAGAAAGTTCATAGACTTATTCTGAAGGGACTTGCGTGCGTAGGATGTGGTTTGTGCGTAGATAGTTGTCCATCTGGATGTCTTGATTTGGTTAAGAATAAACTAACTGTAAATGATGATTGTATTCACTGTGGGAAATGTATTGATTTTCCATGCCCTGCATTAGACAAGTACAGTCCAATATCGTTTGGTGACATATCATGAATCGCTATAGGTTATTTGAGGCAGGGACCATTATAGACAATTCATTTTCTATTAGTATTCCTGATGGTATTAAGTCAAGAGCAAAGCAAAATACAAGCCCAAATATTGTACCCAAAGACGCTTTGATGGCAATTGGATTTTCAGAAGAACTATCTGAGATTCTAATAGCATCATGGATGACTCATTCTGAACTTCCTTTTAGAGGAGGCTTTGATAATCAGAGCCTGTGCGAAATGGTCGATATGACCTCTTTCAAGATAGCTCGTAGTATTCGTATGTCACCCCTCAAAGAATCATTTCGTCTGTTCGCTAATAATATAGAGGTACCAAATCCCGGTTTCATTAAACAACAAATTAATGAGGCTTTCAAATTCTGGGCTTTAGTTCTTAAATCCATAAATTCAAAGAATTTTGATACTAGATTTGGAGTCATACCGAATATTCCTCAAGCTGATCCAATTGCCTTTTCTTTGTCGTATAGTACAGACATGGAATATTGCCTTCGACTTCTTTGCGTTCCTATGAAATGGATTTTAGAAGGACTAGCTGATTCAGAAATTGCCCTCATTTTATTCTGTGTCTGGAAATCTATAATATCTGAAGAAGAGAAATCCAAATGGGTGACCTCCAAAGAATCTGGAATATTCTGTGGTTATTCTATGAGTACTATGAGCAGTGCTGCAAGAGAGATAGAGTCCAAATATCCTCAAATCATAGAAAGAAGAACGAAACCCTATTGTTTCGCATTATCAAGCTTGGAAGAATTGCTAGATTTACTGTCAGGCAAGCTTGAGGAATGGAATAATGGTTTGAATAAAATACTAGATCGATTTTCACAAATACAGAGCAATCGACTAACCTCGAAAAGAGTTCATTTCCAAGGAATTAGTATACCAAAATCAACCGTGGAAAAAATCGTATCTGAAACTAAATCCGGAAATCTGAAAGGTGGTTTCCTAATTGGACATTTTGATGTTCTCAATAAACAAATAATAGTCGATGAATTTCAAGGTGTTAAATGCAAAACTTCGAAGAGAACTCATTTTGCTTACGATTGGAATAGCGAGAATGGTTATCACAGAACCAAGGCAATGATTCGAAAAAAAGACAAAATGATTGTTGCTGAATACCACTCCCATCGCGAATCAGCTGAACCACATCCAAGTGACATTCGAAGAATGGAGAAGCTGGCTAGTAGATACTCTGGAGGTATATGGATGATATTTTCTCCTAATGATCAATACGCGTTTAGTACCCATATTAAGGATGGAAAGTTCCAGAATGATTGCATCGAAGTTAATCTTGTTTGATTCATCAATTCCTCCGCGAGCCACATTTCTTTTTTTTGAGAATATGATTTTCCCTTGACAAGGATTCCAGATTTTGATTTCACGGTGAGTAAGCATCAGTCTAGAAAATATACTGGCACTATACTGGTATTACACATCTCAGGCCATCTCGGGCACCCAACTTGGGTTCATCATAGTTAACCGCACTTGGAGCTACTGATTGGCGTGAACTACATACGCTCGTAATTTATTAGGACGGCTGCGGATAGATATGTGAGTAGGAGTTGGTATGAATCAAAGGTGAATGCACAGGCTAGTTTTTCGTAACATGCCCTCAATTACTACGAAACTCCCCCCTCCTACCACGATAATCTGTGTGTTCGCCACCCTATTGCCATTCCTTCAGAGATGATGATTTGTAATGTATACATATTGATAGCAAGAAATCCAGAAATTCTTTGAGTTTCCATAGGACCGAGCTTCCAACTGGTTGGAAGTTACTACCATATGTAAAATCGTCTTGTTACAAATGAAGTGGTAAAGAGTAGTTTGAAGATACAAGATTCCTGTATCACCTTGGTAAGATTATGGTCTTGAAAGATTAATATAGCTGGAATTATCAAATAATGCCAGGGTATGCAGGACTGAAAAATCAAACACAAGTATGATGTCTTTTTGAGTATCTTGGAGGAGGATTATTCACTTATGGAGGACAAAGATAAGCGGCTAGAGAACGAACTTTACGATCCAATACTAGTTCTGCTTAGAGAACGTTTTAGGTTGAAGGGAAACTGCAGATTAGAAAGAACTGATCGGAAGATTCGTGATGATATCAAGAAAGGATTAGACAATGTGGCACTTCTATCCCTTGGAGCGGAGAAAATGTTACCTGATCTGATGGGATATCTTGATGTCAAAGGTCTTGTAATAACCAGAGAAAGTAGATTGATTGTTGTTGAGATAAAGAGGGGTGTTTTAACTATCAAAGATTTGTACCAATTAAAGATGTATGCTGAAGTACTTCAGGCATACTACGCGTTTCTAATTTCTCCAGATGGATTTCATGAAGAACACAGAAGGGTAATCAGCAAAACCCCTGAATTGCTTAACTTTGGAACCCCAGATTATATCCGTCAGATTGCAGTGATGTATTGGAGAGAAAACACTCTTGAGATAGATAAGGGATTAAGTGAGGAGGACCCATTTGAAACTGAATTCCTTTTCTAGTTGGGATGATATAAGAGAATGAAATGAGAACGATAAGAAACTGGTAGTAGGTGGTGTCAATCAGACCTCTTGTACTGTTTTACATCTTTCCAGTTTGTTGCAATGACAATGTACTTCGTGCTCTTCACGGTAACGTCGAACATCGTTGAAGTCCTTGTGCAGTGCGTACATGAAGTTTGCGCGCAAACTCTTGGACGTCCCATTTACCAAAAATACTGAGTATTCCTTTTAATAAATCTGAACAACTGATTGCTATTAGCGTACAGTATCACTTACCAAAAGCCAGTGATTTTCATTTAGTAAATCTCTTGACTTGTTGTTCTTACTTGAGGGTAAAGAGTATATGCAATTCATCTCTTTTGGATTCTCCATCGGGATCTGGCAATAGAAATGCAAGAATACCGTATTCCTTTCCATTGACAATGAACGATTTCTGTGCATACTTCTCGTATCCGCCCGTAAAGCTAAGACGTGTTCTTATCATGAACCCAGATACAAGGTCCGCTTTGGTAGGGCTCATTGGGTTATCAAAACTATTCTCTTCGAACCACTTGTGTAACACATCACTATATTCCATTCCCCAATCATCCAGTATCTTAGAGAGCTTCTTATCCTCATCGATCATCTTAATCAGGTTACCATCAATACTCGGGGGAAATGAGATTTCACTTGCTTTCTTGTAGCATTCAAGAAATCTTTGTTCCACCAGACGCATCTTTTCTTCTTCATTAGTCATTCGTTATTTTCCTCCAGCACAATCTCTGAAACCACTAGAATAATCATGGTTATGAGTTTTTCTTAGATGCGCATAACTTTCCATGTGGAACAATGTGAAGTAAGTGATTACAGTGAGGTCAGTATATTATCCTATGACGAACCTGATAACCGTTGGAAACCATTTTGAAAACACTCTTTGTTTACAATTGTTGGCAAACATTGCACTGGATTGATTCCCCCCTCGTGCCCCATCTACTTTTCATCGTTAGACTCATTACTCACCTAATGTTCTATAGATTATAGAGATTGATTGGGAAAAGGTCAAGGAGTGGACTCTCTGGCATTATGACGACCTAGTCGAGAGTATATCCAAAGTTATGGAGTATACTTTCGTTCAGGAACTCTGCAATCACAATATGAAAGAAGCTGAAGTCTATACAACAGGTCTGCTCACATTTGGTGATGGTAAGTATAAGGAGTACTCGGTTACGTTAATGCGGTAATTGAAAAGTAGTGATATTCTGCATTTATTGTGAAATGAAATCACGAATTTGGGAGATGGATTTAGGGAATGAGATTCCTGACTCGCTCTATAAATATCGAGTAATGTCAATCAAGCATTTAGCCGCGCTACAAGCTGATTTTGACGCCCTAGATTCTGATGGGAAAATAAGCAGTAATCCTGTCTTTAGAAGTTATATTCAGAAACAACAACATAATCTACCTGAATCATTCTCAGAAGCTAAATCTATCATAGTGATGGCTGTATTTACTCCATTAATGACTGTGAATTTTCATTATCAAGGATCTACTCATGAAATAATGGTCCCACATTACTACGATGATGGAATTACGGAAGATCAATTGAAAAATACTATTTTGAGCAAGATTATCGGAGATTGTCAATATCGAGTAAAGAATGCCAGAATGCATGTTCTTCTCAAGCGGCTTGCGGTTCGAACAGGACTTGGGAAATATGGTCGAAACAATCTGTGTTATGTTGAGGGAATGGGAAGTTTCTTGAAACTATTTGCCTTCTTCACCGATTTTTCATTTAATGAAGACAATTGGATCGAAGCTGAGATGATGGACTCTTGTACAAACTGCAATGTGTGTCTTAAGCAATGTCCTACTGGAAGCATATCAGAGGATAATTTTGTTATCAACGTAGACCGATGCCTTTCATTATACAATGAAGTATCTGGTGAATTTCCAACCTGGTTAAATTCAAGCTCACATAATGCCCTTATGGGTTGTATGAGATGTCAATTATCATGTCCTGCAAACAGTGAAGTTGCTACGAAGACTCAGAAGCTAGATTCTGTGTCTGAGCAAGAAACAAAGAAGATTCTAGATGGGTGTCCAGATGAAGAGTTATTGCATTCGTTATCTGAAAAGCTTCGTATGTTCAAGCCCGAACATGCTTCTTACTTCTTCCCAGTGATATCAAGAAACCTCCAAGTATTGTTGCGAAAATAACAATGATAGGTAACTTGTAGTATGGGTGAGTAGCTTCAGTAACGGGGGATCGATTCCCCCTCGGGCCCCATTTCAATAATTTTCTTATTAGTCTATTACCCAAATATGATGCCATTCTAGGAAATGCATCTCCTTGCTGTTTAGGGTGTATTTCTTAACGTGGAGCGAGTAGGAGTAACATGATGAAGATAGCATATTTGTTTCAATTGCCTTTTGATTAAGTTCCATCATACAGTCACCCATTTCACTATAAGATTCATCCTTCAATCACTTCGCTATCGGTAGAGTCATCGTAATTGATGCTCCCTTTGTGTGGTCACCGGGCACCCTATCCTCTACCCATATTTCACCGCCATAGTGATCAATTATCCGTTTTGTGAGCGTCAGACCTATTCCTGTACCCCAATAACCTTCCTTTTTCTTCGCGATTCTTTGGAAGAGGTTTTCCTTTAGTTTATCCGAAATACCCATACCATGATCTATTAGGCTAATTTTCAGGTAGGAATCTTCTGCCATACTTCTCACTACCACATCAACTTCTACAACATCTTTTGGGTCGTGTTTCATTGCATTATGTAAAATGCTATAGAAGACATCATTCAGCATCTCATCTGCGAAAGCGTTGAGGTTGGGCGAGTCAAGGTCTGTGTGAATCACTAGCTGTTTTTCCGGCATATTCTCTTGAACCAGCTCTTTTGCTACAGAAAGAACTTCGCGGAGATCTTTAGCTACAAGCTCTGATGGATTAGTTTCAATGCTTCTGAATTTCTTCACATCATTTATGAGATGTGTAGCACGGCTCACTTGACGAACAGATTCGGTGACAATTTCTCTCGTTGATGGAAGTACATTTTCATCGTAAAGAAGAAGCTCCATTGTGCCACTAACCGCCTGATGGATGTTAGAGATATCATGACTCATGAGATCTACAAAGAATTCTGCGCTGTCACGCGTTTCCACAATCCTCTGCTCAGCCATTTTCCTTTCAGTAATATCCAGGATATGCATAACAGAACCGATTGAGGAACCGTCAGCAGCGCGAAGAGGATAGTGCGTGAAGTCAGCATGGAAGAAACCTTTCTTTTCTGTTTGGTATTGCTTTTCTTCATTCACGCGATCGAAAGAGAACAAGTCCTCATATCTCACAACTTCTCCAGAGCGAAACATCTTGTTGACCCAATCTGGTGCATTAGGATCCTTAAAGATATTGAATATCCCAATTACGTCTTCCAAATCCCGTATTCCGAATTGGTCTTTTGCAGCCTTGTTCATATCTACCAAAAATCCATCATTATCAAAGAACTCAATTCCAATTGGTGACTGTTCGAAGATAGCACGTAACCGAGCCTCACTCTCCTTAAGAGCCTCTTCTGCGGTCTTTCGTTCAGTGATGTCTTGAACAGTTCCAATCATTCGTACTGGGCGACCAGCTTCATCACGATAGACCGATGCTTGTTCGTGAACGAATTTCATAGAACCATCCTTCAACACAATCCTGTGATCAATACTATATGAGATGTCGTTCTCAAGCGCATTGTTCACTGATTGCTGGACCAACTCTCTGTCATCTGGATGGACAAAGCTCAAGAAAGCCTCGTATGTTTCCTCAAACTTTCGCGGACTCAACCCAAAGATGCGATAGATCTCATCTGACCAAAATAACTTCTCTTCTGTGATGTTCCAGTCCCAATTGCCGATATGTGCAATCAACTGAGCCTTAGCCAAGCGTCCTTCACTATCTTGAAGCGCCATTACAGCATTCTTGCGTTCTGTGATGTCAATTTGAGCAACCTGAAGGGCGTGACCTCCATTATATTCAATTGGCGTTGCGTATGATTCTACCCATCGTGTTGAACCGTCCTTGTGGATGACTCGATACTCAACGCGTGGAGCTGTCTGATCACCTTCAAGATAGCCAGCGTATGCTGTGACCAGCCATTCCAAATCCTCGGGATGAATACGCTTCCAAATACCCTCGGGCGATTCTGCTATAAGCTCTTCAACAGTGTCACCTGAAACCTCAGCGTACGCTTGATTAGCATAGACTATTCGCCCTTCATGCATAATTGCAATTCCTTGAAGAGATTTTTCTGCAAGAGCCCTATACTTGCTTTCTGACTCGATCAAGGCGAGTTCTCCTCTCTTACTTACTGTGACATCTCGAAAACTCCAAGCACGACCGGTTATTGTTCCTTCTTGGATCAATGGACTGGTGTAACGTTCGAAGACCCGACCATCTATAAATTGAAGCGTATCAAGAGCAACACTAGATGATTTGTAGAATGTCTGTACACGCTCTCGAAACTCATTGGGATTTTCAAGCTGTTCTTGAACATAGTCGACGAGCACCTTGTCATTTGCGGTTTCTAATAGCTCTTCAGGGATTTGCCACAGTTCAGCGAATCTAGAGTTCGCTAGAAGCACATTCTGATCATTGTCAACTACTAGAATTCCATCATCGGTGGATTCCAATGTCGCCCGCAGAATTGCCTCTTTCTCACTGAGAGCATCTTCAGCTTTTTTGCGCTCAGTGATATCTCGTGCTGCACCGATTGTTCCTATGATATTACCCTCTGCATCATATCGTGGAGATTCATTTTCCTCTAGGAGCACCCGTGATCCATTCTTGTGTCGGTGCTCGATAACATAAGGACGGAACTTCTCGCCCTCAAACACTCTTTCACGGATATCATCTTGGAGATTGTTTATAGGATTATCAGTGTAGAATTTCGCCTTGTATTCTTCATAAGACCATCCGTACAGTTCCTCAGGGTCATATCCAACTAATTCCTTACAATAAGGGCTCACATAGGTAACTCTATGCTCACTATCAGTTACATAGATGGCCTCATTAATGGATTCTAGAATACCTCTATGCAATTCTTCGCTTTCCCGTAGAGCATCTTCAGCCTCCTTACGTTTAGTGATATCAATCACGACACTCTCAAGATATCCTTCATCCTGATAGAGAGTCGCTGAGAACTCCACCCAGATTGGTGACCCGTCACGTTGTGTGACCTGTGCTTGGAAAGCACTAAATCTGCCTTCCTTGGTCAACAGCTCCATCATCTGCTTACGTACGTTAGGGTCGACATAGTGTTCAGCCGCAATGTATTCAGCCATTACTTCATTTGGGCTGCTATAACCCAGAATTTTGGCACCAGTTTCGTTGCACTCAATAATTTTGCCATCGCTGGTCCTTGTCCTGAACATCCCGACCTGTGCGTTCTGGAAGAGAGTCCTATGTTTTATCTCACTCTCCCGGAGCTCGATGTGAGCTCTCCTCATCTCTTCCCGGTTGTATTCTAGAGCAAGTTGGGACTCAACGAGATCTCTGAATCTCATCATGATTCCTTCAATCGCGTCATTGAATTCATTCGTCTTAGAATCAAGAACGCAGATTGTACCAAAAGGCTCGTCTCCTGGGCAAAGAATCGGGAATCCCAGATACGAGACCATGCCAAGTTTGATGTCAGGGTTTTTGTCCCAAGCAGGATCCTCCAATGCATTTGGAACGAGGAGCTTCTGCTTGCCTTCTATAACCCATTCACAATAGAGTCCAGTGAGTTGTTCACGATCCCCCTCCTTGTAAGGATTGTCTTCAGAGTTGCTTGATTTGAAGACCTCGATATTTGGCGCGTCAACCTTCATGATCAATGCAGCAGGAACATTAGCTACTTCTGCAAGAATATCTACAGTGGCTTGCCACTTGTCAATGGTTTCTTGGGGGATCTCCAGTTCTGTTATATCCAATTTAGCTCACTCCTCAAAGTCTTTTCTCAAGACCGATATAAAACCAGGTAGAAATGCTCGACAATCTATTCTAATGACGACATACTCATTACGGATTGTATCACCAATTTCTACTGCGTGTGCAAATTCTTTCCTCTTCGAAAATCTCTGCTTCTTTTGTATCGAGGTTCTGTAGAGTAAATCTGGGTGGTGTGTCCTATCCAATTTCTCGGGAGAAACTCCTACAATATCTGCAAATAGTGGATTAGCAAAGTGGATGATTCCTTCTCTATCAAATATAGACACGGGACTAGCCAATAAATTGAGTATACTTATTGATGAAAGACTTGCAACTAAATCAAGCAACGCAACACCCCCTATAGTTCCTCCTCGCTGCCATTGCAAAAAGGAATTCCTCCATACTTTGAATGTTACAAATTGTATGTTTACAATCTTAATAAATAGACTGTGCATTGAATTTCTAATTATGCGTTTGATTAGAAAAAAACTACATAAATGCCAAAATTAGCATGTCGAAGAATTAATGAATAAAACTCACGTAGTAGATCATCTCGTAGTTTCTCCATCTTTTAGGTGATGGCCAATTTCATCGAAACATGGCTTAAAGGTTCTTCCTTCCATATAAAACGAGAGATATCTATGGAGAGCTGACACTGAAAATCTTGAAGGAACTGGAAGTTGAACATAAGATTGTCTTGGCACGAAACGGGGCTCAGGCCCTTGACTATCTCTTTGAAAGAACCATGAATGTACAACTGACCCTAATACTCATTGATCTGAACATGCCTAGAATCATTCAATTGACTGCTAGCAAGGACAATAGGGAGCTATTTGAAGCTATGACTAGTGTACAGGCTGTTTGTAAACGTTTGATGATGAGGGATTCAAAAGCTACTTCAGACATGCTTAGAAACACTCTATACAGTTAACGGGATCGATTCCCCCCTCGAGCTCCATCTGTTTCTAAAAAGCCTAAAGATAATAGGAGTGAAGACCAAGTTTGATTCACAAGTTAGTGAGGTCTTGATTTGTTCGAAGAGTTTTCCCCTCCAGATAAAGGGCTTAATCCCGGTGAGGAAATTGTCTGGAGCCGGCGTGCTGGAATGGCTGCAAGGATGATGCTTGGTGGAGCTTGTTGTTTATTGGGCTCTCCCTGGATTCTATTGCTGATTTACGCCTCAATAGGACCTGTTGTGGGAAATATACTTCTCCTTTTCGTTCTGATTGGGCTTTTACTAAGTTTTGTTGAGCTTGTCAACTCTAGAAGGACAATGTATTATCTAACAACGGTACGAATCGTTGAAGCACGAGGTGGATTACTTCGTACGCAGATACCTCTTGAGGCTTTTCAGGGTGTGTCACTTGAAGATTACATTGAGGTTAAGTCTACATATACCGAAGGTGCAAAGACCTTCTATCGAGCTCGAGTTCATGATCCCTCCTCTGGCAAACTCATGATTCTGATGGGATTAGATGAGGAAGCAAAAGAAGTTATCCAGAAGATTGCTGATTGATTACATCCCGCATATGATGTTACAGGTATATCGATGGTTCTGTATTCGACTTCTTCAATGATGATTTCTGGAAAAACTACGGAATTCCGGTACCTTCGAAGTCTAACCAGAGATCAGCTACTTCATGTATTTTGGTACCACTCTTTTCCTCTATGAAATCGAGAAACATATCTGAAGTTACCGTATCACTCTTCACAGATAACCTTGCAAATTCTCCAATAATATCCCGAAAGAGGTTTCTGCCAATTTTTTCAGATAATTCATTTAGTAAGAGAAAACCTCGGAAATAATATGCGGCATACGACTCATCTTGGTCCCGAGTAAGACTTCTGATTGAAGGAACATGGCCTTGTTTCTCAAGTTTCTCTCTTGTTGTCTTTACCCTCCAATCTAAGAAATCATCTTTGAGATAATCATTGGTCACAATTATCGAACAATATTCCGCTAAAGCTTCATCCACCCAATTATCATAATTCCTTACACTAGCTTTGCAAAACCAATCATGACAAATCTCATGACTCATAGCCTGCAAAACTTGGCGTCGAAGTTTGGCATCAGTAGGATACCCTCCTCCTACTACTATGAGACCCGCCCGGGTATATGCCCCTCCGAGTTCCCTTGGTGTTATTATGAACCTGATAGGTTCTTCAGTTACCCTTGGTCCTAACCAGTCCTCAAGCAACGTTCGCAACCTACGTACATCAGTGTCTAACACTTTCTGCGATCCTATCATTCCATTGGGTCCCCAGAACAGGCTTTCTGGATCGATGTGTGCATCTCTTTCAGGCAATCCAACCACTATGATGTCATTTACAAGAGATCTTTGTTGCCAATGCCATTCTGATGAATTTTCAGATTTCTTAAGAATCCCATTTGATTTCCATGTCCAATCCTTTGGTCCTTTCAGAATCACATCAAAGAATAAGTGGGTCTCCATATTAGCTGGAACTGGATACCATGCGGAGTAGCATGCTAATTCGATAAAATCCTGTTTTATGTATCCCATGGTTGGCATTTCTGATTCCTTAACCGGAGGATGAATTTGTCCGCTGTATTCAATCTCAATCACGATTTCATCTAAATCTGGTTCATCAATTTGGAAAGCCCACAAATTTCCGTTATAGAGTCTTGGTACTTCCATTTCGTCAGTCTGATATACGTCTAATGCTATGTTCCCCATTGCAGTTCGTCTGATTGTTTTTGTCCAACCTAGACCACGATTCAAGATGAAGAGCGCATTTTTTGGAGGCGCTGGAATTGTGATAGTCCCCTTCACACTCAGTTTCCCTTTTCGAGGATCAATTGAACATTGGAGAACATAGTCATTAGACATTACAGACCACAATATGATTCATGTAAAACTACCTTATGCCTGTTGTTGAATCAACAGTTTTGTGTGTGGAATATCTATTCAAAACCCATATCTTACAATTGTGAGTGAAATGTAAGAGACTCCTGTGTTTCACCTTTCTCATGACTGCTGTCACCAGCATCTGAAGAACCTCGGTTCTTCAAAGTGTCACGAGCTTTGCCCCTCTTCACTGGAACATCGTTCCTCCGATGGGACCAGGCTTCTGTCCGCTGCAGTGGTTCACACTTACCAGTAGGTGTGATAGCAGTCGGTGTTTCCACAGCATTTACCATGGCAGGGTCTTTACTCCTCGCAAACGACTCAAGAGTCGCCTGGTCATTGCAGTCGGCCACGGACTCCCCTTTCGAGGCTGGTGTCCTCTGGGGGAGTGCGGACTTCCCTTGAGAAGAACGAGTCTTCCTCCGGGCTTTCAGTATGGCTCTATCTCTAGGAGTGAGCCACATCCCTAGTCCGTTCATAATGTTCTATGGTCGTGTGAGTATATGAACTCATACAAGAATATGATATTGCATTACTCTTTGAATGTGAGCAGATAATCGATGTTGATATGAAGAAACACCATCCAACAAGAATCGTAGTCAACTATCTAGCTGCGGCCAAGATTCCAGATGAACTAATTCATCGAAGTCGATTGGGTTTGCATCTGCTAATCAGAGCCCTCAGTGAAAGGGATAGGTAATCTTCTTAGTAGTAAATCTTACATATTTTCTTACATTTTGCGTCAGTAGTTATTTAGGAATCTGGTTATGTTACCCCTATTCATTTATGTTCATCTTGGAACGCAATTTTACTATGCGATATACTTGCAGCACCCTAAATCCAACATAAACAATAGAAAACAAAAATCCATTAATTGCTGCATCTACCGGAATCATTGGTATGTATCCTGCTATTGCAAGATAATAAGCCGTTACTGGGGTAAGCACAAAAGTAGCTGTAATCCATTCCAAGCTCTTACGATTAAACATAAGCGATTTCATAGTTGGTACTGGTGGAGCAGTATTGTCTGACAAATATGGCACCGTCATTAGTTTACTTTCTCAAAATAAAAGGACAGATATCGACGCAAGTTTTCTACGATATTGGCCATAATCTGCTTGTAACTTCACCATCATCAATTGTGATAAATGAAGCCGCATCTCTTATCCAACAACCTGCATCCGCTGTACGAGTTTCTTGATTTACGAAAGCACTATGTCCGTGCCCATGTATCAAGAATTCGTTGTTTTTGAGTTCCGTTGTGAACATGGCTGCAATTCTTCTAGTATATTGGATCAATTGCTGTTTTTCCACAGCCCATTCTTTTCCAGTCTTTGAAAGTACCCAATGGAAGATATCTTTCCATGCTACAAGGAACTTTTGCTCTACATCCTTGGGTGTACTATCTTCTGCTAGCTCATACAAATTAATTAGACTCTCTATCTCCATAGCTCGATTGCTGCTGTCAATAAGTTTCTGAATTGATTTGCTAATCCCATAAACCAATAGAGCATTTCTGTTATCCTCACTATACTGATCTAATTGTGTTAGAGAACTCAATAGATTCGATTCTGCAACTATTGACTCCTCTGCTGACATCGAAAATCCTTCGAGAGGTCCTGCTAGTTTATTCTCAATCTGGGCACGAGATTTTCTTGACAGTTGGAGAATTTTCTGCTGCAAGATTGGTGAAATATCCTGAAGTCTATCAATCATACTCCAAACATCTGCTCGCTCAGAAACCTGTTTGTCTGTATCGCACATTGCTCTCGAGAACGTTTCATAGAATGGAAGTGCATACCAGTAATTGATCTGGTGGCCATGAATAAATCTGAAGTTCTTTCCTCCGTCTGCAATTTGGTATTCCTTGCATATAGTGATGTTTGAGGAATTATCCAGTGCCATATTTTGAACATCTTGTTCCTGTTTACACCGACTATATTCTGTCATGTTGAAATCGTGATTTCCTACAACATAGGTCACATGGAATCCAAGAGAGCAGATGCTATTGAGAATGTCTAGATTGTCGAGTAGGACTGTGGGAGAATCTCTTCTCCAAAAATCAAAGACATCTCCAAGAAGAACAAGGTGAGTTATCTCATCACTCTTTGTTTTCAAGAACTCATCTGTGAATTGTTTGAATCCTGACTTATTCGACAATGGATCGCCTAGGTGCAGATCCGAAACCGCAATAATCATAGCACTACTCATACAGCAAACTTGGTTATGTTCCTTTAGTATGAATAGCAATCAATGAGTGTGGCCATGTTCGAAGTCTTCACCTTCTGAAAGGGCGTATGTGAACAATTTCGAATATTCTATTCCTGAAATGCCTGCAACGGTATTTGCCAATTTTACAATCGCATCATTGGAACCTCTTATCCAAGATCTCAGGAACGAGGGTATGAGCCTCCTATATACCACTCATAATAGATTCTTTCTTGAGAATTGAGCTGACTCTATAGCTGTTCTACATGATGGAAAGTTAATTTATGATGGTCCAACTGAAAGTGCACTGCAAGATAATTCTATCAATACGCAGACTGGAAATTGGGAAGAGCTGGGAAATCGTATGAAACGTTATCGTGGAGTTGTCTAGAACTGCGATATGATTAAATGTGCGAGAGAATCATACTCTACTCCAGCGGAGGTAGCCGAGCCAGGTTAAAGGCGCAGGACTCAGACTCCTGACTTCGTGATACTTTTTCACGAAGGGGAAATCTCGTAGGAGTTCGCGAGTTCAAATCTCGCCCTCCGCACCACTTCTTCACTCGACTTCAAAGGATACATCCTTCACCAATTCAATATTGATAATGAGAAGAATCAATCAAATCTATAAACGTTGAAATCTATTTGGACATATTGTCTGTCAATAGGAGGGAGATTGGATGACCATCAAACCTGTTGAGTATGAACACAGCAAACATTATATTGAACTTCTTACCATTATAGCCTTGATTGCACCATTCTTCTTCTGGGTTCGTCAAGCCCCTTTTTCGAATGATTATCGTTTTGAAATAGTTGGGATTCTATGGATCTATGTTCAATGGTTAGACTCCGGTGGTTCCGGTTCTGGACTTATTATCTTTGATACACTTGGTACTGCTTTAGCATTTCTCCTGTCCATTTTCCGCTTTGTGTTTATAATAGCGATTCGTAAACATCAGAAAGGTCTTGTCCGTCAGAGGGTTGTGTGGGCATCAGCTGTGTTGAGCCAAATACCAATGGTTTCCTTTTTGTTCTCTTCCTTTTTTATGATTGGACTGGGAGGACCGATTCCGATTCTTCTTGTCATTGGTCTAATTATTGACCGAAGAATTGGTGTTGAACCTCCAACAACTCCATGGAAAAGCGAAACAACTGCAACAAAAAATGGATAGTTCTCGATATCAAATTCAAATCTCGCCCTCCGCACCACATATTCATTATTTGGTCCTCTTGTTGTTCAATAACGCCAAGAAAAACACGAATGATTAGTAACAAACCTTAATTTGATTCGCGGTTGTATTTTCATAAGAGGGGCATTTGAAAACATTCTATCATTCAATTGGAGATATCATAGATGCAGGAACAGATGTTTACAATACCAATCCCGCTATTACTTGCGATTGGATTTCTGATAGGAATCATACTAATAGTTCTTGGATACCGAAACCAATCTGACTTGGTTAAACGCCACCATCAAATGGGATTAGGCATAATGATCATCGGTTTCATGATTCCAGTCACTCCAATTTCTTGGTACGGATATTGGATGCTGACTAATGGACTAGTATTAGGGCTCATTGAAATCACTATTATTGCAGTCGCATTGATTATCGGTTTTGTGATTCTATACAAAGGCTTCAAGATATATTCAACGACTCAATGATTTTCATACGTTGCCAATTTCCAACTATCAAGAATCCTTCAACAGATGGTTACGCTCCGAATGTCTTGATTAGATTTCATGCATCGAAAAGAGAATCTCGTAGGAGTTCGCGAGTTCAAATCTCGCCCTCCGCACCACTTCTTCTCTCAATAAATTAATATGGAATTTTTATATACTGTACTAGCTGAAGATTTTATGGTTGGAGTTTTTCATGCAGAAGCAATCACGTCTGCCACTCATAGCGGTAGCATCAAGTATATTGTTGCCATATGGTGTTGTGATAACTGATACTGTAGCAATGACAACAAATCAATTCTGGTTATTCCCTCTCTGGGCCTACTTACCTGTCTTTAGCAACTGGATGGGGTTTGGTTTTGTTATTCCCCCCTTTTTGCCTTCATTCCCACTTCTACCGTCAGTCATGGGATTGCTTTGGTGTATTCTAGGACTCTACGCTAGCAGACTTCTACACCAATTTTATGCAGGTCAAAGAGATGCCAAATCAGTTTGGTTGTCAACACTCAAATTATTGATATTACAGATTATAGTCACAATTATTGCTGGTTTCATTGTATGGGGTTATGGTCTTCTTTTGGTTGTGCCTTTGCCACTCCATTTTCTGATTGTGTTATTTCTACTACGGATGCAAGTACAAAAAGTGAATCTTGAATGAATACCATTTGATTAGTGGTGAATAAATTTGGAATTAGGACTAACTCTCTAATCATCTTGCGGTAGAATAAACATGGTTTCGATTCTTTCAACACCATTAAGCTTTTCTAGATCACAGGTGATGAATTTAGTAAGCTCGCTGATATTGCGAACTCGAATCATGCAAATGAAGTTGGCTGGACCCGATGTACGGAGAACCTCAGAGATCTCATCGTATTTTGAAAGAGCTTTACAGAGCATATCCGATTCTGCTGGTTTTGATGTAATGAGTGCGACAACCTGTAGTTCATAACCAAGTTTTTGATAGTCTACATCCACAGTATACTTCTTGATGACACCAAGACTAACAAGTCGTTCCATTCTGTTTCGAATAGAACTTGGACTGAGGTCTACTTTCTTCTTGATATCCCTGAGTGATATTCGTGCATTACTTGTTAGAATCTCGATAATTTTTCGGTCATTTTCATCGATTCTATCCGTTGTTACCATATGGAACATCCCTTATTTCAATATATCAGGAAATGACTCTAATTCAAACGGCTAGCTATGTCTTGACCCTGGTGATGATTTTCCTTCCCATGAGATGCCAGACTTCAACAGATACATTCAGGCTAATACTGGAGGCAATTTCAGGATCAGTTGGTTTCTTTACCTCGTAGGTTTCGAAAGTTTCACTATCCATTAGACTATAATTCTCGCCTAAATCAGCAATGATTGTTGCAGCAGTTTTGTCAATGATTGGAACATCGACCATACGGTCTGCAGGCATAATGACATTTCGCTTTCTATTGTCGAAGAAGCCTATGGCAACAATATTAGCTTTTGCAGCACCATGTTTTCCTGGTTTTGACTTGTCCATCGAAATAACTCTACATGGTTCGCCTTCTATTAGGAAGTAGCTTCCAGGTTTCAGGCTCTTAGCTTCAGTTTTTTTAATACTCACGGTGTTACACCTACTGTGTCTTTCAGACCTATCTGGGACACTCTTCGACAGTCTTTATATATTTGGGGGAGCGATTCCGAGTGATAATTCCCTTGTAACAACAGTAAAATGGGAACCATAAGAGCAAATGCTGGACGTGTTTAATCGTGATTGTCCAGAATCCACAAATCTTGAGCGACAAAAGGGCAGTAGGTCTAGTGTGCAAACCTGGTCGTAAAGAGATCGAAAGCATCGCTGAACGTATTGCTCAACTCCTAATCTCTCACGATATCAATATACAGATTGATCCTGGATCATGCAATGTAGCTCAAGACAAAGTTGAACCTACCCCCATTGAAGATATGGATGTGGATTTTGTTGTGACAATTGGTGGGGATGGCACAATTCTCTATACCCTCTCAAAGCTCAAACGCAGAGCAACACCCCTGTTTTGTGTGAATCGCGGAACAGTCGGTTTCCTCACCGAAGCTGGTACGACTACCGCATTCGATTCACTTGAGAAGGTTATAGCTGGCGAATGCATAATCGAAACAAACATCAACATCAGCTCTGGTGTCGGGGACAAGGTCTTTCCTGATGCGCTGAATGAAGTGTATGTTGTTTCAAAAATACCTGGTCGATTACTGACCTTGCAAATATTCCTTGATGATGTTCGTATTGATTATGGTCGAGCCGATGGTGCTATGTTGGCTACACCTTGTGGGTCTACAGCGTATGCAATAGCTGCGGGTGGCTCAATTCTCGCACCTGCTGTTAATGGGCTCATCTTCGTTCCTGTTTGCCCTCCTCGGTTTGAACTCAAGTCAATAGTAATTCCAGACCATGCTACACTTGAAATTGAACTTATCAAAGTGGGAGCTCCGGGTCTTGCAGTTATTGATGGACAGACACGTTGGGATATTGAACCTCATGATAAGGTTTGGTTGAAAAAATCAGAGAATGTTACCAAATTCATCCGGCTCTATGATAACTACTACGACCGGTTGAATACGCGACTCGTTCCTCGGACTCTGTAGGTGGTGAAGATGTCACATATCTATGTACTAGATACTGGTGTTCTTTTCTCTAGTTGGACTATCAAGATCCCAGAAGGTACGTTTACTACTACTTCTAGTGTCCTTGAGGAAATTAAAAATAGACCTAGCAAGGTCCGAACTGAAATACTAACCTTACTGGATCGACTTCAAGAAGATTTTGCTACTCCTGAGTCTATCAAAACAGTAAGACTTGCGGCAGATAAAACCGGAGACAAGTCTGTATTATCTGAAGTTGATATCGAGATTGTTGCACTTGCACATACAAAGAAATCACTTGGAATGAAGACGACGCTTGTTTCAACGGATTTAGCTGTGCTTAACACAGCGCGCCATCTGGGATTAACAATCATTGATCCAAGTGGAAGATTCAAGCACGAAATTGTCTGGAGTTTGAAATGCCCTGCTTGTTATCACAAATCTAGCTCTAAGGCAAAGGAATTAGAATGTCCTGTCTGTGGTACTGTTATGCGGCGCGTTGTTCATCGTAAGCGTAAATCCCGTTGAATTGTGAGTAATACCTCGGTCTTACATGATATAAAATTGGAACTTGGTCATCTTTGAAGCTGGAGAGATGTCAATAGATGACAGATAGACCTGCTTTAACTATTCAACGCGACCTTGACGACATCAAGCTCCAAGTCAAGAAAGAACTCGCTACAATTAGAGATTTGATGGATACTATTGGATATAGACAATCATCACCAACTTGGAGTGCACCATTTCAGATGCATCGTCTGCGAAGAGCTCTTAGAATCCATTATCTAGCTCTTAAGATTAGGGACTCGAAACCAGTCAATGTAAGTACCCGTGAACTTGCTTGGGAACCTCCCGCTGAAACTGAATTTCTGTAATCACTCACCGATTATAACAATCTCAAGGTTCCTGTTTCGAGGTCTATTATCATAATCAATAAAGACTACTTGTTGCCATGTTCCAAGAGTGAGTTTCCTGTTTACGAATGGAATTGTTAGACTAGGTCCTACGAGTGATGCTCTGACGTGAGAATGACCATTACCATCACCCCACTTTAGATTGTGTGCGTATTGTTCATTCTGAGGTACGATTTTCTCCATTGCTCTGGGAAAGTCTTCGATAAGCCCTTCTTCATACTCGATTGTTGTTACTGATCCTGTAGAACCTTTACAGAATACAGTACAAATTCCAGTGTTCATCTCGCTTTTCTCTACAACAACATCTACAAGATGAGTTATATCAATCATATCGCAATTCCCTTTGGTTTTGAATGAGATAGTTTCATGCATTGTGCTCAATCCATTTCACCACTAAATTGTTTAACAAAAATTCACTTCATTCTTCTGTATCGTGAATGTGAGTGCTCTATTTAACAGGTCTGACCTTTTTTGAATGTTTGATTAATTTTCTTATCTTTTCTGCCTTGTTGAGCATGTCCTCCTCATTCTCTTGGAGAATTAAGAGGGCACTAATGTGATTTCCAGAATTAAGAGCACGAACCAATGCAACAATTGCAATCATAATTTCGTTTTGTGCTATGGTTGCTAGTTCATCCAGTTTCTTAATTATCGCTTTGATTGGTCTTCTCTTATTCGCATAGTGCAAGAAGCTAGTTTCGAAAACTAAGTACAAATCTTCGAATGCTTCCCTATACTCGTTGGCTTCTCGAAATCCTTCGGATGATTTTGTCAGGAAATCGATTGACTTTTTGATCATTTCCTTTGAACCTGTTGTGAGTGCTTCCAGTCCCGCGGTTCGAATCCATACAGTTGACAATTCTGGAACCCCGAGCTCTTGATAATATTGTGCAGCTCTTTCTGCTTTCACACTTGCCAATCCGTGGAATTCAGCATGTCTCTCTTTATTCTCAAGTTTTATCGCGCATTCGGCTGCTTTACTGTATAATTTCGAACTTCCTTCAAAATCCTCTGAAACGTTCGATTCCTCAGCTAATTGAACATATAGCACCAGAGCCTGTTCAAGATGGTCCTTTGCCTCAGCTACACGCCCTGATTCATGAAGCACTTCTGCTGCTTCTTCGAGTGAAACTGCTTGGAATTCCTTGTTGTTCTGCTCTTCTTCTTTTTTCGCTTCGGTCAAATAATGGGTTATCACTTTGACATATATCTCACTTGCAACTTCATTCTGTCCCCAATTAAGGAGGCACATTGCTTGAAATCTAAGGTACTTCATTTGGGTTTCAATGTCATTCGCTTTCTTTGCAATTTCAGCAAGTTCTCCAAATAGTTCATTTGCATGAAGGAATGCCCATTTCGCCTTCATTGGCCTGTTGATTTCCTTGAACATATGACCTGCTTTGATAAGAAGCGGTGCAACTGCTTCGGGAGATCCTTGAGATTTGAGGTAGGCTTCTGCAGTTTTTGATATTGCTTTTGTTCGTGCAGATGTTAGTCTTTGAAGCTTGTAGGCTTCTTGGGCCGCATCATAGATATTTCCAGCTTTTTCAAAGAGGTTTGCAGCTTCATAGAACTCTCCAGCTTCCATCATTGTACGAGTAGCTTCAGGTGATTCACCTATAGTTTGCATTAGTTGTGCAGCTTCGGCTAGTGCATTACCCGCGGATAAGAAGTCGCCCTTCTTCTTAGAAATATCCGCCCATTTTCGTGCAATGCGAACTGCTCTGTCGTTGATACGTTGACCGAGTTCATTATCCCCTGCAGTATAATATAACCTACCAACTTTTCGTAGGAGGGCAATTGTTTCTCCATATTGCTCTTTTTCTTCCTTTTCATCTGCAATATTTTCAAGAGCATCAGCTGCCTTAAGAGTGAGATTTTGTTGGTCTTCAGTGGTAAGTGCAAAATCCTTAGCTCTGAAATAGAAATTAGCTGCTCTATTGTACTCTGATGCATCTTCTGCTATTTTTGCCGCTGCGGTGTTCAAACGTACAAGATCTATGTAAGTTTCAATATCCTGTGGTAATCGAACTAGCATTAAGGTGGCTTTATCGAAAGTTTTGAAGCTCTCTTCTAAATCATGGAGATCTTGGAAAACTAATGCTGCCTCTTCATAGATTATTGCAGCTTCTTCATAATCGCCATTGGTCCCCACTTTATCTGCGATCTGGACAAGCTTCTTCACGCCTTCCTCCTTATTACCCTCTTCAATGGCTTTTCTGGCCTTATCAAGGAGAATTTCATCAGAGGTCACGAGCTTGCCCACCTTCCATTAATTTATCATTCATTGATTTACTTTGTTGGGTTTTTGCATCCTCATAATAGTTGCCCTAATAGCTTCTGCCATTCTAAGAACACTCAAATACAATTCGCGTATCAAGATTTCTTGGTTGTTGAATCCTATTGAGTGAGGAAGAAGAGATTCATCTCGGGCTCATCGGAACTGGAAATATAGGAAGAACCCATCTTGCAGCACTCTTTTCTCTAAAGAAATCAAATCTAATTGATTTACACCTAACCGCAGTGTGTGACTTAGATTCAAAATCAGCTAAGAAAGCTGCTAAGGATTTTGATATTCCAACTACATATGAGGACTATAACGAGATAATGAGTAATGACGAGATTGATGTGGTCTATATTTGCACACCAACGAGTAAGCATACTGAAATTGTAAAGGCTGCTGCTAAAGCAGGAAAAGCAATCTATTGTGAAGAACCTCTTGCACATAGCTGCCCCCAAGCGCAAACGCTAATGGCAGTGACACAGGATGCCAAAGTTCCATCAGCTGCTGGCTTCATACTACGATATGATTCTTTCATCTTGTATGCAAAGAGTTTGCTGGAAAAACATGATTTTGGGAAACCAATGCTAGCACATATCAGAACTGATCATATGTATACTGAAGAATATGAGAAATTGAATGAGTGGAGAGGCAAATCTCAGATAACAGGCGGAGGAACTCTGGTCGAACACTGTGTTCATGATATTGATATTCTATTGTGGTTCTTTGGGCCTGTTGCGGAAGTCTACGCTAAGGTTGGTTTCTTTACTGGTAGGGGTGTTGAGGATTTAGCCTCCCTTATGATAACACACAAAGATGGCCAAATGAGCACGCTTGATTCTGTTTGGCACTCAGTTGATCGACCTAACGAACGGCGTATCGAGCTTTTCTACGAGCAAGGATTCATTGGTATCACACTCGAATCAGGAAATCGGTTCCTAGAATACCATCTGAAAGGTGAAGGACCAGTCAGAATAAATGCTGAAACTGCTGATGCTTCGTTATTAGAGCATCTTGGAGTTCATTCTATTAACGGCTCTCTGGACACTTATGGTGTATTGATAGATTCTGTAGATAATCGATACGCAGCCTTGAGCTACGCATTTCTTGGTGCAGTAAAATCAGGAGCGAATCCTTCACCCAACTTCATGGATGCAGTAGCTGCACACAAAATTGTAGATGCTGCATATGAATCTGCAACCAAAGGGACCACTATCGACATTCTCTGAGCTTGTGGACACGCTTAAGTAGAATGTAATTTGTACTGCTCGAGTTGAGCCATGCAAGAAATCTCTCTCGACCAAATTGATGCATCAAAGTATGATGTCATTATAGCTGGAGCCGGTGCAGGGGGTCTTCTTACAGCCCTTGCATTATCTGCTGAGGGGAAGGAAGTTCTCGTTATTGAGAAAAGTGCTCGTGTTGGTGGAGTATGGCATGGATATTCTGTAGATGGTTATCGCGTTGATATGGGACTTCATGTGATAACAAGAGTGACACGAGGTGCGTTTGTCCGATTTCTGAATAATTATCTCTCTCCACCTCCCGAGTTTATTCTTCATGATGGCTGGGAATTCCGAGTGCATGACCGCACTGGAAATATCCCCTCAAGTCTAGGAGAATCCCTTCGATGGCCACTTACGGGTTGGAGAGGGCGTCTAGGTCTCATGAAGATTGGTGCGAAGATCAAAACAATGAAATTGGAAGAGATGAAGAAGTACAAGGATATTTCTTTTCTTGAGTTTATGCAATCTCGAGGAGCTACCAATCAAGTCATGCTGGATGTAATGCAGAGTGCAATCTACATGGCAGCTGGCGTACCAATTTCTGAGGCATCTGCTTACGAGGCTTTGCGTACCCTCAAGGATACTGACAAGGAATCATCAAAGCTTGGCTCTATCAAACGCTTAATTCTTGGGTCATCTGAGTATGATGAGGGTTATGTCATAGGTGGAATGGAGGGTCTCATCAAAAGAGTGGTTGAAACAATCAATGGCGATTATGTCCTGAATGCTACTGTTGAGAAGATCCATGAGCATGATGGAAAAGTTACTGGGCTTACAGTCGCTGGAAGAGACCTATCCCATTCTCGGATTGTAAGTAACATACCACTATGGTCTATGGATAAAATTGTTCAATCAGATGGACAAGAGAGCCGCGAATTCTTTGAAAAGTGGTGCAACATGGATCCAACTCATGGAATCACACTCTGGCTTGGTCTTGACAAAGTAGTAATTGGAGACCGTAAGAACAGAGTGCTTGTTCATCCGAATCCTAATCGTTGGATTGTATCCATCTCAAGCTTTGATCCAAGCTCTGCTCCTGAAGGGAAGGAACTTGTTGCTATCGCAATGATGACCGAACCTGGAAAATCTGTTGAAGAAAATATTGCAATTATGAAGAGCCATGGCTTTGAGAAATATTACCAAGATGTCTTAGATCACATCGAGATGGAACACGTGCAGACATCTTATGCAACTCGTGCTAAACTAATCCCTGGACAGACCGACCTAGATAGACCAGGGCCCAGAACTCCAATCTCTGGACTCTACATTGTTGGAACTGATACAGCAGGGTCTGGTGTTGGTCTTCAACAGACCGCACAATCTGTTGATGGTGCAGTAAAGGCTCTGAAAGAGGATGAAACATCTACACCTTAGTGGTCTTTATTGAGAACATCATAGGGATTGAATCTTTATTTTCTGGAAGGAACCATCTTCCTCCTTCTCCTTCAATCAAGAATGGAAGCGCTTTGTACGAGGTATAATTGAACTCGTTAAAGAAATCGATTCGCAAACCTGCTTTGATCAGCGCGTTGATGATTCGCGAGATAGGATGATTCCATTCGTATGTTTTCATCTTGCCTGTTTTTGCATCTTTGTCTGCGTAAGAACCCTCGTCTTCAAACATCAACGGTTTCTTACCTTGGAAGTACGGATATCGTACTCGTAATTCTGTAGCTTTGTCTTCATCATCGAAAATGTAACCAAAAGGATGGAACTCTCTGATGTAAAAGAATCCCCCTTGCTCAAGACAGGATGCAATAATCTCTGCCCACTTCTCAATATCTGGAAGCCACGCGATTACACCTCCAGAGGTGAATACGACATCGTATTTCTCTTTCAGAACCTTTGCTGCATCATACACATTTGCACACACAAAATTAGCATCGATACCTGCTGTTTTAGCTAATGAGGGTGCCAAGTCAATTGCTTCCGAGGAAAAATCCACACCAGTTACACTGGCTCCCAGCCTAGCAAGAGAAAGTGTATCCATTCCAAAGTGGCACATCAGATGTAGCAGCTTCTTACCAGAAAGGTCTGGTAGTTCATCAACTTCTATCGGGTCCAGAGTCTGCTTTCCTTCTAAGAATCCTTTCACATCATAGAACTCTGAATCGTGATGTATCTTCGCAAGTTTATCCCAGAGTTCTTTGTTCGTGTTCATGTAATCGTCCATCAATATCGTACAAGTAGAAATTGTAGTGCGAACGTAAAGGTTGTGGCCTAAATCTTACGTTTTGGTGAGTGAACCTTAACTGTAAGAAATTTCTGTGTTCCACCCTTCTCCTGCCAGTGTCACCACTTCTTCGTAATTCTAATGAATCACAAAAATTAGCAAGAGCTTTGTCCCCTATCATCGGGATGGGATCCCTCCTGAAGACCTGGCTTCCTTCTCCTGTTTCAATACTGGAGCATCACTTCCAGCAACAGAGAGCGTTTCCATAGTTCTTACCACGGCGGGGTCATTATCACTCTCATTAGTTTTGTCACCAAAACTAAGAAGGTCCGATTGGACAAAGTGAAAAGCCGCGGACTCTCCGGAACTTGATGTTGGTTCCTTCTTGGAGAGTAAGGACTTCCCTTTGGAAGAAGGCTTCTTCTTTCGGGCTTTCAGTCGTGAGCGTTTCCCTGCTTGAACAGAGTATTCCCACTTACCTAGTCCTCTCACAGAGTGTAGTGACTTTGTGAGCATAATAAGGCGTCCGGCGATATTGATAGCACCATTCCTATCTGCATTTGTCTGATGGCCGCATGAAGGGCATGTGAAGTAGTTCTGTTTGGGTCTTGTTCCTTTGGTTCCACACTTCCAACACATGATAGAAGTCCAAGCCTCGGGAACTGCACGAAATCTCGAATCTTTTCCACTGACAGACCAACCCTGCTGAGCCAGTCCGTGTTTCAGACTCTCAGTAACTCTAGCGAAAGCCCAAGAGTGTATCATTCCTCGGAACCTTCTACCCTTGAAGTTACCTTTTCGTGCTGCATTTCGGATATTCTTCAATCGACCAATTGCTACATAGACCGTGTACTTCTCAGATAGTTCTGTGATGTAATTCTGCAGTTCTCTAACCAATACTCTGTCATACTCGCGAGCAACGTTCTCACGCTTATGTCGTATCTGTCTGAGTTTCTGAAGAATACCATCATTGTTATGATATTTAGTTGCTTTGTGTTGTAGATCAGCTACGAGCTGGTCATACTTTTTGATGACCTCAACCTTATCCTTTTGTCTGAAGTATCGGGTATCGCTTACTTTATCGGGTGTGATAAGAGAAGTACAGACAGCCTTTTCGATACCAAGGTCGATACCTAGAACTGCTGGTGGATTAACTGTACTAGGAACGTCAAGAATAACTACTCTTACAGCAAAGGTTACCCACCACTTCCCAGTTTTGTCCGAAAAGACCTGACAAGCTTTTACATCACCTCGTCGAAACTGGTTGATATGAAAGGGGGACATCTTCAGAGGAATATACAGTCTATCATGGATTGTTCTTCCCTCTTTTACCGAGTCAAGTGTATCCCGAAGGTTGAGCCACCATCGAGATACCGATGATTTAGTATGTTCGAGATTGAACCTCTGTGTAAATACCCAGCGAGGTATTCTTCTAGTAACATTAACAGCAGTGGGACGGGAAGCATCCCATCCTTTCTTCTCTCGAAGAGCTAAGTAACTCTCGTAGAGTGCAACTGCTGTTTGTCTGCATTCCTGAAGCTCATTCTGGGAGATTCTTGGGAACCGTTTCTTGATATCGTGAGGGACTGTAGCCCTTTGACCGTTACCTGATTTGACTCTAATTGCGGTTAGCGTAAGTTCATCTAGTTTACCATCATGAATTTTATTTTTCTTACGACCCGTTTGCAACTTGTTTTCATATTGTTCAATTATTCCAAGAAATGCACGGATAACCCTTGTATCCCTACCAACAATCTGTCTCAAACGCTGTTGAGTACGTGTTGTCATAGAATCCCATTTTATCGGGACCTTGACACTGATTGTTGTTCCTCGGGACCGAGCCATCGCTTTTTCACCAACGTCATATAAACTTCTGACCCATTTCTGGTCAGTTGAGTTCACTCCCCTTCTCGTTCAGAAGGGGGCTTTTGAACTCGTACTAGTATCTACTCAAAGTTATATAAACTTATTAAACAAAAAATCTATGAAAGCTTCTTTTTTATTTTAGAGTTCTATAAAGTCTTTATTTTATAAATATAGAATTCCAATATACCGAGAATAACTTATAAATAAAATATCATAATACACGTTGAGGAGTTCATAATGGGGCGAAAAGTGCAGGAATTCAGACCGAATATGGTTCTAGCTTCAGCAATATACTCTGGATTATCTGCCCTTGTGAACCTAGCATATAACCGCAAAAATAGTCAAACAAACAAACAGTATGATCAAATCAAAAGAATATGGAAAAAAACTCGTAAAGAAAAGAGTGCGTATAGGCAGATCGGTTCACATGACTTCTCCTCAGTTCAGAATGTGGAGTCTGCTTTGAGAAATCTATACCTCAAGATGCTCTGGAAGAGTACACGACGGTATGGTAACAAAGAGTCTAAGCGTATATACAGCTGGCGAGAGGGAACAGTTGGTCCGCTTAATGCATTGCTCAACTTTGCAGGGGCAACGTTACGTGACAAACTGGTTCCTCGATATCCATTTCCTGATCCCGATTTGTACGAAATCAGGGAATATCCGGATGGTCAGAAGAAGATCCTTCCCAAAAGTGTGGCGGACATGCTACCTGCAGGAAAGAAAGTTAAGACACATATCCGTGCAGGTTATCGAGGCAATTTAAAGAACCCACGAGTATTACTCTCACACCCAACTCTTCCTGCTCTTGATTTTGGGGACATGATTCGAGCTCACCTTGTTGAACTCTGTCGACAGTGTTTCATTCACAAGGTTCCTCGTAATGAATCTCAACGGTATATACGGCTCTTAATTCACAGGCTCATTCCCTTTCTTGACTGGGTATTCACTCGAGGAAAGACTGGTCGAAAGAACTTCTATCCTGGTGCTGATGAGGAATTACGCAGGATTGTACTTGAGATAAGGGCTCATTTTGGAACTCAATCTGGAAGAGAAGAGGGAATCAGTCGAAAGATAAAGAGAATATCCTCAGATGTGGGAGTCGACTTTCTCATTGAAAAGATCGAGTTGATTCAAACAACTTCACAGGACGAGTACATCAAGGAGCGGTGTACAACTATCCTGAATCATATAGAAGACGGAATAGTAACAGATATCGATGTTTCTAGATTCATTGAGGATATCACCAAGAAGGCAGCACGAGAAGGAAACGATTGGCACAGAGTGTTACTCTCGGGATTTTCTCACCCTCGGTCTCTGAGAGAAATAGTCTTTGCAGGGGATAGCCTTCTTCAGTCCCCCTCTGGATTACAATATCTTGCAGAGGTTCCAGTCAAAGGAAAATCTGGGGCGGGGAAGATTGACCTGGTACTCTTCGCTCGAGCTAAAAGAAAAGCAGGACAATATATCTGGACTCCTGTGCTTATTCTTGAAATCAAGACGAAAACAGGATTCAATTTCAACATTTATGGAAAGAGACCTCGTACAAAGAAACCCATCGTCTTTGTTCCAGTTCTTAATGCATTGAAGAGGTCTCTGACTGAACCTGAATGGAATGCCACGACAGGGTCTGTTCCACCTCAGATTCATCTAGATCAGCTAGATGCGTATGAGGAGGCTCTCCTTTCTGAATACAATGCCCTCATTGGTGATGTTATTGACATGAAACAACTCTGGAAGGGAGTAGTGACTCTGGATGTCACACAAGATTTCAGTAGTACAAAGAGTGCCTTTGACCAGCTTGTTGAACAACTAGCAGATCGAATACTAAGCAGAGAGTTCAACGGTCAGTGGAAGTCGCTTAAGTTTGAGGACACATCTAGTGATGAACCTGCTCCTCGGATAGCAATAACAATGACCCCTGCTACAGGTGATATTTCAGTCCTCAAGAGTATCACTCCTCCAATCTCTGTCAACCTTGAGAATCCTTTCAGAGAACGAGTGGAAGATGATGTTTTCTTCTCTCAGTATATCTCAGTTCCTTCTCCAACCTCCTCTGGAAAGACTGCTGCATGGTTGGCTAAAAACTGGCATCTCTTGAATCACCTTTCAGAGTTAGAGGAGAGCACTTCGAATTGCATCTTCTTCTGGATAGACCTTCTAGGAGATTATCCCACTGAGAAACTAACTGAGATGAGATTCGGACTTGATACTCTCAGGAAGAAGAATTTGATTACCAAGTCCGAATATGTTAGACTTAGTGGGTTATTGACAAGAATTCGATTCACCAGCATACGAGAGGAAACAGATAATTTTCTCTTTGATAATGACTCGACAGGAATTGAAGAAGTACGAGATATGATCCTGAAGACCACAGATAACACCAACAAGAACAGAATCGTTGTGGTGGATGGTTGGTCCGATCTTGAGAAGATGCTCCCAACCACTTACAGGAACAATCTACTAGTTCTTGAGATGGCATTGCTGCAGATTTTGAAAGAAACTGCTCAAGAAGTAATCTGGATTGATAGTGGAGTGGCTCATCCACAGATGAACAAGGCCTACCAACAATCCTGTGTAACTCCTCTCTTCTATACCTCCCCTCGCAAGCTGGTAGTTGATGAGATACTCTGGAATCTTCCCACAGCACCACGTAAAATGGGCTGGGTTTCTCCGCAGTATGATGATAGTCGTGTTATCATACAAGACCTTCCTACGACACATCCTCCATGGACTACTGTAATTCATGTACCACTTCTGAAAGGATTGACAAAAAAATTCAGGGGTGCTATGATAAAGGACCCCGTCAATGCTGCAGCAGAATATCTAGGGAATCTGAATCAACAGCAGAGTATGTATGGAAGGTCAATCAAAGGTACATCAATACAGGTGCGCTATGATGCCATTGGTAAAGAGAGCCTTGATTCTGTAAAAGAACAAGCCTTGACACTGATTCCGAGTCTTCGAAGACTGAAACAACATGAGGATACTTCAGAGGAAGTTTCTGAAGGTTGGGCTGTATCAGACTATCCTGTGGATTCTGGGACAATTCAACCAAGTCTAATGTCTAGATTACAACTTGATGTGATTCAACCACTACCAAATCCGCATAGATCAAGCACATCCAAAGAGATCTATGTCTATGCTGAGGATATCACACGAGGTTGGATCCATAAAACGCCCACTGAAGACGATGATGTATCATCAGTCATTTCTCGAAGAGCACCTCATGCTTATTCACGAATTCGACCAAATATCGATACGCTTGCGACTAGAAGAAGAGAGATTCAGAGAATTGCAACTGCAGCAAAGTATCTGGCTCGCACAGCACCTCACTATGATTCACTCTTTCGTCAAATTGTGTCGATCTGTGACTATGAGAAAAGAGCATCAGTTGAGGAAGAAGTTCTCCTCACAATTCTTCAACAGATTAGAGAAGCTATTCTACGAAAGCCTGAATCTAGACGTCTTTGGACTCTTCTCCTGAACACCCGCTTGAATAGTATTAATCTCTTGAACACTGACAATCAGCGTACTCTTCGACGGGCCCAGAGATACAATCCAGAACTCATTGAACTGTACGGAATGAATCTCTTTCTAGTGATAGTATCTATTGCTGATAGAGTCTTGAAGGAAGTAGATTCGTCAATGTGTAATACTCTCTGGTCAGTTGTTGCAAGGTGGAAATTCTATCAAATGGGATTCAAACAAGAAGATGATGAAACCGTTGAGCAACGGTATGATTTCCAGACAATCCACACGAACCTCTTATGGAGAGCAAAACAGATGAAGAGTACAACACCAACAGGGGAATCTAAATTTACAGAACAATTTGGACAGCTGCTTTGGAGAGAAGGTAGCGATGATGGTAATATCTGGCTTCTATTTCCTTCCTTCAAGAGCACAATGTTTGGAGCCTTTTTACAAAATCAGCTGAGTGTATATCTTCGGCAGGGATGGTATCGTGGTGTTATCGACCCTGAGCAGATCAAGGAAGAAGCTGAATATGCACTAACACGAGAAGGATGGGACGAGTTTTCGATCGTACTGGTGGATGTGAATACCCAACGAGTGCTGTTCGTTAAGACTGCAGGGGAAGAAGGAGAAGAATGGAATTTGGTTGGAGCATTCGAGTATGGGAATCCACCGAAAAATCAGAGTGTCCCGGTACGGTGGATTCGGTTATCACAACCCCTTCCTGAAACGTTCCTTGCTCTTCATGGATTCACCCCTAGTACTCCACCAATTGATATTGAAACTCAGTGTAATGTGGTATTGAAAGAGGCGAGCGACTGGACTGGTGTTGTACGATCTGTAACGTGTTTCCTGACAATCGATTTTGAAAAACAAATCTACAGGGTAGGCCTGCTTGAAGGCTCAACCGCTATCGCACAAAAAGAAACTGCTTCAACTGACGAAGTCATCAGTTTTCTTAGATATCCTCTAAGAAAGGGTGAATATTTCTCGACCTCCGATGAGACCTATCTCAAGTGGGACCCTTTGAAGGATATCGAATATGATGATGTTACAACTAAAGACAGAGATGGAAAGCTCGACCTGTTCAGCCTTTCGATATTCAAGCCCCTAATTCATCGTTCTTCATTCTTTCCTGATAGTTATGGGCTACCTTCAACATGTGAGGAGTTACTGCAAACAAAAGAAGGAGAGGATATCACACTACGAATTGTTGTTGATGAACATCTGAAAAACTTGAGAAGTAAGAAGTATCTCAAGGTTCAATTTGATGGATTGAAAGAGAGTGATCTTGTAGGTTTAGCGAAAGAAGACATGGGAATTTTTGATATAGCATTGCTGGTCGAATGTGAACAGCTTGTGGATATAGACTCAGGCAAAAGATACTGTGTCACAATCAATGCTGATTCTCTTATACCTCTTCGATTGATTCCCATTCTCTCAGAGTATCCTAAACTCCAGAATACTATTATCAGTCATATTGAGGAATTGGAATTAGCAGAGGCAGAGGATGCTGATGGGGAAGATTGGGATGAGGAGCAAGAGTTTGAACAACCGGAATTAGATCATCATGATGATTATGATTATGAAGAAGGTTTGGATGAGGAGAAAGAAAATGTAGAACCTGATTACGATGGTGAATAGATCCAAATAACGTAGAAACGATTAAAAAAAACCAATTGCACGTTAGTATTAATGCAATGTTTTTCATCGAGAGTTAATCTGCTTTTGCTCTAATCTCGATAAACCTGTTCCAAGGTGTCAACCACACGACATCACACTCGATAACTATGTGGCTGTCCTTGATAGGATAATAAGAAATCATGGTCTGCCACTACACGGTTTCACTGCTGAGGTCTTGCAGGACTCGGTCACGAGCCTCAACAGCTCTGGGAACGCGTCTGCAACTATCAACACAGATATAGCTGTCTTGAGAAGGTGGAGCGAGTTTCAAGGCTTGGCCCCAGACAGTCGAGAGATTAGAAAGATTCTGCGATTTAAGCGATTTGTGCCTAAATATCAGCTAACAGACTCAGACTTACTCACTCCGGTTGACATTGAAACCCTGATTCAACATCTAAGGACTCCTGCATGGAAGTGTCTACTTGCACTTCTGTGGGATACGGGAGCTAGAATCGGAGAGATTTGTAAACTGGAGTACAAAGACATCACTAGAGACCGTCATGGATTCGTTGTTTCCATATACAAGATTTTTCGGAATGTTTCCAAATGGTATACTCTGGGCGGATAGCCCAACTGGCTTCTAGTTATCTAGACACCACAAGAGAATGATTGATGTAGTACTCATCCCTCATTGTCTTCCAAATTCAGAAACTCCTGAATGATAACTCCTGCTATGATGTATCCTAATTCCGGAAATACTTATGAATCTCAAATACATACCTTGGGTGAAGGATTACTCCTTCGTGGTAAAAGGGAAGTGTTGGTCAATTTGATGAAACGCCGCAATAGAATGAAGCATGCAACGGCTGTTCTTGTAGCAGTTCTTTTGATTCTCTTTATTACTCCTCGTGGCAATAATCCAGAGAACACCATCAGGTGTTATGCAGATATCTATATTTCATGAGATATCCTTAAGAAACAGCTAACACTCTGTAAATTCTATTCATGGGCATGTGATGGCGAATGACTAAGGAGGCGAACATTCACTTCGAGTTGTATCGACAGCTCAGTAATGCAATTGAAAAGACACCAGAACATGGTGGTATAGAATTCGGTTCGGTGATACCAGAATACAAGGTAGGAAACAAGAGAGCGGATATTGTCCTGTTAGATGCCAATGAAACCCCTCTGTTAGTAATAGAAGCGAAACGAGAAGACACCGAGGGTTATGATAGAAATATTGATCCTTACTCTCCAAAGGTAATTGAACAAGCATTCGGATATGCTGGCTCACTGGGTACGGAATTCTTTGCAACCTACAATGGTACATACTTTGTCCTTTGGAGAACATTTGAGAAAGGTGTACCTTTACTGAAGAGAAAAAGTCGAGGGTATATTGTAAAAGATCTAAAGGTCTTTGCTCATGAGTTTCTAGCGCATTTGGGAGGTATTATCCGAGGCTCGATCGGATGGGAGCCCGACCCAAGAGCCTTTGTAAATAGACTCAGAGTACTTCACAGACGTGTAGCTGCAGATATGGATGCTCACCTCATCAAAGCAAAAAAGCCGTTCAGGAAGAAAATCGAAGATTGGATGAACACTCAAGGTTGGGAACTTGAATCAACAGCTGCATTTCGCAGGTTTTCAAGACAAGCTTCATTTCTTCTCGTTAACAAATTGTTATTATATAAGGTCCTTGAAGACACAGGTAAAAAAGTCCCACCAATCAAAATGCATGAATTGAGTGTTCCGGAGCTAAGACGAAAAGCCTTTCAGAGGATAGTAAAAGAGGTAGACTTTGAAGCTGTTTACTCACATGATCCTGTCTTTGATGAAGTGCCATTGTCGTCAAAAATATACAAAGAGATTCGGGAATTTCTAGAAGAACTTGATAACTATAATCTCGGTCAATTTGAATATGATACAATAGGTCACATCTACGAAGATATTATTCCCCCAGAAGAAAGACACACACTCGGGCAATTCTATACACCTCCTGAAATTGTCGAACTTATTTCACGGCTAACCATCAAGAAACCAGATGATGTTGTATTTGATCCTGCATGTGGAAGTGGTGGATTTCTTATCCGGGCGTATAACATTCTAAAACGATATGCTGAGGACTCAAACAAAAAGACCTCACATAACAAAATCCTCTCCCAAATATATGGGGTTGACATCAACCGGTTTCCAGCTCACCTTACTGCGATTAACTTGGCTCTTCAGGACCTCAAGTCTGACACAGAGATGGTCAATCTCTTTGTTGATGACTTTTTCAATATCAAGCCTGGGCTGGGTTCTCTCTTCTCAGAACGTGTAGATGTACGAAAACCTGCTACAAGCAGAGACTTTGGTACCCACTTTGCAGGTAGGACTAAAGTCGATGTTGTGATCACAAACCCTCCCTACATTAGACAAGAAAAAATCAAAGATAAAAAGAAATGCAGAATGCATCTTGCCGGGGTCAGAGGTGAATACATCAGCGAAAGGTCGGATGTGTATGTATACTTCTTCACCCATTCACTGGAATTCTTAAAAAATGATGGTAGAATGGGATTTATCACTTCGGACAAATGGCTTACGGTCGATTATGGGAAGGGTTTACAACAGTTCTTTCTAGAGAATTTTCAAATCAAAGCGGTAGTGAGTTTTGGCAAACGTGTATTTGATGATCCTCTTGTTCCTACATGCGTAACAATGGTACAAGCATGTGAATCGAATGACGTAAGAGAATCTAATACTGTCAAGTTTCTACGTGTTAATAACATGATGAACATGGAAGACATAATTGGTCTTGTAGAAGACGATATTGATGCTGGAACAATCATTGAAACAAATCAGTATCGACTTTTAGCAATAACACAGAGTGAATTGAAATATGCAGAAAAATGGAATCGACTATTGAGAGCACCCGGAATCTATTGGGAGATATTGGAAAATGATAAAATTGCACAATTGAAAGATGTAGCTTCAGTATCACGAGGAATTACAACCGGGGCAAATGATTTCTTCTATTTAACAAAAGAACAAGTATCACGCTGGAAGATTGAAGAGGAATTTGTAAGACTTATTGTGAAGTCAATAAAACAAGCTAAAGATCTCAATTTCACTCGAAATCTGACCGACTTGTATATTCTTGACCTTCATTCATTTGTAGAGTCAATACTGCATTCTAAAAATGAAATCTCAACATTCAAGATCCTCTCATCAACCCTACCAGAGTCCGCGAAAACATCTGAGCTCTCAAGGGAAGAAACCATTGTATTGAATCGTCTCTACGAAGAAGGTCACAAAGGAGTTTACAATTATATTGTTCATTCAATGTGGGAAAAGGACTGGGGCGATGAAAATCCACCACACAGAAGATCCACATGCCTTTCACACCGGAAACGGAATGGTTGCTGGTTTGACCTTGGAACTCTAAAAACTCCAAGTCTTTTTGCAGCAAAAGGATATTGGAAGCGAGTGTTCTTCCCATTGAATCCTGACCGCGTGACTATTGACTGCAGACTATATGAAATTCATTCAGACAATGAATTAGTTTTGTCAGGAATTCTGAACTCCTCTCTTTCCCGGCTAATGAGGGAATTGCATTGTCGGACAACTGGAGGGGGAATGGCTGAAATGATGGTGTATGAGTTCGAAGAGATGCCAGTATTGAATCCTACTCTTCTAACAACAGAAGAAAAAGTAAGGATTAAGAGAGAGGTCAATAATCTGATAAATACAGGCGAAATTGCAAGTATCGCATTGGATAAAGCTATTCTAGCACCACTAGGAATGGAAGAAAAAGCTCAAGATATTATTGATGCCTTGGAGATTGTCAGCAGTCAAAGACAATGGACTAAAGAAGTCGAATCCCTTGTAGAAGGAAAGCTAGTTTCCAAGAAACGTATCACAAAGATGAAAGGAGGCGAACTTCTAAGAGGAGGGCGGCAGTCAAAGATTACGGAGTTCTGACATAGTCTTCGAAATACCCTACAATCTCTCCTGAATCAATTAGGTCTTCTGATTCATAGTGAAGACCATCTTTTATTTCTCTGATTTTTTGTATCTTGACAATGGATTCAGTACTTGACCATAATATGATAATAAGTGGACAATCAAGTTGTCGTGAGAGAATATCAGGAGGAGCCCATCTATTCACATCTTTATGATAATACTGGTTGATATCATGATATTTCACTTGAGTCTTTCTCGTTCTACTAAACTCAAAGATTCCATCGATAGATATTCCTTTCTTATCAACAAGAAAAGCATCAAGATTTCCCGGCCAAGGCACACCCTGTCTTCTAAGACAATTGTCAATAGATGACAGTCTTGATTTCTCTTCAAAAGCTTTGGTCACTGGTATCCCTTTTAGATCACTAAAAAACTTCGCTAGCTCGCTGCATGAATTAAAATCCTTGTGATGAATGATGTCCAGTTGTGGATATGATGTGATTCGTACTCTGAACATTCTGAAAGAATCCACATTTTCTTTCCACAATACCAAAAACAACGGAACACCGAGTATTTCAGATAAGATAGTCCGATCCTGCCATTCCTCAATATCTTCGTTCTCAGTAATCCATTCCCTGACATCATCAGGATTCCAAGAAATTGCTGGAGTTCCACATGCTCTTCTCTCAAAGAGCCCGGTAACCTGATCTTTCTTCACTGAATATCCCTCCATTGATACAAACCTGATTCCAGCCTCAGCTAGCAAAGGGACTATCCAGTTCTCCACTTCTGGTGTGCTAATGGTTAGAACTTTATGAAACACCTGTAAACCCAACCACGTGATCTATTCTACGTCAATAACTCGTATTAAAACCTAGTGGGATATCCCCCTTTCCAGTGTCATTGGAATGTGGCACATTCAATCACACTCCAGCGAGGGAACAAAGTTTTCAGATTAGAATTCTAGTGAGTCAAAATTGATAAAAACAGCGTGCCATTTGGTGAATGAACCGCCAGGGGTTACCAGCTCACTTCTGATAAGTGCGAAGAAGCATCTTTTTCAACATGGATTAGTCTATCAGCCACTTTCTCAAATTCATCATTGTGTGTAACAATAAGCATCTGCTTGGCAGGACTAACTCTAGACAATGTGTCTATAAGTTCCGTTCTTCGTTGATCATCTAAGAATGTTGTCGGTTCATCCAAAATTATAAGATCACTAGTCGCTAGGGCTCTGGCAAAACCCAGACGGATTGCTAGACACGCTAGTACCTGTTCCCCTCCTGAAAGGGTGTCTAAAGGTTCCAACTTGCCAAATCTTGAAATAAGAAGAGAATGGTCTTCTGTTATCAAGACTCGACCAAACTCACTAGAACTAACTAGCTGTTGAAATATCTCAGAAGCGTGATTTGCTGCTCTTGTTATGTCACGGTGTCTTAATGGACGTTGTATTTCACTGTAGAATTCTCTCAGCTTAGACAGCACTGCTAATGCATCAGTTGCTTTCTGATGTTCTATCTTGTACGCATTAATGTTCTCAGATGCATTCCAAGATTCTTCAAATGTTTCTTTAGCAAAAGGTATTTGGTCATTAGAGAGGATTCGTATATTTTCTCCTAAGGCGATCACAATATCTTTTGCGGATTGAAGTTCATCAATTAGTGTCTTATGCTCACTTTGATTATACTGCTCCTCAATGTAGCCTATTTTTTGTCTCCCTTCAGCAAGTTGCTTTTCGATAGTATCTTTGGTGTCTACAAACTTTGTTAATGATTTTATCTTTTCAAGAAGAATACTTAGAATTGATTGCTTCTCATCAAGGGATGAAATCCTATGTTCCAATACCTCAAGACTCTTACTAGGAGAGATGTGTTGTAGGGCCAAAATATCTCTGTTTAGAATTTCTAGTTTCTTTCGCAGTTCTTCAAGTTTTGGGATATCTTTACTAAGTATCTTTATTCTCTGTTTGCTTTCACTCAAGAGGTCAATCCTTGTATCCACCTTCTTCTCTTTAATTCTGAGTTCTTTGATACTCTTTAGTGAGAGTTTGGATTTCAGGTGTTTGAGAGCTTCAGCTTTCTTCTTGATTTTGTCATTAATCTTTTTTAATTCTGATTTTAGCTGTTCATCATTATTGTAGAAGTCTTTAAGTCGCGTGACTAGCTCGATTCTGTTTCTGAGTTTTGTTCCTTCTTCCATCAGTTGTGAAATATGTTGTTCTGACTCTTCTAAGTCCTTCTTGTAACGAACCAGAGCTTCTTGAGTAATTGGTATTTCACATTGGATTTCAACTGAAAGTTCTTCAGCATGTTTCTCATCAACAATTTGTTTACACTTAGGACAACGTCTTCCCAGAAGGTCAGACACTTCTGTGAGATTTAACCTCAAATCTTCAACTTTTTTCCCAGCTTTCCCAATTTCTCCTACCAGTTCTTGTTGACGGTTTCTTAATTCACTCTCAGAATTAATAATCTCATCCAGTTTCTTTTGATGTTCTTCCACATTTTCTTGAACACTCTTTCTCCATTTTTTACTACCTAACTCTTCAGCATGTGTGTTATTCTCTGAAACTCTTGATATTCGATTCGTTCTCTGTTCTCGGAGATCCTGTAAAAAGAGTGTTGTGCTTTGAATCTTCTCTTGAAGACCTGTAGATTTTCCCAAAAATTTTCGAATCTCTACTCTTTGTCCCTTTGCATACTTGATCTTTTCGACAACATGTTGAAGCCATTGGTCCTTTGAGAGTTTAATAATCTCAGGCATTTGTTTAATCAAAAAAGATGTGTCTTTTTCAATTTCTGACGAAATATTCCTAATCTCTGATTGAAGGTCAACGGATTGATTAAGAAGACCATCAAGACTAGATTTCTGTTGAATCAAGTTCTTCTGTTGCTCTCGTGATGAGGCTATTTCTTGTTCTACTATCTCCTGATTAGAGGTTGCTTTACTCTCTATAGCTAATAGATTTCCAATTGTTAACTCCTTTGGAATCGAAACATTCACTTGACCACACAATTCAGAAATGGCTTCATTGTCTTCCTCTGCTTGATTATTCTGTTTCTCTAAGAGTTCCATTCTTTGGTCGGCACTTATTGAGAGTTTCTTGAGCTTTTCTTCAAGTCTATCAAATTTCCTTTTCCTTCGTTCCATGAGATTTAGTTTCTTCTGGAGTGTTCTCCGTTCCTCTTTATTCTGTTTCAACTTGTTTTTAAGACCATCAAGGTCTTTCTTTCTCTTAGGGAGTTTATCTGCAATTTCCTTTTGACTACGAATTAATTCTTCTTTTTGGCTCACTAATCCTTCCATTATTCGTTGAATTCTAACACATCTTTCATTTGCTACTTTGTAATCATGAATCCCAAGAAGATTGTCAAAGAGCCTTATTCTATCACTAGAACGCATATCTATTATCTTGGCGATCTCACCCTGTCGAACGAGAATAACATTTTGAAAGATTTCTTTCTTTATTTGAGATATGCTCTGTATTTCTTGTGTGACATCTGTTTGTGTATCCGCAATCAAATCGTTCCCTGTTTTGTCTGTGAGAAACGCTTCAGGAGAACTGTATCTGCGGAGTCTTCTTTCTACCTCATACTCTTTTCCATTATGTTCAAAATTGAGCTTGAATCGAGCAACGTCTTTACCACTTCTAACGAGTTGATCATTTGTCCCTTCGGGGTACTGACCGATGAGTGAATATAGAATTGATTGTAAGATTGTACTCTTTCCAGAGCCAGTGTTACCTATGATGACATTTTTTCCCAGTACAAATTCAATCTCCCCCTGATTAAAGCACTTCACATTTTTTATTTTCAAGGATTTGAGGATCATTTCCCTTTCCTCCTTGGCTTTGATTTGGATGAGGTAGAACTTACGAAGTCATAAAGCAAATCCACAGCAGTAGCTTCACCTCTGGAATCAAAAGAACCAGTTAGTACCTCTTTCATGTTTTCAGCTAAAGCGGTCCATTTAGTACACATTCTCTTTGAAACACCCAGATTCTCGACAAACACCTGCTCCATCACCTCTTGGAGTGTAAATTCATCAGAGATAGAAATACCTGAATAGTTGATTTCTGGTACAATTATTATATGGAATGCGTTCTTTGTGATTTGTGCAGCAGAACTCACATCTATGGTTTGTTGGGTGTCACTCAAGGTCGCTTTGACATGAATCTTAATCATAACATCTTGTTCATCATGATTTCGAAGAACATCCTTTAAAGTCTTGATTGCTTCTTCAGCTGTTGTTGTTCCTAGTTCAAGTCGTATGTTCCTCTTGGGTCTGACCGCGAAAATCAGTCGTTCAACAGATGACTTCCATCTCCTACCATCATTAGATAGAGTGATAATGGCAACAGATCGATTGGGCTCATGCCATTCATCAGAACTAACATGTTCTGTTGAACCTGTGCAACACACTGTCTGTTTCTTATTTGCCCACCATTTATGGGAATGACCCACTGCAACATATTCAAACCCATAGCTTGTGAGTAAAGCCTCACTAACTCTTGAAGAACTTACCATGTTGTCCAAATAATCATGAATGAGAAGAACATTGGGAGTACCTTTGTCCTGTAGTCTTTCTCCAAACTCATTGACGAGTTTTTCTAGTTTAAGAGATATCTCAGTTCCATGACAACCAAGGCCCCATACGCGGATAGACTCTCCTGAACTGAGTCTGATTTCTTCAACACTATCTTCCAAGTATACGACATACCCTAATTCATGCAAGACATGCAATACATCCCCTTTATGTCGCTTACTCCAGGCGAAATTTGCATCATGGTTACCTCTAATAACACATACAGGAATCTTAGCCTTTTGAAATAACTTGAATATTTGTAAGGCCTGACGGTGATCAATTGGATATGGTCTCTCTCTGTGATAAATATCTCCAGGGATTAGAACAATGTCAGGTTCCTTTGAAATTAGTAGTTCTGCGGCAACCTTTGCATACTTAAAGAAATCTGTTGCGCGTTCAAACTTGCCATATTGTCTATATCCCAGATGCAGGTCAGACATTTGTCCTATTTTGATATGTCTTGGATTGTTGCCCCCATTTATCATTGGATTTGACCTTACTAATGACATCTTATTACGCTGAAAAACTTAATTATCAGGCTAGGGAATCAAGAACAATTGTCATCAGAGAAATGAGACATATCTAGTCTGGCTGTTTAATCTGATTGTTGATAGCATCTCTTAATTTCTCGCATGTGTCTTTATCATAGTCAGGAGCCGTATATACTCTGTCTTCAAAATATGCTTTACCTACTAAATCACATAAAGCAGAGTTATCAATTTCTGCGACTTGGATGGGTTCCTTCAACTTACTATCATACATTTGAACCAAATCCCCTGACTTCATAAAGGATCGAATCTGTGTAGCATGAAAGATATTATTTTCTGAAATTCCAGATTCGTCTGAAACTGAACTTAATTTTCCTGGCAAGCCTAATGGAGAGAGTCTTGTTCGTGCCTCTGTTCCCTTTTTGTAGACACGGTCCCAATCTATGATTTTGAGTGGCTTTCTATTAATAAACCAGTCACACATTTCTCCAATACGAGAGTTCTCTCTACTTCTTTGTCTAATCACATTAAGTAAGTACGTATCATTGTATCCGTATAATTCTGTTTCATCGCAAACTAATATCTCATCAAAAGATGGAAGAATGTTTTGCTCTCTTAGTTCTTGATATATCCTGCCTAAAAGTAAATTAAATCCTGTAATTGTTTCATGATAATAGACTGCCCAATACATAGACATCAATGCCATTATGTAATTTTCAATAGTTGGAAGTCCTTTCAAATCATATGCAATGTCGTTATCAACCAATCTCACGATTTTCATTATTCTTGGAATATCAATAGATCCATAAGCAACTCCTGTGAAATATGAGTCTCTGACTAAATAATCAAGACGATCGGCATCAAGACCTGATGAGATTAAGGAATTATAGGCTCTTTCATCATTATTTTTTGTAATCATTGATTGTATGTTTTTAAAGTCAAAATCACTTATCTTCTCCTCAATTGACGTGTTTTCAATAATATGTTTTGTCAGCGTAGTATGACTTGCAATAGCTCCATCAAGTTTTGGGTCTTTAATCACGTCTTCAATAACATGAGAGAATGGATGATGTCCAATGTCATGAAGCAAAGCAGCAAGTCTTAATTCCTGAATCTTGTCCTTAGAATGAAATTGAGGTGCTTCTGGATATTCTATTCTAATTGCATCAATAAACTCAGAAACCACATGTAATGTTCCTAGAGAGTGAGAGAATCGTGTATGTTGTGCGGTTGGGTACACGAGGTAAGCTAATCCTAACTGTTTAATATTATGAAGTCTTTGAAATACAAGTGTATCAATTACTTCTTTTTCAACAAGTGTTAAGTTGATATAACCATGAACACAATCGAATACTGTCTTACTACGCGTAAGTCCATTACATGACAATTCTGTTTCTCCTAAAGATTCACTAGCTCAACACTCAAAAGAATTTTCCAAGCTATTTCCATTTGTTTTCTTGAGAATGATTTGTACTTTTCGAGTGAATCAAAAGCCTCGTCCTTAGAATCAGGTTTGGGATATGCATATCTTGCAATAAAAACAAGCGAAGCAAGTAGTTCTAATAGCTTTGCTTCTGGCATTGATTCAAACTTTGATTTTGCAATCTTGATGAGTTCAATCAGCTTGTCACCCTTATTCCTATGCTCATCCATTTCTGCTAACTCGATATATTGTGGCCACGACACTTCAGGGATTGTGTCAATTGTAAAAGCATCTTCTGCTAATGGTGATGCGTAAGGACCATGTTTGTACCAGCCAAAGCTATAATTCATTGGAATACCAAATTCTTGTGCTAAGACTACAATCTTTTGAAGCCACATTCTATCTTGAAATGAATCCATTGAGAAATCATGTTTCAGTTGTCTGGTTAACCACATTAACTTCCATGCTGAAGACATCTATTGCACACCAACCGCGATTTCAGGGCTATTTGACTGAGCAAACTTCCTGTATCTATCAATTATATGTATCTTGTGGAGTTTTTTTGACCCTGTAATTTTATGCTCAATAATCTGTTTCATATCTGGGTTTAATATAGAATGAGAAAATATATTTCTTAGGGATGTTGTTTATCTTTAACATTGGACAATTTAAGTGAGGAGAGTTATCTGAAAGTAATTCTGTATTCCTTTATAATCTGAGTTTTTGCATTTTGGCAAGGAGTTCTACCTCTTCGCTTGAGGGCCGTAGCGGAAAATCATCCCACAGACCTGCTTCAGATAATTACATGCCTTTCAGATACTTCATTTTTTCCCTACCAATCTGACCAGCACAATTTGTCCTTTTCACAATTATTCTGTTAATCAAAATATTAAATAGAAATCTCTGTTTTTCTGGAGTAAGGGTACAAAAGGCGAATGTTCATCATGAAGAGAAAAACAATGAAATCATTCAAGCAGATTGTTTCACTTGACCAGATTATCGATTATTGGAAAGAATACGTGCCAAAACCGCCAGATTTGCACGCCTTCGCCTTCTTTCTGTATTCTGATCTCTCTCAAAAAGTTGCCAAATATGTCAACAGGTATATCAATATCCTAGATGAGATGATTGGACCAAAATTCACTGTCTTTGTTGTAGATCGGTTCAAAGAGTATGTTTCGAAATATTCCCCTAGCTCGAAATCAAAAAAGTGGGATGAGGTCACCGGCGCTGGACCTGTTGTTTCGGGTGTCATATCATCTTTAAGAGAGGGCCCATTCGATATCGCGAGACACTTTGAGATTGATGTTGAGGATGTACCATGCATGATCTTTTTCCAACATATAGAGGATACAGATGTGGTGGTCTATCCATTAGACAGCAAGTGGGGTCATTCCAGACTTACAAAGGAGTTCAAAGGAATAACCTCAGATGTTTATGATTCAATTTCCCAATTCGATGATACCATTCAAAACAACATGACACAACCAGAATGGATCACAGTAATGGAAGCCTTCTGGGACAAACTCTGTAAGAGATTCACTAAGAGACGAAGAAAGGTTAAGTTTGTAAAGATGGTCAGTTCAATTGGCACGCTCTTGACAAAAATTCGTGAGGTTATCTCATAGATGCAAGTAGTGCTGGTTCTGATGAAGAATCAGATGAAGAGATAGGGGCTGTACGAAAGACCAGGTCCTAAACTTGAATTTTAGAATAGTCATGGCACCTATGTCAATCATTGACTATGTTGTTGTACATGAGCTGAAACATCTGATTATTGATGACCATTCCAAAGAGTTCTGGGACAAGATGAGAGCAGTCCTTCCTGACTACAAAAGGAGAAAGGAATGGTTCCGAGTAAATGGACTGCGTCTATTGATTTGATAGGCGGAGAATATCGATGTTAAAATCATTGGTTGGCTGAATCAGCATGTTCTAAATCACAAAAGCAGCCACTTATAGGACTGTGTTGGTTCACCAATACGTAAGTGACAAGATGTATTCACAAACCAGTTTATACAACAAAGGTTATGTTTGGCCGTTGTCGCGCAAGGCTTGACTACAAGGTCAGCTAAGGAGCCATTTCAAATGAAAATGATTGAAATACGATGGCATGGAAGAGGCGGACAGGGTGGAGTTACTGCCGCCGAACTACTTGCTAAGGCTGCGTATGTTGATGGTTACAAGGGTGTACAAGCGTTTCCGTTTTTTGGGGCTGAGCGGCGCGGGGCCGCTGTGAAATCATTCACCCGGATTGCGGATGAAGAAATCAATGTGCGGAGCCAGGTCTATACTCCTGACGTCGTAGCTGTCCTTGACTCTACTCTTCTTGATTTTGTTGATGTGACTGAAGGTCTTAAGGAGGGCGGCAAAGTAATTGTCAATTCTCCGAAGAGTCCTAAGGAACTGGACCTACCAACGGGTCATGTATACACATACGATGGAACTGGAATCGCACTGAAGCTCGGGCTTCTAGTCGCAGGTCTGCCAGTTGTGAATACAACTATGCTTGGAGCTTTTGCTAAAGCAACCGGTCTTGTGATGATAGAAACGGTGCAAAAGATAATCTGCGAGAATTGGAGTGGCAAAGTAGGAGAAAGAAACTCCGAAGGTGCTAAGGAAGCCTACGATACATGTACTGATTGAATGAATTGTGCCTAACTGTAGGCACTCATTCATCCAATGTTTTGTTTTTCAAAAGAACTAGGCATACATCCTTTCGTAGCCTCTACGTCCTGCACCAGCCTGCTTTTGCTGCATTCCGTCAACTTGTTTTGCCATTTCTTCCATCTTGCGGCGAATTATCTCACTGCCTTCCCTGAGTTCTGTGAGATTAATTTTCAGGTCATAGAGTTGGTTTAGTGCTTCAAGTAGCTGATGTGCACCACCAGGATCAGGTACTACAGTGATAGCTGGGGTGAGAAGAGCAAATCCTATCATATCGCGACAGAGGGTTTCTGCGAGAATCGATCCTGCTATTCCTGTAATTATACCCTTGTCGAGAATTTCTATTTTCTCATTCTTTGCAAGCTCCCCAATCTTCTCTTCTTCTGCTGCATAGAGGACCTTACGCTCTTTTGGCAGTCCTTGAACAGGTATTCCATCAAGAACAACAGTTTCATTTACACCCATAGTAGCTCCCCAATCTAGAAGTGCAGAGCTCACCGCATAGAGCCCTTCTTCTGCAACAGGAAGTTCTGCAGTGATTACGATAAGGTTGAGCTTTTTGCTCCCATAGATTCTGAATGGATGACGAAGACGACCATCTAGAAATACCGCAGCTGAAGGAATGTATTTTGACCTTAAATGAGCTATCTCTTCCATCTTGAACTGGTCAATAATCGTGTGAGCCGCTATTGGTCCAACAACTCCTGCTGAGGGGAAACAGCAGACCATAAGGGGTGCATCAAGTTTCAATTCTTTTGTCTGAACTACATGCGCATCTGGGGCGCCCAATATCTTCGAATCACAATTCTCGTCCATAGTCATGAACCTCTTAGTAAGTCTAACAGTCCATCAATATTAACCTTCACTCATAGGGTTCTAGGTGAATAAAAACATAGGAAACATCAGGAAATGATTTCTTTATCCGCTTCTCTATACTATTGGAAATATCATGACTTGTTGCAAGCGGTATTGCTCCATCAACACCACATTCAAGTAGCAGTGATAGACCCTCCTTCTCCTTATTAACAACGACACTGGAACAGTTCATACCAGGAGTTACATCTGCAACAATTCGATAAACTCCTTGTACAAGCTCCTGAGATTCCTCTGTGATATCACTTGCAGTTCCCTCTACAAGTGAAGTTTCCAAATGAAGAGTAACTGATTTGACCTTGGGAACTAACTTTTTGATTTCTTTCTCAACTCTATCAGAAATATTATGAGCTTCTTGAAGAGTCAAGTCAGGAGTCATTTCAAGATCTGCTGCAAGCTCAATACCATCCTTCATTGAGAAGACTCTGATGTTGTGGACATTATGGATATCCTTCTCTCTTCTCCCAAGTACCCGCAGTTGTTCGTATATGCTCATTTTGATATATTGTTCAGAATCCATTTCAGCTGGTTCTATGTGCACCACTACATCAACATTTGAAGCCAAATTGCTAAGCGATGATTCAATCATTTCTGAAATGTGGTGTGCTTCACTAGTAGTGACAGTTTCATCAACCATTACAACGATATCTACGAAAAGGTTTGGTCCTGATGTTCTCGCACGAACTCGAGGACAGCTTACAATTCCGGGAATTTGATTACACGCTTCTTGCACCTTTTCCCGAATTCCCTCAGGAGCTCGATCGATTAAGAAATCAAATGATCGCTTTCCGAGATTGTAGGAAACATAGAAAATCACAAGTGCAACCCCAATTGCAGCCAGTGAATCTCCAATTGGGAATCCGAGGTATACAAAGATTAGCCCGATGAGAACAACAATCGAGCTCAACATATCCGTCCTGAAATGGAGTGCGTCAGCCTCTAGTGCTTGGCTACCAAATTCCTCAGCTGTTTTGTAGAGCATTCGACTTCGTTCATAATCAATTAAGATGCTCACAAGCATTACAGCAATTCCCCAAATATTAGGTGCTGCAAACTCTTCACCTGCTATCCTTCTGAATGCTTCGTACAAAATCCAACCAGCTGTAATCCAGAGCAGAATGGTTTCGGCTAAAGCAGCAAAATTCTCAATTTTTCCATGACCATATGGATGGTCAGAATCAGGTTGTTTTGATGCTCTTTGTACAGCGATAAGTGTGATACCAGCTGCCACCATATCCAAACCACTGTGAAGGGCCTCAGAAAGCACACCAAGTGAGTTGGTCCAAAATCCTACGACCAACTTGAGTAGAGTCAGTATTAGTGCAGCAATGACTGATAGCATAGCTGCTCTTTTGACCTTCTCTCTTCCACTTTGCTCTGATTTCATAGCACTCCTCTCATGCACATTTCTTGTTTGATATAATGATTCCTAAATAAACATCTATGATTTCTTTCTTTGTGGGTATGATTATATCTCAGGACTCCTATCTGAAGATAAGGAACTGGCGTAGACCCCCTTACGATATTTGCGTGGTAATCTAGTTCCTGCAAGAGGAACTTTCTGATGAGATTTCGAACAGAAGATATCATGCCCCCTCCTATTGTGAAGTTGGCCGAAGCAGCTAAGCGATTCATCTCTTCGCCTGACTTTCTTGATCTTGGACAGGGATTACCAGGTCACATTCCTCCAGAAGATGCAATTGCTTCTTTACGGGAACGTCTATCACACCCCTCAACTCACTTGTATACTTCTGATCAGGGTCTCTTGGAACTGAGAGAGGAATTGTCCCTGTATCTCCGTCAAAATAACGGGATTGATGTTAATCCTCAAGATGAACTTGTCATTACAGCTGGTGCAAACAACGCATTTGCTGGAACCATCATGACCCTTCTTGAGCAAAATGAAAACATCATAGTACCCACTCCATACTACTTCAATTCTGCAATGGCAATCAAGCTAGCTGGTGGAAATGTTGTCGAAGTTCCAACTGGACCTGGTTTCCAGCCTATTCCTGCTGATATTGAGAAAGCAATAGATGAAAAGACTCGAGGAGTATTCCTAGTATCTCCCAATAATCCTACAGGAGCTGTCTACGAGAAGGACACTGTGAATCAGATTGTAGACATATGCATTCAACATGATATTGTGTTAATCTCAGATGAAACCTATTCTCGAATGGTTTTTGATGGTGCATCTCATTATAGTCCTCGACAAAGGCGTGACGCTGTAGAACATATAATCACGCTGGGAAGTTTCTCGAAAGATTTTGGAATGAGTGGTTGGCGTGTTGGGTTTGTAGTTGGACCAAAGGAGTTTACTGATGAATTTCTCAAAGTCCAAGACACAGTTAGTATCTGTGCTCCTACTGCTGGTCAGCTGCTGGCTCTTGATATTCTGAAGAATGGACTAGATTCTATTGAACAAGAGATTGAACGTCTTAATCCACTTCGAGATCTGGCATATCTTCGAATTCGTGAAATCGACCAACTAGAGGTACCTCGGACATCTGGTACATTCTACATTTTTCCAAAAGTGAAAGGATGCAATGATTCTCGTGCACTTGTAATGGATATTCTTCAATCAACAGGAACACTTGTACTACCAGGAGTCATATTTGGTGCAGCTGGAGAAGGTCATATTCGAATCTCAATAGGTCCTCTCACACCTGAAGCAGTTGATGAGGCATTTGACCGCTTAGGAAAGTACTTCGATTCTAACTAGATAACCTAAATCTTACATTTTTTGGTGAGTGAACCTCAACTGTAAGAAATTTCTATGTTCCACCCTTCTCCTGCCAGTGTCACCACCTCTTAGTAATTCTAATGAATTACAAAAATTAGCAGGAGCTTTGTCGACGTTCATCGGGATGGGATCCCTCCTGAAGTCCGGGCTTCCTTCTCCTGTTTAAATGCTGGAGCATCACTTCCAGTAACAGAGAGAGTTTCCACAGTTTTTACCACGGCAGGGTCATTATCACTCTTACCAGTTCCATCACTGAAACTGACAAGGTCCGATTGGACAAAGTGAACAGCCGCGGACTCCCCAGAACCTGATGCTGGTCCCTTCTTGGAGAGTAAGGACTTCCCTTTGGAAGAAGGCTTCTTCTTTCGGGCTTTCAGCCGCGCACGTCGATTAGTTGTTCCTCGAACAACCGCTC
>SDBU01000344.1_pt1 | contig 66010 bp, 84 predicted proteins | sample 2277071 | NCBI WGS metagenome assembly SDBU01 (sample SAMN10397929, study PRJNA504765) | marine sediment metagenome | isolation source: marine sediment core GS08_GC12, 126 cmbsf | place: Arctic Ocean: Gakkel Ridge, Loki's castle | collected 2008 | reverse complement strand
TTGCTCATTTTTCTCATCATCTACTTTAAATTTATTTTCCCGTCCTTCTATATTTTCTTCAATACCGTACGGTTGCTGTTCTTCGTTTTTCTCTTCTATTTCTTCAACTTTACCGCTTTCTATACTCTCGTTAGGAAGTACCGATTGTAATTCTTCTTCAAGTTTCACAATCTTTCCGCTTGTAGCAAGCCTACCAAGAGGATAGTCAGCGGCAATTTCTTCAAGTTTCGCAATCTTTTGCATTATTCGCATGCTTTCAGATTGAATATCTTTTAATTCATCAGCATAAGTAGTCTGTCCCCTTAATTTAAAATCAGTAGCAGTAATCCAATCACCATATCTTTCAACAAACCTACCAAATGCAGCAACTGCACCAGATTTTGTTAATCCTTCACCAATGGCTCTCATTGTAGATTGCCATTTAGTTTTTAAAATATCTATTTCATTGCCAACATCTTTTAAGCGTCGTTCTGCTTGTTCATTAGATCTGTTTGCTCTATCAGTAATATATTCAGCTCGTTCCATTAAATCATTTAAATCGGCAGTACCCATTATTAAAGCATTGAGAGCTTGTTTTCTTCTAACCAATGTACCGATTCTACTTATTCCAACAGATTCTAATTTTTTAAGTACCTCAAATAGACCTCGCTGTGAAACAGCTAATTGGATACTTGTGCCAAACCACTCTTGAGATTTTTTCTTTAATGCGTCGGTTGGTTTCATTAAAGCTTGTAATAACGCACCAGTACCAGTAGCAGCTTCGTCAACATTACCCATTGATACTGTTAATTTAGAAAAAAGTGCAGATATTTCTTCTATACTAACGCCCATTTTTGCCGCTACCGGAAGAAACTTTCCAGAAGCCGCTGACAACTCACCGATCGATGCTCTAGCTTTAACCTGCGTAACAAAAAGTACATCAGCCGCATCACTAGCACCCATTAGCTTAGTTCCGTAAGCCTCCATCAAGGTAACTAAACCTTTTGTTGTATCGGTCAAACTTGATCCACCAGCTACGGCTAATTTAGTTGCCGCCTCTAATATATCCATTGATTTAGCAGATTGTCCAGTAGCGGAAAAAACATCAAACATTGATTTGGAGATCTCAGATGCAGAAACACCCCAAGTAGTGGATAAATTTTCGATTAACTGTTCAAAACCGGTTATTGTTGGTCCAATATTATTAGTAAGCATAATTTCAATATTGGTGATACTTTTTTGAAATTCTGCAAATGCTTTAAGATTATTCAAAACAAATCTGCTAACAGTATGATAAGCAAATGCAACTAAGAGGAGTCGATTTCTTAATTGACCAAGTGCTTTTTGCACTCCACCGGTGACTAATCTCATTTGTCTTGATGTTTTAGAATAATGTGCTTTAGCAGCAGTAGCCGTTTTAGTGGCCTGAGTTTCTTGTAATGTTTTACCAATAAGAACTTGTTTTTGTGTCATTACCCGCTTTAAAGCATTCTCTAATTTTTTAACTGTAAGCTCATTTTTCTTCCGGGATTTAGCTACACGATCAAGACTTATTACATAGGCATTACCTTCTTTTTTTGTGCTTGCAATTATTTTTTGAGAAGACTTAGACTGTTCCGCAGCTGCCTTTTTATATACAGGCGTAAACTCATCTTTACCTTTAATCGTATATCTTATTTCATTTTCTCCTGGCATCTTTTATCCTTTGTTTTTCTCGGTCAATTATATCAAATGCCTCGAGTATCTTGGCCGGTTGTCTTAAAATGCTTCCTTCAAATGGCAAAAAGCCCTGTTCAAAATAATTGTGTAATTTAATAAGCCAAAAACTTTCTGGTGTAATAAGTTTTAATGGACACCTATCTAAATCTTTTCCTTGAAAAATAAAAGGCTGTTCTGGTTTCCCATTACAGCCTCTAAATCCCTTCAACTCATTAGTACATTTGCGGCAATTGAGCTTGCTGGCAGAAGACTCAATTGCCAATATTAGTTTTTTTCTTCGTCATCAGAAACTTCACTAGATATATAAATTTCATTGGCTAATGTAGTTATGATGCCACGAGGAATAAATTTAATTGAATCTCTTGATAAAACATCGTAATCCTCTTTGCCAAGATTTTCTTTTTCTTTCTTTATTTCAACGTCTTTACCATTCAACTTAAAATTTTGCCAGCCCTTAAGGCCAAATCTCAAAATATCAATATCTAATTCTAGAGTAGCTGCAGTGGGATATGATTTTGTCTGGGAATTCTCAATTTTAATGTCAAGTGTTCTCGACATCAATAATGTTTTAACAATAGAATCTAAAACTCCTATCTTCCAGATAGTTGGATCTTTTTTATCATTAGGTAATGTAAAATCTTTTATCTGTCCGATTGGTATCGGTGAAATCATAAAACCTCCTCTAGAACACCTTTATTCTCTTCATCGGCGCTCGTTTTAAAATTACATTTTTGATATACTTATTCATTCTTTCATTCGCTAATTTTCTTCTTCTGTTAGATATGAAAAGAAATGGTCTAGTTATTAATTGTCCCTTAGCTTTACTTCTCACTCCTTCAAACATATGTATCAAAGCTTTTTCAGCAGATTTACTATGTTTTTTTATACCATAATTCCATTCATTTTTTCTTACCCGCCATCCTTCTATCGCTTTTGCCATTTGTCCAGTTCTGTATAAAGCTCTTTCTGGATAAACAGAATTAACTTTCTTTTTGTTGGCTATAGTTCTATCAGCAAGTTTTATCATGGTTCCACGATCAGTAACTTGCCGACGAATATTAGCACGACAATCAACAGCAATCGCTTTAGCAATATAACCCAAAGGTCTATCTAGATTATCAAACCGATATTGCTTCAAATTAGCAGTGATTTCCATCTTTAGCTTTATCGGCATATTCTTAAGTGCTAGTTGAAGACGAGCTAGAACTTGATGAGCTAGAGCTTAATGACGATGAACTACTAGAGCTAGAACTCGAAGTATCAACAAAACCAATACTTATCTCATCATCACCAGCATCAGCTTTCTTAGTTAATTCAAAAGTTGCATCAACAGTTCTGATACCATCTCTATCTCCGGGGTTAACCGCTGTATATCTTGCTGATGGAATGTTGATATGCACATGAACACCATCAGGCGATACCATATAAATATTCAAAGCATAGGTAGCTTCTGATAACAATTTACCGAAGAAATCATGGGTTGCAACTAATTCCATTTCAGGATCGATAGTAGCAATTGGATCTCTGGATGTAACAAATGCGTAATCTATTCCAGCGGAAGATGTTACATCAGATCTTAGGGCTACCTCGTTACGCATATCAATGCTGATATTATTCAATCGTAAAGTAGTACCACCATATGCCAATGTTGCCCCAATAAATATAAACGGTTTCTGGGTTGGATAGGTCGGTGTCAATAAATCTACATCAGTAACCGATTCATATTTTCCTCTAAAGGTACATTCAACCATCATTGGTTCGCCTAATACACCGGATAAAATCAAATTACCCATCGCACCTGACATTAACTTTTTAACTCCATCCTCATACACACCAATAGTATAGGTCAATTGGCTAGTTGATAATGGTTTATAGGTGGTTGATGTTCCGGTATCCAATGTTTCAGAGAACGCACAGGCACCAAATATTGCCTTTAGCGGCCCCGTATCGCCGCAACGACTCGAGACTGGTCCCATTAGTTCGCATTTCATCGTTGCTTCGCATATTCTCTGCCCTGGTATAGAGTTATAGCGGGATAATGTCTTAGTGTAGGGATCCCTCTTAAAGAATGTCGGTGATGGATTTAGCGTCGTTTCATAGGCTAGTATCGCTGCATTAGTAGCGGTTAAAGTTTCTACATCACCAGGGGTTGTCTCTTCAGCTATCGCAAATTGTGTCCTTCTTGTTAAAAGTGGCATTTTAGCCCTCCTGTTTAGCCAAAAACGATACGTTCTTGGACATTAAGCGTTATCTCGACGACATGACATAAAACGCCACCAAACATATCAATACGTATAGTAGCGGTTATTGGGTAGATAATTACCTCGGCTATATCATTTAAGTCCGGTTTATCCCTAAATACCTGCCCTACTGATTCCACGATATCCTGAAATACCTTATCAGAGCCTTCAGAATCATCAACAGCATAGAACCCACGAATTAAGAATTCATGGATAACGCGCTCGGTAGCATCAGAACCCATTACATTGCGCTCAAACGCTGAACGGGTTATTTCCCAGGTATTAACCTTTCTATCAGTAGTAAACCTGGTTTTATAGGTAGCCCAATCCTTGACATATCTTTGATAATCATAGATATTCTTCACAGTTGATATAGTCTCAAGGATAGTTTTTATCTGTGCCCTGACTGTTGCTAGAGACATAGTTCTACCTCGGAATTATGTAACATATTTAGTTGTAACTACTTAGAAACATTACTATCTTAAAATCTCTACCCTTCTTTGTAGTCCCAGGGAGGTTTATACGGTAGAGCCTGGGTTAACGCTGTATGGCAGGGTGTGTTAAGAAGTCGGTGCCCCACTGGTAATTACGATCTAAATCTTTTATTGCTATAGCTCCAGTTGCCGTTTGTGCTTCTGTGCCCTTGCCTAAATGGTTATTATATCTACTTTCCAATATTGTCGCCAAGGCAACATAATCATCGGTTTTGCGGGCATAATCAATTGCGTCAGCATCAATAGTAGAATCTTGCGTTTGTGAAAAATAAGCCGCTAATGCCCTGCAACATAATGCTGCCGCTAACGATGCCACTGCATCCTTATCCTGCTCTGATATTGTTGTCGTTGAATGAGGTAAACTATAGGTATAGCGAATAGTAGAACTATTAGAAGGAATAAATGTAGTAAAACGGAATTTAGAACCTGAAGCTGTTTTATAAATAACCCAGCTATTATCATCAATATATACTGGCGATTGATATTCACCAGCGGGGTATTCCACTCGAGACACAATACCCGAAAAATCAGCTACCCAGTCACTAGGTAAGGCAAAATCATAACTAGCGCCATCACCATCTGTATCTTTTACTTTTTCCTGTGGTCTGTCTTGTGAATAAATTCTTATCGCATCAGTGATAAAGCTATCCTTATGCTTCTGCTCTAAGATACGAGCAGTATCTTGGATATTATTATCTACTTTTTCTCTTAGATACGATAGTGTGCTACTCATCTTTTATTATTTTTCTTAATCCAATTAACTTGTTTTAATACTGTTCCCCAAGTCAATAAAATTAAACCACTCAAAAGCCCAAAGCCCCAGCTTAAAATAACTTTCATCATATCTACCGAACTGCTTAATTTGCCAAGTTCGGTATAAATCTCACCAAGCTCATGGTTAATGATCTTTATATGTTCAGCATTCTGCATAACAAAAGCCCAAAGTTTCTCTTCCATTATCACCCCTCAAATGTAATCTTCGTTAGGCTAAATGTAATCGTTGGTGTATCTGTTCCACCAATGACATAGGCACACCTAAAATAACGCCCTGGAAAAGTAGCAACCTGGGTATGATTTCCAGTAGCATCAATTTCAGAAAAACTAGCCGCAGTATACCATTGGCTATTATCTGGAGACGATTGAATGGTAACATTGAGGGTAGGACTTGTTCCACTTACAGCTGTCACATCTGCATAAATCCTAAGAGACTGAGCAGCGCGACACCCAAAACCAGACGTCTCACCGCTAGCAACCCTCGCTGCAGAAGCTAATATAACCTGTGGTTGTGTAGTTAGTTGCATAATAACCTCCTATAGTTAAAAGGTTATTATGATGAAGATACGTTATCATTCAACGCATACCAATAGCTACCATTGCACCAGAATTCTGAAGTTTCATATACAGCTAAGCTAGCTACGTCGAAATTAGTACCGCCGCCACCAAAACCACCGGATACAAAAACCTTACATGTATATGTAACAGCTGTTACATAAATACTTACACCTTTAAGTGCAAGAGACGCTGCAGGTAATGTAAATGTTTTTCCGGTACCTGTTTGGGTATAATGGCCATAGCCATCTTTTAAGATGTTATTCTGCGTAATAACATAATCTACAGCAGACGTATAAGTACTCCCGCGTTGCTGAGCTACATTGTACCTAAATGCAGTTCCCTTTGACATTTTACCTCCTTAATTTAGACTAGAGAGAAGGTTCTCGCCTTCCCCCTAGTCTTTTTATTTTAGTTAAGTAGTACTCGAAAAACTATTACTACTTGAACTACGTGAACTAGAGCTACTAGAACTTAAGCTACCAGAGCTAAAACTTGAACTACTAGAACTCATACTAGAACTACTAGAACTGAAGCTACTAGAACTTGAGCTAAAGCTACTAGAGCTAGAACTTGAGCTACTAGAACTTGAACTACTAAAACTAGAACTTGAGCTACTAGAACTTGAGCTACTAAAGCTAGAGCTGCTAGAACTAGAACTTGAACTACTAGAACTTGAGCTACTAGAGCTTAAGCTACTAGAACTAGAACTTGAACTACTTGAACTACTGGATGGTGAACCAGTTATAGCATCTGATAATGCATACCAATAAGTTCCATTGTAATTGCACCAACATTCAACAGTTTCACCTGGGCCAACAGTTAAAGTGTCATAATTTACACCGCCACCACCAAAACCAGCCGCTACATATACACTCGTCAAGGAATTAGCAAAGACATAGATACTGATACCTTTTAGATTTGCAGATGCCACTGGTAAGGTAAATGTCATTCCAGTGCCAATGAAAAAGCCATAACCGACAGACAGAATGTCCTTTTCAGTTATGGTATAGGCACTAGTCTTGGAAAGTGAATCGCCTCGGTGCTGTTTAAAATGGTAACGATATCGCGTTCTTTTCATATTTTGTCTCCTTAGCAGTAGTTATTGCTACCAGTAAGGAAAAGGCTGGCTATAAGCCAGCCTAAACCTTACCACTAATTAACTATCTTCATTAGGTAACTATCGAACCCTGTGCAGGAGTATAATCAACAACTACTCCACCATATTCATGTCTTACCTTGTAACGGGTAACATCATACACGAATACATTACCAGCGGTCGGAGAGTCCTGAACCAAAATTTCAGGTTCTTCTTTACCATTCAAGAACCCTAATTCAATGAACTCAGCTTCGCTTTTGTTCGCAGTTAAATAATAGTTATTAACATCGCCTCTAAGGTACGGGCTGGCCATAACTTCAGCCGCATTATAAATAGCATTTCCAGCTCTTTCAGCTGTATCTGATCTGGTTGGGCTAGTTATAAGCTCTGTGGCCTCACCTTTTAAGGCTCTCGGAACCCAAAGAATAGGCTTTGCTGTTTCACCTAATCCCAAGAACTGAGTAACTACATAGACTTCATCATCTATCGCATGGGTAGCATCGGTTGTACCAAATTGACCCCTAGCTACTACCGAAAGTGTATCATTAGAGACTGTATCTACTCTAATAATTTCACCCTCGCAATAGAGATAATCTCCAGCCTTAATAAATGGAGTACCCTCATCAGTGTCAACGCTAACCGAAGTATTACCAGCTGTCCATGTTGAATCAATTTCAGTTTTGAAACCTTTTTCAACCTGGTTGTAAAGCCTAGTCAGCATAGTATCTATTCCATCCCAACTCAATGAGGTCGTTTGATAATTCATGTTGTTGGTGGAATAAAGAGCTACTGAATTCGCAGATCCAGCACCATCAGGCCATTTGGTTCCGGCATTAATACCACCCGAATAATTCAACATTAAATCAAATACAAACTGATTTAATGTCCTTGCCGCTGCCTTACCAACCGCTGACGGAATTCTCTGTAATGCCTTGGTGTCATCATTGATAACCATTCGACGAGTTACAGTTACCATTCCACCTTTGGTGGCCAGTGCATAGAGCTGCGAACTTTCATTCGCAAACCCCAGATCGGCATAAGTCGGCGTTGTAGTATCAGTTGCGGTGCCTTGGGTACTCCTAGCAGCAATAACTTCTGGCAGCGTTCCAAACCCACCCCAGCGAATTATTTCCTGCATCTTGAAATCTTTAATATTCCCAGCATTGGCAAGACTCTTCCAAAGCCCCGGAATACCTCGATACTCTTTTAAAAGCCTTCTACCAAGCGTATAACCCATAATCTTGGTAAAATCACCAGATTCCCATGTCGGTACTGCTTCATGCAGTCTTGCTACAGGAATTTGACCACTAACCTCAGTGTCGCCGGTAATCTTAATATAGGCTTCACGGATACCTTTAAAAGGAGTTACACCATCAAAAGCATCCTTTTCGTCATCCGCAACTCGTGGTTCAATCATTAATGCAGTAGCTGCCTGCAAACGATCTTTTTTCGATGAACCAGCCTTAATCTCAACAGTCTTGTCATCGCCAAGATTTACTATATCGCCGGATTCAGACAACTTAGCAAGGACTTCCTTCTCTTCCTTGATAGAATCTGATATATCTGATTCCATAAATACAGTATTCTTGAAGCGTTTTTCAATCTTGTTGCGGATAATCGCCGGCAACTTACTTTCATCGAGCAACAGCTTTAACTGCTCGTTTAATTCTCTAGTCTTTATCTTTTTTTCGATATCAGCTAGTTTTTTACCTAACTCTGCTTCCCTAGCGGACATCTTTTCTTTTTCTTCAGCTTCTTTCTTTGCCTTGGCTTCAGCCTCTTCTAAATCCTTTTTCTTCTGGGCTTCTGCCTCTGCTGATTCTCTCTTCTTTTTCTGTTCTTCAGTCTCTTGGGCCTCTTTGGCCTTTTTCTTAGCTAATTCATCTGCTTTCTTTTTCTTAGCTAATTCGATAAAATCAGCCTCTTTCTTCTTGGCTTCTGTCTCTTCGAGATCTTTCTTTTTCTTAAGATCTTCAGCTTCTTTCTTCGTCTTCTCTAACGCGTTCTTTTCCTTCTGCAGTGCCTCTTTGACTTTATTATCAGATGAGTCTAAAGCCTTTTGGAAAATATCCGTAATCTGTGATTCGGTAATATTTTCCACATCGACATCTTTCAGGAGTTCGGGGCGAGTTTCTTTCAAAATTTTCAATAATGCCTCAAACATTTTTAAATTCTCCTTTGTTTTATTATCACTTTGGCTGGCAACTAACCTTAATAACTGCCCGCCAGCGGCAGGCTGCGTGACTACATCCACGCCAAAGACTCTAGTAATCGCTGCCACCACATCTAGTGGTTTGCCATTCGCCATTCTTATCTGCGATGGTCCTTCAGCATTGATTGATAGTCCGAGTATCTTCTTCTGGCCTTTATCCCAGGCACTTCGAAGCATATCGGATAGCCACTTTGCTCCTTCGTGGATATGAAGCAACGCGGTAAGTCCGCTCTTTTTTTGACCCTCGATAGATACAGTCTCGTATTTCACATTGTCATACCAGCCTGCAATTTGTCGAGGAAAACCCTCTGGTCTAATCTTCTCAATTACTTCTGGAAGATGATCGAAATGCTTGCCTTTCCACTCATAATAGAAAGCCTTAGCATCTTCGAATAAATTTGCTGCTCCCTTGAGAACCTTCTCTGGATAGTATTTACCATTTCTCGACATTCCCTCTTCGATAATCATAACCTTCCATGTCTTACCGGATTTGGAACTCTCGATTAATCGTAAATCATTTTGATACGAAAATTTTAGTTTCATAAGCATAAAAAAAGGAGGCAACTAATTACTTAGTTACCTCCAGATTACTGGAAAGTTATTAAATTTTATCCTTCTATTCTAATTATAACCTACGTGAATGCTCTCTATCTTAATAAATAGAGCTTTCTGAGCTAATGCTCCAAGATTGCATCCCCAATCTTGTCCTTAATACAACTATACCCTATAAAATAACTTATGTCAAGAAACTACTTCAATGGTAGCTTAAAAATTCTTCTAGTTTCTTTCTCTTCCCAACCAGCTATCCAGCCGTCATAAATAGTAAATTCAGCTAGTATTTTACCATGTTTTATTGTTTTCGCATATTCAAGAAGAGCATCGATAGTATCTTGATCCCGCCTACGCATCTTTATTCTCCTTGGGCACTTCCACCTTTTTTAATGTCCAGAATGGAGAATCTTTTGAGTCAGCGGTTGCTTCATATATGCCAACCATTTTATTACCTCTAAAGTCATATTTCTTAATCAGTTCCCTATCCATCAGGATAGTTACAGTGCCAAAATCAATAAGCTCACAAAGTTGTCGTAATCCGGGGTGCTGTTTAAAATAAAACGATATTTCATCTTTTTCTAATGGATTATCATCTGATGCAATATGCTGCCCAGCATCTAGTATTATATGCCAATAAGATGTATCATCGTTTCTGTACATTATAAACCTAACCGCAAAACTAGTTTCCGTTCCTTTGATATTCGGATTAGGGTTATCATAGAAGCTTTTTGATGCTTCGTTATTAATTATCTTCTTGATGTATTCAACATAATTCGCGTTCTTTTCTTCCCATTCTTTGTAATGCACATCGCAGAACCATGAATGACACATTCCGTTGGCCCATTTTGCCTCAATAATCGGTAACTCAGCACACATCATGCATTGATCCCTGCGATATTTATATTCAGTAGTAAGAATTGGATTAACAGGCTGTGCTTGTACAGTTACCTCGGATTCTTTAGTCTTCTTCTTTTTCGCCATCTTTACCTCCTTTTTCCGTTTCTTCCTCTGGACTTTCTTCATCTTCTGGTTTGTCTCCTATTTTAGTGCCTGCGGCCCTTTTTTGTTTCATTTCATAAGCACTAAATGTAATCCTTTCCTGAATAGGTGATGCATTTATCTTAAACGATAAGTCTTTACCAGTAGGTTTAAGATAACCAGCAATAATAGCCTGGTCGATTACATACTGGATTATGAACTCAATTATTTTAGTAAAGTATCGTTGTCGGGATCTTAACATCTTTAATGTCGGAAGGTTCATTGATTCTGAGGTTGAGCGTCCTGTTTGTTCACCACTTGAAAAATAATGAGGAGGAAACCCAGCGCCAGCGAGTATCTGATCTTTAAATAATTTAGCCTCCCGTGAAGCATCACCTGCTTCTAATTTCGGTGTTACCGCCTTCCATGTTACCTTTTCATTGTGCACCCGCACTGAACCAGGCTTGGGCATAACAATGCCTTTAGCAAAATCTTCAATCTCTGTTTTGCTTCCTCCCTCGTATAATATATCCCAGATGAACACATTCAATAGGTTTGCTCGTTCTAACCTGGTAAAAAGAAATGCATCATGGGCATCAATCATGTCAGCTATTGACAATAAGTCACTTTTTCCTCTAGATGCCGAGGCTACCTTGTTTATAGCAAAGAAAAAACAATTACCCGCAAGCCTTTCATAAGTAGCTTCTCCGGTACGATGAGGATCTAGGTCATAATTAATAACCTGTAATTTATCAGTCTTGTAGCCATAATTTTTCTGTCTTTTCCGCCAATGAACCTCTTTGGCAATTTCAGGATTGTCAGAATCAAGCACTACCTTAGTAACCTTACCGGGATCGATGTAACCCAGCCGCACATGTCCTGTCTGTTGAGCAACAAATGTCTTAAATATCAATTCACCCATAATTGACAATTCTAATGCCCGAATATCCAATCTACGATCAAAATCATTGAGTGGATCATTCCAGAAAGACTTGATTATAGCCTTTACGTCTTTATCCGGTGCTTCCCAGGTATAACCATCGCCAATGACGAAATCCTTCATCATCTCTGGAATGCGGTGTCCAATCGGATTAGCATCATAAAGATAGGCTGCTATATCCTGCATTCTTTTCTGTGTCAATGCAGTAACATCACGCTCAGCACCGCCGGTAATTGGAGTCCAACCATAATCCTCGGTGCCTCTTCCAATATCAACGGCTTCCTGTATTTTCTTTTCCTTAACCTTTATACTTTCTTTAAGTTTTCTGCGCTGCTCCATTTTTCTCATCGGAAAATTAAACTCCTTCGCCTTTGGTAGGTTGGCTGTTTTAAAATTGATGCTGGTCTTGAACTACGAAAATCATTTAGCACATTTTCTCTTTCGTGGGGTTTATCTATGTTTACTATAATTCCGGTTGCCCTGATTAAAGGAAATAAATTAATAAGTACATATTCAAATTCATTTACCTTATGAGTAGTCCAGTCATCAACCTGGTCAGTAAAGTCTTTATTTAATCTAGCATTGACCATAGCATTGACAAAATCACCCAATTTATTTTCATCCGTTGGTTTGGACATAGAAAATTTCGGTTTATCTTTAATTTTATTCCTTAATACCGCTTTTACAGTTCTCCGCTTTTCCTCAAAACTAACCCTGCGGAATTTAATATTAAACCCGCACCTATTGTATTCAGCAATTACTGATTCTTTAGTAGCCCTGCCTCGCCTATTGCCCGAAGGATCACCAAAGCATAATAAATCGGTGTGCTTCCCATGAAATTTTAATTTGCCTAATATCTTATCAATATTTATTACATGCTGGTAGGTAAGTAGATCCCTTTCTTCATATTGCCACAATTTAAATAATCGATCATTAGCATCCTTTTGGTAAAAGCCGACAGCCTCGCCTTCTAACCCAAAGTCAAAACCAAGAATCAATGGATGATTTTCATTGTAGTAATAGGTATAGGTTGAAACATGTTCCGCTGAGGTAAATTCAGAATAAACCCTGGTTTCTTTTGCCCGTTCATAATTCATATCTAATTCTCTAGCTACCTCTTCCACTGTCATTGTCTTAATTTTATTAGCATACCAAGCAGCGTCTTTCTCCGGATGTTCTGACCAATGAAATTTTAATAGTTTAAAACCAGAATTTTTCATCTGTCGTAAATGAACAAATTTATTATCAGCATCATGCGGCGGCGTTGAATTTAAGCAAATCGCCTTGCCAGCATTGCTGACGCCCGACCACATCTTGTCTAAACAATTAATAAACGCAGCCTCGTCGATAAATATAAATTTGTACTGCGTATCACGACCAGCATCAGGATTAGCCGATTCACCCCTAATTACCGAATTATTAGATGGTATCTTAAATGTCAGAAATGGGTTCTGCATTTTTAATTTCAGAAAATCAGGCAAATGGTCGTACATAAATTTAAGCCTACCCATTAAGGAATGAAATGTCTTACCGGAATCTTCAACCTCGGATTCTTTTCTGGATATATTTAAACAGGTAAAACCTTCGGTAAATAAACATTGATGCAGTTCAAATGCCATTATTGTCCACGATATTCCCATATCACGTGATTTCTCAATTATCAGATGTTCATATTTCAATAATTGTTTGAGTAATTTTTTCTGATGTTCCCATAGCTTCATTAAGAATATAGCATTACTTTTACGAGTATCAATAGTAAAACAGAAATTAGAGATAAAGAAATTAATATCTTCAGCACATCTACGCCGAGTTTTTAATACCCTCTTTATCAAATCGTCCCTAGTCTCATCCATTTTTTTCCTCAATATCGTAACTTTCTGAATGTTCAAGTGATTTAATTTCTTCCGCTGATATCAATGTTTGTTCTTCTACCCTTTTACCTAATCCTGATAAATATATTTCTAGCCTGATCAACCTATCCAATTGTCCAATTGATGCTTTTTTAAGCAGATCGCCATTTTTAATTTGGTCTTCCATCGCATCAATAGTTGACCTGACAAGTGAAACCAATTTTCTCTTTCGCTTAATCAATTCACGATCAAATGTTTCTGATATCTTTTGCCGATAAATAACCAAGCGACTTCGTAATGGTTTAATCCCGCGATTCTTATCACCTTTCTCGAAGTATTTTTTAGCGGTATCAAATGTAATACCTACCTTAGCCGCCGCATCTTTTAATCCAACACCATCTTCTGCCAATGTCATAAACAATTTATCAATAATCTCCTGCGACACAGTATGGTATCGTTCTTTACCTTCTTTCCATCCGGTCAAATTAGCTAATGAATTTTCGTGTTGTCCTTGTTCTATTGTCATATATCACCTATGCTGAACTAGAACTGCTGGATGACGATATCGCTGTATCAAGAATAGTCAATTCAAATTGTTTTGACGTAATTATCTTATTACTACTATCCTTTACTACAAAATCAGCGATATAAGTGCCCACAGTAGTAGTGTCAGCCCTGGCTAATTGAAATGTTACCACGCCCAGCGATGTACCGCTAGTTGATGTCTTGTAAAACAAATGCGATGTCGAGCTAAAATCAGCTCTAGCACCAAATGTACAGGTACAGTTATTTAAAGGCAATATTGCATCAGTAGCAGAATCGGTAACTGTAAACCTGAAAGATGGTGTATCGTTCCTATAGATATATTCTTCGTCAAATGTAGGTCTGTTCATTTATTACTCCTTAATTGTCGCAGCCAATTTCAACTGGTATGTCGTGATAAAGGTTTCTTTTTACTGCTATGTCGTGATAAAGTTGTCTTTCTGCTGCTATATCGTGATAGAGCTTCCGCTCAGCTGATATACATTTTATATGCCCAGCGAATGAATAACTTGAAGAACTGCTGGAACTAAAGCTCGATGAACTAAATGATGACGAACTGCTACTCACAGAACTAAGAGAACTTGAACTGCTTGATGATGAACTGCTGGATAATGAACTGGATGAACTTGAACTGCTTGAACTTGAGCTACTAAACGATGAACTAGATGAACTGCTTGAACTCGAGCTAACAGAACTCTGACTGCTAGATGATGAACTGCTAGAACTTAGGCTACTTGATGATGAAGAACTTGATGAAAGACTACTAGATGATGAACTACTTGAACTTAAGCTACTAGAAGATGAACTGCTGGAACTCAGACTACTTGATGACGAACTACTAGATGAAAGACTGCTCGAGCTTGAACTGCTTGACGATGAAGAACTTGACGAAAGACTACTTGATGATGAACTGCTGGAACTCGAACTGGAAGAACTAAAGCTACTTGATGATGAACTACTGGAGCTTGAACTAGAAGAACTTAGGCTACTAGATGATGAACTGCTTGATGAAAAACTGCTGGAACTTGAACTGCTAGAAAAACTACTACTAGAAGATGAACTACTTGATACACTAACAGAACTTTGGCTACTCGATGAACTAGATAATGAAGAACTAGATGAACTTGAACTGCTAGAACTTAGACTACTTGATGATGAACTACTTGAACTTAAACTACTTGAACTTGAACTGCTGGAACTTATACTGCTGGAACTCGAACTGCTGGAACTTATACTGCTGGAACTCGAACTACTGGAACTTGAAGAACTAAAGCTAGATGATGAACTGCTTGAGCTTAGACTACTGGAACTCGAACTGCTAGAACTTAAACTGCTAGAAGACGAACTGCTTGATGAACTTGAGCTACTAAGAAATAATTCTACATCCTCTATATACCAAGCATAACTATGACTTGAAGAGGAACTTGATGATGAACTTGATGAAGATAAACTGCTAGAACTTGAAGATGAGCTGCTGAAACTAGAACTTGATGATGATGAACTTGATGAAAGGCTACTTGATGATGATGAACTTGATGAAAGGCTGCTTGATGATGATGAACTAGAGCTTGAAGAACTAAAACTGGATGATGAACTACTTGAGCTTAGGCTACTGGAAGATGAAGAACTGGAACTTGAAGAACTAAAACTAGATGATGAACTGCTGGAACTGAAACTGCTTGATGATGAACTGCTGGAACTTGAAGAACTAAAGCTAGATGATGAACTGCTTGAACTTAGACTGCTGGATGATGAACTGCTTGAGCTTGAACTGCTAAAGCTGGAGGATGAACTGCTCGAGCTTAGACTGCTAGAAGATGAACTGCTTGAACTTAGACTGCTGGAAAATGAAGAACTAGAACTTGAACTACTGAAGCTAGAAGATGAACTGCTTGAACTTAGACTGCTTGATGATGAAGAACTGGAACTCGAACTGCTGAATGAAGAACTACTAGAACTACTAGATGATAAAGATGATGACGAGGAACTCGATGAAAATGATGAACTACTTGAACTTGATGAAAGGCTGCTTGATGAGGAGCTGCTGGAACTTAATGAAAAACTGCTTGACGATGAACTGCTGGAACTTAGGGATGAGCTGCTGCTGGATGAACTTGATAATGAGCTGGAACTTGAAGAGGAAGAAGATGAAACAGCTCCAGTTGTTACATCTAAATAAGGGTCGATAGTGGGTTCTTCTGTATTCTCTGAATAAACAATTTCTACGCCTTGAGTTGAAAAATCCCCCGGTATTTGGTCATTAATGTCGTCATCAAGCTTAACCCCTAGTTTGGTCCAACCCCCCACGGTAACAAAACCTCGCCCCGTTTCGTTTAAAACAAATTCGTTATATTGACCAAAGTCACACTCTCCACTTCCTCCGTCGCCATTTCCAGCCTTGTTATAATCTTCGACGACCAACTCACTTGTTGACGCCTGGGTCCCCTGACCAATAAAAACTGTTCTTTCTGAGCCTTGCCCGCCGTCTTGATATAAGTATAAAGAAGCGAGTGTTACACTTCCACTAACTGCCGACGTATCAAAAGGAAAAAATCCCCGGTATATCTCATATCCAAAACTTTCTTTAACCAGAATATTGCTGGCGGCAGAGGTATCATAAACATTAGTTCCCACCGCTTCTGTTCGACAGGTTGCCCAGTTATCGTCACGTCCTCTTACACTTCCATCGCCAGCCCCAGAATAATAATTTGTAGGATGGTCTGTGAATAGAGGATAAACAGCTTTTTCTAGAATCTCCTTTTTGATAATTTTGCGTAGATATAACTTACCATTTTTTTGATGTAGTTCTATATCGACAGGAATAGATATGTTGTTCGAGTGTTCCGCACTATCCCAGATATGAGCCTTCCGGAAAAAAGAATATTTGTTATTTTTCCCTATTCGTAATGTCTTATCTTTAAAGTTTAAAGTAGCTTTTTTATCCCACTTAATTGATTGCTTATCAATTACTTTACTTCCATCTGGTAACTCTAACTCAAAGTCAAAATGTAAATCTTCTAACAATGCGGGCTTGTTCTTAATAACAATAACTTTTTTAAGGCCAGCCCAATATGGATAAACTTTTAAATCTATACCAACACCAAAAGCATTCTCATATAAAACATACTTTCCACCCGTATCATTAACATAAATACCTTTTACGTGACTTGCTAAAGGTTTGGCTTTTATTGTATGATTAGTTCCTTCATATGCATTATAGAAATCAAACCACCCATCAGCATATTCAGGAATGTCACAATGGTAGGAAGCTTTATTTTGTTTCCACTTCTTTGCAGTATCGTCAAAAGATAAAGTGGTATCTATATTTTCGAATTGTCCACTACCATTTTTATAATGTATATGGCGAACATGAATTTGATAACGTTGCTCATCAAAGCCCTGATAATAGACTTTTTGGTTGTAGGTCCGCTTATTATTTATTTCTATTAAGTCTTTATATTGTTCAAGGGCCATTATGTTGCTATCTCCTTACAACATTCAGAATCTGGTTTGTAGGTTTTTCTGAAAAGATGGGTTTTTAGGGCGTTTAGTAGATGCATTATGACGATAAAACCTTAACTTTAACCCATCCTTCACTATTGAATGGACCGGTGTAGGAATTCCAGCTATCCGCATCGCAGTCTTCCCTTGATGTTCCTGTTTTATATTGAATAGATCCACTACCAGCACCGGATTGATATTTATCATTAGTGATGTAGCAATTACCCGCTCCGACATACCTAGTTTCGCCTTCCTCATTTTCTGCAGAATCTAAAGCTACTGCTTCAGCATCACCTGAATCTAAAATAACTCCAGTCCCCGTCCAATTTCCTGTAAAATCTCTTGTATAAACTTCTGCTACCCCAGTGTCATGTCCCCAGCAAACCGAACCAGCCGTTTGAGAACTACTTGATGAAGAACTGCTAGAACTAGAAATCTGATCACCAATAAATGTAACATTTGAATCATTAAATATAACATTCGGATTATTATACTGAATACTTCCAGTCAACGACGAAGAACTGCTGGAAGAACTAGATAACGATGAACTGCTTGAGCTAGAACTGCTCAATGAAGAACTGCTGGAACTCGATGAAAATGATGAACTACTTGAACTTGATGAAAGGCTGCTTGATGAGGAGCTGCTGGAACTTCGGCTGCTAGAACTAGAACTACTCAACGAAGAACTACTAGATGACGAAGATTCTTCTTCAGCTAATTCATATAGTGTAGAAAAAGCATGTGAACCAACTACTAAAACAGGAGATGATCTTGCAGTCCTAGTGTTGTCGCCAAGTTGTCCTCCAGTGTTAAGCCCCCAACCCCAAACTTCACCATTTGATTTAAGTGCTATAGAATGATTTGCACCACCGACTATTTGTATAAAAGAATGATTACCTATTACTAAAACTGGAGAACTTTTTTCAGTTAAAGAATTATCACCAAGTTGTCCTCCTCCGTTGTATCCCCAGCACCAACATTCACCATTGGCCTTAAGAGCAATATTGTGGGAACCTCCTCCAGCAATTTCTGTGAAGACATGATTCCCCACAACTGCAACGGGGGAACTTCTATTATCCTTGGTATTATCACCGATTTGTCCAAATTGCCATTGATCACCCCAACCCCAACATTCACCATTGGCCTTAAGGGCAACAATGTGTGACCCCCCATGATCAATTTTAGTAAAAGCGTGATTCCCAACAACTAAAACCGGAGAACTAGTATGATCAGTAGTATTATTGCCAAGTAACGAACCTGCACCCCAAAACCAAGCTTCATTGTTAGACTTTAATCCTCCAGCAGAATCATAACCAGCACTTATCTTGTCAAAAACATGTGACCCGACCACTTGAACAGGAGAACTCTTATTAGTTGTAGTATTATCTCCAAGTTGTCCCACACCGTTGTATCCCCAGGCCCAAACTTCACCATTGGCTTTGAGTCCAAGAGATACATCGTCGCCAAGACTTACCGCACTAAAAACATGTGACCCAACTACCGCTACTGGAGAAGATTTTGCTGTAGTAGTATTATCACCAAGTTTCCCATTAAGAGCCTCACCCCAAGTCCAAATCTCACCATTGGCTTTTAATCCAGCAGATATCGTGAGTGCTGCACTAATTGCAGTGAAAATATGCCCTCCAACTACTGTCACTGGAGAAGATTTTGCCGCAACAGTGTTGTCACCAAGGGCACCGCCTCCACTACCACCTGTTGCAGCGCCCCAACCCCAAATCTCACCATTGGCTTTAAGTGCTATAGAGTGATTGGGCAGTGTCATGTTTGATATCTCCTGTTAAATTTCATTATATAAATCTGAGGCCATTTTAACAACTTCTTTAGAGTCAGGAAGGTATTCATAAAAATCTCCTGGTAAAAAATGTGCACTTGATCCATATACAGTAGTTGGCTGGCTATTATATTCATGGCACATAAGTTTTTTATGCAATGCCTTGGCTCTAAAATACTGAATGTTATGTCTATAGGGCAAAATATGATCCGGGTGCTTGCAGGTAGGTATTAATACAATCCCGTTATCAAATGCCCCAGCTATATGAATCGGCGCTGAATCATTTGAAATAAGAACCTTAGCATATGAAATTAAAGCTATTAACGCACCAAAGCTTAATAAATTCCTAGTATCAATCATTCCTTTTCTTACTTTAATATCAACAGTGCCGCGAGTTAATTCCTCCTGACCTATTAAACATACCTTCAATCCTTTTTTTTGAACGCCATCGATTATATCTTGCCACCATTTTGAGGGAAACGTCTTACTCTCCCAATGTCTACCAGGATGAATCAGCACAAGATCATTTAGATTTTTAAAACCTAATGTATCAATTAACTCATTTATATCAGCTAAATGAACGGGCAATATTAGTCTTTTGCGGTTGTTTGGAAGTATACGCTTCAAAAGTGCCATTGCAATAAAATCAACGGAATGACACATAAGATGTGATACAGCCATCCACATTAAAGTCTTCGGTCCGGGCAAACTTAACACATGATAATAAGGCGTATCCATTTTAAATCTAAATTCATTATGGTTATAAACAGAAATATTTATATGCTGAAAAATTCTTGGCCAATGAGTGATTACTGTAAGATCGTCAATCGGATATACCTGTTCCTTCATAAAACGCACAACTGGTTCAGCACAAATTTGATCTCCCAGTCCGCCTTGGACATCTACTAAAATATGTCTTTTGTATTTATACTTCGGATGATCATTTTCCCATTTTTTTATATCTTTTTTAATAATAGACAATACAAAATCAAGACTAGGATAACCAGCATAATGAATAATGTAAGAATTAAATCTTTCCTCGCCAGTGAACGAGTCCATACAGGTCATTCTATTGTATTGATACGGTAGTTCAAAAATAGAATGTTCGTTGCCAGATCTTTCTAAAAATTTAGCTAAATGAGCATTAAAATAACCCTGTTCGTAAAAATTAAAAACTTCTTTTTCAGGTTTTTTAAAAAGACCTTTAAAATGTCTTGGAATTAACATGACTCCTGTGTTATAATATTTTCCATTCCAAGAAGATAACGTAATCCCATATTCCTTACATGCCTGATATAACGATTCGTTGCGTTGATTTGTCCAAGGCATTTCATTGAATAGTGCTAATTTCTCAGGTGGAACTAAATCAAATATATTGGGACAATCTTTTCTAACTAAAATATCAGTATCTAAATACAAAATTCGCTCATATTTATTTAAAAGACTATAAATGCCAAGGAATTTTTCCCAATGCGGACTAGAGCAACTACTCTTTTTAATAACCTTATAATCGGCATCTATCCATTTAGCATAAGCCTTAATAGTTGGATGAGTGTACTTCGCCATTTCTTCATAAGTATTACCTACCACTAATGTTAATACTAAATTCTTTTTCATAATTCAACTATACCAATCTGAAAAGATGGGTTTTTAGGGCGGTTGGATTATTATACTGAATACTTCCAGTCAACGAAGAAGAACTACTGGAAGAACTAGATAAACTGCTACTAGATGAACTCGAAGAACTTGACATTAATGTTCCTTATAATCTTTCTAAAAATACTGTTAAGTTTCTGATTGTTATGTTGCCCGCACTATCTTCATTACTTAAAGCAAATGATATTTTATCTCCATTAGCGATAGTTGTAGTAGTTGTTCCAGGGCTACCCATACCGAAGTCTCCATTGGTACTAAACTTTCTACGGCCATTCATACCTATTACTCTTGTGGCTTTATTGTAAATTCTAAAATCAACTGTTTCATTGCTCGTGGAAGATGTGGCTGATATCCCCCAAGTAACAGCATAAACTCCACCATGCCCCGTAACAACATCAAGTGTAGCTGCTTGGTCCATAGTTCCTGTGTCGGTGATTCCCCACGTTGCAGTAACAGTATAGGTATCATCCAATGGTACGGTTTGCACAATAAACACTCCAACATAGTTGGCGTCTGCCAGATTAGACTGGCTAATAATATCTCCTACTGCTAAAAGATGATTATCTCCTGTAGTAACGAGTATCTTGCCACCAGTATCGTTAACTATACTATCTATTGTATGGCTCACCCCCGCTCCCCCCGCATCAAAAGTCCAACCTGCTAAATCTCCAGCTACAAGTCCGTTAGTATGATAACACTGAAAATCTGTACCAGCGTCAGTTATTACAAAGGCGTTGGTATTGTCTTCATCTAACATAGTTGCGTGTATAATTTCAGTTTCGCTTTCAATTTTCCAGTTTGTATCATCATAAGCGACAAAATCAATAACTTCATTTAATTCTAACTCATCTGATAAATCTACTCCCGTTCCTAAATTATCTCCTGAAGCTGGGAATATCTGGAGTGTATTAGCCCCATTATTGATAATAGTAATCTTCATTCCTGCAACAGCCGCAGGAAGTGTTACGGTATCACCATCATTTGCTACTATAGATATTTCATTTACCTGTGCGGTTAAGGCTCCATTGCCTTGAGATTGAGCGGTTGAGGCTGTAACTGTGGCGTTTACATCAACAGCGATGAATTTGTCATTCCCCATCTGTAATGCTTGAGTTGGTGCCGCCGTCCCAATCCCTACTCTCGCATTCGTTGTATCTATATTTAAAATATTAGTTCCATCAACCTTTTGAAGTTGAATTCCAGTTGTAGAATTCGATGACGGTTTAATTGCAGTCTGGGCAGTAGAAACAGTGATACTTTGGACTGTAGCAGAAGTATCTGCTGCGATTACTCGATGTAGTGCTGCATGATCTATCGCAGCTAATGTATCGCCTGATTGAGGTTGCGCAATTGCCATTTTAGTCTCCTCTATTTATAATGATTGAGTCCTCGTTAATGAATTTCGGTTAGATCATATTCTATTCGTTTTTGATATATGTTCACTTTTTTAAAAAAAATTGTCCAATATTCTCTATTACGATTAGTTTTAATATGGCAAGATAAACATAAACTAATCAAATTATTAGGATCAACATTTTGTTTATCATAATCAATATGATGAACATGAAGTTTTCTTGTACATTCAACCTCTGGAACACCACATAATTGACATTTGTAACCATCTCTATATCTTATTTGTTCTTTGAATGTATTAGTCCATCCTAATGGATAAGGTTCAAAAGATTTTCCACCTTGCCAGTTAGGATGTTTTTTCCCTGCTTGAAGTCCAATATGTGATAAACTCATTTTTCTCTTTGCTTCTTCACTAAATTTATATCCTTTCATGTGTAATCTTATTTTTTCAATATGTTTAATAGGTAATTTTTTCCCTTTGTGTGCTTCGCTCATTTTTCTTTTTGTTTCTTTAGAATGTTTAAATCCAACTCCTCGTGGGGATTTTCCTTTGTGTGCTTCGCTCATTTTTCTTTTTGTTTCCTCAGAATGATGTTTTCCTATTCGCAATAAAGCCATTTTTTTCTTAGTTTCTTCAGAATGCCCCATTCCTTTATGTGTTAAAGATATCTTTCTTTTAGTTTCTTCTGAAAATTTTCTTCCTTTAAGAGCAGTAGATATTTTCCTTTTAGTTTCTTCTGAACGATGTTTTCCCTTGCGTACTAAAGACATTTTTCTTCTAGCTTCTTCGGATAGACTTCTACCTATAAGTGCTAATGATATTTTTCTTCTAGTATCAATAGAAAAAAATCTATTTTTAAGTGTCAAAGATATTTTCCTTTTAGTTTCTTCTAAAAGAGGCTTTCCTTTAGGCATTTATATCTCTCCACCGATTTCAATATGCCCACCAAAGTTGACATAAGCCTTCTTTTCCACAGTAATTTTGAAATCCAGCATTTTCTTAAAATAATTAAATAATGTTTCCATTGCACCTCTAGCAATGCCATCTGGCTTTTCTGTACAGCCAAGATAACCTTTGGCACAACCATGTCTATTAATCAATTGCTGATCACGCCATTTTTTCTTGTAGTACTGACCATGCACGATGAATATAGGTTCACCAGTTTCAGTCCATAATTTGCCATCTCGTTGTCCTATTGCGCGGATATGAGGTTTTAATAATTTTTCATTAGAAGCGCACCAACAAACATTAGGCAAAAGAACTACCCTATCCGATAAACCTTCATGTAAAATTAATAAATTGTAACTTTCCATATCAGGGGCTTTGAAATTATCAACAGGAAAACCATCAGCGAATATCTCCCAAGACTTCTTAAATAACATCTCGTATTTCTGTATCTTCATATCTACAAACATCGGAGAACAACATATATCCTTATGGTTCCATGTTGGTTTCGAAAGAATATGCTTTCCTCTTGATTTATGATGCTCAATATGTCCATACATTCTTTTCTGTTCAAGACTTGCTCCAAGGATTAATCCAGTCTTTTCTGCTATCTCGAAATAAGGGTCAACTGAGCGTATAAAAAACATATCTGCGTCCAAAATTAGTGTTGAACCAGCGTATTGCTTCCCCCATTCGGCGGCATAAAAAAAACGCTTCCGGCAAACAATTTCTGATTCCCCGCCGAATTCCCTGGCCTCTTTTTCTGGGACGTCGTATAAGATGACCCGAAAATCCAGTTTCGAAAATTGGTCAGTAAACTCTTTGGGCAATTGATAACCAATAAGATAAACGTCGTCAGTATTTCCGATGTACATTTTGCTATTTAATAGAGTACAAATTTCTGGCAAATATTTTTTACAAGCACTTACAACTATACAGTTATGACTTTTCACCTCTCCCCTCCCTTTCAATTTTCTCTTTTAACGCTTTTTCATAGCGTTGCTGTTTACGATACTCTTCCTGAAATCTTTTCTGCACTTCTGGGTCGTCGAAATCTAATTGCTCGATCATAAGAAAAACCTCGCAGTCAAAGCATAACAATTTCGCTTCAAACCACCAGGTCTCGTCTTTCTGGATCGATTAAGGTTATTTAGCTCGTAGAAACTTGTATTTTACTCGAAAAAACTTACCATTAAGTCAATTATACCATACTTTTAATCGTTTTTCAATAACCACTCCTTAATTGTGTTGTCTTTATATTCCTTAACGTTGACTCTCATTATCGGAAGCCTTGTAAAAGAAGGTGCTAAGAACTCTTTTTCCATTAAGCATATTCGCTCAGGAGGCAATACAGTTAAGGCTACATGGAATGGTCCACTAACACCACCAATGAAAAAACCACAGCTTTGGATTAATCCGGCCAAGGTAGAAATTTGAGGCTTTATGTCCCTAACATGCCTATCAACAAAGTCATGCTTACTGTTCACAGGATTGTTGAAGACATGGCAAAAGTGAACAGATATTGGGATAAAACCAACGTCTTTAACCTCAGTCCATACTTTTTTAGCAACCTCGTATGGAGTATTGGCTAAATCCGGGAGACAAGTTATAAATTGATGAATTCCTACAAGCCTATTCTTAATTATATCTGGTTTGTAATGCCCGCAACATGGTTCAATTCCTAACTCTTTCTTGCAGGACCATTCACCCTTGGTAAATTCTGTCTGCGTTTCGCTCATCGGCATATTCCAACTGAATACTAAGTCATAGCCTAAAGTATCAAATTTCTCCCGCCAATCAGGATTAAGCAATATAGCTTTTGAGTAAATTTCTTCTTGTCCCAATCCTTTACATAGTCCTAAATCAAAATGCTTATTCGGATATAGTTCCTGAATTCTTTTAAATACAGGCAAAACCATACATTGATCTCCGCATCCGTGGAAACTTACGAGGAGAATTCGATTAATGGTTTCATCCTTTAAATATTCAGAGAGCATCTTGTCCCCACGTGAAACGTCTATTACTTTATCTGGCTTCATTTCTTATATACCTCCTTCATCCAAGCAAGCGTTTTCTTCACCCCTTCTTCCAAGGTAGTAGTAGGATCGTGATCCAGAAACGCTTCAGCCTTAGCAATATCCGGCCTCTTGTTAATAACATTATGCTTATCCAAAGGCAGATATGTCACTAAGGCATCGGTTTTACCCAATTCTTTTAGGATAATATCGCTAAGATCCCTGACTGAACGATACTCCCTACCGCCGATATTAATGATCTCGCCATCCATAAACCTATCGACAGTATTAGCTAGGGTCGGAATAAAATCAGAAATAAACATGAAAACCCTGTGATATCCCTCATAAACCTCATAAGGCATATCGTGTAACGCTCGGTAGCAGAATAGACATACTACTGAGCGATAATTAGTATAATACTCACCGGGACCATATGAGTTAAAGAACCTTGCAACCATTATGTCACTGTCCCATCGTTCTCTAAAATTCTTACATTGCAATTCATTAACCCACTTAGATATGGCATAGTCATTCTTCTGCGGCGCTGGAACCATATCTTCTTTCAAATAATCAACCACTAGGTCGCCGTATATCTCTGAACTCGAGGCATGGATTAATCGGAACTTCTCTTCCTTTTGAATTTCTAAAATGTTTCTTAAGCCGATGCAATTCGACGACCATACGGCTTCGTAATTTTCTTCGCCCGAGATTCTACCAAAGTTGGCAGCAAGATTAATAATTTGAGTAAAATTATGTTCTTTAATCAACTTATTTATTTGTCTAAATTCACTAATGTCACATCTTGAATAATTATCTTCGTTAGAATGTCGAAGATCACAAGACCATACTTTATGGCCTCGCTTATTCAGTTCTTTTATTAACGGTAAGCCTAGCGTTCCTAATCCTCCTGTTACTAAAATATTTTCCATTTTTTTGTCTCCTTTCTTTAGCCCAGTTTAAAAAATGCTTTTTCCAATATTCTCTATTATCATTTTTACCATTTGTTTTAAAATGACAGCTACAACACAAAGCAACCAAATTATTGGGATCAATATTTTGTTTATCATAATCAATATGATGAACATGAAGTTTTCTTCCCGTTTCTATTTCTGGAACTCCACAAAGTTGACATCGATATCCATCCCTGTATCTTATTTGTTCTTTGAATGTATTATTCCAACCTACTGGATACGGTATAAAAGATTTGCCCCCTTGCCAATTCCAATGATTTTTTCCAACATTAAAAATATTAGTGCATTTTTTCGAACAAAATTTAGCTCGTCCTTGTTTTTTCAGCGAAGGATTAAATTTAAATGCTTTTTCACAAACGCGACATTTTCGTTTAATTTTGTTATATCGTGCTTTTTGAAAACATTTACTGGTACAAAATTTTCCGCGATTATTTTTTCTCATTGAAGGACTTGTCTTAAATTTTTTACCGCAATGTTTACATTGTCGCCACAAAAAAGTAGCTATGCGCTTTTTTTTAAATCTTCCTAATTTATCTTTTAAAAAACGCCTATATTTCACTTTTCTCCTTTCAACAGTGTAGAAATTATTCTCTTCGCCGCCAAACCATCCCAGAAGACAATCTGGCATTTCTTCATTTCTTTAATATTTAAAATAACCGTTCCAATGTCCTTGGGATTAACTAATTTATTAGTACCATCACTAATGGTTATCGGCCGCTCAGTATTATCACGAACAGTTACACAAGGAATCCCCAAATACGAGGTTTCCTCCTGCAGTCCACCAGAATCGGTTATAACAGCAAATGACCTATTTACCAACGATAAAAAGTCAATATAACCCAACGGTTCAATAATTATCATGTCTTTCATCCTATCCCATAGGTTAAATTCGGTAATTCTTTTCCTGGTCCTGGGATGCATTGAAAAAATAACATTGTAATTATTGGTCAATTCTCTCAGCTGATTAACAATCACGCATAGCTTTGAATAATCATCAACATTGCTAGGTCGATGCATGGTAACGGTTATTATCTTGTTCTTGTTTAATCTTGAATCTATCTTGGGAATATCCCGATATTTAATCTTTTGCTCAAATTTAATCAAGGTATCAATCATTAAATTGCCGACTAGTTTGAATTTATCCTCAGATATCCCTTCTTTAATTAAATTCTGGTTAGCATCATAGCAGGTCGTAAATAGCATATCAGACAAATGATCAATCGCTATCCGGTTGTGTTCTTCCGGCATTGTAATATCAAAGCTCCGCAGACCCGCCTCAACATGAACCAATTTCAGGTTTCTTTTCTTAGTTGCTAGAGCACAGGCATAAGCGGTATTAACATCGCCGAAAACCAGCACTGTTGGGTTAACAAAAAAGATCAAAAAATTCTTGAATTTAAGAATAGTTTCTTGGATATTCTCTATCGGGTTATCCTTTTGCCTGGTTTCATGATGAATTCTTTGTTTAGATAAATTAAAATCATCTTCAAATATCTTACTAAGCTCATAGTCATAGTGCTGACCTGAATGATAAATTAAATAGTTAATGCCTCTAGCCTCAAGCTCCTGGCATATCGGCATCGCCTTCATAAAGTTCGGCCTAGCACCAACTACTAGAATGAACTTAACGGTTCCACCGTTGTTTCTTTTTCCTTTGTCCATTTTCCGTCCTTACTTTTATGCCAACCTGTTTTTTTAGCCACATCCCAGGCTATCTTGGAACACATTGTCGCATCATGATGTTTAGCCATACATCGGGAATACGCATTCTCTAAACCTTTGTTTAATTCTTTCGGTGCATCTTTAACCTGTGGTTCTTGCAATCTATCCATTTTATACTCCTCTTTTTTGTCTTTCCAGTAAAATAGCAGCGACCTTACTTATGCAACAATGAACTTTTAATATCGGAGTTCTCCAAGTTTTATCATAAAGAATCTCTAATAATTCTTCGGAGTAATTTGGTATCGGACAATCCTCATCTCTAATTTTTGCGGTTTTTAAATTCTCGAAAAACTTTTTATGAAACAAAAGTCCCTTCCATCTATAATAATCTTTTAGCTTCGCATCGATACCTATATGAAACATTTCAATGCCCTCAGTCATGCCTTTTTGTATATATGAAGGATTCATTTCAAGCAAATGTTTCCAGAATCCTTTACTATCAAAATAATCCATTGCCTCAAAATAATTAGCCCTGGTAGTCGGTGGTAAAAGCATTACCGATAAGGCATGAGCACCTGGCTGTATAAAATCTTTGTCCCGTACAGCACCCAAAAGAGAACCAAAAAAAAGACACCATTTGATGTTATACTTAACACATCCTGTTTTAAATACTTTCAAATCATCATAAAGCAAATCCCATTCTTCCTTTGTTTTTATATGATACCTAGATTTTTGCTTTATTGGCATTGTCATTATATTCCTCTTTTTTGTCTTTCAAGTAATGCTGGAAGTTCACGCTTAAAGGTACAATGTTCCTTTGATGGAATTCTCCAGGTTGGACCGTAAAGTGTCTCTATTAATTCTTCAGCGTGGTTAGGTATAAAACAATCCTCATCTCTAATTTTCGCAATCTTTAAGTTATCAAAAAATTTTCTATGAAATGGCAACTGTCTACAATTATAGTAATCCCTTACCGTTTCGCTTAAACCAAGATGATACATTTCAATACCTTCAGTTTCACCCCTATGTAAATATGATGGGTTTGATTTAATTAAATGTTTCCAGAAACCTGGCTGTGCTGCAAAATAATCCATCGCTTCAAAATAATCATTCCTAGTAGTCGGCGGCAAAAGCATTACAGTTAAGGCATGAGCACCCGGCTGTATAAAGTCTTTATCTCTCACAGCCCCTAAGAGTGAGCCAAAAAATAAACACCAACTAATGTTATATTTAACACAGCCTTCTTTAAAAATCTTCAAATCTTCATAAAGTGCATCCCAGTCTTCTTTTGTTTTTATACGGTTTCTGCCATATTGTTTTATTGGTGTTGTCATTTTTTAATATCCTTATGTAAATGATTTAAGCAATCAAGTATCCCCTGTCCAAAATCTATATAACGATCAGAACTAATTTTTTCCGCCATTTTAGGCATAAAGGAATATGGTGTTATCTTGTAATGCAATGGTTTTCTTACAAGCAAATATTCAATCGTAATATTGTTATTCATTATTTCTGCTATCATTGTTAAAAGATCTTTAATCTTTGTCGGATAATGCCCAGCTATAGTTAAATATCTAGTCTTACAATCATGGTTCAAAATATCTACACTGCATTTCGCGGCATCCTTGACGTGAATATATTCCCTTATTTCTTCTCCATTGCCACAGCGTTGAATCTTGCCAGTCATCAAAGCACTCTTTAACATCTGCTGTATTGAATTACTATCATTAGCATATCTTCCATATAAGGATCCATAGCGTAATATTAAATAATTTAGTCCATACATTTCATTAAAGCTCTCAATAAATAATTCTGTCGCATGTTTACTAGCTCTATAAAATGAACCTGATTTACCATAAACATAAATAGAGCTTGCGAAAATATACCGCCTGATATCGTAATCTTTTGCTACATTCATTAAATTCAAATTACCTAATATATTAACCCCAACAGTTTTAAAAGGATCCAAAGATGCTTTTTCAATGTCCGCTACTGCAGCGAAATTATATATAATAGCACCATCCTCTATTACCCCTCTTACCTTATCTTCGTCACTGATGTCCCCTATCACCATTTCCTGCCCTTTTTTTAGTCTGGTATAAGGCACTAAATCATATATGAGAACATTATAGCCTCTATCGAGAAGCTCATCTGCGACATAGCTACCCAGAAATCCTGAACCGCCGAAAACTATTACTTTGTTATTTTGAAGCATGGCAATTTAGTTGATAAATTAATTGGTTTAGTCAGACAACATAAAGCCTGTCCTCTAAATGTTCGATTCATTAATTGATGAAAGCGTTCCTCAATGCCAAAGAAAATTTCATTTATGCCAATAGCAAATTCATCATCTCCTGAAAATAAACCTATCTTAGTTGACGCATCAATAGATGTTATTTGAGGAGAACCCTTAAAATACCAATTAAGAAAATTGTGAAAAGTATACTTATGATTACAGCTAATTTCGCAAGAAAAACCAGCCCTATTCATTATTTTAGTTAATGTCTCATATGAAAAATAGAACAAATGTGCTTTGTGCCAAAAAAACTTATTATACGCCTTCTTATTCTCGTCGGGTAGATAAAAATTAAGTGCTTCATTTAAATTTGGCACCTCAGTAAACACAATGCCATCCGGAGAAAGCAGTTTCTTTATCGTTTGTAAAGTTTCCAAAGGATTTGGAAGATGATCTAATGTATCAATTGAAATTATCAGATCAAATTTATCATCGCCGAAATCAATTTTATTAATATCGCCATAATAGGCTTTAATACTCAACTTATCATTAATGAAATCAGTAAATTCCTTGTTTAATTCAATGCCGGCAACAGAAGCAACATCCCGTTTGATAGAATATAATAGCTCTCCTGCACCGCAGCCTAATTCTAATACACGCATATTAGGCTTCAAGAATTTACGCACCCGTTCCACGAGAGGCTGGATTGTTTCAATCCTGCTATTAAAATGCTCCTGAACCGATAATTTTCTTTTTAAATCAAGAGAATTAGTTACTACATAATCTTTGTTGTAGTATTGATCCAGTTCTTTGGTGGTATATTTTTTATCCTGAACTACTAAATCACAAGATTTGCATTGACTAATTCTGCCTAGCCCTTCACGGATCTCAGTAGCAGTAACTTTGAAATCAGTACTATCACAAATTTCACATTTTAGCATAAGCAAACTCCGTCCAATAGGTTGCTTCATATGCTTTTCTTAAAACATATGAATCAGCTGAATAAGCGATAAATTGAAAATTGTTTTTAATAAGTATTTTTATATACCCAGGAACTTTAGCAAATGAACCAGCTATTAATCCTTTTTCTTTTATAATCTGGGAGCATTCTTTTTGTATTTGTAATACCTTTGGATGGTTTAATTCTCCAGGCAAACCTATTGATTGTGACAAATCATAAATTCCAGTGTAGATAAGATCAATCCCTTCAACCGATAATATATCTTTTAAACATTCAATGCCTCGTTTATCTTCAATTAAAATGCCTATAAATATATCATTATTATTTCGTTCCATACTTTTAGCAAGATCGTGATGACTAAAATTATGATTTCGTGTATATGGTGACAATCCACGCTTGCCTTCAGGAGGATATTTACATGCTGAAACAATCTTCGTTGCTTGCCACCCCGAAGATACATGAGGAACCATAATCCCATTACATCCGGTTTCCAATGCTCGCAAAATGGTTGATTCGCTTGAATCTGATACCCTTATTATTGGATAACAACCTACACATTCAGCAGCCCTTACCATATTTTCTACTGTTTCAAATGACATTGAGCTATGTTCCATATCAAAAATAATAAAGTCTAGCCCCGTAGAGCCAATTACATTGACTACAGTAGTCGAACCAGTCATCGACCATGTACCAAAGACTGTTTTTCCATCTCTTAGCTTTTGTCTAAAATCCATATTTTTCATAGATAGGATCCTTCTTCATTAATTCTTCTACTACTCTAAGATCATCCTTGTTATCTACAGACTTAGTTATCATCTGCGTTTTAACCATTCTAACCTTTAATCCATATTCAATTGCCCTTAACATTTCAATTGATTCTGCTAGTTCTAATGATGATGGAAGCATACTTTGAAAACTCATTAAATTCTTTTTCCTAAAAGGCATTATACATACCTGTTTTAATCTAGGACCAGTAACATCTCTTGTTTTGCTGGGAATCGGACTCCGAGACATAAAAAGAGCGTTCATGTCCGCATCGACAACTACCTTTATTTCATTAGGATCTAGCCACTCTTTTTCGGTTAAATCTGCAGCTAAATTAACACAGAATATATCAGGTGAATCAAGTAATGAATCCACCGCTATATTAATCATTTCTGGATTTACCAAAGGTTCATCGCCCTGTACTATAACAACAATGTCATTATCATGTATATGCATCTGTTTACATGCTGCAGCTATTCTTAATCCAGGACGGGATATATCTTTAGATGTTATATAAGCCTTGCCGCCAAAATTATGAACAGCCTGTAAAATTTCAGTATCGCAAGTAGCGACAAAAACATCATCTACACCTGCGAGACAACATCTCGTATATACATGTTCTATCATTGACATACCTAAAATCTTAGCTAAGGGCTTCCCTGGAAAACGAGAAGAACCCATTCGTGCTGGAATTCCGACAACAGTTTTCATTTTTTCACCCATTTAGTCATCTTTGAAATACCATCTTCTAGTTTTACAACTGCTTCCCAACCTAAATCTTTTTGGATTAATGACGAATCACCATAGATACCAAACTGATCCTGCATTGTTGGTTTACCATAACTTACAGAATATTGAGTAGAAGCACATCTAAACGATCTTAGAATTTCATAGATTAATTCATACACATAAGTTTTGACTCCGGTAGCTACATTATAAATTTTACCATAAGCTCTTTTATCCACACAACGATAAAAGGCATCTACCACATCGCTAACCTCAATGAAGTCACGAAACCGACCTGCAGGGCCACGCACCAAAACAGGCTTATTCTTAGCCACAAAAGACATAAAAATGCTAACCATTCCCTGTTTCATATTATCCATATCTTGCCCAGGACCATAAACATTAAACAAACGCAAAGACGTAGTATTTAATCCAAGCTTTTGATAAATACTACATAAATATTCAGAAGACAACTTACCTACCGCATAAGGTGATGGAGGATCAACAGTCATAGTTTCTGTTACTGGTAGATTAGCAGGATTACCATAAACATTCATCGAGCTTGCAAATATGAACTGTTTAACTTTATGTTTTAATGCCCATCTAAGCAAAAGCATTGTTGAAAAGATATTAGCCTTTAAATCAAACAATGGTTTCTCGAATGATGATTCCTGTCCAACATGAGATGCAAGATGAAAAATAACATCTATCCCGCCTTGTGGTAGTCTATCAATAGACTCTCCATCAGTAACATCCATATAATTAAATTCCGCATCTACCGGTATATTACGAAGAAACCCTGAAGAAAGATCATCCAATGCTAAAACTGACCATCCTTCTTTTAATAATCTATGGATTAAATGTGAACCAATAAATCCTGCACCGCCAGTTACAATAGCTCGCATTATAAGCCTCCCTTGTGAGCCGTAATAAATAAATGACTTGCTATACCTTGTCTCTCTATTTCTGACCGATATATATTATGGAAACTTGAATCAAATATATGCCCGGTATAAAGATCACCTGGTTTGGTATTTTCAGTCCACTGTAATAAATTGTTGATCGTATACTTATGCAAATATTCAATCCTTACTTCCTTGAAGCCAGCAAATTTAAGAAGCAACTTAGCAGAATTTTTATCAAAATAATTCAGATGTGACACCTGATAAAAAAATGGCTCAAATGAATCCCGGCATACAATTCGTACTAGATCGCTATAGTTCGGCATAGATAGATAAAATATACCATTATTAACAAGAGAGTTAAAAATATGTTCGACAAAACCATTCAAATCCAATATATGCTCAATAGTATCAAATGAAACCGCTACGTCTATTTTTTCTTTAACTTTATCGGCATAGCTATAGCAGATATGTTTTTGTGATCGAAGATATTTTTGATATAATCGTGAAGGTTCAACAGCAATAGTCTTTTTCGTTATTCCTTTAATTGCATCTAGGAATAATCCAGCACTAGCTCCATAATCAGCTACAACTTTATTTCTTAATGTTTGTATGCCAATTCTACTAATACGACTACCTTGTTCAGGATCATATTTTTCTTGAATACTAGCAATATCTTTTTCAAACTGCACCCGATAATCATCATTCTCGTAAAAGTCATTTAAATTTTTCGGTATTGGATTCAAAAATACAAAAGCACATATATCACATTGATGTATTTGATACCCCCTAATAGTTTTTGAACCTACACCGCCTTTTCGAATCGGTCTATTATAAATAATTTTATTTAAGTTTGAACCACATATCCGACATACAGGATTATTCATTATTTTTCCTTTATGGAGAAGGTGTTAGTAATTTCACCCAATCCTTCAATCCAAGCAGTATATATATCACCATCTTTAAGATACCTCATTCCACCTATGTCAGGTGGATTGCCAGTTAACACAACATCCCAAGGATCTAATGTCATCCAGGTTGATAGCCAAGCAATAATTCGTGGCCATTGCCAAAATTGTTGGCTTGTACGCCCCTGCCTAACCAATTCACCATTTTGAAATCCCTCAATCAAGCAATCTGAAGCATCAAAATTTGATTCAAACCAAAGAGCTAAAGAACAAAAATTATCAGCACATTTAGACCGCGCCAAATGATGATCCCGCCCTTCTATATTCTCGACTGTAACATCATTACCAATCGTAAACCCGGCAATTCCGTCTTTAACTTGTTGTAATGTAGCATTTTTAGGAATATCTTTAACGACAACTCCTAATTCTGCCTCACCCCACATTGGTAAACCTGGAAAAGGATTGCTGATTATCATTCCTGGTCTGCATACACTTGTACCTGGTTTAATAAAAACCATTGGTTCACTCATCGTTGGAGAATAACCCTCAATGCCAGGAAAATTAATAGCAACAGCAATAATCTTACGCGGTTGACGATCAAATGGAAATTTCATCAATTATCAGCCTTTTCTTTCTCTAATGCTTTTTGAAGTTTTTCAACACAGTTTGCATAATCAACTCCGCGATCCCCACCACGCTTCATCATAGTTTGCCAAACCTCATCGCCAACGCCTTTACCCTTTTTATGATTAGCACCAATGGTAGGCAAATATATTGTAGCTCCTACCATTTTAAAAACGCTATGCAATCGTGCATCAGCTCTATAACCTCTAATTTCTGGATGCATAAAATATCCAACTGCTTCAAAAGCTTCACGACTTAGCATTGGAAAACCAGAAGAAAAATTACCATCCCTATACATAATCTTATGTCCTGCTCCACCCATAGCAGCATAGAAAATTTTGCTTTTATGTTCTTTAACAGCTTCTAAAAATTTACTATCCCAGTCTTGAGTTTCTACTACACAATCATCATTTAAACCCCATATAAAACGTCCTTTACTTAACCGAGCCATTACATTCTGATAATCAGCAGAAAGAAATATTGATCTTTCCCTGATTATAATAAAACAATTAAGTGTATCAAAAGATTTAATTAAAGTAACGTACTCACTCAATACTGGATCGTCGAAATCAATGGCTATAATAACCTCAATTTTTGATAAATCAAAAGTCTTTTCTTTGATACTAACCAATAAATCCTTAAAATAAGATAGTCGATTCCTAGATGGAATTATTATAGAAAAATCAATTAAAACCTGTTTTTCCTTCATGAGTAATTAGCCCTTTTCTAAATATGGAATTAACATACTGTCCCAATTTTCTATTATTAAACTTATTCATAAATTCAACAATTGAATTCATGCTTCGTAAAAATAAATATGGAATCGATTTAGCTCCTCTTAAATCAGCTTCCGCGCGATTACTCCACCAGCGATTATGAACCGCACAAATTTGTTGATTTTCACTAGGACCATTTAAATAAATTAATTTATTGTCTCTTTCAGCAACCTCATATTTTGATACTTGAAAATCAGCAACCCATAAACGTCCATCTAAAACAACGATATCCTCTTTCTTTATATTCTTACACACCGATCTATTCATAGCACCGCAAGGATGACCAGATACTGATGCTTTACCCTCTACGGCGACACCATGCCAATCGATCCAATCAAGCATAAATTGTTTATGAATTTTAGGATTAAAAAATGTCGGAAAATCAGCCAACGCCCAATCAGGCTTACCCCAGCTTAATGCATCTAAATCACCAAATGTCCACTTATCAATAGTACAATAACGAACATTTTGCGCTGTAACAAACTTACCTTCAGCGACCATATCAAAGTATTTTCTAACATTTGTATACATAAACAAATCAGCATCAATTATACAAAGTGCATCATATTTATCTACCAACTCTAAAGCCTTAAAATACTTATATGAAAAATAGTTAGCCCTTTTTCCATCAGGTATTTTTATATTTTCTCTCGGCGTCCAAATAACATCAAAAGAAAATGCACTCTTTGATTCTTCAATGTATTCCTGGCTAGTTGATCCATGAACCACTTCAAAATTAGCGCCAGTACCAGCTACGTCTTGCCCATTAATTGTAGTATTTAAACCATATAGATAACTTTGATTCGTTGTTACTAAAAATGCATATCTCATTTCAGAAATTCCTCCGGTGGACAAAAAATTTCAGCTGGGATTATACCAAATTGACCACCTCTGGCTGTATACCATTCACCCCAAAGCTCAGTTAAAAATTCTTCTGGTGGAGATGGAACTTTATACTCAGCGCCTTTAAATTGAATCGTTTCAAAATTCTGAAAATATTTATCAGAATAATAAATACCCTTTATGTGTGGACCACCATATCTTGCATCGTTAGAATATCTCGGAAACCATCTTTTTTCTCGCCATTTAAATAAGGCATAAATATCAACCTTTAATTTAGGAATAGTTTTTTTTGCTATATATGCTTGAGAAAATTTCTTCTGGATACTACTATATGCTAAATAATATCCCAGCTTTTTAAAATCAGGTTCTGCTAATTTTATTTTATCACTATTTTCAGCTAAAATCGCTACATCAACATCACCATCATAAACAATAAAATCTTGTTCTCTGACAGCACCGAGAAGCGTCCCATAAAATAGAAAAAATGGTATACCATGAGCATCAAAGACCCTTTTTAAGTCCTGCAAGTATACATTGGCATTTTTTAAATCCATTTTAGGACTTGCATCAGGATATTTTTGTCTAGATGTTATAATTTTAGATTTATCAATCATGCTCTAATCCTTTTATGTTATTTTTTATTTTTGTGCTACTTTTGTTAGGATAGTAAGGAAACACAATAACCTTGCCACCCCAGGAAGCCATAATCTTTCTAACCTCAGCTACATCATCATCAGAATGACTTGCCGACTCAACCAATATATCCGGTTTAACCCGTTTAATATTATCAATCGGCGAATAAGTTTCCTGCGGGATTACTACATCAGAATATCTCAATTCTTGTGCTATAGCTATCCGATCATCGAAAGAAACAACTGGTCTATCCTTTTTTTCAAGTACAGCATTATCAGTCAAAATACCAACTATCGCCTTTCCACCTACTCCTGCTAATTTCCAGGCGTTTTTCATAAATAATAAATGACCGATATGAAGCAAGTCTAACACATAATAACTATAAACGATATTACCTTTTTTTTGTGGTGTCCAATTAGTCCTGTATGGTTTTTTATCTTGCTTTTGCTCGTACATTACTTTTCTCCTTTGTTTTTCTTGGCATGCTCATACCAATGCCACTTTGAATAATCATAATTATCCATTTTCCGCATTATCGCAAGCCCATAGGTATTATCAAATATCCTACAATATTCAAATTTATATTTCGGGTTTGCTATTATTTCTCTAAAGCCTTGTTCAGATGGACCGTAACAATCATGTGCGATCCAGTAGCCTTCTCCCTTATCTTTTAACTGTGGATACAATACCTCCATCTCATGGACTACATGATCTCTGTCATGTGCTCCATCTTGGAAAATAAGATCAAATGTAATTCCCTTAAATGTTTCTGATGTAAGATTGATTGTATCCATATTTATTATTGTATGCGGAAGTCCCTTAGATGCTAAATCTCTTTTTGCAATTTCGGTTCTTATAATGTCAATCCCATAATACATCGGATCAGAAATGTTGAAACGTCGTGCATGATCTTTTATGCCCGAGGCCAAATAATATGCCGAAGCACATTCCGCATGGCCGATTTCAAGAACATATTTCGCACCAATAGCCCGTGTTAATGAGTAAAGTAATATTCCATAGTAGGCCAAAGTATGGTTGATGTTGGTAAAGTGAAGTTTTTGTAATGCCTCTAAAATTTCACTCGGGAATTCCTCAAAATATTTTTTATCCTTTGGATGTAATGGAATCATTTGTCCTCCAACCCCTTAAATAGGTTCCTGTTTTTTTGTGACATTTTTTACATAATGTTTGTCCATTATTAATATCCCAAAAAGGTTCATATTTTGTAGCAAGTCTTACTAATGTTTCTTTGTCTTCTATTGGGCTAAATTGATCATATTGTTTTAGAAATTCAAATAACATTTTAGAAAAAGTCTTTTTATGATGAGCATGAATATTTCTTTTTTCACCACATTTTTGACAAGTATAATTATCTCGTTGGAAAACAGCTTTTCGCCATTCTTTATATTCACTTAAAGTTCTTATCCAATCATGCAAATCTGTAATTCCGCCCTTCCAACTAGGAGCATTTTTACCAATATTGGTAGATTTAAATTCCGTATTTGGTGAATAATGTTTTCCTTTTCTACTCTCTGACATTTTTTTTCTATATTCATTAGAATAAATTCCATATTTGCCTTTATTCCAGGGTGTAAATCCTTTTTTAAATGCTGCCTTTGGTATAATTCCTTTTCTTTCAATCCACACTTTTCTTACATTAGGATGATCCCAAAATTTATGCCCTTTTTGAAAACCACAATGTGGTTTCTTGGGTACTTTATCAAAACATTTTTTTGAACAATAGCGTCCTTTGCCCATTTTAATTTGTGATGGTACAGCAGTAAATTTTGCTCCACAAACTTCGCAATGTTTAACTATTTTTTTAATTTTACCTTTTGTAAAACATTTTCTAGAACAATAGCGACCCAAAGTATTTCTACCCTTAGATGCAGAAATTACAAAATTTTTACTGCAAACGATACATACTCTTACAATTCTATTCCTATTAACTAAACCAGCACATAAACAAGAACAATATTTTCTACCAAGTTGTTTAGTTTTAAATTCTTTTTTACAACAAAGACAAACATAGCTAATTACTTGTTTTTTTATCAACGCTTTTATCCTGCACTTATTAGAACAATATTTACACCCTACTCTAATTTTATACGGTGTAACTTCAAATATTTTTCTACATTGCCTACATTTAATTTTATATCTCTTTTTTTTCATAATTTCCAGCCAGGCAGGCCCTAAAGATAAAACCTGCCCAGCAACCCTTAATTAAGCAATACTTTTAAATTTCAAATGCGCTCCCAAAACAAATACCGCTGTCACTACAGCAAGTACCGCCCAGAACCCAAAGACATGGTTCCAATTACCGCCAGCAGTCGTAAGAATGAAGGGCACTATCAAACCTATCAATGTAGTACCAACATATCCCATTCCATCAATATAGCCCGTTGATGCCGCAACCACTTGTTTATCAACAAACCTTGTTGGGAAGGTAGACACTAGGAATACATGGGTTCCATATAAAAAGAAACTACCCATAAACAACATTGATAATGCAGCCCATCCTTTAAGTATTGGAAAGAATACTAAACTTACAGCTAACAGCAATAAATATATCACTGCTACAGTATCCTTCCTGTTTTTAAACAAATTGAACGTCAGTGTCCCTAGTACGCCGAATATCGGGATTAAGAATATCTTTAGCCCAACCTTGCCCATCTGCTGAATGGTATAATTATTAATCTGAAATAAATACAAAGGTATCCAGGTAATAACGCCATACCTGACCATATTAAGCAGGCATAACGATATACCATTTAGCACAATAGGCGGTGACAAAGTAGCCTTAACCTGTTTCCCAACATCCTGTGGCTGCGGAATTTTAATATCGGGTTTATTAATTAGCAATGTAATCCCTCTAACTAATAGAAACCCAGCAGCTACAAAGAACCCTGCTCTCCAACCCCATTTACCTACTACAAAGGCGGACACCAGCCACGCTATTGAATTACCAACCTGATATGAACAACCAAGCCACACAGACGACCTCTCACGGTTGTTTTCTTTCTGTAATAGGGTATTTGCCCTAACACAACTTGACCATCCCATTGCTTGAAAAAAGCCATCCAATGTTTCGCCAATCAACAGCAATGCAAAAAAGCTTCCCGCAAAGCCTAAGAAAAAATTCATAAGACCTGAAAATATCAACCCAAGTGATATATATACAAAAGGATTCTTTCTTTCAGAAATCTGTCCATGAATAAATTGTCCTATAGCGTAAGCGAAGAAAAAGCCACTTGATACTATCCCGACATTATACAGACTTAAATTCTGATAAGTCGCTAATAATGCCGGCACGATGATACCAAGATTGACCTTGCCGAAATAATAAGTAGCATAGGATGTCCAAATGTTCCAAAATGCCTTATTGGTCTTTATTGGAATCGCCACTTGAAACCTCCCGTTACCTCGCTTACCTGATTATCAACTAGATTATAATCCCCAGAAATACTAAATTCATCTGGCATAACAGTACATTGTTTATTAAATCCAAGCCCTGCACAACCATACAAATTAATTAATATAAACATACCTACAAATACTACAACTATTTTTATACTATATCCTTTGAGCAAAACCAATACCCTTTCCATTTAAATTTTCACTCCATATAAATTTATCTTTGTGTGCTTCTTTAAACTCATTCCAGACAGGAAGCAATGCACACTCGCCTGGTTCTTCCGATAAATCATCCATTACAATTAAACCATTTTTTTCAACTAAATCAACTACATTCTCTAAATCCTTCCTAGCTGTTTCCCTGATATGATCACCATCTACTAGTATCCAGTCAAATTTCTGCTCTGGAAAAGTTTTCTTGTATTGTGGCACAGTATCTAATGAACTGCCAGTGAAAAATTCAATTTTGTCAATCGGAATATTGAGATGTTTTAGGTTTATTTTAACTATTTCCGGCGAGCAATACCCATCGTTAAAGATATCAAATAGCACTACCTTTTCAGTAGCATTAATTGGGTACAGGGCCGAAAGCATCTGGCAAATTGATATCCCTGTCCTAACACCTATCTCCATAATGAACTTAGGCTTAAATTCAGTAGCAAACCACCATGCTAAATGATACAAATCAAAGAATTTTTCTTTTCGTTTAGCATAGTGACCTAAATAAGCTTCTAAATAAGCATCGCCTGGATTAACACCTTTTAAAATTCTTAGGGTATTAAATATCGCGGCATTGGATAGTTGATTTGCTTTCGGTTCCATGAATCTCCTCCACCCTGAAACTATCACATGGGTCGTCGTTAGTAGAAATTTCTATTAACACTAGATCGCTATCAATAGCCCATATCTTATGCTTAACATTAGGAAATATCCGCATCTTTTCTTCTTCTTTTAGTATAAATTTTTTATCGCCTAATTCTGTTTTCACTGTAATTTCGGCAGTGCCTTTTTCAACTACAAATGACTCATCTTTGATCCGGTGAGAATGAACGGACGTTCCGCAATCTCTTGAAATATAAAGCTTCTTGTAGCAATATAGTTCATTATTGATAATTATTTCTTCCTTGCCCCAGCGTTTCGGAATTATTAAATTACTCAATCTTCCTCCCCGGAAAGATGATCAATCTTTTTTTCCTGTAAATCAAAACCAACTAACTTATTCACAATATTCTTAAAATCAGACCGCAACGAATTAAATTTTCTAACCATTATTGCTCTTCGACCAATTTCGTCAACCTTGTCATCAATAACACCCTTACGGATTGCTGATTCTAATTCCCAAAGGTATCTTCCAATCTGATATAAAAATTTACCAAATTGGTCCCAATCATAAATAGGATATTTTTCTTTTAGTTCAGGTAAAGCATTTTTAAAATATTCAAACTCAATATCATGGCCTCCTTTGACTTTTTTTAATTTTGCTATTGCCCAACGATCTAAAAGACTAGCAGGATCCATTTCCATAATTAACTCCTTTTCTGTAATAACGATTTAAAATAGGTAATTTTTTGTCTCAATTTTTTGTTCTCTGTCATAAGTTTAGTAATTACTGGATGATATTTATCTGTCACTAATTGTAAATTTTCCAACCTATTATCTAATTTTTTCCCATTCAAATGATGAACTTCTTCCCACTGGAAAAGTCGTCTTTTGAATTTTCTCATTATAATTAATCGATGTTGAGCTATTCTAACATATTTAAAAGTACAAACTTTATAACCCCGTTGAATTTTAACAGAATCTGGTTCTATAGTCTTCCATAAATTTTTTCCCCAAAAATGTTGTCTAAATTCCATTTGTCTACGAAGACTAATTATTTTGGGTTTTCTTTTACATTTAGAACAATACCGCTGATTATTATGTACCTTTTTAATTCTTTTTTTACAAACCTTACAAAATCTTTTGATTTTTTTCAGTGGCGTATGTCCATTTGTTATAGAATCACATTCTTTACATCTAGAAAATAATCTTCCCTTTAATTTTCCAGATTTTCTAATATAAAATTTATCAACAGAAAAAAACCGTTTACACTTGGAACATTTTTTTCTTTTCATAATTTACACAAAATATTTACACATAGGATCATCATTTTTCATATAGAGTTCTTGGCATTGTCTATTATAAGGTGAAAATGTGCACCTACTCTTACAGTGTATTTTACCTGTTTCAAAAACTAATTTTTGATGTTTCTCTTTACCCCAAAAAGTTAATATTTGTCGAGGATCAGGATAATGATCACCTAATTTATAGAATTCATTAAAACGAGTATCTGGACAAGCATAAACTCCATCAGCACAAATTTGAATACAAATAGGCATAGCATAACATTGATCAAAATCTTTTCGCGGAGCAAAGTTTTTATCATATTTATGCATTACTGTAGCAACGCGGAAATTGTCATCTTCTAATTTATGGCATTTCTCAAATTGCTCTAATATCTTTGGAATATTATAACTACCAAATTCTTTATCCAAGAAAGCCATACCCTGATGATGTAAATTACAAGGTCTTGCATGAAAATCCCTAACGCCTAAATCTTTCGCAATTTTACATGCATCATAAATCTCATTCTCGTTTGATGGATAAATTAAAAATTTGTAAGCAACATCACAATTTGTTTTAAATTTATTTACCCAATAAACCAATAATTTTATATTAACCAAAACTGTATCAAATAAACTTTTCTTCTTATTCTTAAAATAAGTTTCTTTAGTCGCTGCATCAACAGAAATTCCAACCCATCGACAATGATTTGCCATAGCATCTATCAAATTGTCGTTAAACAATGTTCCATTAGTAGCTATTGCTGGTTTTAATCCTTTCTTATTAGCATAACGAATTGATTCTGCACAATCAGGATGAAGCGTACTTTCACCTCCTCCTCCCCAACATCCCGCTTTAACTCCCCATTCAGCCAAAAAATCTATCAATTTAAAAAGATGTCCAGACGGTATCATTCGTCTTTCCATTTGATAAGAATTTTTAGTATAACGTGAAGCATTGCAAGCATTACAGCTAAGATTACAGGAATGAATTAAATCCAAACTTGCTTCGATCGGAGGAAGAAACTTTCCACTTTTAATTGCTTCATACCAAGGAACATACAAAAGACCCTTCCATGAATTGAATGAGCAAAATTCATTTCTCCATTCTGTAGTCATTCAAGAAGTCTCCTTTTCAATGTAATTCTAGTCATATCCACAATTTCTTCTACAGTATTATCACCAAACGTCTTCTGCATCATATCGAGGTATTTACTACTTTTATGATATTCATAAAACGCAGCATCTCTAAATTGAAGCACCTCGGAAGCTGATAAATGCTTAGTCCTCAACGGAAAACAGTCATACGAATATTGGGCATATTCTGACCAGTTCCTGGGTAATACCCAACCGAGTTCCTTGGCTTGGTTGTAAAGCGGTGTGCCGGGATATGCCATTAAACAATTATGAACAATAAAAGGAATAGCATAAGTCTGATCTTTAGTCATTAAATTATAAACCAAACCAGTATATTTTTTTACGGTGACACTTTTTATTGGAACATAAAAAAACTTATCATCCTCTAAGTAACGATGTTCTTTATTTGTCCAATAAAGTTTATAACTTTCTTTAGAATTAATAACAAAACCATCTTTTTTTCTAGATTGTTTTGCTTTACACTTAGTAATACCTACAACTAAGCCAATTTTAAGAAACAAATAGACCAATTGATATGCTAATTTTTTTGAACTTGTTGAAGCACTCCATTGCCCCAATTTATTAGGATATGAGGTTCCATCACCATTCAAATATCCTTTCAGAAAAGCTTTAACTATTTTATTAGGTGCATTTGTAATAAAATTAGGAACAACTTTATTAAGTGCATTATGACCAAACATAACAGGGAAAGCCCTACATAATACTTTAGATACTAACATGACACGAACACACTTCTCCTTTGGAACAGGTATAACCTTAGTCTTAAAACCAAAACATTTATAAACTAATTCTCGAACTCGATTAATATTGTCAATTTCTTCTGAACTTAATGCAAACATTAAACAACTATTCTTTCGTGATGATAAACTTCCTTCAGCGACATACCAACCAAATAATTCCGCTAATTCTTCCGTCACCTTCCAAGGGGTTAAATATTTCCTTGCAATAATAGATGAATATCCTTTTTGATTTTTACTAGGTTTAAGAAACAATGAAAAATCAACATAAGTATCTTTCCTTATAAAAATATCTTTCGGAACAACAACAGCATCATATTCTTTGTTTGGATTATTTTTATCAAATATTTTAACATCTTTAACTTCCTTGAAAAAAATCTTTTTGACTATCGCTTTTTTATTGCAAGAACCTCTTTTTAGCTGGGCTATTAAAATTGGGTGTTCTGCTGTAATTAAAACTGGCAATAAATAACGAGGTTTAAGTTCAATAATATTTTCAGAAACTTTTCTAGACATAACATTAATTACTTTAGTCATTTTACTAAAAGAAAAAACATCATCACCAATACACATATCTTGTATTTTCTTAATTCCGTTTGAAGTATATATAATAGTATCAGGAACAAAACAATAAAAGTTAACCTGTTCACAATTAAGCTCTTTGGCAAAGTCCAATGTCTGCCTCATTGTTGTATTATTATCATCAGGGAAACCGAAAATATAGGCTCCACCGACATAAATACCGCTATCTTTAACCATATCTACAATTTCCTTAATACCTTCGTTGCTCAAATAACCTTTAAACATATCATGTCTAATTTTTTCATTACCACTCTCCATACCAAAGCCTAACCACCTAAATCCAGCCTTCCGCAATTTAGGCAACATTTCTCTCCTAATCGTAGTTACCCTAGCATAAGCCCACATATTTAAATAATTAAGCCCTTCAGCGATAATCATATCACATAGCTTTTCAACTCTCTCCGGCCATAAGCAAAACATCTCATCGGTGAATCTAATACTTTTAACATTATAATCATCAACTAAAGTTTTAATATCCCTAATAACCCACTTTAAAGATCTTTCTTGATAACCGGTTCGATAAAAATTATTAACCGTGCAGAATGAACATTTAAAAGGACAACCCCACGAAGAAAATACCACCCCATAAGGTGTGCGAGGATAATCCGGCCAGCAAGTCCAATTATGGTTACGATACTTATCCATCGGAAAATACTGCCAAGCAGGTGATAAATACTTATCGAAATGAGGTAAATCAGCCCAAATTATTAAATCTTTACATTGCTCCTTTAATTTAGTGGCAATTTCTTTAATACCCTCTTGCTGCTGGATATAAGCCGAAGGATGATTGCCGGAAGGAAATATTTCAATCTTGTAGTATCCCCTAGCCATATCTAAATCGAAAGGCTGAACCTCACCATCGATAACAGTGACCTGTTCCCCATAAACCTCTAATTCCGCAGCGCGCATCGCCATCCACAATGGCGGCGTAATTGCCGAGGTGCTCTTAGCTAACTCCTGATAATTCTTTTTCGTTGCATCTAATCTAAGCAATAATGTTTTCATAATCCCTGCCAATCTTTTTTTTAAGCATATCCTGAATATATTGTTTCTTGCCAAATTTCTTCTCAATCATATCTTGATAATTCTGGCTTGAAAAGAATGTATTAAATGCCTTATCCCTAAATCTTACAATGTCTTCACTACTTAATTCTTTTGTCGGTAATGGTTTGGCATTAGGCGCAAAAAAACCATACTGCTCCCATTTTTCAGGCAAATCATTAGGATCTGCCTTTCCGTACATCTCAGTGCCAGGATACGGCATCGCTAAAAAGAAATTGCCCCATTCGGTATTAAGTTCCATTGCTAAATCTAATGTTTCTTGCATAGTATCAAAGGTATCATTTGGTAAACCAAATATATAGTTAGTTCCTACGTTGATGCCATAATCATGTGCTATTTTAACAGCTTCCCGAATTTGCTTTAAATTCTGTTTTTTTATCACTGAATCCAATATAGCCTCATTACCAGCCTCAACACCGAAGAATACCCAATTAATCCCTGCCTTTTTCATCTTCTCCATAAGCCAAGGTTCTGTTCTATCAATTCTCGAGAATGCCCACATATTAAATCCGTAATCTCGTTGGATCAATAGATCACATATATCCGAAGCATGTTTTGAATGTAATGTAAATGTATCATCAATAATTTCAATGTGTTTGATATGATAATCATTATAGAGTAAATCAAAATCTTGCATTACTCGTTCTGGTGACTTCTTGCGATAAGATCTTTTTCCATAGACTACATTCACACTGCAAAAAGTACAGTTAAACGGGCAACCCAATCCAGTAAAAATTAAAGCGAATGAATTTGGTTGACCAATACCCCAAGTCTGCCAGTGGTGAGCTTTATATTTATCCATCGGCAATAAATCCCAAGCAGGCAATGGTAAATCATCAATGGTATTCATTAGCTCTGCTACTATAACAGATTGATATGTTCCCTTTAAAATTCTAATTATGGGATCATAACCTTCGCCCTTGACTACAAAATCAATATTAGTGTCAAGTTCCATTGTATATGGTATCGCTGAAGGATGATGCCCTCCAATAATTGTCTTTATCTTTGGATCAGCATAATCCAAAAGTTCTAGTATTAAATTACAAGCAGTCATTTTAGTAGTAAATGCTGTTAACCCGACAAACTTAGGTTCTCGTTTAATAATTTGATTCACTGTTTCTTCAGGGGTTAAATTTAAAACTTCTGCATCAAGAATTTCAACTGAATAGCCGTTATTTCTTACATGTGAAGCTAACATAACAATACCTAGTGGCTGGGCAACAGTAGCATATTCTGAAATACCGCCGAATTGCGAAAGTTTATTGCTAGGATTTACGAATAATATGTCTAACACAATTTTTTTACACTCATCTAAATAATGATGGCTTTTTTTTATCAAAAAATACTCTTGCTAAACTTTTTACTAAACGAATCAACATAAGGTATATTGCCAATATCCCTGATTTTCTTATCATTGGGAATAATCTCCAAGGAACCGAATAAATGCTCACAAAGGCATCATTCTGCAGCATAACTAAATCCTTTGGTGATAAATTTCCAACAGACATAACCGCAGAACCATAACGACGATATTTTGAAAAATCATTTTCAATTAATTTTAAACCATTTCTTTCATTTTTAGCCATATCATAAAGTTCTGTCCCTGGATATGGCATAGCAATGGCCATATTAGCCTGTTTAATATCCTTATTTTTTCTTAAATATGTTAATGTTTTTTTAATTGTATCTATCGTTTCTCCCGGCAAACCAATTATACAGGAATTTATTATTTCAATCCCGTATTTATTAATTATCCTATTAGCTTTTATGTAGCTTTCAAGAGGCACCTCTTTGCGAATAGTTTTTCTCATCTCTGGATCAACGGTTTCTAACCCGAATGAAATTCTTATCAACCCAGCCTCAACCATCTTTGAAACAATTTCATCATCAATGAAATCCGCCCTCGTACTTCCCTCAAACGTAATATCCAAGTTTTCATTTATAATCATATTGCATAATTGCATCATATAGTTTTTATCAAGTGTCATAGTATCATCTAAAAATATAAAATGTTTAATGCCAAAAGCAGAAATAACAGCCATAATTTCATTAACAACAAATTGTGGGTTTCTTTTTCGTACCTTATTACCAAAAACTTTTGTACTACAAAAAATGCACTTAAACGGGCATCCTCTAGTAGCCATAATTGTCGTAAATTTTTTAGTTCCCCGCAATGTACCCATTTTATAAAGATCCGTTTTCAATAAATATCTCGCTGGTATCGGAAGCATATCAATATCAATAGGCTCACTATCACCTGTAAAAAATGTGCCATTTGAATCTCTTAATAAAATGCCTTTGATAGTAGAAATATCTTCACCATTCTTATAGCGATCCAAAAACATCCCAAAAGATTTTTCGGCTTCACCAATGAACGCATAATCAAAGCAATCAAAGAACGCTTTTTCCTTTAATATTGATATATGAGGACCACCAATCAAAATCGGTGTAGCAGTTAACCATTTAATTTCTGTTGCTAATTTAATAGCAATGTGAAAAAAAGGCGTAGTTGCTGTTATTCCAATAATATCAGGCCCAAATTTAATTGTTTCACTTGCCATTTTTTCTAATGACATATCTTCCGCCTGCCCATCAATAATTTTTACCTCATGTTCACGAAATTTAGCTATTGTGGCTAAATATGCCAGATTCAATGGCGGCCACACCGAAGCCTTTTTAGCAAAATGAGCAAATATGCCATAGCCACTAGTCCATTTTGGATATAGTAGTAAAATTTTCATAACCTACTAACAAGACCCCGAGCACAATTTACTATTCTATCAACCGATGGCGTATCATTTTGCCATGTACGACTTACACTTGTCGAAATATCAGAAGATACCCCCAAAGCTTTAACTTCCTTACCAGTTTCTACCATAAGTTTATAGGCAATTGATTGTGATGCTCCACAATTCTCAAAGCCAGAATCAATAACTAAACCTACCACACTATGTTCCATAGAAGATACCATATCATCCCATTGCTTTAATGGCTTGAGCCAATAAATATGACACACATCAACCCTGATGCCATCATCTTCTAATTGTTTTCTTGCCTCTTCCACATTAAATCTTGATGCTGATATCGGAAATAATGTTATATCAGTTTCTAAATACTTTGCCGGTTTAGACAAATCTTCGGTATTATTAAAGCTGGCCCGATGTTCACTAACATACATCGGGTCATCATTATTCATAAAATCATCCCAAATCTCTCGATATTCATTAGGTGTCATCGGAGCGCATACCCGAATGCCCGGAATATGCATAAATAAGCTATGTAATACACTAGAATGAACACAACCAGCGTTTTCTTTAGCTAATGCCCTAACGAAAATAGGTGTTGGTATTCCGAAAATATCTTTCGACTTAGCAGCATAATTCACTAATACGCTAGCATTTAACCACATAAAGTCTTGAAAGCGAACCACGATAATTGGGCGGATACCCGAAATTGCAGCGCCGCAGGCGATGCCCATATTCGAGACATCAGACATAGGAAATTCGATAATGCTGTTTTTCAATTCGACAGGCACAGAATTATTTACTCCTCCTACAGCAGTAATACACTGACCGAATAAAAGACTTTTACCTTCAGCCAAATGTTTTCTAGTTATTTCTCTTATCGTTTCCGCAACTGTTTTTGCCATAGCTTTTCTACTTTATTCTTTATTTGCCTTTCAATTTTATCAGCATTTTTAATATGTTCTTTCATTTCAGCTAAACGGTCAACTTTGGGCGGTCCGTCGGAGCTTATCCCAGCGTGCCACATATGCCGCTCTGTAGAAATATTTATGTATGCCGGAAGTCTATCTATAAGAAAAGAAACTCTTCTATAAATATCAGAATGTTGATCTTCGATGCCTGTGCTATAACTTGAATTAAAATCTAGACAAACTTCATCATCATCAACAGCGATTCCAAAGGCTCTAACAATATTACACATATGCCAGCTACGCCTATCCTTTATCGGTGTCAATATTGATAACCCATTATCCTCACAAACATAAAGAATTGGTAATTTATGTGTAGCCGCAAAGCCAAATGAAGCTAATGCATAATCTTCCTCAGCTGCCGCATCACCGAAATAAACCACTGTCGGTTTACCGGTAGCCAGGGCATAGCCGGTAGCTAATGGAATATTTTCACCAATTAAACCGTGATGCCCAAACATCGGAATACTTAGATCCTGAATACATGGCGAACCACCCCTGCCTCTATTACAGCCAGTTTCTCTATCCAATAGTTCGTCAATTAATGCCACAGGATCACCACCATGAGCTAGATAAACAGAATGACACCTGTGCTGAGCGAATACAGCCCAATCCTTAGTTAATTCTGAAATTGTCGCAGATATTGACTCTTGCCCAATTGATAGATAAACCGGACAGGTTATCAGTCCTTTTTTAACCGCCTCGATCACTTGTAGCTCGAAATGACGGATAAAACACATCTTTTTAAATATATTAAGCGAATTCTCGGTAAATGTTTTCAATGTCTTTATCGGTTACTGTCTTTTTATTGGCTACCTTATCTTTAAAAAATTTAACGAATTTATCCATTGTTTCATCTAAAAAGAAAATACCCATAGAGCCCAATTTTTCTTCCAGGGCATGTTTACCAGATAATTTTCCAACTACTAATTCATAATCCAACAAACCAATATCCCTTGGATTTAAAATCTGATATGTTTGTGGTGACTTAATCATCCCATCCTGATGAATACCAGACTCATGTAAAAATGCACCCTTCCCGACTATAGCTTTGTTGTGAGCAGTTTTTATCCCTGAAAGTTCTTCTACCAATTTGCTAGTTTCAACAATTTTTTTAGTATTGATATAATCAATATCTAAATTAAGATACTCCGGCACGTAAAAGTCTTTTCTTGCCTTTAATGCCATAACAACCTCTTCAGTCGCGGTATTTCCAACCCTTTCACCAATTCCATTCATTGTGGTTTCTACCTGCTTGGCGCCAGCCTGAATACCCTCTAAGGTATTGGCTAAGGCTAAACCTAAGTCATTATGGCAATGAGTTGCTACCACTATGTCGTTAGGAAGATCAAGCACAACTCTTTTCACTAAAAAATGATATTCATATGGTATTGCATATCCTGTTGTGTCAGGTAATTCAATAGTCTTAGCGCCAGCCCGCACGCAAGCCCTACAAACCTCGACCAAATAATCAACATTGCTTCTAGATGCATCCTCAGCAGCAAATTCAACATCATCAGTAAATTCTTTGGCATATTTAACCATTTCTACCGACAATTCTAAAGCTTGATCCCTAGTCATGTTGAATTTATGCTTTAAATGAATATCTGATGTACCCATTACAACCTGAATTCTACCCTTCTTCGCATTACCTAAAGCCTTACCTGCAACTTCAATATCTTTTTTAACCGCCCGACACATAGCACATATTGTAATATCATTACCAAGTTCCCATGCTATCATGCTAACCGCTTCTTTATCATTATCACAAGAAGCGGGGAACCCAGCTTCAATAATCGGAATACCTAATTTAACAAGTTGCCTAGCTATTTGTAATTTCTCATTTGGAAGAAAATTTACCCCGGCACACTGCTCTCCATCGCGCAATGTTATATCGTTTATAAGAATTTTACTCATCTATCCTCCAATGCATTTTTTAACGCCATAATCCCTTTATCAATAACCTCGGGTAATTTAGTATAGCAAAGCCTAACATAATCATTAGAGAACTCACCAAAGCAACTTCCCGGCAGCAATGCCACGCCTGCCTTTTCTAATGCGAAATCAGCGAATTGCCTATCAGCCATTCCAGTATCCTTGATATTCGGAAATACATAATAAGAACCCTTTGGTTTCTTGCATGAAACACCCGGTATCTCATTTAATCTTTCAACTATTAAATCCCGCAATCCCTGATATTTTTTTATCCTAGCGTCAATTAAGTCTTGATTTTCAGTCAATGCAGCAATGCCGGCATACTGAATAAATGGCGGCGTGCAGGAAAATATCGTCTGAAACAATATACCCATTTTATTAATTAGTTCTTTCGGACCAATAGCATAGCCTAGCCTCCATCCAGGCATGCCATAGCTCTTAGAAAATCCATTCAGGATAATATTCCTAAATTTACATTTATCATAACAGCCTATTGAATAATGTTTATTATCATCATAAACAACCCTGGAATACACCTCATCAGAAAGAACATATAGATCTCTTGCAGATGTTATGTCATAAATAGTTTCAATATCGCTTTTTTCCAGCATTGAACCGGTAGGATTGTGCGGAGAATTGATAATTAAAAGCCTGGTTTTATCTTTAATGGAATGCCTAATGCCAATCATAGATGGTTCGCAATTATTGATAAGATCTAATTTATAAGGAATAGCTTTAATGCCGGTATAATTAGCTACAGCTTGGTAAGTAGGAAAACCAGGATTGGGAATTAAGACTTGTTCTAAAGGATTAACGACACACCGCATTACGAAATCAATTATGGCGTTTGCCGGCATCACTATGATTTGTTCGATATCGGGCCTAAAGCCCAATGTTTTATGGGTATAATCTTGAATAGCTTCTTTTAATTCAGGGATGCCCGTTGAATTTACATAATGAGTTTTATCCTCATCTAATGCATTCTTCGTTGCCTCAATTATAAACTTATGTGCCGGATAATCAGAATCGCCGATTTCGAAATGATGAATTGTTCTACCCTGTCGTTCAAGCTCTTTAGCTTTAACCAATAATGCAAACATAGGCTGTCCCGACAAGGAAAAAGTAGAATCCGACAATTTTTTCATAATACTCCCAATGCCACACAATAAATAATTTTAGTACTCAAATGAACCATCTGATCCATTTGCGGGCTTATCCTGCCATCACATTTAAGAAAGTCAATAGTCCAATGCACCATTGTTTCTGCAATGCCTAAGAATTCACTTCCCGTAACTAAGTATACCATCCCGCCATTGATTAAGGCATGTCCTATGCTGTAGTAAATCCAAACAGTAGCTGGATTCATCCCTGGCGGGATATAATCCGGTCGTTTATGACGATTCTTGCCCTTGCCCATCTCTGATGGCTGGAAGGCAAAATCGCTGAATGCATGAGCTACTAATAGTTCAAATAACATTTATTTTATTTTTCCAATTTAAATACGGTTGGTTTACCTAAAACAGATGGCTGTTCGCTTTTTTGATAACACAAAAATTGCCTTCCCGTAATTTTAACAAAAAGATATCTACATTTAAGACAACTCATTTTGTTTGTTAATTTAACATCTCTACCATATCTTTCTTCTATAACATATTTATATGCACCTTTATCATTCATTTCTACTCTATCATCTTTCCCAAAATCTTCATTCCATTCATAAGCACAATTAACACATTCAAAAAATACTCTAAAAAGTTTCATTTTTTTCTCCAATGAACGGACTATGTACCATTGGTTTTATTGGTTGTAATTTCTGACCAAAATTAAGGACATTTATCCATAACTTACCATTAAATAGAATCTTAATTCTTTCCTTAAAGGATAACTGCCAACAATGAAAAACTCTACCACCCTGCACGCTATCCTCATAGACCGGCAATGGCAAATATTCTGGCTGGTTTTCAGCATAAACTTTATTATGTTCTTTAAATTTAATTGGTTTCATTATTCTTCCTCTATTGCCAGAACGTCATCTTCCCTCATGATATTATAATTAACTCTATCAAAGCTGAATTCATGCCCAGCTAATTGGCTGAATAAAACTGTATCGCCTTTTTTCACTGTAATCGGCAACCTAACGCCGAATCGGTTAATCTTTCCTGGACCGCAGGCCATAACAACGCCGCGTCTCGGTTTCTTCTTGGCAATATCAGGTATTACTATCCCGCCAGTTGTTTCTTCTTTCTTTTCAACCTTGACTACTATCATGTCGCTAGTTGGTCTTAAGTTCATCTTTCCTCCCTTCAATGTGACAATGTGAATGATCCTTGATCGATTTCATTTCAAACCTAATTTTTCTATCAGGAAACATTTTCTCTATCGCTTGTTTTTCTTTTATTGAAAATTCTTGTTTATGCTGAGTATGAACTATCATAGGAGTCTCGGAATGAATTTTGCAAAATGTGATGTGAAATTTAAATGTTGATTTGTCGCATAATGGACAGGGTAGTGTTTTTCTGCAAGTATCGCAGCCCATTTTATTTCTCCTTTATATTGAGGCAATATCATCTAGCATAGTTTCAATTTTATATCTATTGTATCTAAGATTTAAACTTATCCCTTGAAGCTTTTTACCCAAAGGACAAGTTGCTTGTGCTCCAGCAGACAGAGATACTTCTCCTGATGTTTGTCTTTCAACCATAATTGGTTTAAGCAAATCACTTAATGTTTGAATAACTTTACCTATTGCTTCAGCACTACAAGTTATATCATCTACAAACTGGGTTATTTCATTCCTTCCTTCACTCATCTCATTTTCCTCCTTTGGTGGTTCTGGCCAAGGCATTAATGGTATAACTTTTCCTGAACCAATAACATCATGTCCTCTTTTTCTCATTTTTTCTGCATACATTTCTTCTGGATTAATACCTTTTAAATTTAACAGTCCCACCATTATTTCTCTTCCAAATTAATTCTTTCCAAATCCTCAACAATCAATTCCTTTGTCTTTACATGCGAACGAAGCATATCAACGCTAGGGAATTCTTTGGTCATCAACCGATGGTCAAGCCTGCCATTGCGATCCATAATTGAAACAGTCAATTGATAACCTCTAGCCTTTTTTAATAGTTTCGTCAATTCATCTAATTCATCCATCTTGCCTCCTGTTAATTTTTCAACATTGACATCGTATTTCTTTAATCTATTTTCCATTACTCCTCCCTCCTCTTAATTCTCCGAAAATAAATTTTGGAACATTCTTGCTTTCATTCCTGTTTTAGGATAAAATTTTCCTAATTTTGTTAAATTATGACAATCTTTACACAATGTCTTTCCGTTATTAATATTCCATAATTCTTCACATTGCATTGCTTCTTCATATGTTTGAATATTATTTTCTTCCATAATTTTATTAAATTCTTTTAAATGGTGTGCTTCTAAATAGCCACCTCGTTTTCCGCAATCCTGACAAGTATAATTATCTCTAACAAATATATCTGACCGCCATTGACGATATTTAAAAGAATTATGAATTCTACTTCTCAATAAAGTCCTTCCACCTTTCCAATTCCAATGAGTTTCTGCTTTTTGTATTACCCTTCCAAACATAGGGTTATTTTTTCCAGATGTAGCACAATGATGTGAGCAAAACTTTGCCCCTCGATGTTTAACTTGAGATGGCCATGTTGTAAATTTTTTTCCGCAATTTTCGCAATATCTTTCTATTGTACATATTTTAGCTTTATCACAACACTTTTTAGAACAAAATTTTCCAGCGTTATTACCCCTTCTTTTAATTTCATTTAACATAATATAAAATTTTTTACCACAATGTTGGCAAATTCGTTCTATTCTGTTATATTTTTTTCTACATTCCAAAGAACAAAATTTACGATAACCATCTTTTGCGGCACTAGGTGGAATTGAAAATTGTTTTCCGCAACCTTTACAAATTTTCTTAAGTCTATTTTTGGCATAAATTTCTTTTTGATAAATACACATACATTTATGAGAACAAAATATGCATGGGTTTTGATTTAATCGATATTGATGAACAGCAAAAATTTTTCCACAATTTTTACAAGTTCTTTGAATTAATGCTTTTTTTTGTCTCATATAAGACTCTTAATTTTATCGCTTTGCAAAACACCACCAAGATAAAATAACTCAACACTCCTAGCTACATCCTCTGGCCTTATCAACTTCATACAAAGCGGAATTCCTTCAATTAAATGTGGGCAATTTTCTTTTTTCGATCGCCAGCAGCCATCCCAAATTCCTGCTGGACAGCAACCATTTATTGCTAAATAACGGTTTGAAGGATACATTTCCCAGCGAACAGGTTCGCGACCTCCGGCGACAGAAACGCAGCTTTTCTGCATCGCAGCAGCAATATGATGGGCAAGTGAAATACATGTTATCACTCCCTCAGCATGAAAAATCAACCTAAATAATTGCCTCATATTAGGCGTTTTGCCTACCATGTCAAAAATGTGATCACCCTTTAATGGAACATGATTATGCGACTTAGCGCCTATTTGAACCAATGTAATCTTGTCCTTAAGTAAATCCACAACCTCTTGGTAATAAGGGTACTGTTTTAAGGTATAATCACCTTTAGATCCAGCATTTATCACCCAATATGGCTCTTTGTTGCCTGATTCCACCGTAAATGGGCTAGCCCAATCCTTTTCTGTCTGTGATAAGAAGATGTCGGGACGCATTCCTGTACGGGGGATGGACAATCCTAGCTGTTTAGCGAGAAAACGCCTGTGACCATCGCTAAAATGCAATCCTGACCATCCTGACTGGTGTATGTCTGGGTAGTGGGATATAAGGAAAGTAACGCCTTCTAGCACAATTGGCAAGTGTTCCTCGTCTTTTTTAAGTTCTTCTATTACCTGAACCTCGGCCTTCTTGTCTTTTATGTCAATTTTGGTGATATGCGGTGAATTTTCGAATATTTCCTGCGTAGGAGTGCGGACATCTACTGTAAATCTGCCAGGATATGCCTGATGTAAACAACGAATAGCCACAGTCATTACCAGGATATCACCTGGCGATAGTTTATTGACCAATACTAGCTTATCAGTAATCTCTTTACGATCGGCTAAAATGTTAAAATTGGCCGGTGTATGTACTAATTTTTCTATCTTTACATCGGGCGGTGGCGTAATGTCATAGTCTTTTAATGGTGCAGAATTAAATAAACGCCCGGTATGTTTCCTTTTGTGATAAACAAATGCCAAATGAGTCTCGTCCCAGTCCCACACGGGGTTCTTTTTGTCTTTTAATAGCTGTGGGTTGAATATCTGCCCTACCTTATCCCATTTACCCAATACCAATCGTTTTACCGTAGGGTTACTATCTAATTCAGCCTGGGTAAAAGCAAAGCGTTCAAATTCAAAGAACCTAGATAACTCCTCTTGCAGGTTTACACCCAGGAATCGATCATCATAAAAGTTATCATTGTCATATCGTACACACATCCGGTAATCCGACGAGCAATAGAACAGTTTCCCATCATCTTTTAGGTAATAATACATCCGTTGTATGGCATCTCGTATCTCAATAGCCGGCATATGCTGGAGCACATACACACAATAAACCACATCGAGCTGATTTCTAGCTATAATCGGCGGTTCCAGTTCGTGTGGCAGGAGGAAGTACGTGTGCTTGGCGTGGGAAGATAAATTATCAGTCGCCAACCCCAACATATGCCGGGAATCATCAATGCAATACATAGTAGTTTCAGGTCTTTGAGCTAAAACTTCTTTAGCTAATCGACCAACACCGCAGCCGTAGTCCATGACGCAGGGTCTTTCAATGTCTTTAGGTAATAATTCAATTATTTTTTTAGCGAAGAGAGGAGTTTCTTCTTGATAGCGTTTTTCAGCAGGGACATTATTACAATGCCCCGTGACAGCACTGACGCCAGATTTTAGATCTTTTGGTTTGAAATGCTTATGTTCCATTCGATTCTTTAATTAAACTAAGCTCCACAACAGTCGGTTGATACCACATACTGTCAATAAAATATTCTTCTACATCGACATAATTTTTTACTACATTTATCCACTCTATTCTAATTTTATCATAGATACGAAAAGAATAAAGATAATGAGGATCTTGGATTGATATGCGTACTTGCTCAACATTTCCCATATGAGGATAAGGAAGATCATCATATCTTTTGAATCCAACATGTTCTAATCCAAATTCTTTATTCGAAAAAACCTTATGTCTTCGCACAAAATAGATACTCTTTATGGGGGTTTTCACTGTCATTTCTATTCCCATTTCTTCTCCTTTATTTTTCCTTACTTGTTTCTAAATATGCTTCTCGAAGAAGTCTTATCGCACTTCTGGTTGCTTTTTCTGCCTCTTCTAATGTTCTTCCTTGTGAATAAACATTAAGTTCAGGACAGTAACCTACCCATACATTAGCATCTTTGTCATAATGAATTTTTATTGTCATAGTCTAATCCAAATCGAATAGCAAGCAGGATAAAATTATTTAAAATTGACAGCAATTAAAAACAATTCTGGTTTTTATTATCGGCTCAACAAACGAACAACAATATCATTTTTTCATTCTTCCGCACAACATCCAGTCTGGGATACAAATAATTTTAATCCCGCCGCCTCTGCTATTAGGCTAAACCCGCCAGCAGGCTATCCATATTTATATTCAATTCAACCTTAGTAACCGCGTTAGATGTCTTAATGGTAGAATCAGCCATGAATAAAAAGTTTTCTAATTCCACAACCTTCTTGTCCACTGCCTTAACATCGTATTGTGGCTCAATTATCTTCTTTGACTGATCGCCATACATATAGGTGTCTCTTGTAGAAACCTTGTCACGCAGGGTTGTTAGACCATGAAGCCTTTGACGCACGGTTTTCATTAATACTAAAAGTTGATTGATTGTAATATCGGTTGGCATTATTTCACCTCCTTATTAATTATGTTATACTATGGCTAGCACTTGTACTTGTACCTGTTGTAATTACTCTAACATCCTGAATCTTTTCTTTCTCTTTAACCGTTCCTAGTTCAACCACTATCGCTGAAATATCTTCCAATGTTAGTGTGGGGGTTAAAAGAGATTTAATGTCGGCGGTTATCAATGCTTCCTCGCGGCCAGATGCTATTAACTTTTTATCCGAGATTATTTTTTCCGTGTTTGAATCAACAATGATCACTTCATACAAATGCTTCATGCCATCCTCCTTTAACTTTGGTTTATTGTTTCGTTTAATACATTGCCAGAATAACTGGTATTTGCTAACATAACTGTTGGACACATTGATGAATGATCACCACGAGAAGATTCTGATGATGATGATTCAGATTCAAAAGATGTAAAATCTAGTTTGTCCTCTAATATAGCACCTCCACCAGTTGAAATACTATATGCTAATGGTGTTGTGCTCCTTGATGTTGATGACCCAGTCGATGAACTACTAGAAGAAATACTTCCAACCAATGATTTAAATGACACTATTGGATTAAGCAACCACGATGACGGCTTGTTCGAATATGTCACAGAGCGAATGCGGACCAGACAATGTTTCATAGCTAAGATGCATTATTTCACCTCCTTATGTATGTTATTGTAAATAGACGCGGCTAATGCAATCAGGCCGATTAATGCGAATGCTAGACTAGATGCTAACATTTAAAAGCTCCGGGTTCTCGAAACTATTACCTTTTAATTCAGAATGTTCGACATACATTATCCCAGTCAAAAAACCATCCTTATTTATCATATAAAAGCCACCGTTTTCAAAAACAATCCTCATATACTCTGATGCACCATTCCGAGCATGCTCAACTATATCGCCTTCAAAAGTTTTAACTTTATTTTTATCTCTAAGACCAGTATACTGACACCAATTTTCATAATGATGCCAATATTCTTCCCTTTCCTCTAGTAACCCTGCTAGGGTAAAGTATTCCCATCCTTTTCTTAATAAATTCCAGGCTCTGAATTCAAGTTCTCGCATTTTCCCCTTCCACAAAATGTTTCCGACAAATCCAGATCGTTTCCCCCATGTAGCTCTCCCTTTTGAAATCTGTGGGTAATGTTTCGTTGCAAATCGGGCATCTACCCATGTTCGCCCGTTCCATAACTAATGTTGGTTTAGTGATTGGTCGTTTCATATCACCCAAGCATACCCCGGATCCCTGATAAATATCAGTTGAATATTGGTCTTATTTAACGGTATCACCTTAACGATCCAGCCACCAAACACCTTTAACCGGTAGGTGATGGACACGCGTTCGCAGGTGGAGATCTTTTCCCACTGCAGCGCGCCTTTATGCTTCTCAGAGTGGGTAGTTATTGGCTTAATGAAATCCTTGGGCGTATTAAATCCAGTGGTGTCAATTTCCCGCGCCGCTGGCAACGGCTTTTGTTTTGTACCAAGGTTAGCTACCACACGTTTAACCTTGGCTGGATCAACCCCGGATGCCTTCAATTCTTCATCGGAAACCCTGGGGGTGAAGCTTGGCGGCGGGATGTCCAGCGGGATGTCATCTTTTTCGGATTCGACTTTTAGTGCTACCGCTGGTTTCTTTTCGAGTTCTTTCATCGCATTGAGTGATGTCTGCCCTTCTTCTAACTCTTTCTTATCTTCTTCCGCACGGGTGTCTTTTTCTTTATCGAACTTTTTGATGTCTACCTTATCCATTATTCCTCCTATTATCTTTGGATTCTGCCCCTTCGGTCTTTACTTTTACTTCTGGATTTTACTGGTTGTTCAATGTACTTCGGCTCCTTACCCTCCATTATTGATACTGCCACTATCAATCCATTAGCCATGCCCCGCATATACTCTCCCTGATCGTAATTGCCCTTGCTGCATTGAATGTCCCTAATGTTTATAAGGCTTTTTAGTTCGTTTTTATACATGTTTCCTCCAGTAAGATTCCATCTTATCTACTTTCTTAAACTTTAAAATATGTTCTTCCCCATGCCGATCAGAATAACTAGTCTCTATGTTTTCCGCTTTAGGGCTATACTTACCGTTGTCTTTTAACTTTTTCAATACAACATCGCAAGAATCCGGCGAACCCTCACTCATTCCTCCATGACCTTCCTGCCCCGCAGAAGAACTGGTATAGGTCACGATATATCTTCCTTTTATAGGTTTGAAATTATATTCAATAAATCTTCCCAAATCATCCTCAATTAGTTTATAGACAATAACAACATCACCCATTTTAAGCTTATCAGCAGTTATCATAGCTCCCTCCTCCAAAGAAAAAACCGCTATACCATAACAGTATAACGGTTTAGGACTAATTTAAGTTTTACGCTTTCTCGCATCTCTCGCAAAATAGCAATCTCCCGTGCTATTTAGATCATTTTCACGCTTCCATCTTCTAATTGGTAGGTGCCGCTGGTGAAGCTTCTGGCTGTTGAGCCGGAACAGGAAAAACTCGCCGAACCGGTATCAACAGTAAGGGTTCTAGTATTAAGAGTTATAGCATCATTATTCATTCCTGCTACATCTATATCATATACTATACTATTATCAAATTGTGGCGGCCAAAGTGTTGGTGTTATTGTGTAGGGATATGTCCAATAGATCGGATAATTATAGTAGTGATGCTCAACCTTGGTGACATCCTTCACTGGTTCGGACCGCACGATCTTGAACACCGACACTGCCTTCGCATTGGGGTTGTTCTTCTGGCGTTCCTCAACCTTATCTAGGCGGCCTTCCTTAAAATCCTTGATATCCGCCTTCAATATATTGATATCTTCCTGCAGCGCCCGCTTTGCTTCTTCCTTTTCCTTCAGTTTCTCCAAGGTATGTTTGATTACATCCTTCAATTTATCTACTTCTTCTTTAGTCACCTGTTTTTCAGCCTCGGTGAAGGCTTTCTTTGCGTTACTTTTGTCCATTAGTGCTCCTTTGTCGACTAAATGTCAACTTATTTCGAGTTTCTCCGCCTTTTTAGCAGGGAGATTGCTATCTACTTCAAACTATACACTACTTTCCTTTGATTGTCAAGGAGTTTTCATAGAAAGTTCTTCGTTGAGAAAGTGGTTCTGTGATCGATATAGGTTTGGGTTTTGGTTATTTGGGGAAAAAGGTAGATTTCGATGCGGAAATAGGGTCGATGATTGATAATAATATAGAAACTAGTTCGATGATTGATATAGAAATTGGAATCTGGTTCGATGATGAATAAAAATATAGAAACTAGTTCGATGATGAAAGTCGGGATGAGGGTATAGAATCAGCATTAGAACCGTTTAAACTTTCGCCCTATGATATGATATAACCCGTTGATATATAATAGGTTATGAAGGTACAATTTAAAATAAATATTGTACCCATAAATAAAATAAAATCTTTTTTGTTTGCACACCTAAATATATAATGATACAATTGTACTAGACTAAAATTGTTCATTGACAATTCGAAAATCCGACGGCGCACAACCCAAATAAAATTACACGCAACCGCAACGGATAAACAAAATTTTTGATTGGCGTTTTCGCGGCGTTGGCATTTAGGGGGTCTACCATTATGATTACCGCAAATGAATTGTTAGCGTTCGTACAAAAAAACCAAAACAACCCGGACACCGTTGCCGAAATAACCAAACCAATCGCCGATAAAATTGCCGAATTGACAACGGCATTGGTCAATGAAAAACAAAAACTATCGGCGTTGCATACCGTGTTAGGCGTTAAACGGTCACGGTCAACCGGCCACACCAACGGAAAAACTATCGGCATGGCCTACGACGCCGAAACAAATTCGGCCACGTTCGAACGGATAGAAAAACCCGGCATGACATTTACCGCCGACCTAAACAAACCCGATTGGCAAAAATCCCTAGCAACCGAACTAAAATCGCATGGCATAAATGGCGATACCGGCGGTACCGTTCGGGGGATAATCCAAAAAATCCGGGTGTTAGCCGGGTTAGTGGCATAGCAACGCCATAGGCAAAACGCCATAGCAACGCCATAGCAACGCCATAGCAACGCCATAGCAACGCCATAGCAAAAACCCGACATATACAAAACACCAACCGTCAACGCCACGAAAACGCCAATCAAAAACCGGGTACACCATAGCACCGGGAAATGTACCCCAACCGCCCGGAAATCCAACGTCACCGTCATGCCTAGTCACATGGTTAGGGGTACGGTGTCATACGTTGTCATAGTTAGGGGTACATAGTCATAATGACCGGATCCGGTCATTATGACATATTATGACATACTATGACATACTATGACATACTATGACACCTCAAATCTCGCCTATATTATACGTATATTAGAATCTTATATTATATTATCCGCCATTATATTAACCAGGAGAGAAAGAAAATGATTAGACTAATCTTAAAACAAAAAACCAAAAGTAACGGAAGGAGAAATCATCTTACCCCTTTTGATTTACATTATGCTATATTTGCATCAATTGAAGAGATAAAAAATAAGTATCTTGTTAGTTTTATTTTAAGAGATGAGATATTTATTAAAATCAGAAAGCATACCTATTGTTACAAAATGGAGAAAATAGCTAATGTCTAAAACACAGCTTAAGATTGGTAAATGTGAACGTTGTAAAGACACTATTATTGTCCCAATTGATGAAGATTTTTATTGTAATCGATGGTGTTGCTTTATAATGACAACAAAAAGAAAATATGGTTTATCTTATATAAAAAGTAACTATATTATCTATGGTATTCAAAGACTCGGAAATTATCAAATAGACAAAACGGATAGAGATTTGCTTAAGATCAATAATGATTTCTGTCCTAAATGTAATGAGCCTTTTAAATGGAGTAAACAACTTGATCCTAAAATACACATTATATCCTGTCCAGAATGCGGATATATACTTACATAATAAAAGTGGTAAAAACAGCGTTCTTGCAATACCGCTAATCTGGAGCTTGTGTATGGTAATAAAGCTTATAATAATAATGGGGAGGTGTTAAGAATGTACGACGATATGACAAAGACATTAGGAGCTTTCAGCGTTGCCGCAATTCTGCTATTCTACGGCATCTGTAAAGCATTGCACGCAGTAGCGTTATATCAAGTGAGGTGAGGAAATGAAGAATCGCCAATTACCAGCAGTGTTAAAGAAACAACGCAAGAATTGTATACTACCAGGCACAATGAAAGATTGTTCCAAAGAAATCGATGCCCAGGTAGCACAATATCGGAAAAGAAGCCTAAAAAGATCGAGGTGATAGTAATGAAGATCAAAACTCCAGATGACATCTATTATGCCCGTACAAGGTCCAGAATACGGCATAAGCTCGGTTATACGAGCAAATGGCTATATCAACGCCAGTTAGAGTCCCTGCGGCGCCGCGAGGACGCAATAAACGCAAGATATGAGCATGACGCCGCAGAACTCAAGGTAGTAGTAGAGAATATCCGCCGGGATCCAGAATTAGAGGCGATTATCTCTAAAGCTATTGGGAGTAAATAGTTATGACGAAGAAAGACAAGTATATAAGGAAGGCTGGTAAGTTGGAACGCAAGGCCGAAGATATCGAAGATAACTATTCGTATCTTTGGAATATCGAGGCAAAACACCTCCGAGAACGGGCGAAAGAGCTCCGCAGGGCCGCAGAAACGTGCCCTTAGTAAGTAACTATATAGTAAGTAACTTACGCAACACAACGTAACGTAAGCTATAGTTACGTAAACTACTTACTATATAGTTACCAAGAATAATAAAGTTTTTATATATATTGTATTAATATGTGACCAATGACGGTTTATCTTAGAAAAAAACTTCGTGATATTCGATGAAATATTCGATGAAATATTCGATGAACTTAGGGGGTGAACGAGATGCAGAAAACAAGATTGGTATTAGATGTTATGGAAGGCAAGGCTTTGAGCTGTCCGCATTGCGGCGAGGCGGAAGAGCTGGAACGCAGGAATAGCAAGATGTGTGTTTGTCAGGTGTGTTGTCGCGTGTTCGAAGTGAGATGACTTGCAGTATCTCGGGCTGCGGGGTATCCTGCGCCCCTAGATTCTTGTATAATCCCATTATCTAACCGAAGAAACCCAGAAAGAAGGTGATAAAGATGAATAAAGTAAGCGAAAACGATACGCACAATCCAGCAATTAAGCTACTACTACGGTATAAAAAGAAGACTCTCACCATACAAGCTAAATGTTTAAATCTTTCAGCAGAAGGAACTAAGTTAGATCTTGCGGTGCGAATAGCAGCAGAAAACAACAACAGATTCCAGCAACTTTGGAATATAATATCAAAAGATGTAACAGCGAGGTAACAAAGATGCCCAAATACCCAGAAAGGCGGTGATAAAGATGAAAAAGATATTTGAAGTACATTGGGCTATAAAAGGTTTTAATGAAGTCGAAGCAGAAACCAAAGAACAAGCTGTCAAGATAGTTAGAGGAATGAATGATAAAGAACTAGACTTAATGACAATTTCTTTGTCATTTGATGAAGTCGTTGAAATAGGAGAAGTCAGATAAGATGCCCAAACACCCAGAATACCGCAACTTAACCAGGCTGAATATCAAGAACGCAATATGCAAGATCAGCCTCGCCATTATACTTATATCCGCTATCTTGATATATCTTGACATGTTACGAGGTTTAATAATCGGGAGATAACATGACCGAACAAAAAGTATTACAAGAATCCGCAGAGCATTGGGATAGAATGATAAGGTATGTAGAAGGAAAGAATGACAGAACAGTTTTCCCTGATTACTATGAAATGAAGAAAGATATTGATGAGTATTGGTTTGCAGATTCTTGCCCATTATGCTCAGCGTACGAGAATGATCCTGCAGAGTGTCCAAAATGTCCTTTAGCAAAAGCATTTGGGCCTTGCTGGAGTGTTAGTAATATTTGGTTTTCAGTGCGCATATCTAAAACCTGGGCAGAATGGCTCTTAAGTGCCAGGACAATGGTAAAACAAATAAGATCGTTACTAAAGGACTAATATGAAAATACCTTGCAAACACGGTGTTGATATAAGCAAGTTCGATTGTATCAAATGCCTGAAAGAAGAAAACGCACTATTAAAAGAAAAACTTGATCGATTAGACAGTAGTGTAG
>SDBU01000343.1_pt1 | contig 66022 bp, 44 predicted proteins | sample 2277071 | NCBI WGS metagenome assembly SDBU01 (sample SAMN10397929, study PRJNA504765) | marine sediment metagenome | isolation source: marine sediment core GS08_GC12, 126 cmbsf | place: Arctic Ocean: Gakkel Ridge, Loki's castle | collected 2008 | reverse complement strand
GCCGGCCTGGCGCAGCACCTCTGGCAGGGTGACTAGTTTATCGGCGGCCGTGGCGGAGGGGTGGTATACGCCGTGTCGCCAGGTGGGGAGCGACAGCATGAGGTCGGGGATCGATTCTACGGTACGGGGCGAGTTGGCAAACATGTTGCTGAACCACACGCCACGCTCAGCCATGGCCTTGAGCCGTGGCATAGTAGACCGCCCATAACCATATAGATCGATATGTCCGGCCGCCAGTGCGTCTATCAAGTAGATGATGACACATGGTGGGCGCTGCTGCGGCTGGTAGATGACCGGATTTGCCCAACAGGCCACCGACCCGTCGTCCGGCCCATCGACCTTCAAGACGATGGAAACAGTCTTACCGGACCAAGCGTTCAGGGAGACATCGACGTCGTGCCAGGCTGACGGGTCGGCCAACTCCTGGGTGAATACCGAAGTGCTGGTGCCGGCTTCCTGAACGATCATTTCCAGGTTCAAGGCCGGCTGGGCAGGGCCTGTGGCGTTGGAGTTGGCCGGCAGACCGCCTAGGCCTGCCTGAAACTTGGCATTGGGCGGTAGCGTCACGGCGTGAAAAACGACCTGGCCCTGGGAATGCATGTAGAGGGTGTCGCGGGTCCAGCGATCCAGCGACACGCGGCGGGCCCCGACCGGCTGGGGAAACGAGTCGGTGTGGGGCAGGAAGCGAATGGAGCGGATTTCGATCGGTTGGGAGCCGATGCCGTCGGTTTTGATGGCGATCTGTCGGATGGTGCCGGTCCATTCAGCCAACCCATCGGTGGCGATACTGAGGGTCCAGAAACGATGGTTATCGGGCAGGGGCACTCGAATTCGCCCGGCCCGGGACCAGCGCAGGTCGAAATGCTTGCCGAAGGGCTGGTGCAGCTCGATGACGATGCTGCCCACCTGATCGGTCTGCACGGCCAAGCCCTTGGCAACCAGGTTGATGCCGGGCTCGAAACCGCTGGGCTGGGCCTGAACTTGGAACCGAGGGCCTGGCTGGTCGCTGCGAAAGGGGCCCAGGGTCAGCAGGGTTTCGCTGCCGGCTTGGGCGGGCTGCCATTGGCTGCGGACGGTCGCTTGCCCCAGCCTTTCCTCCAACCTGATGACCGGCCAACGCGGCGGCGGGATGACCGGCTCCGGGATGGCGGTGCCCGGCAGGGCTTTGCCCAACCGCGGGGTGGCCCAGTCGGCCAGGCCCGGCCAATCCTGCGGGGCGTCAGCCAAGGGATCCGTAGCGGTAGAATCAGCCTGGCCGGTCTTGGGCCTGGATGAGTCGGATGGGGGACAGCCGACGCATAGCAGGGCCACAAGCGGCAACATCCCGCAAAACGTACTTTTGGACGGCTCGATCATTCGTAAACATCTCCTGATAGGTCGGGGTTACCATACCGCCAAGGGACAGTTTATTACCAGCCCTGGAACCATATGCCCGAATTCGACCATTTAGGTCCATAACGGGCGCCCCAGCATGCACCAACTCGAAATCGGACCGGGCATTTGCGTGGTATGTGCACCAAGCCAAGGCCAGTTTTAGGTCCGCTAACATTAGATTTGAGCCCTGAAACAAAAAAAAATTCGGTCCTCTTATCCAGACCTGGGCCGGGCCTTGTCCAATAAAAGCGTCCCGTGCAAATGAACATCGATAGTGACACGGCTTATCGGGGCAGGACCGGCAATTGGGACCTCAAACGCGGGCCTCTTATACGGTCCAAAACTCTTAAAGCGGACCTACGCCACCGTCGATGCCAGCAGTGCGGAAGACGGAATTATCCTCCCCCATCCGCAACGTCAAAGCAGCGACAGGCTGCGGCCTGAAAAGTGGCTTTGGCGGTTATTCGCTGGGGGAAGGTTGGTACCTGTTGGCATGTGAGTGGGTCCAAGGTGTTGGACGCATTTTTGAAGCCAATCTGGATGATCGAAAATCTTGGTGACACGAGCCCGCCGCCGCGGAGCACCCCAATAGGCGGCACCGTCCGGAACGACCACGCTGATCGAAGGGTAACGAGCCGAGTTGGCTGGCCCCATCGAGACTGCCCCGTTTCGCGACGCGTTGGGAGGCACGATCTATGAGCAGAATCAATACCAACATTCAGTCACTGCTGGCAACCCGGATCCTGAACAAGAATACCAGGTCGCTGAACCAATCGCTGGAACGGCTCAGCACCGGCCTGCGAATCAACAGGGGCCAGGACGACCCGGCAGGACTGATTGCCTCCGAGGGTTTGCGTTCATCGAAGGTGGCCATTACGGCTGCTATCGACAACGCCAACAGGGCCAACAACGTGATCGGCATCGCCGAAGCGGGTTTGGACGAAGTCAATCGGCTCTTGTTAGAGCTGGAGGACTTGGTTGACCGCAGCGCCAACAAGGCCGGCCTTAGTGCGGCCGAGTTGGACGCCAACCAGCTCCAAATCGATGCCATCCTGTCGTCCATCAACCGGATTGCCGGCACGACGGAGTTCGCCGGCACCAAGCTGTTGAACGGCGGGTTTGACTTTACGTTGTCAACCAATGCGTTGGCCGACCAGCGGCTTAGCGCCATTCAAATAACTGCTGCCAAGATCCCCGAAGGGGCGACTCGGGCGGTAACGGTGACCGTGCAGGCCGCCTCGGAGTTCGCTTACATAAGCGGGGCAGGCCCGGCCGCGGCCGGAGCTACCAGTGGCGTGCTGACCTTGCAGGTGCAAGGTAACTTCGGAACCGAAGTACTCAGCTTTGCCTCGGGCACGACGATGTCTCAGATGGCCACGGCCATCAACGCTTCGACGCAGTTGACTGGGGTCTCGGCCACGGTTAGTGCCAGCAACATCGTCTTTACCAGTTCGGATTTCGGCAGTGCAGCCATGGTCTCGGTGGAAGCGCTTAGCGGCACCTTCAACACCAACACCGCCAACGACACTGGTGTGGACGGTACGGTCATCGTTAACGGTGCCCTGGCCAACGTCCGAGGGTTGGAAGTGACCACCAATTCCGGTTCGATGTCCGGAAAATTCACCATGGCTACGGCGTTTGCTCAAATGCTGCCGTCCTCCGGACCAGAAGCCTCGTTCGACATTACCGGCGGCGGAGCGGTGTTCGCCATTTCACCGACGGTAGGGTTGGTGGGGCAGGAGTCTATCGGATTGGGCTCGGTGAGCACCGGTTCCTTGGGGAACGGCGTGACCGGCTATCTATCCAGCCTGGGCAGTGGACAGTCCAACCGTTTGTCGGCCAGCAACTTCGCCAGCGCCCAACGGATCATACGCCAGGCTTCTACCGACGTAGCCTCTCTCCGCGGGCGGATCGGGGCCTTCCAGAAGTTCACTTTGGCCACCACGGTAAACGCCCTGCAAATCGCGTTTGAGAACACCGCGGCGGCTGAGAGTGCCATCCGCGACGCCGACTTCGCGGTGGAGACCAGCAACTTGACCCGGGCCCAGATTCTGGTGCAGGCTTCGACGGCCACGTTGCAACTGTCCAACGCCTCCCCGCAAAACGTGCTCTCACTATTGGGGTAGGCATCGGGACCGCTTAAACATTTTTCAGGCCCGACGGCTAAATCAGCCGTCGGGTCTTTTTTTGTTCATTAAAGAGCCAACCAGGGGCACAGCCAGGTCCGATAATGTGATTGGCAGGCGGTTCTCTTTCGATTTATCTAAAGCGCCGATAAAAGGCGGCCGAAATGCTCGCTGTGACAACGGGCGATAACCTCTTTTGGAGGTAGAAGCTCACGGAGTTGGTCGCCGGTTGTCGCTGGCTTTAGTCTAGATCGGGTCATGGCTTGGATGGTGGCCCGGTTGGGATTTCGACGCAAGGCTGCGTCGATGGAACGCAACAAGCATCGTTTGCGTTCACTGCATCAGGGAGGATGTAATGAGCCGGATCAATACCAACATTCCCGCAATGGTTGCACAGGGACGTCTGGCGCGTAACCAACTGGATCTCAATGTGCGGTTGGAACGCCTGTCCACCGGTCTACGGATCAACCGGGGCCAGGACGACCCGGCAGGCTTGATCATCTCCGAGCGGCTGCGCAAGGAGATCCGCGGCATCGAACAGGCCATCAACAATTCTTCCCGGGCCATCAACATCATTTCCACGGCCGAGGGGGCCTTGAACGAGGTTTCCTCCTTGCTGCTGGATATTCGCGGCTTGATCCAATCGACGGCCAATACCGGCGCACTTTCGCCCGATGAAACCCAGGCCAACCAACAGGAAATCGACTCCTTGCTGTCCAGCATTGACCGGATCGCCAATACGACGCAGTTCGCCGGCAAGAAGCTCATCAACGGCGATCAGGGCTACCTGGTTAGCTCGGTGACTACCGCAGATTTGGCCTCGGTACAGTTGTTCGCGGTCCGCCTGCCGCCGGGCACCACGCGAAACGTGGTGGTACAGGTCACCCAATCGGCCGAAACCGCCCTGCTGGCCTTTACCGGCAGCAGCACCGGCGCCGTAAGTGTCGAAGTGCGAGGCAATCTGGGCAGCGAAATCCTAAGCTTTGCCTCAGGCACCACGACCGCCGACATACAAACGGCCATTAACTCCATCAAGGACGCCACTGGAGTCTCAGCCATCGTAAGCGCCGGCACGTTCATGCTGTCCAGCACCGAGTATGGTTCTGAGCAATTCGTCAGCGTCAAAGCGTTGTCCGGTGATTTCATTGCGGCCAACGCGGGCCAGACAGTGATAGACAGCGGCGTTGACGCCGGTGTGCTAATCAACGGTCAGCGGGCCCAAGCCGACGGATTGAAGGTCAACACCCGCACAGCCAGCCTGGACGCCGAATTCTTCCTTACGTCAAGCTTTGGCACTTCGACTATGACGACCACTTTCCAGGTCACCGGAGGCGGTTCGATTTACCAGATCGGCCAGGACGTCAACATCAACGGCCAGGTTCATACGGGCATACCCTCGATCAGCACCGGCAACCTGGGCAACTCGGTGGACGGCTTTTTGAACTCGCTGCGTACCGGGGCCGCCAATTCGGTAGCCGACGAGAACTTCGTCGCCGCAGAAAAAATCCTCTCAGCGGCCATAGCTCAGGTGTCCACTTTACGAGGGCGGCTGGGCAGCATTCAGAAGAACCAGCTTCAGACCAACATCAACACCCAGCAGATTGCGCTGGAAAACGTCTCGGCGTCCGAGTCGGTCATTCGAGACGCCGATATCGCCGTGGAAGTGGCTGCTTTGACCCGGGCCCAGATTCTGGTTCAAAGCACCATGTCCACGCTCCAAATTGCCAATAGCCTGCCTCAGGCGGTGCTGTCGCTACTGGGAGGGTAGGGAACGGCCCTGACCCCACAACAGACCCCCCTGCCGCCGCTGACGTGGGCTGGGGCTGGTCTTTAGCCTACCGCGTCAACCAGCCGATAACCTGGGTAAGGAGTGATGTGCGCCGATAAGGTCGGCCACGCAATCTCCGCGCCCATGAGGTGGTGGTATGAGCGGAATCAGCAGTAGTGTCGGATTGGTCTCTGGTCTACCCACGGCTGACTTGATCGCCCAGTTGATGGCCATAGAAGCCAGACCGGTGACCCTTCTTCAGCAGCGCGTGGGCACGGTGCAGGCGGAGCGAACCGCCTATGCCGACCTATCGGCTGGGTTGTTGAACCTGAAAAACTCCATCGCCGAGTTCTCCAAGCGATCGTTCTTCGACATCTTCCGGGCCAACAGCAGTGATTCCAACGTGCTGACCGCCACGGCAGGGGCCGCTGCCACCCTGGGCACCTTCAACTTTCGAGTACACTCGCTGGTGTCGAATCACGAACTGATCAGCCGAGGCTTTGCCGATGCCGACACCACGCCCCTGGGGGCTGGGGTGCTGACCATCGAATCTAGCAAGGGCTTGCTGAGCCCCCCCACCGATCTTGAAGCGCTCAACGGCGGAGTGGGAGTCCACCGCGGGACGATCAGCATCACCGATCGGGCCGGCAATTCCGCCGAGTTGGATTTGACGGCCGCCCTAACCGTGCAGGACATTCTCGACGCCATAAACGCCGAGACTCGCATCGATGTCCGGGCTGAGGTGCAGGGCGATTCGATCGTGCTGCAAGACCTGAACACCGACGGTACGGGCACGTTGACGGTGGCTGACTTGACCGGCGGGCAGATGGCACTGGACCTGGGTATCGCGGCCAGTTCAGCCGCCGGGCTGATAGTGGGCCTGGACATCGTTGACCTGGTCGATTCGACGTTGTTGACCTCGCTTAACGACGGCAACGGTTTGGGCCGGGCCTTGGCTGGGGCGGATCTGATCATCCAGCGCGACGACGGAGCCCGCTTCGAGATTTCCCTGAGCGGTAACATCGACGCCAACACTCGATTGGAAGTGCTCAACAACGGCAACAGCGTCCGGCTGGGCGTTATGCGGATCACCGACCGCCTGGGGCGAAGCGCCGACGTGGATCTGTCGGGCATCAACGATTTGGCCAGGCCGACGTTGGGCGCCGTGGTAACGGCCATCGAGCAACAAACCGCCGCGGCCGGGCTGGACATCGACATCACCTTTTTCAACTCCAGCGCCAAACACGCCCTGCAAATACGAGACAACGCTGACGTGCCCGAGGTTTCAGTCGACGAAGATGGCGACGCGGTGGTCCCCGCCCTGAAAATCGAGGACATAAGCGGATTCGGGGCCCGTGACTTGGGAATAGCCTCCGAAAGGACCAGCGGCTCTATCGTCGGCAATGGCATCCACCGGATCACCATGGTGGGCGACGTGATGCGGGCCATCGAGTATGCATACGACACCAACACCGGGCAGTACAACGCGGGCGGCATCCTGGTCAACTACTCGGCCAACGGAAACGGCATCGCGCTCAGCGCGGTGGGCATCCCGCGGGGGTTTGAAGTGTTGGCCGCCGATGGATCCTCTGCCGCGGAGGATCTGGGCCTATTAGGTCGATACGACGGCGGTGTAGCCCCGGTAGGTGCCGGTCGCGACTTGATCGCCGGGTTAAATTCGGTGCTGACCCGAACGCTCAACGGAGGGGCAGGCTTCGACCTGGGAGTCATTCGTCTGATAGACGGATCGGGTGCATCAGCCGAGGTGGACTTGGCTGGCGCTCAAACCGTGCAGGACATCCTGGATCGAATCAACAGCTCAGGCCTGGACGTGCGAGCGGGCGTCAACGCGGCCGGTAACGGCCTGGCCATCCAGGACACCTCCGGCGTCAGCGGTGCCAGCCTAGTGGTACAGGATGTCAACGGGACTTCGGCGGAGGATTTGGGCCTGTCCGGCAGTTTTGCCGAGGGTCGGGTAGAGGGTGGAAACCTTCAACGCCAATACGTAACCGCCCAAACGTCACTTTCTGATCTGAACAACGGTCGAGGAGTCCGCACCGGCGAATTCCGTATCACCGATTCGACAGGGGCCATCCATACGGTGAAGGTCACCGACAACCAGAAAACCGTGGGGGATCTCATTCGCCTGATAAACGCAACAGGCAGCACCATCGAAGCCTCCATCAATGCCCAAGGCGACGGCATCTTGATTACCGATACCGCTAACGGCCCGGAAACCCTGACCATCACCGATCAGGACGGATTCGCCGCCCGGGATCTCAGATTGGCTGGGGAGGCCTCCGCCGACCAAAACAGCATCGACGGATCGTTCGAGATTGGGATTCAGATTGACGCGGACGACACCCTGCAGGACGTGGTGGGCAAGATAGACTCAGCCGGGGGTGATTTCTCGGCGGCAGTGGTCAACGATGGTTCGGCCAGCGCCCCCTATCGCCTGGTGGTCAACTCCCAAGTCAGCGGCGCCAAGGGCCAGTTGATCTTCGACGCGGGACAGACCGGGCTAACCATGACTACGCTGGCCAAGGCCCGTGACGCGGTAGTGTTTTTTGGAGGGGCTGATAGTGCCAACCCCTTGGTAATGCGCTCGTCTTCAAACACGCTGAACCAGGTGCTGGAAGGAGTCAGCATCGATCTGGTGGGCACCGACGATAAGCCGGTTGAACTATCCATCACCCAGGACGTGGACGCCATCGTCGAAAACCTGGACGCCTTTGTCACCGCCTACAACGATGTAATCGATCGTATCGACACCTTCACTTCCTTCGATTCCGAAACGTTTGAGCGTGGCATTCTGTTCGGCGACTCGACGATAAGCCAAATAGAGAATCGACTATACAGAACGGTCACCCGCCAGTTTGAGAACACCTCCGCGGGTTTTTCGCGTCTGGCCAGCATGGGCATTTCCACCGGGGAGGGGGGCCGATTAGAGTTGGATGAGGAGACCTTCCGGGAGGTGTATCTGGAAGATCCCGAAGCCGTCGAGCAGCTATTTACTGCTGAAGAAACAGGATTCGGGTCGTTATTCGACGAAGTTCTGGACGAGCTGACCCGCAACTTCGACGGGCTGATCGCCCACAAAGACTCGGCCCTGGAAGGCCAGGAGAAGATACTGCGGGACCGCATCGACAGATTCCAGGACTTGCTAGATGGCAAGCAGGCCCGTCTAGAAAGGCAGTTCGCCTCGCTGGAAAGCACTCTGGCAGCACTGCAAAGCCAGCAAAGCGCCCTCTCCCAACTGCAATTCCTGGGGCTAGGCGGGTAGGTTGCGCTGGGAACCGACGAGCCCATGGAATTATGTGAAACAAACGCCACCAGGGGCCGATATACCCTCAACATGAGCGGCAGCGGACCCAATTCCTATCTTCGCGACGCGGTTTTGACCGCCAATCCCGAGCAACTGCAGTTGATGCTGTATGACGGGGCCATTCGCTATGCCCGGCAGGGCCGAGATGCCCTTCTGGCCCGAGATTTTGAAGCCACCTACGAAAAACTATCCCGGGCCCAAGCTATCGTCTCGGAAATGGAGACAGGCTTGCGTCACGAGGTCAATCCGGAAATCTGCGACCGCATGGCCTCCATCTACAGCTTTATTTATAGCAAACTGGTCGATGGCAGCGTGACTCGCGACGCCGAACCCATTGAGGCCGCCCTGAAGCTGCTGCACATGGAGCGGGAGACCTGGGTGCTACTGATGGAGAAGGTATCGGCCGTCAAAGCCGATATGAGCGTAAGCATCGATGACCAGGCCTCGCCAGAGCCTGGCAGCCTATCCATAGAGGGCTAGGATAAACCGGCCCTATCCCCCCTCAACGCCTCTGACCCTGCTTTTTAGGCCAAGCTCACCACTGAAAACTGGACATCGCCCGGTCACGTCCCGATAAATAAGTAGGTGTATCCGGCGCGAACCGCTATTGAGGCGGGCACGTAGGATTGCTTGAGGAGAATGATGTATCCACCCCGGATAGTTCTGGGCCTGATGATGGTCGCTGTGCTGGCTCTGAGCCTGCGCGCCGGGTTGGCCCAGGCTCAGACACCGCCCGTAATAGCGGAGGCGGATGGGGCTACCGAAGAGCCTGAATCCGCCTACCCGCCGGCCCGCAACCTGGAGGAGGCCCTTCGCCTGGCCCTGCAGGGGGTCCGCGAGGTCGAAAAAGAGGCCTACGGCACCAGATCGACCCTGCTGCGGGCCGATTTCTACGTTCAGGAGGCCTTTCGCTTTGACCCCTCCAACCGCAAGGCGGAGTACATCGCCGGGCGAATGAACCGGCTGATAGGCCGATCGCGAGACGCGTTTTCACAGGTCACCCAGTACGTGCGTTCAGCGGAAGGCTCGGTTGATTGGGAGGCTTGGAAATTCCTGGGCGACCTGCACTACGATGGAAAGTACTACGTCCAGTCAGAAGGCAAATATCGCCGGGCGGCTGAGCTGGCCCCCGATGAAGCTACCATCTACATAAGTTGGGCGCGGAACTGCATCAGGCGGGCCCAGCGCACCGAGGCCGTGGAAAAAGCTCTCAAGGCGGTCACTCTAGATCCCACCAGCATCGACGCCCACACGGTCTTAGCCGAAGCCTTTGAGGAAATTGGCCGATTCGCCGAAGCCGTTACCGCCAGCAAGAGAGCCATTCGCCAACTACTGGGGCAATTGCAGGAACGCCCCGGCGAGCTGCAACTACTGCTCTTGATTCAATCGCGACATTTAGCCCTTCAAGGAACATTGCGCAGGCTAATGAACAAGCAACCGTCGTTAGCGTCGGCCTATACCGACTACGTCCAAAGCATCGAGGCGGCCACCAAGATCGATCAAACGGTGAAGATGCACGAGATGCTGGCCGCTACCGCCAACGGCATCGTAGCGACCCAGCCAGACACTCCGCCAGAAATGATTCAACAGCTTGTGGAGTTTTCTATACCCTTGAACCAGCAAAGCAGGGCCATCGAAGTACTAGAAGCCTACCTGGAACAAAGCCCCGGCAACGCTGGCGCCCTACAGGCGTTGCGCGATCTTCGAGCAGCGGGTACCGCCGAAGACGCCACTGCGGCTGCCTCAACCACGCCGACACCGTTGAATTGACCCAAACATCGACCCCGAGAACCATACAGCGGTGCTTTGAGCATCTGCTAATCCAGATCAAATAGCGTGTTATCGTCTGCCTGGCCGAACCAGCCGATGCCCAGCGGATCGGGATCGGTGGGGTAGAAGCCGCTCTTCCAGGTAAAGCTACGGGCCTGACCGTCGACGTGCCCGTCGCACCAAGCGACGTTGGCCCGCCCCCGGTGCCGAAAGTGTATGGAGGGGTCTGGTCGGCCGTTGAATTCGGGAAACCTCCTCGGTTCGGTGAAGCTGTATTCGATCAGCTTGGCCCCGGCAAAGGCTGTATCGGCGAACATGACGGTTTGCCCAGGATTGCGTACCCGGTCCGCCTTGGCCCCCAGGCGATCGGTGACCACTTTGAAGAAGCCGAATCCGACCGGCTCGAGCACCCGGCCCAGAAAGGCCAGGTTGTAGCCGTACCCACCGCAGTTGCGCTCGAAGTGGGCTGGATGGGTCGAAGCCCCAGCCACGCGAAAGCTGGGGCAGTCTCGGATGCCCCGGTCACTGCCAAGGTAAGGCACTAACGGGCCTCCGCCGGCCTGGAACGGTTGATTGGGATTGGTGCGGCTGCCGTGCCAACGATGCAGGTTGGTGGTGGCGATATCCGCGGCTGCGGGACAGTAACGCTGCTGGTGATCCCCGGCGTACATCATATTGGCCAGGACGATCTGCCGGATGCCGGTGGCACACACAGCCGACTTGGCCTGGGCCCGGGCACCGCTCAAACTGGGTAGCAGGATGGCTATGAGCAGGGCTAGGATGGATACCACTACAAGCAGTTCCACCAACGTGAAACCCCTACGCGTAGCCCGCTGGTCCGGTGCCGGTGTTGGTGGGTGCGTGGGCATAGATCAAGGCGTACCAAAAACATTTTGCCAATTGGCTTGGTCGTATAGATCCGCATCGCCGTCATCGTCAAAATCCATCACCCGACACGTGGGCTGGGGCACACTGCTTTCCGGCGTGGTTCGACAATCGTGCAATACGATCAAGTCGTCCAGGTCGACGTCACCGTCGTAATCGCCGTCGCCCAAGCGCCCCTGGGCCGCATCGGCCACCGCATCGATCTCGGCGGATATTTCACCGGTCGCACCCTGGATGAGATTGACGCCGGTGGTGATGCGAATGAAATCGAACCCGTCCAGACCGGCTGGCTGATTGGTGACGGGGTCCACCGCCCAGGCGATGTCGAAGCCGTCGCCGCCGCCCGAACCCGGGGTGATGCCCACCGTCAACGGATCGTCCGGCACGGTGTAGAACGCCTCGGCTGACTGGGGCGGATCAACGGGTAGCACCAGCGTAGGGTTGTAATCGGCATAGCCGTAGACGCCTTCGAGGGTGGCCCCGGGGCCTTGGGGGTTTTCGAGCACCAGCACGTCGAAGATGGCAGCAGGCAGGCGAAATCCCTGCGTCGTCCATTGGTCAGTCCACTCGGGGAGTAGCCACAGTGCGTTGTCCGGCGGATAGGTCGGATCGGCGAAGTACTCGTCCCAGGTGGCTATTTCGACCTGGTTGGCTGGATCGGTCAGGTGCGAACCGGGGATCAGATACCAGACATCGTCAGCCAACCCGTTCAAGTCGGCGTCCCGGCTTATTTCAATGACAGCCGCCTCCGCCCAGTGACTGCTCCCGTTGCTAGTGGTCCAAAAGGCGTTGCCGAACACGATAGCATCGACGCCCCAGGGATTGGCCCGATCATCCATCACCGTGTGGTCAAAGCCCAAGACGATTTGGCCACCAAACCCACCTAAACTGACCACCGAAGTGTTGTCCGCGGCTGAAGTTCCGCCACCAACCGGAGGCCCCAGCGCCCGGTACGGGTCGTTGAACAAGGCGTTCTGTACGAACTGACCCGGGGCTGGGGCGAAATCAACGACGGTCACTGCAAACGGAGTTTGAGCCAACAGCTGGCAGGCCCGCAGCGTCACACCGGCCATGGCAAGAAGCATGGTGGTCAAATTGATTCGCATATTACCTGACTCCTGCCGTCAGCGCCTGGCGCCGGTACACGATTAACCCACCAATGCAGAGCATTACCGCAGCCGTTGGTTCGGGCAGGACGTAAACCGTACTACCCTCTCGGATGTATAGTTCAGCCAGAGCATCATTGAAAACCGGGTTGTAGAAGTTTTGCGAGTTAACCGAGTCTGGATCGAAGCGGCGTACCTGTGCTGGGTCCAGGACGTCAACCGGTCCCCCGCCGCCCAAGACACCGTCCACCGAACTGGCCCGCACCAGGGCCGCATAATTGCCGTCGCCACTGCCGAATAGGTCGCCGCCGCCGACGTGCAGATTGCCTTCATCGTCGAATCCCAGCGATGAAGCGGACAGCAACCGGCCCAGGAAGGTGCCCTGGGTCTCAAAGTCCAGCACAGCCCCCCCGCCGAGCACCACGGCCAACGAGGCTGCATCGAAGACCTTGATGTCGCCGGTGTTGCTGCCGGTGCCGGTGTCCAGATCGTACCCGTTGCCCGTATACAGGTTGCCAGCCGAGTCAAATGCGATGCCGGCGCTGGCCCCAGCCACGTTGTCGATGATGACCGGGTTGTTGGGGTTGGCTGGATCGGGGCTGCCGACGTCCAATAAGGTGACCGAAGCCGGGCTGCCGAAATCACCGGCCGACACTGCCAGGTTGGAGCCGTCCAACCAGGCGCCTTCGAAGTGACCCGCCGAGAACCAGTCGCCGGTTAGGGTGGCTGTATCAAAAACGCCGACTTGATAATTGCCGAAGGTTGCCCCCCCACCGTTGCCGATGGCAAACTTGCTGCCGTCAGGTGACACTGTTAGGAAAGCTGATCCAAACCCCGGCACGTCCATTCCAGCCAGGGAGCCCTGCAGGATGAAGGTTCTGGAGCCCGGGGCGCTTTCGGCGTAGATGTCGGCCCCGCTGATGGTGATGATCCTGCCGTCGCTCAATACGTCGAACACGCTCGCCCCGATGGGCAGATCGAAGGATCCCTGGACGGCGTAGCTTTCAAAGCGGTCCGCCCGGGCGGGCAAAGCCACAATCCATAGGGCTGCTATTAGGGATGCAACTACTGGTGGCTTGGATACGGTCAACATGGTTTTGCCTCCTCCTTCGCGCCAAGTGGCGCATTCCACAATCGCCCGGCACCCTCGGCCTAGGCGTTGCGGTTGATGCCGTCCGATCGGCGAAGGGCCGTTAGGACAGACGCATCGATTAGAACCCGGTCGTTTGGCTATTTGGTCAGCCAATCAACGTGGGGCCCCTACCCATGCATAGCCCGTTGAAGGAGAGACAAGTCAGTAGGTGGAGGTTCCCTCGAAGCGCAGGCCAAGCCATGGTTGGCAAGACCGGTTGGTCGTCATCGATGGGAACATACCTGCCACTCCTCCCGCGAGAGCGTTGGGTAGAAACTCTGTCGATGGCAGGTCTTCTGGCTTCCGGGCCGGCGACGGTTGTAGTCCGTCGCACCTACTAACCGCACCTTCTCGGCCGGGCAAGCCGGCCAATGGTTTGATTGCGGTGTTCGTTCCCGGTTACAGCGGCGGGGCCGCTCCGGATTCTCACCGGTATTCCCTGGAGGTCCGCATCGGCGGGCCACCATCGACTACCGGAACAAGCTATACCGCAAAGGCCCCAGGTCGGTCAAGTTGGAATGGTGGCCCCCACCGGTTGGGGGCGATATTCAACCGGAACGCGGTTGAATTTGACTTTTGGGGGTTCTGGCATATAGTCTAGGCAAGATGATCTGTCGGGCGGAAAATCAGGCGATAGTCGGCAGCCCCGGTTGGGTCAAGTGTGACCGGTGCGAGTGTAGGTGTTGCCATACCTCTCTGAGGGGGTTTTCCTGAGACCGGTCCGTCGATCAGTAGTCGGTAACAAATTGGACGCGAATCGGACGCCCCGGGGGAAAACCTTCCGGGGCGTTTTTTGTTTGGCTGGACGGATGGGCCTGCGAATCCGACAAGGTGTTAGCAGTGAATCTGCAAACGTTAAATGAAACCTCAGGGCTGGACGTTTCCGACCAAAGCGATCCGGACGTGCTTATCGATTGGATGCTCCGTCGATTCGCGGACCGTCGGATGTGCCTGACCAGCGCCTTTGGCATGGAGGGTTGCGCCCTGATCGACATGATCGCAGCCCGGGCTGAGCGCTTCACGGTGATCTACCTGGACACGCACTTCTTCTTCTCCCAGACGCATGAGCTGATCGATAAACTGAAAGAGCGCTACGCCCACCTGGAATTCGTCAATAAAGGCACCGACCTGACACCGCAGGAGCAGGCGAAACGTTGCGGCGACGAGCTGTGGAAGCGTGACCCGGATATGTGCTGCCAAATGCGCAAGGTACAACCGATGATCGAAGCGGTGCGCAGCTACGACGTTTGGGTAACGGGCCTGCGCCGCAGCCAGTCGCCCCATCGAGCCAATATGCAGGTGGTGGAATGGGAGTGGAAGTACGACCTGTTGAAGGTCAACCCGCTGGCCCGCTGGGAGCGAAAGGACGTCTGGGAGTATATCCAGAAGCACCAGGTGCCCTACAACGTGCTGCACGAACAGGGCTACCCCAGCGTGGGCTGTACGCACTGCACTAAGCCGGTGCCCGGATCGAAGGTGACCGACTACAGCCGGTCGGGACGTTGGGAGGGTCAGACTAAGACGGAGTGTGGGCTTCACGGGGACGGCATCTAGGGGCTTGCCGCCCGGAAACCAGACAGCGAGAACTGCCATGGCACAGTCATCGGAACCTGCCAAGCCGTCCAAAGTTGAACAGGCCAAGCAGGCTTCGAACTATCTGCGCGGCACCATTGAAGAAATCCTGGAATCCGACGAGGCGGCCTTTGGCCACGATGACTCACAGTTGCTGAAATTCCACGGCGCCTATCAGCAATACGACCGCGACCAGCGCAAGTCGGCAGGCCAAGGCAAGTCCCAGCGGGCCTATCAATTCATGGTACGGGTTCGCATCCCAGCCGGTCAGTTGACGGCCGATCAGTATCTTCAATTGGACGCCATCACCGACCAACTGTGCGATGGGTCATTACGGGTCACTTCTCGCCAGGGGTTGCAGTTCCACGGCGTGCTAAAGACCAATCTGCGGCAGACGCTGGCTCGAATCAACCAAAGCCTGCTGATGACACTAGGGGCCTGCGGGGATGTATCCCGCAACGTGATGATGTCGCCGGCCCCACCCGGCAACGAACTAGAAAGCAAGATATTGGCCTATGCCCAACAGGTGGCCCAGGCCTTGTCACCAGCCAGCCGGGCCTACCACGAAATCTGGCTGGATGCCGAGAAGATCGTGTCAGCAGCCGATACCGAGCAGGAGCCTTTTTACGGCAGCACCTACTTGCCGCGCAAGTTCAAGGTCGGTTTCGCTTTGCCGGGGGACAACTCCGTCGATTTGTATACGCAAGACATCGGCTTTTTGCCGATCGCCCAAAATGGCGACATCAAGGGAGTCAACATCACCGTGGGCGGCGGGCTGGGTACCACGCACAACAAGCCGGACACGTTTGCCAGGCTGGGTTCACACTTGGGTTTCGTAGAACCGGGTGGAGTCGTCGAAGCCGCCCGGGTGGTGGCCTCCATCTTCCGCGACTTTGGCAACCGCTCGGACCGCCGGCACGCCCGTTTGAAATACCTCATCCAGGAGCAAGGCCTGGACTGGTTCAAGTCCCAGTTTGAAGAACGGTTTAGCGGAAAGCTGCACCCCTGGGCGGAAACGGGCCGCCTGGAGGTTAGAGACCACATTGGCCGGCATTTGGCGGGCGATGGCACATCCTACTACGGCCTATGCATCGACAACGGCCGAATCCGCGACGTGGGGGCAGTAAAGATGCGCAGCGCCCTGCGGAAGGCGGTGGCTGAACTTAGACCGGGCCTGGTGCTGACACCCCAGCAGAACGTCCTGCTGACCAACCTGACCGAACAGCAAGTCGACCGTCTGGAAGAGTTACTGACCGATCATGGGCTCCGACTCGCTGCGGATATTTCTCCCGCCCGCCGATTGTCTCTGGCCTGTCCCGCCCTGCCGACTTGCGGGCTGGCCATTTCCGAATCTGAACGGGTCATGCCCTTGCTGATGGATGGTTTCGAAGCACTGTTGGCTGAGCTGGGATTGGCCCAGGAGCGCATCAGCCTGCGGATGACCGGCTGTCCCAACGGCTGTACCCGGCCCTACAGCGCCGAAATCGGCGTAGTGGGGCGAAGGGCTGACACGTACGACATTTACGTAGGCGGCACGCTGGCCGGTGACCGGCTTACCGATTTGTACCGCGAAAAAGTGCCATTTGCTGACATTCTGGATCAGCTACGGCCTCTACTGGCCGGTTGGCAGGACGATGGCCAGGACGATGAATGCTTTGGCGACTACTGGCAACGGGTGCATCATAAAGGGCCCGCCCTGGTGATCCTGACCGGGGCCAAGTTGCCGCCAGATCAACAAGCAACCGGGGCGACCGATGGTTAAGCCCATCAAATCCAGCAAGGCGCTGATACTGGCTGCCCATGGGTGCAGCCGGGACAACGGCGTATCGATCCGGTTGAATCGAATCGCGGCCCGGCTTGGAGTGGGGTCGGTGTTTGATTCGGTCAGCCCAGCCTTTCACAAACAGCCTCCCTACTTTGGCGAGGTGCTGGACGGATTGGCCGCCGATCGGGTGGTGGTAGTGCCTTTCATGACCAGCCAAGGATATTTTTGCCGGCGGGTGCTGCCCCAGCAGATGGGACTAATCGCCCCCCAAACCAACCGCCTCGGTCAAGCGATTCACCTGACCCCGCCGCTGGGCGAACATACCCGCATGCCCGACTTGATGGCCGACTTGGTGCAGTCCACGCTACGGACCCATGAACTGGACGCTTCATTGACCGCGGTTATCCTGGTGGGCCATGGCACGCGCCGCGATGCCCAAAGCGCCCAATTGACAGAGAGACATGCCGCGGCACTTCGCCAACGGCACACCGTCGGCCAAGTGTTGGCCGTCTATCTGGACCAGCCGCCGGAACTGGAGGCGGTCTACGATTTGACCGATCTGCCCATCCTGGTGGTCGTGCCCTACCTGATCGGCGGCGGCAGGCACGCGGTCCAAGATCTGCCCGCCCGGCTGGGCATGGAGAGGATGGCAGTCTCACACCTCCCTGGTTCCTTCACCGCCATGGGCCGGCGCGTATATTTGACGAGCTCACCGTTCGACGGACCAGAAATCGACGAGTTGGTGCTGGAATTGGCGCAAGACGCCCTTGAGGCCAGTTCGACAGATCCTGGCCCATGGATGCGACGCTTTAGCGGACAGGAATCGCCCAGGTCCCATAGGCCTGGCGGCATGAATGGGGTGCCTGACGTTTTTTTGGGCCGATTGCCGGCCCGTCCCCCGCGGGCATAAGATAGGTGACGCCTCGGGTCCGGCTGCGGGGTGATGCCCGATAATGGTAAGATGGTCTTTGGGAGGGGAATAAGGAAAATGAAAGAAGCGAACATCCGTTGGGTAATCGGAGCGGCACTGACCATCGTCTGGGGCTTTGGGGCGCCGGCGCTAGCGACCACACCACTGACCACTCAGTTGGTCGCGTCTGGGCTGAGCCGTCCGATTTTCGTGACCGCCCCTCCCGAAGATTTTGGCCGGCTGTTCATCGTGGAGAAGCAAGGGATTATTAAGATCCTCAATCTGGTCGCCGGGACGGTCAACGGCACAGCCTTCCTGAACATCGATGCCATCGTCGGTGGAGGGACGACGCAGAATTCCGAACAGGGATTGCTGGGGCTGGCCTTCCATCCCGATTACGCCGGCAACGGTCTCTTCTACGTGAATTATACGAACAACTCCGGTAACACCGTCGTGGCCCAATATCAGGTGTCGGCCAACCCGGATATCGCTGATGCGGGCTCCAGCAGCACCGTGATCACCTACAGCCAACCGCAAGTCAATCACAACGGCGGGTGGATAGGCTTTGGTCCGCAGGGCCTGCTCTATATTTCTTCGGGTGACGGCGGTGGAGCCAGCGACGAGGGCTCGGGCCATACCGTCGGGGTCGGCAACGGCCAAGACCTGACCAATAACTTGCTCGGCAAAATGCTGCGGATCGACGTCGACGGCGACGACTTTCCGGGTGACGCCAACCGCAACTACGCCATTCCATCTGGCAATCCTTTCGACGGTTCGTCGGGTGATCGCGAAATCTGGGCTTTTGGATTGCGCAACCCCTGGCGACCCAGCATCGACCGAGTCACCGGCGACCTATGGATCGCCGATGTGGGGCAGTTCGATTGGGAGGAGATTAATTTTCAAGAGGCTGACAGCCCCGGCGGAGTGAACTACGGTTGGCGCTGCCGCGAGGGGGCCCACGACTTCAACACCACCGGCGACTGTCGCCAGACGCCGTTCATTGAGCCCATTCACGAGTACAGTCATGCAGGCGGCCGGTGCTCTATCTCGGGCGGGTACGTCTATCGCGGATGCGCCATACCCGACCTGCGGGGCACCTATTTCTTTGCCGACTGGTGCAGCGCCCAGATATGGTCCTTTCGATTTGTGAACGGTTCGATGACTGGGTTTCTGGAACGCACCGCGGAGCTTGCCCCAGCCGGAGGGGTGAGCATCATCAATATCGCTTCTTTCGGGGAAGACGCTGCCGGCGAATTGTACATCGTAGAGCAAGACACCACCGGCGAGGTGTTTAAGATCGTTCCGGCCGGCCCGGTAGACGCCCCGTCGGCCAACGACTACGACAACAACGGCGAAGTCAATCTTTTCGATTCCGCCCGTTTTGTGGATTGCATGACCGGTCCCGGCAACCCGCCTATCGACTGCCCGTGCGACGTTTTCGACCAGGACAATGACGACATCGTGGATCTAATAAGCTTTGCGGACCTGCAGAACGCTTTCCCGGGCTAGGGCTATGTGGCCAGGAGATGTGCCAATGAATCATGGTGTCGGCACAGTCTGTTTGATTGGAGCCGGACCAGGCGACGCGGACTTGATCACTCTGCGAGGCCTTCGACTGTTGCGGCGGGCCGACGTGGTGGTATACGACCGATTGGTTTCGCGAGAGTTGCTGGCCGAAGCTCGTCCGGGTGCCGAATTGATCGACGCCGGCAAACATCCCGGTTTCGAGCGCGTTACCCAGCGGGAGATCAACGACCTATTAGTCGACCGAGCCCGTCGGGGGTTGGAGGTAGTCCGACTCAAGGGCGGCGACCCCCTAATCTTCGGGCGGGGTGGCGAAGAAGCGGCTCACTGCGCCGCAGCCGGTGTACCCCTGGCCATAGTTCCGGGGGTCAGCAGCGTCCATGCGGTTCCAGCCTCGGCGGGCATACCCATCACGCATCGGGGTGTCAGTCGGTCCTGCGTAGTGATCACCGGACAAACCGAGGAGGCCTCAAATGGTGCGGGACTGCCCTACCGGGCGTTGGCTGCCATCGATACGGTAGTAATCCTGATGGGCCGATCCAGCCTGGGCCAAATCGCCGGCAAACTGATTCAGGCTGGTCGGGCCGAGGACACGCCGGCCGCCTGCATCGAAACCGGTTGCACCCCAGACCAGCGGGTGGTTCGAGGCACGCTGGCATCCATTGCGGCGCTGGCCGATGACCATGAACTTCGGGCACCGGTCACCACCGTGATTGGCCAGGTGGCAGCTATGGACCTGCAAACAGTCGACGGCTCGGTGCAGGTTAAGCAGGCGGTGTGACACACAGGTCAGTAGACCCGCTCGCCGGACGTTTTTTTGTGGTGTTGGGGCCGGCGCTTATTTGACGGTTATTCTGGACTTGCCTACCACCAGCAGGTCGTACACTTCTTCGGCATCGGCATTATGCATGCGGATGCAGCCCAGTGACACGTTCTTGCCGATGCTGTCGGGCTCGATGGTTCCGTGCAGGCCGTAGCGAAGCTGACCCACCGCATTGCCTTCAACGCCTTCCAAGCCGATCCAGCGCTCGCCCAAGGGATTCTCCGGGTCGTCGGCCAATATGATTTGCCCGCCGCGTGGTGGATAGTATTGGGGGTTCTTCAACTTGTTCTTGACCTTCCATACCCCGGTAGGCGTGCCGTCTTCGGCGCCTAGCCCCACCGGCACCCGCTTGACGAAGGTTCCCTGCAGGTAGATGTCCATGGCGAAATCGGTCTTGGTTACTACCGCCCGGAAGGGGCCTTTGATGATTTTGATGCGCTGCCCAGCCCGAATCTGGTTCTTGTTGGCGATATTGTTGATGGCGGCCAATAGATCGTCGGTCACGTTGAAATGCCGGGCGATCTTGTTCAGCGATTCGCCTGGTTGAATGGTGTAATGCTCGACGAAGGGGTCGTCCGGCAGCACGCTGCTGGAGAAGATGGTCTGTCGGGCCAGGCGGGTCAGGTCGGCCCGCAGTTTGACGCGTTCTTCCAAGGGTAATTCGTGCTGCAGTGCCTCGCCAAGCTGGGCCCGGGCGGTAACCAGTTGACCCTGGTCCATAGCCCGTCGACCGGAGGCTGATAGCACCCGACCTCGGTCCACGTCTTGGGCGGATCGCTTTGCATCGGCGTCGGGATCGGTGCCTCGCTCCACGACGTCGGCCTGCGAACCGCCGTCCAGCTCGGCCGATTCTGGCCGATCCGAGGTCAACTGCACGAAGGCCTGTTCGGGGATCGATTCGGGTGAATCGGCGGGGCGGACCCAATAATACCAATAGCCAAAACCAATGCCGATGACCGCAAGCAGCGACGTAAAAGCCCTAATACTGGATTTCTGGCGTCTTGCCACGATTGCGCCTCCTTGCAGGTATGTAGTACGTTCGTTAGCGCCGGACCGCCTTTGATCGCATAGCCGCCCGACCACGCAGGAGCATAAACCAACCCCAACAAGATGCAAGCTCCCAGGGCCCACTTACGCGCCTATCACAGGATTTCACACAGGGTTTTTCAACCGGTCGAAGAGGATGTTGCCGGCGCCTCCTGGGCCTGGGCAGATGCGCTGGGCGGAGTATAGGCCCCGGTCATGGTCACCAACACACCCGGCAAGGCCCACAGTAATTGAACGAAACGAATGCCCATGGCCAAGCAAAGCACCTGTGACAAATTGCCGTGGGTGCCCACCAAAAAGTGCTTGTACACAGCCTCGGTGGTCCCCAGGCCCTGCGGAGAAATCGGTATCGCCCCCACGATCAGACCGGCGGCAATGCTGGCGAAGTAGTCGAACACCGAGCGACCCACGAAGTCCATCCCCACGGCGTAGGCGATGAGCACAAAACAACCCAGGGCTATGACTTGCAGCCCCACCGTGGCGGCAAAGGCACCGATGACCAGTTGACGGTGTTGCAGCAGTCGCCGGGTGGCCCGGTCGGCCCGGCGGGCATGGGACAATAGCCGGGCGAGCAGCATGCCTTCCCGGGCTTCTGCGTTTTCGGGTGGGAGATTGGATCGGTTGTCAGCGGTATCGGCCAAGGCCCCCAGTCGACGGGTCAGGCGCCAGGAACCCAACCAACCCCGGAGCCGTTCGGAAATCAGCACAGTTCCGCCCAGCAGCAGACCGCCCAGGAGTGCCAACCCCAACAGGCCCCAGTGTCGCAAATTCGGATCCCTGCCGTAGATGGTGCTGACCGCCCCCACCATGGCCAACAAACCAGCCAGACCCATCACCCGATCCAGAAACACCGTGGTGACCGCCTCGGTCTTCAGATCGGTGTGCAGCGTAATGTAATAGGCTTTGACCACGTCCCCCCCGGTGGTGCCCGGGGCTGCAAAATTCAGAAAGTTACCCGCAAAACACAGTTTGACGCTTTCCCAATAGCTGATCCGAACATCCTGGGCCCGCAGCAGCAATTGAAAACGCAACGATTGCAGGAATGAAACCGGAACAAAGGCTACCACGCTGAGCAGCAACATGCTGTGGTTGCTGTGGCGGATGACGGTCAGCAAGCCGTAGGTGATCTTCATGGCCCCCTGATCATCCACTGCTACCTGGGCCCGGGCCAGCACTAGCTCGGTTCCGTCCTGCTGCACGGTTACACTGTCGTCCGACTCGTCGAGCAGCCGTAGCACCCGCCCGTCGGTCAACTCGACCGAATCGTGCAGCCGAACGCCATACAGCACCCAGGCCAACGCCGCCACGCAGACCGCAATCCGCAAGCAAGTCCATAACCTCGATTTGCTCTTGGCTGTCATCGGCCAGCCGACTCCCTTCAACATGTCATCCAAGACACGGTAACCAGACCGCCGCGGGATCGGTTTTGAACCGGTCGGCGAGTCAAGCCATACTACAACCTGCCTCGGCCATCCTTGCAACCCGGTTCATGGCCCGTTCCGATGATACCTTCAATCGCCCCGGACCGTCATCAGGTTTTGAGCACCCTGACCGCGAAGATCCTCCAGCACTCGGTCAACCAACAAGCCCGGTTCTGTCTTATCGCCCCGGCACCGGCTATAGGCCCAGGCGTCGCCGTCGGGGGCTAGTACCTCAGCCGTCAACACGATCTGATCGGGCCCTACCTCGGCCAATACGCCCATGGGCACCAGGCAGCCGCCTGCCAATTGGGTCACCACAGCCCGCTCACAGTGCAGTGCCAGATCTACGTCACTATCGTTCAATGGGCCTACTAGCTGCTGGACAGGCGTATCATCGGCCCGCACCTGCACCGCCAGCGTACCCTGGCCCGCGGCTGGCACCATGGTCTGGACCGACAGTATCTCGACTATGCGGTCGGCCAAACCGGCCCGTTCCAGACCCGCCCCAGCCAGGACGATGGCGTCGTACTTACCGGCGTCCAGCTTGGCCAGGCGGGTGTCCACGTTGCCGCGTAGCGGTCGAACGGTCAGGTCTGATCGGAAGCGCAGCAACTGGGCCCGCCGACGGGGACTGGACGTACCCAGCACCGCACCGGGCGGCAGATCGGCCAATAGCAGTCCATCACGACTGACCAGGGCGTCACGCGGGTCAGCCCGAACAGGCAGGGCTGCGATAGAAAGCCCGGGCGTCTCGGGGCCCGGTAAGTCCTTGGCCGAATGTACGGCCAGGTCGATTCGCCCCTCCTTAAGGGCCTGCTCCAGCTCGGTGGTGAACTCGCCCTTGACGCCGCCCGCCTGTTCGCCGGCCGCCGACGCCCGATCCCCTCGCGTGGTGATGGGCTCGATTACCACCTCTAACCCGGGGTGCCTCCGCTCAAGCAAGGCTACCACGATGGCAGTCTGTGCCAAAGCCAGACGCGACGCCCGCGTGCCCACGATGACTCGTTCGCTGGAAGCTGGGGTGTGCTCTGCCGGCATGACCATTCAATCTTTCGACGTGGTCGTTATACAGCCATCCAACGCCCTGATCTCGGACGTATTACAAACCCGGTTGAGCCGATGTCGGCGGCGTGACTTGCATCAGGCCCATTCGCTCCAGATGCAGGCCGGCCAATTCCTTGACCAGCGCATCGGGATCGCTCTTGGCCAATCGCTCCGCCACTCGTTTGAAAACCTGGCCCTGTTGACTGGCCAAGACGTCCACCGCCACTAGCCTGACCAACCAGTGCGGGTCAGAAAGCAGCGGGGCAACCGCCTGAACTTGCGGGGTCTCAAAAGGCAAGCGGGCCAATGCTCGGATGGTCCTGGCCCTGACGGCTGGATCGGGATCCTTCACTCCAGCCAGCAGCACTTCCTGTAGCTGGTGTCGGTCGATGCGAACCGGGGCATAGTCTGCCGGCTTACGCATCACCGCCAGCCGTTCGACCAGAAGCCCCGAAACCGTTTCGAAGACCCGGCAGCGGTCGGCCGGGTTGGAAGCCCGAAGATTTGCCGACAGCCCCGCAGCCCCAGCCCGGTCGTATCGAAAGGCTGGTCTGACTATGGCGACTGAATCCGTCAGCTTTCCCATCGCTTCATTTCCAGATGGTCGGCCATGGTTGGAAATCGGATCAAGCGTGACATCGAAGGTCACCACAATCTCGCGTTGAGGCGATGCCAAAGCCAAATCAGCCACGGGCCCTACATCCAATCGCAGGGTCACCTCCATCCGTTGGCCAGGTTCCAGCATCGGGCGCAGGGCTAGGCTCTCTGTCAAATAGCCGTCCAGGACAAGCGGTTGGGGCGCGGTTGATTTGGCCGAAACCAAGAGATTGCCGTCAATCATCTGGCCCGGACCAATTGTGATGGCAAACGGCCCGCGGTTGGTCAAAGTCACCCGGCCAAGCCAGGGCTCGGCATAATGCGGATGCGGGTTCACCGGCACGACGCTTAGCTCGCAGAATCGCTGCGGAAATTTGGCAAAATCCAAGACCCGGGCATCGAAAGCATCCAAAGCGGACAGAACCGGGCTATGTTCCGGTCTGGGTAGCGGCGCTTGGCCTAGTTGTTCGAGTAGTTCGACGACGCGCTCATAGGCGGGGCCCGAACGGCGAAGTTGTTCGGCGTCGCGTAGCATTATGAGGGCGTCCTCATCCTTACCAAGCCCTACCAGGGCCCGAGCCAAACCCCAGCCGGCCCACTGGTCGGACATGGACGGCGCACAAAGCGGCCCCAAGACTGCCCGGGCGTCGGCCCATCGCTGGGCCAGGACCAGGGCCAGTCCGCGCACTCTTTGAACGGTCGGATCGTCAGGCTGGGCAGCTATAGCCTGTTCGGAGAACTTCAGAGCCTTTTCAGGAGCGGGATCGGTGTGAATGTAATACCAGGCTATGCGTACATCTAGTTCGACGTTCTCTTGCCTTTGGACCTGTTCCTCCAACTCGGCGATACGTTGGCCCAATCCAAGTAGGTTGGACTGGACCAGATCATCCCGGCCAATGCTCCGGGCTTGGTCCACGATCAGAGAATCGAGCAGGAAGCGCTCATCGGCGTTGGCCCCATTTTGTTCGCACCAGGCCAACAAGCGGTCCAGGTGCCCGGCGTCGCGTAAGCTGCGGGCTGCGTCCCACTGCAATTCAAAGGGTGGGCGTCCATCCGAGTTGGCCGATAACAGATCGCCCGCCCGGGCGTACCACGGTTGGGCCTGATCGTGCAGCGACAAGGAATCAAAGAACAACGCCAATTGCCACATGGGCTGGGGGTGATGTGGCGTCGCGGAAATGGAGGTCAGCAGAAACTCCACCTGCTGATGGGGTGCTGGGGGACGGCTGTCCAGTTCCGCCTGCAACCGGCGAGCGGTGAAGTTGAAGCGGTAGGCTTCGACCGCCTGTCGAGCGTGGGACTTGGCTGACTCAAGGTCACCGATGCCGCTCAACGTCTCTGCCAAGAGCCGATGAAGTTCACTGGCCAGTGGCGGCGGCAGGTCGGGCTCTTGAAGATGGCTCCGGCAGAAATCGGCTCGCTGATCGGCGGTTTGGAGGCGGTCGAAGGCTTGGGTCAGATAGGCCAGTCGCTCGGCATGGTCGGTGGTCTGGTGCCGGCAATATTGTTTCAGAGCATCGAACGCTTGCTCGCCCCGGCCCAGCAGCAGCAACAGATCGCGCTGGGCCCGATAGGCTTGCCCCAGTGTGGGGTCGATTCTGGTGGCTGCCTGCAGCCAGACCAACATGCTGCGTACTTGCCCGACTGAAGGCGTAGAATCGGTCTCCAGGGCCAGGTGGCGAGCGTGATCCAGCAGCCACTGGCCCGCTCCGGCGTCGGCTGGCTGACGGGCATGGGCATTGGTGGGCAAGATGGCTGCCAACAGCAAGCCGCAACCGACCAATCGACGCACCACAGCCACGGTGCTTGGACTCCAACAGCTATGAGGTCCGTAGTGACAGTATCGTGACACTTCGAGACTCACGCCGGGGGGTCCGATGACTTGTTGGGGGATGATTGTGGTGATTTTGGTTCCACCTGATGCAGCAAGTCGTGGTATTTCTCGACGATAGGTTGCAGATCTGCCAGCAGCCTGGCCCGATGGAGTAAGTATTGCCCTTGCTGGGGCATGTCCATTCGTCGACAAGCTTCGGCCAACAGCAGGTGGGTCAGGGCAGCGCTGGATGAATCCAACAGATCGGCCACCTTGACCTTGTCGGGCAGGTCATCGACGGCCTGTTCCAACTGGTCGGAGGCCAATTGATAGCGCAGCTCGATAGGCAGCAGGGTCATGCGATCGGTGAGGGTTAGTTGACTTTGCTGAATGTCATGCATCACCGGTCCGGCTGCGGCGGTGTCGTTTAGCATTAACAAGGCATCGGCCAAGACCATGCGGGTGGCGGTGGCGATGCCCTTCATAGACCCCAGACGGTGGCGGAGCAATGCTCGACTGATGCTGGCAGCCTCGCGGTGGGCGTTGGCCAGGTGAGCAGTGACCGCCAGATAATGGCAGGCTAGGATCTTGCTGCTGCGTAGCGGGCTGGGGCCTTCCAACACTTGCAGTAGCTGTTGGCGGGCTTCATCCAATCGCCCCTGGGCCATCAACGTCGAACTGGTCCGGGCTGAGCGTACCTGTTTGATGGTCCGCCAGGACATAGCGATCCACAAGGCGGCCATCAGCCCCAGGATGGCCATGGTCCAGGCCTGCGTGGACCGATCGCCGCGGTAGAAAACGACTAATACAACCAGCAGCGACACACCAAGGCACCAGCGCATTAGCAGGGAGAGTCGCATCTGTCGGTTGAAGCGCTGGGTGACCGACGCGTCGGGAGGGGTGGTCATAGAGGCACCTCGGCCGCGGCGTATTCGTCGGTTAATTCCGCCAACTGGGGGAAACGTTCCACCAGCCTGGCTGGGGGTACTAGCAGAGTGGCGTCGCGCCAAAAGTCAGCGGCCTGGCCGGCTTGGCCTCGTCGGTGGAACGCCATGGCCATCAACCCGTAGCCGTAGCCCGAGCGGGTGGATAGGCAGGACCGGAAGAGGTCGCAGCGATGATCGGCCGCTTCTAGCACGTCGTCGTATTGGCCCATGACTACTTCGCGAAATAGACGCAACAGCTCGACGTGGGCCTTCCAGGGCCTGGGTAGGTTTTGGCGATTGAGAGCATCGATCAATTCGACTGCCCCGGTGAGGTTGTCGGTGCGCAGCATCGCCTCTGCCATGCCGATGGCTGCGGTCTGGATTTGGCTATTGTGGCCAATCCGTTCGTGCAGGATTTGGCCGTAGAGAATCTGGCTGGTTTCGTAGCTGTGATGATGGTCAGCCAACTCGGCCAACCCTAGCAGGCCTTGGGCTCGCAGGCCCGGGTCGTTGACCGGGTTAGACAGCACCTGATCCAGCGTCCGGTCAGCCGTGAGCCAGTCTTCCAGGAGCACGGCTTCGTGAATCCGCGTCCAGCGCCGAGCCAGTCGTTGCTGGCGCTTATGCGTGGTCCGGGCTACGATGAGGATAGCCACGCCCGCCAAGAGCGGCGCCAGGCGGCTAGCCGTCGCGGGTAGGCCCAGTGCCGGCGGGTTAGCCAGGATGACGCCGATCAAAATACCGCTGGCTAGCATAGCCCCCAGACGAATGGCATGAGGCCTGCGCCGGGGGCGAGAACTGGCGATGAGACGGCGTGCCTGGTCGATAGTCATAGCCTCAGCGTTGTAGTCGTTAGGTGCCTTAGATGCAAGGGAGAGAAGGCTGAGTACGAGTATCGACTTTCGACGTTTCGACTTTCGGTCTTAGTCGTTTCTGGCGTTGTCGTAGTCGCCGACGATTAGTTGGCCTATGCGTTGGGGGAGCTTGTTATCGAAGAAGCAGGGCATACGGTCCACCGTCTCTTGAAACCGAACCGCCCGCGTGTCAACAGCCGACTTAGTACCAGCCCCACGAAGCGTGCCGTAAACGGTGAAGACGTGAGACCGAGTAGTGACCCAGTCGCCCAGGGCGATTAGGAGTGCAGCAGCCTCGATGAAGTCGTCGTTGGCGAGACTTCCGTCTGATAACATACCGCCGTCGATGTCAGCAGGCTTGGGGAAGGCCCCAATAGTTGCGGTACGGACGTTGGCCAGCTCACCGACGGTGAGGAACCCCGTGTATGAGGTCGTAGCGTTACCGCGATATCGATCTCCGCCTAATACGGTTGGCGTTTGGAAATTACCCGAAGCCCCGATTGCACGAGCTTCGCGATAGGCCACCATGGATTGGGCGATGGCTGGACCTACGGATCCCGGTACGGCACCAAGGCCTACATAGTTAACGATTTTGCCTTCGATCGATGCAGCGTAGACGGCTGGCGCATCGCCGGCGTTACCTGGTAAGGCTGCAAAGGCGGCGTCAGGCATGAGCGGGAGACCTTGAAGCACCCACCACGGTGCCGCGTTAATGTCGATTCGGCCATGGACGCGCATGCCGTTTTGGTCGACGGTCGGCGTCATGTCGGCCACGCCGGTGCGGGTGTGCTGTAGGGGTAGTGCAGTGAAGTAATCGAAAACGAGTTGGCCCCAAGGCACATTCAAACTCGTTGGGCCAGGTGTAGGGTTAGACCATTGGGCTTGGTTGAAGATGGGCATCCGACCGTTGTCTACCTGGGAGTAGGGCTCCCTAATATCATTTCCCCTGAGGGGCACGTTAAAAGGCGGCAAGCTCACGTTGTTGCGTGTGTCGTAGCCGTTGGCGAAGCGCAAAAGTAGAAGCAGCGACCCCGTGGTGGGAAACGCCGTGCGCACGTCGCCGCTGTTTGCAAAGTCAAGGTGTACTGGGACGATAAGGTTTTCGGTCCAAACACTGGGAAGACCTAATGAAGGAGCAGGCTGCGGGCCAGCAAATGGAACCACAAACCGCCAATTCCGGGTGTCTCTTTCCAGGGAAACCATGCTGGTTAAGCCGGGGTCGTCCTCCCCAAACGCGCCCGCCAAGCCAAATGTGTCGGCAACGACGTCGAACTGGTCAACCGCCACGCGAATGTCCAGTTGCTGCCCAGTCGGATCGGGCAAAATCCGTCGGAGCTGTACTATCGAATCGGGATCGAGCGCCCTATTGATCCCAGGAATTGGTATAGACCCTCCCCCTGGAGAAGAGTATCCCGCCAAGTGGAAGACAACAAATCCCCCAGGCAGAATGCTGGTGCCAGGCGCAAAATCACCTATCCGCCCACTATTGAACCTGAGAGTCACACCATGGGGCGTCATCGCATGCGCTACAGTCGAAATGTCCTTTAGCAGATAGTTGTCGAGAAAAATAGGCACGTCGTAGGGATTATGTAGCTCGATGGCATAGACGCTGGATGCCTCGGGGCCAGCGCCCAATGTTTGAACAACCGATGCGTACATCTCGGTGATGAAAGGCTGGCGCTCCAAACCGAAATAGTAGAGATCGCTGGCATTGGGCAGACCGGTATTCAAAGTGAAGTCGTACGAAGCTCCCTGCACCGGAGTCGGCGTGTCGTTGCTATCCGCATAGTCGATGAGGTTGGCGGTAAGCGCCGCAGCAGCGGCGGTCCGTAGTGGTAAGTCCCCAAAATCCATGAATCCGCCGACCGTACCGTTAGTATCCAGATCAGCATTCCAAAGCAACATGGTGAATGCATCCTGGAGCGTGCCGATGAAGCTAAGCCCAAACGGATGAGTGGCTACACTATCAATGCCACCCAAACCGCCGTTGTCGGCGGGGTCAAGGTACAGGCCATCCAAACTGGGCAGGCTAATTTTCTGTCTTCCGTTGACCGGATCGGTCGGATCGGCGGTGTTGGGCCACTGGTCGACCAAAAAGACATTCACCCCGGGCAGAACACGCTCGGCAGCCTGCATCTGTTCAACCCAGTCTTCGTCAAACGGAGGGGCGCCTGTCGTGTCCCGCCCGATGCGCATGAGGTTATCGTCGTAGCTGACGGTGGTGGTTAGGTGGCGGAAATCATAAATGGGGTTAGCAGGGTCAGCCCAGGGCAACCATTGCGCTGCGATATTGCCGTTCGTGTCTGCCCCGTTGTCGCCGGTGTCGATAGGCCACCAGCGGGCGTCCTCTGTGGGCGGCTCGTCGATGAAGCCGGTCGTGTTGCCACTGGACAAAAACGGTAGATAGAGAGTATCCGGCAGAATACCAGCCCGGCCTTGCATGGTAGATAGCGGTATTTCTCTGGGCGGGAGAAGGAAGCGACGGCGAAGACTGGCTTCTTCACTTTCAGGAGCAAACGGTGGGTTGGGGCCCGCAGCATCTAACAGCCCCTGTACGCTAGTCAACTCAGCCGGTGTAAGCAGAATAGTCTTAAGGAGTTCGTCGTGGGCGTGGTTTAGGTTAATCATGCCACCATGGGAGATAGCGCGGATGGCATAGTAGATGCCGCTGTTGGCTTGGTCCTCCGAAAGTTGTTCTGGCAGGTCGCCACGGATTGAGTCGGGGTAGCGGCCCAGCGGTAGCTGATGCTCGACGCTATCCCAGACGCCGTCGCCGTCGGCATCGCGGCGGTAGACTTCCAGCGGTCCTGGTGTCGTGGTGTCGAGGTTAGTATCTCCCTCATCGGTTTCAGAACTGCCGGATGTGTTGATCCAGTTGTACGGATTGAGGTTGAACGGTGGGCCTCCGAGCGGATGCACATTCCCAAGTCCTGCATCAATGAACACCAGATCGCTTGCGGAATACAGCGTCCCGCCCGCGTTGATGCCTTGATTTAGTGGCGTATCGGCCACGGTCAGTTCAAGATCCGACGCATACCGGAATATCCACGGGCCAACACCAGTACCCGAGACGTCATAGGGCTCAATCGAGGCGAGCAGCGGATGCACGCCTTGGATTTCGCCGTAGGTGTCGTTGCCTATGGCGGAGGCTCCGCCAACGACGGCCAGGTGGTCCTGGTTGTAGGGAATCCCGTCACCGCCGACGGCGGCTTTTCTTATTTCGGTTTCGATTTCCTTGATTAGGGACTGGATGACGTTGGATTTGGCGCGTTGGGCTTGGATGGAGCTTATGGCTTGGCTCTCGAAGCTTACGCTGCTTAGGAAGGCGGCTCCTAGCAGGAATAGTGCGCCTAATAGGGCTACTACCATTAGTAGGACGGTGGACCGGCGGGAATGGCGAATTGCGAATTGCGAATTGCGAATTGACTGCGAACGCTGAACGCCAAACGTGGAACCTAAGCTAGAAGTTGGACTTGGGCAGCTAGAAGCACCGCTCGTCTTTGGCTTTTTGCTGCTATGCGCACCGCTGGCCGATGCTGATCGGCTTTGGGCGGGTTTTGATTGGCTTTGACGATGCATGGTGCTTATCCACTTCCTATCGGCAAAACGAATACGTGCCTAATGGGCCGATCCAGCCGCCGGGCGTGGTCGTAAAGGTCCACGGTGATTCGAAGGGCTACCGGGAAGTAACGATCAGGCTCGCCCAGGGAGCCGCCATTGATCAAGTCGTTGGCGAACCAGACGGGTGTTTGCGGGGTAATTCCGCTATTCATTGGTGGAATGCCTGGGGTAAATCGATTCAGAAGAAGAGTCATTAGGCTACCGGGCCCCACATTGAGCGCTGCTGCTACGAAGGGAGCTCCGGCGGCATACGCTGCGGCCAGCACGTTGAGTTCGCCAAGAGGTATTGGATTGGCTGGATCGAACCAGATAATCTCCCGGGGCGCTGAATCGGGTAGGCCAGAATTTGGATTAAACGGAATAAAGGCGAACTTTCGCAGATCCAAGGCCCATTCGACCTTAAAGGAGGCACATTTAGGGATGAAATAATGGCCTATCCGCGATGCCTGCGTAGCGTGCGGCTGAAGATCCAAACCACTTCGTAGCCACCACTGACTGGCAGCTATCGGCAGCGGAAAAGTGACAAGGGATCGATTGACAACCTCGGCCTCAAACGCGAATAGAGTATTGTCAACGAAATCGATCACGCCGTCGACTAGAGGCGTGATACCCGGGTATAAGTTGTCGCCACCTACGTCGGTGGCATCGTCAAGCGTCGAGGGCACATCATTCCCGGAACCCGGCAGACCACCGGTGGTATCGGCTGCGACAATCGCGGCCTCGGGCAAGTCCACCAGCAGGACAGCCCTTCTGGCTAGGTGCCAGTTTTCGGCTGGGGTGTTGAAGGGGATACCTGGAGCTGGGAACGGCACCGGCGGCGCGACCCAGGCTCCGGCGTTGTCTAGTTCTCCGATTTCGGCGTGGCCGTAGACTACCTGGGCGATGTTGGACCAGATGTCGGGGTACATTACGCTGCGTTGTTTTCGGCTGGTGAAGAACATGAGCATGTCGGCCCGTGGCGCGTCCATGTCGCCGGTCCCGTCGGGTAATTCACGTTCCGGGTCGGCTGGGTGGATGTAGCCGTTGGAGGGGTCGCCGTCCGGGTCGACTTCGCCCTGCTCAACTTTCCAGTAGGCGTTGATCGGATTGGTCTGGATGACCAGGATGGATCGCTGGGGGTTTAGATTGGCTAGGTCCTTTTGGAGGGTATCGAGAAGCAGGCGAACGGTTGCGGAGACTTCCATCAAGGCCCGGGCTTGGCCTGTCGATTCGGTGGTGACCTGAAAGACGCTGCCGACCATGGACATCATGAGTACCAGGATGCCTATGGAGACGATCATCTCGGTCAAAGTGAACGCGGAACGGGGAGCGCGGAACGCGGAATTGGGGGAGGCCGGGCGGCGCGTAGTGGTGGCGGCTACCAAACCCCTAACAGACCCTGAGTTAATCTTGACCCTGTTCATGGTCTTCGCCTATAGGACCGTCGAAGCATCTGATGGCCCGTTTTGCGATAACCCTTTACTAGAAAGGCATTTATGTCAACCTGGAATTGGTCGATCCCGCCGCCTTTCGTGGGATTGTCCGAGTGTCCCAGGTGTCAGTCCAGCCGGGAAGAGGCAATTGGGGATAGCTGACCGCGAATTGGGAGTATCGAACGGCTATAGCGTTCTCAGTCCATTCGTAGCGTCGAATTGCTGTTTGCACCCGGCAAGAAACGGGTATCGAACGCTACGATTGAATAGAGCTTGCTCTAGCGGCCATCCCCGACCAGGCGTTCTCGTCGACGCCCCGCGACGGCGTTTGGCCAACAGACCGCCTAAGCCAGGCAGGGCAAGATGATTCAACCCGGCACGATCGGCTCGGACAGGCGGCCTTCGAGCAGGGGGCCGTGGCCCCGCGGGTGGCGCCGGCGGATGAGGATGCGGTAGGGGCCGGCCGCCGCGTCGGGCATGAGGAACAGCACCTGCTTCGGTTCGTTGGTTACGACCCGCTCGACGGGCGACTCCGTGCCGTCGTCGGCGACCAGGAAGACGCCTTCGTCGGGGAGGGCTGCGTCGTAGTCCAGCCGGGCCCCGTACAGCCGCACGGCCCCGCCTGGGACGTAGCGGCCGGGGCGGTCGTCGGGGATGCCGCCGGGCAGGATGCGGCGGGCCTCGACGAGGTTCGGCAGCTTGGGGTCGGGCTCCACCCGCTGGCGGACCAGATCAGCACCCGCCTTGGCCACCGCCCGCTTCATCCTCCCGGGCAGCACCCACGAGATCGTGAGCGTCACGTCGGCATCCTCGACGCGGTCGGGGATGGAGTCGAACGTGCCCTTCATGCCCAACCGCGAGCGGCCCAGCGGCCCGAGCTCGGCCTCCCGCCCCTCGAAGGCCCGCTGCCGGACCCACTCAGCCGCGGCGGTCAGCACGGCGACGGCATCGGCCCGGGTGATGGTCGAGCCGCCCTCGGCGTGGCGAATGAAATCCTCGAACGTCGCCCGATCGCCGGTGTGCAGGATGACGCGATACGTCCCCGGCCGCAGCGTGTTCTCTTGAATGCTGATTCTCATGGCAGAAAGGCCCAACGACGGTCGGCGCCCCGCTCCACAGACCTCGTGGCGGCACGGCATCGATCTGGGGTGATACTGTCACATCGACGTATTGACACGATCACAATGTAATGCGATGGTGTCAACATTTGAGATGATACTATCACCTTGGCTTTGGTTCGTCAAGGGGAGAGCTGTCGCGGGCAGGGACGGGGGGGCCGCAGCGGTGCTGGGGAAGGACGAGGCCCGTCGGACCGCCCGTCGCGTTCCGAGATTCGGCGGGATGCGCTCACCGAGTGTTGTGCACGGCAGGAAGATGGTCGCTGAGCGGGATCGGGCCGAAGACGGACACCCGGCGGCCGGACGCGGTCCGCTAGAGCATTCTCAGTCCAATCGTAGCGCGTTAGGCGCCTGTTAGGGTTGCGCCCTGCGCGTGTCACTTGTAGGTTGCTTGCGGGTTCAATGGGTGAACCAGTAAGGAGCCACGGATGGCCGTTGCGTATGGACAGGATCTTCGAGATCGGGTGTTTCGGGCTTACGACTGCGGGATGAAAACCAAGCAAATCGCGGACCTCTTTGAGGTGAGTTCATCATGGGCCCGTCGGGTCAAACAGCGTCGGCGCGAAACCGGTGAGACGTCGCCTCGCCCACGGGGTGGAGCGACGGTCATCAAGATCGATCTTGGGCGGCTGGCCGAGCTGGTCAAGCAACGTCCCGACGCCACCATCAAAGAACTGCATGCACTTCTGGGCGCCGATTGCGTCGAGTCGGCCGTGTGCATGGCGCTCAAGCGACTGGGCTTGTCTTTTAAGAAAAGACGATCCACGCTGCGGAACAAGACCGCCCGGACGTAGCCCGCCGCCGGGCTGCATGGAAGCGCCTCCAGCCCAGAGTCGACGCCGAGCGTTTGATCTTCATCGATGAGACCTGGACCAAGACCAATATGACACGTCTGCGTGGTCGGGCACCGCGCGGCCAGCGCCTGATCGATAAAACACCGCATGGTCACTGGAAGACCACAACATTGATCGCCGCTCTGGGCATCGATGGTATGCGTTGTTCAACCGTCGTCGACGGTGTCGTCAACGGGGACGTCTTCGAAGCCTTCGTCGAACAAGTGCTGGTTCCCGAACTTCAAACCGGCGACATGGTCATCATGGACAACCTGTCCAGCCACAAGCGTCAGCACATCCGCGAATTGATTGAAGCTGCAGGGGCCCACTTGGTGTTCCTCCCACCCTACAGCCCCGATTTGAATCCGATCGAAATGATCTTCGCCAAACTCAAACAATTGCTCCGATCATTGGCCTGCCGAACCAAACACGCTCTCTGGCAAGCCATGCAATCCGTTCTCGATCAAGTCACCTCAACCGATGCCATCAATTGCTACAAACACTGCGGATATACGCTACAAACGGACTGAGAATGCTCTAGTGTTATGGGGCATAGACCATGGTGCGGACTTCGATGCCCACAACAGGCTGAGGGCCTGCGACGATGGGGAGGCCGTCGACAGGGTTACGCTGAGCCTCGACCGGGGGTGGGAAGACCCAGACCGTGCGGATGAGTTCACCAGCCGCAAGACCACCGCCGTCGTAATCCAACTGCGCTTGGGTGACTTCTTCTTCGAAAGTCAGCAAGGCGGTCCCGGGATTGACGGGGTCAATGGTTCTGCTGGCTACACGATAGATTTGCCCGCTAAGTTCATCGATAAGGTGGGAGCCTCGCAGGATGATGTCGGTGACAAAACGATTGGTGGCATTGCCGGGCGGATTGACCTTAGCTTCTCCCGGAGTCCCCCGCGTGTGGAGACCAGCAGCGGGGGTTGGATCGGTGATGTCGATCTGAACACGCCAAGCCACCGGGAAGATCACATCTTCATTAGCAGGTAATGCGCCAGGTGGAGTTGCGTTAGGCGGAGGCGCGGGGGTCGGCGGGATTGGATATACAGGTAGCAGTGCGTTGCCGGGGCCAGGATCTTGGCGGGCATACCGGTGCGTCGATTGACCACGCCGTAGCGTGACTATGAACATGCTGAAGGACCGAATATCCTGCGTGGTAGGCGCTGTTCCCGTAACGGGATCATAGTCGAATTTGTGAAGTACGGCCCAACTGTATCTCCGCTGGTCCAGCATTGAACTCCAACGTGGAAGATCAGCTCCAACCGGAACTGGAAGCAATGGCGGGTAAACGCGTTCATGGAAAGCCACTTGAACGCCCGGAAGAGGGGTAGAGCTCAGGTCCGGGTCAGCGATACCGCCCCCGGTGAGTACAAAATCTCCGATAAGCGACGGTCCGGGAGCCCAGGCCGTACTCGCACTGATGTTCTCCATGTGCAACGCATGCACCCAGGGGTCGACGTTGCCTGGAACGCCATCATCGTCGCCACGGAAACTAGAAAAAACGAATGGTGGTCCCGCGTTGCTCACTCGCGTAAGTAGTGCGACGGTTGTTTGTGCGTCGTCGGTTGCTACTACTTGGGTGGTGAAGTCGGCCAGTTCTCTGGCTTTGGTCCATGCTATGGGGAACATGGTGGCTACGGTGATCAGGCCTATGCCTAGGATGGATAGGGCGATCATTAGTTCGGCCAAGCTGAACGAAGAACGGCTATAGAATTTAGAATTGAGAATTAAGAATGGAGAAGTAGTCTGGGGATCTGGTGGGCGCACTGGGGGGTACGCAACCCTGACCGCTTTGTTTGGGTGGCTTCGCATTGGCGAATCAAGGTTGACGTGGGGTCGGTTTCTCAATTCTTAATTCTCGATTCTCAATTCGGCAGTCTATTGGTTCTCGCCGAGCGGGCCTGCGATTACCTGGCCCGACAGTCGGGAGATATAAAGCGGCTGAGCCGAGCGCAGCAAGAATTTCCGTTTATCGGCCCCCGCCGGTATCTCCTTGAATAAAGAGTCGTCGTAGACCAAGAGTCCGTCCACGGACGGGAAGTTGATGGCCGCGGTGCTGGCGGTGTCGGCAACGAGGTTGGGCACTGGCGCGTTACCCGAGAGGGGCCCCGTTCCACCGCTATCGTCGTACCATTGGGTAACTGTGGCTGGAACATTCAGTCCGGTCAAGTCGCCGCCAGCTCCGTTGGCATCCAGGTCGGGGTCGTGGATGAGCACAAAACGGTTAACGCGTAGTTGGCCATCCGGTGTGAAGATGATGGTGAAGAAGTTGCGGTGAGGTCGGAGGTTGCCTGGAGCAGCCATGTAATCCTGCTGCGTCAATTCGGAATTGTTCCACAGCGGCACCCCCGATCCTGGCGCATCATCATCAACCAGTGATCGCGGCGTCACGCGGAATGGGGATGGGAGACGCACAGGATTGCCCGCTTGAACGGTAAAACGATCGGCAACGGCCTCTTCGTTCAAATTAAGTCCGGTGGAACCTTCCGTCGCGGCATCGTACGGCTCGGCGACGATGTCGAAGACGAGTTGTTGGCCGTTGGCGTCGACCATGAAGAACAGGCCTCTTTCTGCTTTGTTAAGGCCCTTCATGCGTGCTGAGAGGATGGACCCTTTGATTAGGGCTTCGGCGTTGGCAGCCTTTCGTTGTTGCCAGGTGGAGCTAAGGGAGGGCATGGCTGCGGCCAGCAGGAGGGCGATTATGGAGATTACCACGATGAGTTCGGTCAGTGTGAACGCCGAATGCGGAACTCGGAACGCCGAATGCGGCTTGTGTGGGGTGCTGAGCATGGTTTATTACGGAGGGCTCGCGGCCAGTTTGTCAGCGAAGTCGGGATCGGGTGAGGAGTAGATGTTGTCGGCGTTGAGCGGGTGGTCGATCATGTTATCCGTATTGTCGTCGAGATAATCGCCGATCAGGTCCGGTTTAGGGTGACTGCCGTTTCCGTTAACTACTGTGTAGTCGCCCGAAAGCTGTTCCTGGCCGTCGGGGCCGTAGGATACGAAGAGCGGCGTTTGTTTATTGGTTTGGATGAAGAACGTCGAGAGCGCCTGGCGAAGACCTGCCCCGTCAGTGGTTTGGGCGCGTGCCACACTGGCGTCGTTGGTGGCAAAGTACTCGATGGGCGTACCCCAGGAATCTACGAAGTACTCCAGTGGCTCCACGAAGTTACCACTTCCGTCGCGGTCGAAGTACATGATCGCCGAGTTGGGGTTCTGGTCCAAAGAGCGTCGATAGCGGCTGTCCACCCTGTCCAGGATGCTGCCGGCTGTGGCGCTGTATTGCTTTATGGCCAGGATCATGGCGATAACGTCGCCATTGTCTTGGGCCAATTGACCGGCCGGGCCGGCTACACCAGCTGCAAGCGTGACCGGACCGCCACCAATGGCCCCAAGAAACGCGCAGGCGGGGTTCATTATGGTAAATGGAAGAGGGTTAGGCCCCGGTGGCACAAAATCATCGGCAGGTGAGATTGCTTCCAATTCATCGGGCGGGAAGTTGTCGCGGTAGCGCGCGTTGTAACCGGGTACTTTGGCTAGTGGGGCTTCGTCGCGGAATTGGTTTATGGCCAGGTCCAGGACTTGCATCATGGCTAGGGTGTTGGTGGCTTTGGCCCGGTCAAATACGGAGGTGGAGATGCTCAGGATGGCGCCTAGGAGGACGATGATGATGCCCACCACGACCATGATTTCGACTAGCGTGAACGCCGGCCGCCTCTGCACGCGGATGAACGAAGTAGCCAAGCCAAATGTCGATGGTCGAGATTCGAAACCAGGTAGGTGGCTGCTTGTCATTGTCGGGCCCAGTTGGCAACGTCTTGTTGCGTGCCGTAGAGGGCATCTTTGCCGGTGCTGATCAGCAGGAAGGTGTCGCGATTGACGGGGACGTTCTTGTTGGTGACTTGGGAATCCCAGATATACCGCTCGAAGGTGCCAATGGATGCCGGTAGGCTGAGGTCGTCGGTCGCGGGGTCGGGGCTGGGAAAGGTCGTGTTATTCAACGGGTGTTGAGTCCCGGCGCCAAAGTCCAGACCTATCGTGGCGCTCATATTTTTCAAACCGTTGGCTCCGGTAATGCGACGGTTGTCGGCCAAGTCATAGACGCCGGGAGGTTCGCTACCGGAAAAGTCATGGACCATGTTGTTGGCAGATCGTCGGGCCCGGTAGTAGAGCACGGGGCGCCCCCAGGCGTCCTGGAATACTTTCTGCCGCAATTCCTGCGCATTCAACGGTCTAGACCCAGGGATCATAATGGAATCATCGATAAGACGGGCAAAGGTGACCATGCGGTTTAGGGCATTGTCGCTGACGAACGGTCCCTGGCGCGGCTGGAGCGCCTCGAAGGTCGTGGGATCGAGAGCATAGGCACCTATTGGCGTGGTGTTCTTGGTGTGTTGATCGTCCCACCAACCGTCAATCCGATTCAAATCTTTGAAACCCGGCGTGCCCTGCCCGTCGGCCCCAGCCAGGCCATAAGCGAGAAGACTTGCACCGCTGAGGGGGAGAACATTGATGGAGTTACCTTGGGGCTGGGTGGGGTCAGCCATGACCCCCGGGATGCCCATTTTCGCAAATGAATCCGTGCTGGACGGAATAAAGCTACCGCCGATTTGTTGGTTACCGCGGAAGACTTCGTTGCCTTGGGTCAAGGTGGCCAGCAGGGCATTGGTATCGGCCACCTTGGCCTGGTTGCGGACCGAGCTGATGGCTGGGAGCAGCAGGGTGACCAGCAGGGCGATGATACCGACGGTGACCATAAGCTCGACCAGGGTAAAGGCCGTTCTAGTCGAGCGCGGCAGAGCGTCGGGCTGATTCGCGAGGCGCATCGGGGGGCTCCCGGGTCAAACAGAGTAAGGAATCAATTCGGCACAGCCAAGTGTCTAGTCCAGGCCCGACGTCGAGCGGGCGGTGCCCTGGCCGTTTTAGGATCTACTGCTTCTGGGCGAAGTTATTGACATCGTCGCTGTTGCCGTAGACGCCGTCTTTGCCCGGTGTGAGCAGCAGGTAGTCATCCGAATGGAAGGCCCGGACCGTACGTAGGTTATCATCGCCGCCGCCGGTGGAATCCAGAACCTTGTGGTCGTTGATGAAGTAAGTAAAGCTCCTGAGGTTCTCTTTAAGATCGATGTTAGCTACCTTGGGGTCACCGAAGAGGGCGATCTTATGGGGCACGGGCGAGAAGAGCCAGCCATCCTCCGTCTCATTGCCGGTGAATCCCCAGTTGTCCTTATGGTCAAACGTGCCGTCCGGTCCCGATTCGGTACCGGTCTCCTCCTGGCCGTAGGTAGTGATCCGGGTGGAATTGGGTTTGGCTGCGTAATAAAGGATGGGACGCCCGAAGGCATCGACGATCACGGGTTGTTCCATTTCCTCGTCGATGAGCGTTAAGTTTGGCGTACCGGGCAGCTCGGAGGTGGGCACCAGTTCGATGCCGTCGGGGTTGAGGTATTGCCCGATGCGGTCCAACGGTTCATCGTTGTTGTTGGGCGGGGCTGGATCGTACCACTTAGGCCATTCGGTGGCGGTGTCGCGCATAATCTTGGGTACGTGCTTGCGGGCGATGAATCCGCCCAAATCCTTACCCATCAGGAACCTGGGCAAGAAGTGGGCCCCGGTCATCTGGGGATCGATCGACGGGGCTTCCGCTGCTTTGGCATTTGCGTCGTCGCGAAGAACCGTCGCCCAAGCGTAGCCGACTGAAGGTGGATAGCCGCTGGACTGACGGAACTCGGCTTCGTTATCGTTCTTGAACATCTCCAGGCCGCTCTTGATGGTGTTGAGCGTGGCCGCGGTCTTGACGTCCTTGGCCTGGTCGCGGGCACCAGCCAGGGAGGGCAGCAGGATGCCGATTAGCAGGGCGATGATGGCGATTACAGTGAGCAATTCGACCAACGTGAACGCAACCAGCCTGGGGCGGCGTACGGAGGCTGGGCGAACCGAGCGAGTTGGCCGGTTGCTGGGGGTATTCTTGCGTAACATGAGTCCGTGTTCTCCTTACTGGGCCGGTTTGCAGGGGCCCTGAGCGTCGATTCGATCCAGTTGTGGGCCGGTCAGCGGGCAACCACCAACTCGGCTACGGTTCCTTATCTTTATCCTAGCCCCCATCCGAACGTGAGGAAAGAGCGTTGGGGCCTAACCGGGGGCCAGGCAGTCCCGCCAGCGGGTAGGGGACGCCGAGGCTCGCGGCGTTCAACTCTGTATGGATAGCTTTCAGAAGTCCTGGTCCACATGCGTTAGCCTCCCCCCGATACCGAGTTGATCAGCGACACCAGCGGCAGGAACAGTGCGATGACGATGAAGCCGACGATGAGCCCCAGGGCTAGAACCATGATGGGTTCCAGCAGGGAGACCAGGCTATCGACCAGGGTTTCGACTTCCTCGTCGTAGTTGTCAGCCACCTTGATGAGCATCTTGTCCAGGTCACCGGTTTCTTCGCCGACGTCGATCATGTTGACCACCAGGCCGTCGCAGACCTTGGTGGACCGTAGCGGGTTGGCGAAACTGTCGCCCTCGCGAATGGCGTCGTGTACGGTACCCAAAGCCCGGGCGAAGACCTCGTTGCCGGAGGTCTCTTTGGTGATGTTAATGGCTTCGAGAATGGGCACCCCCGCGTTAATAAGCGTGCCCAGCGTTCGAGTGAATCGGGCCACGGAGGTCTTGCCGAGGATCTGGCCCAAGACCGGGATCTTGAGCATGATGATATCAACTACGAAGCGCCCGCCCTTGGATTGCCGAATGAGTTTGTAAAGTGCGATAAAGATTATGGGGCTAAACAGAATAACGGCCCATCCCGGAGGGATTCCGGTGACAAACCAATTGGATATGCCGATCAAGAAAAGCGTAACGTCGGGGAGCTTAGTGTCGAAATCTATAAAGATCTCTTGGAACTTGGGCACTACGACGATCATGATGCCACTAACGATGCCTAGTGCAAAAGAAACCACCACGGCTGGATAGATCATGGCCCCGATGACTTTGCGCTTGAGCCTCTCGGTCTTCTCCATGAACTCGGCCAGGCGTTGCAGGATGACGTCCAGCACACCGCCGGTTTCGCCCGCGGCTACCATGTTGACATACAGGCGGTTGAACGCTTTGGGGTGCTTGGAAAAGGCCTCAGACAGGGTGGCCCCGCCCTCGACGTCCTCGGAGACTCCCCGGAGGGTGTTTTTGAGCAGGCCCGGTTTTTGCTGATCTTCGAGGATGTTAAGGCTGCGGAGAATGGGTAGGCCTGCATCCTGCAGGGTGGAAAGCTGGCGGGTGAATTGGGTGATGATCTTGGTCTTCACCCTGCCGATGGAGATGACCATCCCTTTTTTCTTGCCGCCCGCCTTGCCGGCTGCCGCCTTTTTCTTTCCGCCTTTCTCTTTGATGCGGGTGGGGAAGTAGCCCAGATTTCGGATTTTTGCGAGGGCATCTTCGCTGGAGACGGCTTCGATGTCGTCTTTGACCTCTTGGCCGGCCTGGTTCATGGCCTCGTATGCATAACTGGGCATTACTTTGCTCCGTTAGGTTTTGCCCGACGGTTCCGTCGCGACTGGGCCTAATACTTGGGGCCCTGGCAACGGATGGACCGACAAAAACGCCGGCTCCTAGTCTTCCACGACGGTCTCTTTGACGACCTCCTCGATGGTGGTGCTCCCATCGAAAATGGCCAGCAGCCCACTTTCGCGGAGGGTACGCATCCCGGCCTTGACAGCCATTTCACGCAGGACGGCCGTTGAGCTTTGGGCCATGATGCCTTCGCGAAGTTCGTCGTTGAGCACCATAATCTCGTAAATACCCACCCGACCGCGGTAACCGGTATTGTTGCAGTAGTCACACCCCTTGCCATAGTAGAGGGTGTGCTCTTTAACGTCGTCCGGCCTGAGATTCAGCTCCATCAGCAACTGTTCGGACGGGTGGAACTCGGTCTTGCAGTTCTCACAGGTCCGTCGAACGAGCCGCTGAGCTACCACAGCCTCAAGTGTGGCTGTAACCAGGAAGTTTTCCAGTCCCAGGTCCACCAGGCGCGCAATGGCGCTAGGGGCGTCGTTCGTATGCAGGGTGGTTAGAACCAGGTGTCCCGTCAAGGAGGCTTGAACGGCGATCTGGGCGGTTTCCAGGTCGCGAATCTCACCCACCAGGATGATGTCGGGATCCTGGCGAAGAAAGCTTCGCAGACAGCGGGCGAAGGTCAGGCCGATATCGGTCCGGACCTGGCATTGGACCATGCCGTCGATGTCGTATTCGACGGGATCCTCGCTGGTAAGGATCTTGGTCTCGGGCGAATTGAGCTCGTGAAGGCAGGCGTAGAGCGTGGTGGTCTTGCCACAGCCGGTGGGCCCGGTGTTGATAACAACGCCGTTGGGCTTACGAATGAGCTGGCGAACGGCGTTGAGATCGTCGGAGCGCAGGCCCAGCTTGTCCAGGTCTAGTTGAACGTTTCCGCGGTCCAGCACCCGCATAACCACGCTTTCGCCAAACATGGTGGGCAGTACGGAGACGCGCAGGTCGATGGGGTTGCCGGCCACGATGAGCTCGATTCGACCATCCTGAGGCAAACGGCGTTCGGCAATGTCCAGGTTGGCCATGACCTTGATGCGGGAGGCCAGGGCCACGGATATGTACTGCGGGGGTGGAACCATCTCGTAGAGCACGCCATCGATGCGATAGCGCATCTTGAACTCGTCTTCGAAGGGCTCGAAGTGGATGTCCGAAGCCTTATCCCGGATAGCCTGTAGCAGAACCAGGTTGAGCAGCTTCTTGACCGGGTTGGACTCAGCCAGCTCTTTCAGTTCATCCAAGTCGATGCTGTCACCACGGCCTTGGAAGCGGACCAGGGTCTCGTCGTCCTTGAGTTCCTCGATCAGGCCGCTGATGGATTCCTGCTCCCCTTCCGGGTAGTAGCGGTCCAGTGCTTTTTTCAGATCCTCTGCCGGGGTAATGGCCGCTCGAACCGAAAAGCCCATCAAGGTCTGCAGGTCGTCGGTAGCCTGGAAGTTGTCGGGGCTGGATACGGCGATGGACAGGCAATTTTGGTCGGCGTCGTAGTCGTACGGGATTAGCTTGTAGGTGTTGGCCATCTGAGAGGTGACCATCTTGATGACCTCGTCTGGCACCTCCATCGTGCCTACCTCGACCATCTCCATGCCTACCTGGGCAGCCAAAGCTAGATTGAGATCCTCTTCAGTGATGTGCCCCAGATCGACCAGGATAGACCCGATAGGCCCGCCGCGTTGCTTCTGGATTTCCAGAGCCTCGGCCACGTCCGGGCGGCGGATGCGCCCCATCTTAATAAGGATGCGCCCCAACTGTCGGCCACGAAGCTGCTCGACGGGCGGCATTTGGAGTTTCTGTTGAGCCATGTTGGTTCCTTAGGCAGTTGCGTTATGGCATTGGCCGGCTGTACCGGCTAGCTGACGGCGCTTAACTCAGGTACGAAGGACGACGTCGTCGTCATCGTCTTTGTCTTTGTCCTCCAACTCGGTCATCTCATGCCCGCGGCGGTGAGCGTCTATTTTGTCCTGCATCTCGCCTGGGCGACGAGATTTGTCGACCGCATCTTCAGCGGTGACGGTGCCAGCCTTGTAGAAACTCCAAAGGTGCTCGTCCAAGAGCTGCATGCCGAATTTCTTGCCGGTCTGGATGCTGGAGTCCATTCGATAAGTCTTGTTTTCGCGGATCAGGTTGGCAATGGCTGAGGTGACGATCATGAATTCATAGGCGGCGACCATGCCTTTGGGTTGTCTGGGCATCAATGCCTGAGACAGCACGGCGATCAAGTTTGTGGAAAGCTGCACGCGAATCTGTTCCTGTGAACTGGTGGGGAAGGCGTCGATGATGCGGTTGACGGTTCCCTGGCACCCGGTGGTGTGCAAGGTGCCGAAGACCAAGTGGCCCGTCTCGGCGGCGGTAACCGCTGCCTCCATGGTCTCCAGATCGCGCAGCTCACCAACCAGGATGACGTCGGGATCCTGTCGCAACGCCCGGCGAAGGGCCTCGGAGAAGCTAGGCACGTCGCCGCCAACTTCGCGCTGGTTGAAGATGGATTTCTTGTGGTTGTGGTAATACTCGATGGGATCCTCGACCGAGATGATGTGGCGATCGAAGTTGGTGTTGATGTAATCGAGCATGGTGGCCAGGGTGGTGGTCTTGCCCGAGCCGGTGGGGCCTGTGACTAGAAACAGACCTCTAGGCCGGCGGCAAAGGGCCCGGCAGATCTTGGGCAGGCCGATCTGCTCGAAGGTCAGGATGCGGAAGGGGATCAGCCGCAGAACCAGGGCCAGGTTGCCCTTTTGACGGAAGACCGCAACGCGGAATCGGCCCTGATCGCCGAAAGCAAAGCCAAAGTCGGTACCGCCCTCTTCCTGGATTTCCTGTTGACCGCGCTCTGGGGTAATAGACTTCATCAGGGCCACGGTGTCTTCAGGTGTCAGTGTCTTGGTTTCCAAGTTGCGCAGGTGGCCGTGCAGCCGAATGACCGGCGGGCGACCGACGGTCAAGTGCAGGTCAGAGGCGTCCTGCTTGATCACCGTCTCCAACAAGCGATCAATGTGGATGGTGGACATCGATTCTCCCTAATTCCTTTGGTTGCGTGTGGCTACCGGTTCGATCAGGCAGCCTCCTCTTCGACCAACCCCTCAGCCTTGGTAATGCGGGCTATTTCGTCGATGGTGGTCATTCCCTTAAGGGCCTTGAGCTTGCCGTCCCCCATCAAGTTACGCATGCCCGAAGCGAGGGCGGCATGGCGGAGCTGGGTAATGGGGGAGCGGTCCATGGCCAATTGGCGAAGTTCATTGTTCATCACCAGCATCTCGAAGATGCCCTGTCGGCCTCGGTAACCCGATCCGCTACAGCGCTTGCATCCAGCCCCCTTCATGAACTTGGCCCCGGCGATCTCCTCGTCGGTGAACTGCAAAACCTTCATCAGAAACTTGTCCGGGTTGGGATCGTCCACCTTGCAGTCGGGACAGATGACCCGAACCAACCGCTGGGCCATGATGGCCTGGATGGAGCTGGCCACCAGGAACGGTTTTACGCCCATGTCGATGAGACGGGTAATGGCGGAGGGTGCGTCGTTGGTGTGCAGCGTGCTGAAGACCAAGTGTCCGGTGAGGGCGGCCTGGATGGCGACATCGGCCACCTCTTTGTCGCGAATCTCACCCACCAGAATGATGTTGGGTGCCTGGCGAAGCATGGCCCGTAGGATCAAGGGGAAACTCAGGCCTATCTCTTCTTTGACCTGGCACTGATTCATGCCGGTGAAGTTGTATTCTACCGGATCCTCAGCGGTGATGATTTTCTTATCCGGGCGGTTAAGGGCTTGCAGGGCGGAATAGAGCGTGGTGGTCTTGCCCGAACCGGTGGGCCCGGTGACCAGGAAGATGCCGTTAGGACGGCGGATGATGCGTTGAAAAATTCGGTTGTTGTCCTCTTCAAAACCCAGGGCTTCGATGCCAACCTGGGCGGATTCGGGCCGCAGAATACGCAGGACGATGCTCTCGCCGTGGTAGCTGGGCAGAGAGCTGACCCGGAAGTCGATGCGCTGCTCTCCGAATTTCATCTTGATTCGACCATCTTGGGGCAAACGTCTCTCAGCAATGTCCAAGCCGGCGAGGATCTTGAAGCGAGTGGTGACGGCAGCCTGCATGTCCTTGGGCACGTCGTCGCGAATGTGACAGACACCGTCCACGCGATAACGCACCCGAACCCGGTCGGACATGGGTTCGACGTGAATGTCGCTGGCCCGGTTGTGAACCGCTTCGGCGATCAACAGGTTGACCAGGCGAATGATGGGGGCTTCGCTGCCCTCATCTTGGTCGCCCTCAGCTTTGCCCTTCAGGAGCGGTTGATCGGGGCCTTCCTGGTCGATGCTGGCCATGGTCTTGGACAGCTCGTCGGAGTCGGTGTCGACGAAGGTGTCGATGTATCGCTTGACCCGACTGGGTGGGGCCAGTGTGGGGGTCAGCTCGGTGTTGAGGCGAAAGCGCAATAGGTCCAGCGTGTCGATGTCCAAGGGGTCGGTGATGACAATTTTGAGGCGTCCATCCTCGTTGCCGATGGGCAGGATCATGTGTTTGCGAATCAGGTCGGTGGGAATGAGATCCAGGTTTCGCTGGTCGACGACTTTGTCCAGGTCGACGTATTCGAAACCGAACTGAGTGGCCAACGCCTTGCTGACGTCGTCCTCGCTGCACAGTTCCAACTCCACCAGGGCCTCGCCGATACGCTTGGAGTGATCGGAGGCGTATTTGAGCCCATCAGCCAGGGAGTTTTCGTTGATCAAACCCCAGCTGAGCAGGATTTCACCGAGTTTTTTTCGTGATCTGGCCATGATTCTCGCTATTTTTGGGGCAAATAGGACCACTCGCCCGGTAATCACTCGGGGCAACTATGTCCGCTTCTCGCCCAATAACCGTCTGAGCTTGGGCTCATCCTCCCCTGGGTGGGGCCCTGCGACCAGCTCATAGAGGCCAGGTTCGCCCCCCTATCGGGCCAGCAGAGCCAGCCAGCCAGTCCTCGCCAGGCCTCGCCAGGCCTCGCCAGGCCTCCACGGTCAGGTGTAGCCTGGGAAGGGTATCCCTCGGACACTGGGCCCCCGGATTTTATACCATGAGGCCCGGTATCATCAAATAACCCGATGGCGAGTCGACCATATCCTTTACTTGTAAACGCCTCTGCCGGTGGATACGATGGTTCAGGGAGGCTCCAGGAGGGGTTAGGCTCGTTCCAGCGCCTGCTTTTGGGCTAAGCTCATTGTTTTGGGACATAATCTTGCGCGCTGGGTCCGGGGCGCGTTGGTGACGGCCAACGGGGTAAGGGAAAAGGAGCCAACATCATGCCGCGCATCATAGCCGGATTATTTCTGCTTGGTTGGGTTTCGACCGGTTGGGCTCACGCCCCTGATTCGGAACGTCTATGGTCGGTGGTGGACGGGTCTACGACGCTTTCGTTCGATCTACAAACCATGGAGAAACTTGGTCTGCGAGTCGCCGAAACCGACGAAACCGCCGTGGCCAGCATCGTACCAGGCCTGGCGTTGGGCTTCTCAGTGGACCCTGGGTCCACGCTGGTGATCTCGGTTGGCGACGACCGACAGGTGCGATTTGTGGCCGGCGAAGTTCGGCACATCGGCGGGATCAGCTTCGGCGGATCCGGCCTTTCCAGCCGATTGTTCGATTTTGGATTGGCCATTTCGTCGACAGGTCAAGACGGGAACCTGCAGTTGCTGGACGCTCGCTCGGGAGAGGTTGCGTTCGACGTCAGCGGTGGCCTCAAAGGTTGGAACCCGATCACCCAGCAATTGACCATCGCCCGAGCCCGTATTTCGATCAACGATTCCTGGGCCCAAGACCAGGGGCGGCCAGATTGGTCCGGCAGGCAGGTGGGTACGCTGGACAGCATTCTGATGGCAGAGCTGGTCGATCGAACTACGCCGCTGGCACCCGTCCATACAGAGGTGTCCACCGAACAACAACGTGCGGTCAACGGCCCGGACGTAACCCAATGTCGGCACGGCAGTCTATTTCAGTGGGGCCGAGAGGGATCCATCGTCGGTTTGGCCTCGACCACCACCTCCCTGAACGTCGGCGATGAGCCGATGGATTGGTTCGCCAATCCCAACGTACACCACCCCTTCATCGTCATGAATCTCTATCGCCTGCTGGACGATCGCTTTGAGCAGATCGGACAGTCCTGGATCAAGCACGGTTTCTTTGCAACCAACACAGAGGAATGCGGGGCCCAATCCAACTGCATATATCCCGGATCCGGCAATTTGTTGGGCATCGGTTGCACAGATACCTACGGTTCGCAGCTCAACGCCATGCAGAGCGTGCTGGGCCCCCGTGGCGAAGTTAACGGCTGGACCGGAGAGTATGTATATACCGGCTCGCACCAGGACATAGGCGCCGGCGGGCATAGCCCAATCGACCACCGCCTTCAGGTACACGACGACGACCTGGATCCCGCACTGAATCCCGGGGCCCAGTATTTTTCCGAGGCCTATTACGTCAGTTGGGATGATGTTGACCACACCAACAACGTGGTGTGGAAAGAGGTCACTCGCTCGGGTGCTCCTTTGGGAACCTGGACCTTCAGCATGAGCGGGCTGTCCACCCCCCCCAAGACGGGGGCGTCGTTGGGCACCTGGGGGGGCAAGCGGACAGTTATTGGCGGGACCGAAGAGCCCTACAACAACCCAGCCGCCGACAACGACGGCCGTTGCTACGTGCATTACAAGATCGCCGACTTGGGCGCCGGGCAGTACGGCTACGAATACGCCATTTTCAACCTGGACATGGATCGGGGCCTGCAATCGTTCAGCGTTCCCATCCCACCGAACGTAACGGTATCCAACGCCGACGGACACTATGTAGCCAGTCACGGCGAAGGGTTATCCAACGCCCCCTGGGACATCGCGATTGGCGTCGACAGCATCACGTTCTCGTGTGACAACTATGCGACGGACCCCAATGCCAATGCCCTGCGCTGGGGAACGCTATACAACTTCCGCTTCGAGGCGGACGCCGGGGCCGATTACGTCACCGCTACATTTGGGTTGTTCAAACCGGGTCCGGTGGGTGATCCCGACGAGTTGACCGGGACCATACAAGGCCCCAGCAACGCCCCAGTGCTAACCGCGGCAGTGAGCCGCTTGGTACACGGCCCGGAAGGACCGTTTGACTTCGGGCTGGTCGATGGAGAAATCCTGGAAAACCGCATTCCCGGGCCAAGCCAGTTAGTGGTCAGTTTTGACCAGGAAATCGACCCCGCCACCTTGGCTGTTGCCATCAACGGGATCAACAGTGGGGTCTATGGCGGTGTGGCTAACCTGTCGCTCGGCGCCGGCAATACGGAGTTGACCATCGACTTGGATCCACGACTGGCCACCCAGGATCGACACACGGTGGACCTGACCGGCCTAGCCGCACTGAGTACGGGCCAGCCGCTCCAGAATCCGGTGTTTACAGTGGCGGTCCTTAGCGGCGACGTCAGCCGGGATGAAGCGGTTACCACCGGCGATGCCAGCCAGACCATATTCTTTTTCAATCGACCGGCCGATAGCGGCAACTTCCAGTTTGACGTGGATGCCGATGGGGTGATTACCACTGGGGACTTCTCTCAGATCATATTCTTTTTCAATAACTCGCTTCCCTAAGCCTCAACATAGGATTGCCAAAGTCCGCCAGCGCGTTGCGGCGCGGGGCACTTGGCCGACCCAGACATTTGTCAGATTACGGCCCTCAGTTGCGTAGCCTGACGGCCTGACGGACGTTTCTGCAATTGAGGTTCTGCTGGGGCGATAGTGATAGGCTGGGCGGCCAAACCCAATCCAGGCCTCGGGAGGTTGGTACATGTATTCTTGCAGGTCTCGGCAGCTCCATGGTTATTTGACGGCAGGCCTGGCCACGCTCTTGGTGACATCGACCTACCCGGCCACGACGCAGGGTGAGGGGCGGTTGAGAATCCCCTCCATGACCGAAGGGGTGAACCTGCTCAGAGCCCAGAAATGGGGTGAAGCCGCCAAGGTCTACCGGGAGATCCTCAAGTTGCAGCCCAAGAATGGATTTGCCTGGTTTCAACTTGGATACGTGTTGCACGCCGATCGAAAGCTGGAAGAGGCCATTAAAATCCACATCGAGGCCGCCAAGTTCGGCAACGTGCGGTCAACGGCGCTGTACAACCTAGCCTGCGCTTATTCGCTCACTGGCCGAGACAGCCAGGCCCTGGCCGCGTTGAAGAAGTCCTACCTGGCAGGCTTTGACAATGGCCAACTCGCTCAAACCGACCCGGATCTGGACAACCTGCGCAATAAGATGGATATACCTCTGCCTACGGGCCGGGTTTTGGAGGAGATGGATCTTTCCGACGGCGAGCTGTTGGACTACCACTTAGCCCTACCGCCGGATTTCGACGAAGACCGTACCTATCCGGTGCTATTGGCCTTCCCGTCAGGTAATCAGAAACGGGCGGCCTCGGAAACCGCCATGGCTACGTTCTGGGGGCAGCATGCGGCCCAGCGGGGCTGGATCGTGCTTAGCCTGATCAAGCCCACCGGCGGATGGGAATCCGACAAGGGCGTGGCATATATGCGAGAGCTAATGGTAGAACTTGACGGACGCTTCAACGTCCAGGGCGGCAAATACTACATCGCTGGGCGCCGACGTGGCGGTGCCAGCGCATTTCACATCGCCATGGCGCTGGCCCCTCGCATACACGCCCTCTTGGGCATCTCAGCCCACCCTGCTAGCGACGACGAATCTGGCTTGGGGCGCCTGCGAACCGTTCCGGTTAGAATGTTCTGCGGGGCGGAGGATGACGACTTGCTGGGAAGCATGAAGCGCGGCCAGCGTGGTCTGCAAGCGGCGGGGGTGGACGCGGAGTTGACCGTGTATCCGGGCCAACAACGTGTGATGCAAACTCTCCGAGGGGGCGGCTTTGCCATCATCCTGGAGAATCTGCGCCGCAGTATCAACGGATCGACCCAGGCCGGCTAGGGGCCCCTCGGTGCGTCCCCCATCCAAACGCTCACCTCAAAAACAGAGCCCCTTGCTTTCGGGCCTGCTGTCCACCTGTATAATGTCGGGCCAGGCTCGGGCGGAAGCATCCCCCGACTTCAAGGCACGAGACAATGGGCATAGGGTCAGACATTCCACGCGTAGATGGGCTCGGCAAGCTGTCGGGCCAGGCTCGGTACGTCGACGACTTAGCCGTCGAAGGCGTCTGGCACGGAGCGGTGGTCCGCAGCCCGGTGTCCCGCGGGCGGATCACCCACCTGCACTTCGATAAATCCATCGACTGGTCCGGGTTCGCGGTGCTGGATCATCGCGACCTACCGGGCCCCAATGAAATCAAACTAATCGAACTGGATCAGCCAATCCTGGCCGCTGAGACGGTCATGCACAAACACGAACCGGTAGTGCTGATTGCCCATCGGTCCATCCACGCCCTGCGAAACGCGCTGGGCTGCGTGCGGGTGGAGGTCGAACCGCTGCCGGCTGTGTTGGATTGCCAACAACCACTGACGCCCGATCTAATCCAATACGGCCCGGATAACGTCTTCAAGCGCATCGACATCCGCAAAGGCGACTTGGCTGGCGTGTTTGAGCGTGCAGCCCACGTCGTCGAGGGGCACTACACGACCGGATCGCAGGAGCACGTCTACCTGGAAACCCAAGGGGTGCTAGCCCATCGCGACGGCAATCGCATGACAGTTCAGGGGAGCGTGCAATGCCCCTACTACGTACTCGACGCTTTGATGCACGCTTTCGGTCAGCCAGCCGATGCTTTTCGCGTGGTGCAGTTGCCGGTGGGCGGTGGGTTCGGAGGCAAAGAGGAATATCCCTCGGGCATGGCCATTCATGTCGCCCTACTTGCCGATCGGGCCAATGCCCCGGTCAAAATGATCTACGATCGCCAGGAAGACATGGAAGTGACAACTAAACGTCACCCCAGCCTGGTGACTCATCGCACAGCACTGGATGCCGAGGGACGTCTGCTGGGCATGGAAATAAACGTGCTGATGGACGGCGGAGCCTACCTGACCCTCTCGCCGGTGGTGCTTAGCCGGGGGACCATCCACGCGGCGGGGCCTTACTCTTGCGATAACATTCACATTCACGGGGAAGCCCGCCTTACCAACAGCCCGCCCTACGGAGCCTTTCGCGGGTTCGGGGCGCCGCAGACCCTATTTGCCGTCGAACGACACATGGATGTCATCGCCCGGCAAATTGGCATGGACCCGGTCGAGCTTCGGCGGCGGAATTTGCTGCGCACCGGCCAGACCACAGCCACCGGGCAGGTGTTCGATGAAAAAACCGATCTGGTCAAGTTGATGGACCGGGCTTTGGACCTGGGCCAGGCCGCCGATCGCAAAGAGCAACACCATCGACTCAATACGACGCACCCCTACCTGCGGCGAGGTTTGGGCCTGGCGACCTTCTACCACGGGGCGGGATTTACCGGAGCGGGCGAGGTTTATTTGGCTTCGGAGGTGTGGGTGGAAGGGTTGGCTGACGGCTCGGTGGAGGTGTTGACCGCCCAAACCGACATGGGCCAGGGTACTACGACGATTTTGGCACAGATCGCTGCCGACGCCCTGGATCTGACCACAGACCAGGCTCGAGTGGCTGTACCTGACACTTCGCTGGTGCCTAATAGCGGCCCGACTGTGGCCAGCCGAACCGCGATGGTGGTTGGTAAATTGGTGGCTAATGCCTGTGGCGATTTGGCGGATCGAGTCGGAGGCAACGGCAAGCTGACCGGCCCAGCCTTCCAACAGGCGGTTCGGGCCTGGCACACCGCTAACCCGGGCCAACGACTTCGAGGCAGCGCCAAGTTTCAAAAATCAGACGACGTTAAGTGGGATGAAGAGAACTATCGCGGCGACGCCTATGCCACCTTCTCCTGGGCAGCCAACGTAGCCGAGGTGGAGATCGACTTGCGGACCTATGCGGTGCGGGTGACCGACTATGTCGCTGTGCAAGAGATCGGTAAAGTCTTGAACCCCACGCTGGCCCGGGGTCAGATTCAAGGCGGGGTGGTGCAGGGCATCGGTTGGGCGTTGTACGAAGACGTGTTGCTCGAAGACGGAGCCATGAAGAACGCCCAGATGACCAACTATATCATTCCCGGCAGCGGCGACTTGCCGCCCATCCGGGTCTATTTCGAGCAGCATCCATCGACGTTTGGCCCCGGTGGGGCTAAGGGTATCGGCGAATTGCCTATGGACGGGCCCGCACCAGCCATTATCAATGCGGTTTGTAACGCCTTGAATACCAGCATCGATCAAATCCCACTGACGCCGGAGCGCTTGATGGAACATCTGGAAGGGGTTGGCTGTGGATAAGTTCGAGCTGACCTTCACCTTGAATGGCCAATCCATCACCCGGATGGTTCCGCTCGATGCCCGACTGCTGGACGTGCTGCGCTACGACTGCGATTGCACCGGCACCAAGGAGGGTTGCGGCGAAGGGGAATGCGGAGCCTGTACCGTGCTGCTTGAGGGGTTGCCGGTCAATGCCTGCCTGGTGCCCGCCTTTCAAGTCAATGGCCAAGAGGTGGTCACCGTGGAAAGCACAGCCGCCCCCCTGCTGGAGGTCTTGAATCAAACCGGAACGTCCCAGTGTGGAGCCTGTACGCCGGGGATTGTTATGTCCATGCGTTATTTGCTGGATCATCCCGACTTGGCTGACCGGGTGGACCTGCGCGAGTTTATGAGCGGCAACCTGTGTCGCTGTACCGGATACGACGGCGTCATCGAAGGCCTGCGCCTGGCGCTGGATCGGGGGGGCAAGAGTTAGCGTGCGTATCTTGCAACCCACATCGTTGGAAGCATGCTTGCAGATGTTGGCCAAGTCCAACGGTCAGGCTAGGCCCGTGGCTGGGGGGACGGATCTGCTGGTTTCCTGGCATCATCATGTCAAGGACGATTGGGTGTTGCTGGATCTATCTCGGCTGGGCGACGAACTGGGCGGCATGCGGCTCACCGACGATGCCCTGGAGCTGGGGGCGTTGACCACTTATTGGGATGTGATTTCGTCAGCCCAGGTGACCGATGCATTTCCACTGTTGGCTGACGCTGCCCGTCAGGTGGGGGCTGTGCAGATACAGACCCGCGGAACCTGGGCTGGCAACATCGCCAACGGTTCGCCCGCAGCCGACGGCGTGCCCGTGTTGATGGCCTACGATGCCGTGGTGACCTTGCAGTCGGCCCAAGGCCAACGCGACGTTCGGCTGGACGAGTATTTCACCGGGTACAAACAGACCCAACGTAAGCCCGACGAATTGATCGTGGGCGTCAAGATGCCGCGAAGGCCACGCCAGGTTGAATGGTTCGAAAAAGTAGGCGCCCGCCGGGCCCAAGCCATCGCCAAAGTCGGCGTTGCGGTAGTGCAGGACGCGACCGGTTGGAAGGTAGTAGCCAACAGCGTAGCCCCCTACGTCTGCCGCTGCCGTCACCTAGAAGCCGAGCTGGATGCGGGCCGGTCGTTCACCGCACCCGAAGAGTTGCAGCAAGTCCTAGCCCAAGACATTTCCCCCATAGACGACATCCGATCAACAGCAGCCTACCGAGCCAAAGTCCTAAGCCGCATCCTATTCTACAACCTAGCCGACCCCACCCCGACGAGCCACTAGCTGCCATCCCCCCTGTAATAGCAGAGTGCCACCTAATCGGTTAACATCGTTGCCGATATGGAGCCCGAACCGGCCATGAACTTCCTCTCCGAAATCTGGCAATGGCTGCTCGAAGAGAAAAACCGCGGGGCCTTGACGCTTATTGGCGTCGGTCTTGCGGCAGCAGTCACCGCCGGATGGACTCTCTTCAGGTACTTTCGCGAGCGTAAGGAAGCACCGCAAAACTCCGCCCCATCGAATCGTAGCACGCGTTTCAATGATGCCGGTGCAGCTCCAAATGTCGGGCGGGGGCCGGGCGACAACCCGACCATCGACACCGCGCCGGACCCCGAGCAAATCCAAGCGATAAATGTGCCCTTGCTCGCAGCAAATAAGGATCAGGCAACGCAGGTCGCGCAGCTCTCACGTCAACTCGGTATTTCTGAGGGCGCCGTCGGCGCCTTTTTCGCCATCCTCGGCCAAGAGCAGATCCCTCCGGAGCGTTGGGGGAGTGCGCTTGCCCAAATCGCGCAGGATCACCTGAGCCTGCTCAAACGCCTGGAATCGCCCCCGCCGGACGATGCGGCCATTGAGGAAAAAACGCGCGCAGCCCGCCAGGCCGTTGAGTCCGGGGATAATCTGCGCGCCGAAGCGCTGCTCAAGGAGTGCGAGGAACTCGATCTTCACGCAGCCAACCATTCGACCAAGGAGGCTAACACTCGTCTGCGCCACGCGGCGGAGACTCGCGCGGCCCGCGGTGAACTCGCCATGACGCGGATCGACTATTACACCGCGGCTAAGCACTTCCGCCGCGCTGCCGAACTGGCCAATGGCCTCGACGCCGAACTACAAATCCGATTCCTGCACGAGAGTGCCAAAGCACTTTACAGACAGGGCGAGGAGAAGGGTGACAACGCGGCCCTAACCGAGTCAATCGATGCAAGGCGAAATCTGCTGGAGCGCCTACCCCGTGAGCGTGTGCCACTGGACTGGGCCATGACCCAGAACAACCTCGGCAACGCCCTGTCAAGCCTAGGCGGCCGCGAAAGCGGGACGGGGAAGCTGGAGGAGGCCGCGGCGGCCTACCGGGAGTCGCTAGGGGAATACACCCGTGAGCGCGTACCACTCGACTGGGCTATGACCCAGAACAACCTCGGCAACGCCCTGACAAGTCTAGGCGAGCGCGAAAGCGGGACCGGGAGGCTGGAGGAGGCCGTTGCGGCCTACCGGGAGGCGCTCAAGGAGCACACCCGCGAGCGCGTGCCACTGCAATGGGCCATGACCCAGAACAACCTCGGCACCGCCCTGTCAAGTCTGGGCGATCGCGAAAGCGGGACGGGGAGGCTGGAGGAGGCCGTTGCGGCCTACCGGGAGGCGCTCAAGGAGCGCACCCGCGAGCGCGTGCCACTGGACTGGGCAACGAGCCAGAACAACCTCGGCAATGCCCTGTCAATGCTGGGCGGGCGCGAAAGCGGGTCGGGGAGGCTGGAGGAGGCCGTTGCGGCCTACCGGGAGACGCTCAAGGAGCACACCCGCGAGCGCGTACCGCTGCAATGGGCGACGGCCCAGAACAACCTCGGCAACGCCCTGTCAAATCTCGGCGATCGCGAAAGCGGGACGGGGAGGCTGGAGGAGGCCGTGGCGGCCTACCGGGAGGCGTTGGAGGAACGAACCCGCGAGCGCGTGCCACTGGACTGGGCGGCAACCCAGAACAACCTCGGCAATACGCTCACGAGCCTCGGCGAGCGCGAGAGCGGGGCGGCGAGCCTGGAGGAGGCCGTGGTGGGCTTTCGCGAGGCGCTAGACGTATATCAAACTGCGGAGGCGGACTACTACGTCAAGCTAGTTCGCGCGAACCTGCAGCGCGCTGAGCGCCTGCTTGAGGCACGCCGATGACGCTACGATCCACTTAGTTCGGGCGGCGTAGGCAAACTAGCCGCCCCACCAGCCAGCCTCTGGCAATCGCCCGACCTACAGCGGCCCCTCTACTAGTTTGTGGGCGTGTTGGCGTCTGGTTTTTATTAGTTGGGCTACTATGCTTACGGCTATTTCTGGGACGGTGATGGCTGCGATGTCTAGGCCTATGGGGGTGTGGACGCTTTCTAGTTGGTTGGCTGGTACGCCTTGGTCGGCTAGGTCTTTTAGGATCATGCGGGCTTTGCGCTTGCTGCCTATCAGGCCTATGTACGCAGCAGGCTTGCCGACGACGGCGTCGAGGGCTTGGTGGTCGTGGCGATGGCCTCGGGTTACGATGACTACGTAACAACCGCCGTCGATGGGGTATTCGCGCAGTGACGAGGCGATGTCAGCCGTTTTCAATTCCACGGCTGAGTCGAAGCGCTCCGGCGAAACCTGATCGGCCCGGTCGTCGATGACCAGTACGTGAAAGTCCAAATCGATCGCCAACCGAGCTATGGCCTGTCCTACGTGGCCCGCCCCGGCGATCAATAGCGTGGGTGGAACCTCCAGGTGAACGCGATATTCCAGCGGTTGGCCTTCATGCTGCACGGTGACCGGTAGCCAGGCTGGCTGGCGTTGGCGGGTTAGCTCCAGGGCCCGGCGATAGGGTTCCAGGTTGTTGGCTGTTACTGGGGTGACACCTATGGTCATTTTGCCGCCGCAGATCAGCCCGTCCTCCCAGCCATAGTCGTGGTCCAGCACGAAATCGAGCAGGCCCGATTCGCCCCTATTTAACAGCTCGAAGGCCTGCTTGCGGACCTCGGCTTCGACGCAGCCCCCGCCCAACGTGCCTACGGTGGACATATCGGCCCGCACCAGCATGGCTGCCCCGGGGGCTTGGGGCGTCGAACCCTTGGTGCCCAAGACCGTGCATAACCCGGCCGACCGACCGGACTGCACGTCGGCTACCAACGTCTCCAACATGGGGACCAGTTCACTCATAGGAACTCACACCCAATCGGCCCTGACCCTTCGATCTCGCCGGGGGCGACGATCCAGGGGCCAGGGCCGTGGGCTTTCTTTGCTAGCTTCAACCGTCGCGACGCTAATATACACAATCGCTGTACGGCACACAATTCGTACTCGTTGCGTTGCAGACCATTTGACCTTGAGGGCAGCAAACCTCCGGATTGTCGGTACAGTTCATGCCTGCCGGGCAGCAGTTACCCGTGTTGCAAGGCGTATCCGTCGCATTGGGGCAGCCTATGCAAGTTAGTGTATCAGAATCGCAATACATGCCATTAGGACAGCAGAAGCTACCACAGGCCAAGTTGGTCGGGCAGCAGCTGCCGCTTGCTATGCACGTTTCGCCCGAAGCACAGCACAGGCTACCGCAAGCAGGCTCGTTAAATCCGCAGCACAGGCTCAGGGCTGCGATGCAATCGTCCAATTCGTCGCAGCAGGAGTTCCCGCAGGCATTACCCGGATCACAGCAAACCCCGTCGCCCAGGCAGATCTCGCCTTCGGCGCAGCATTTGTCATCGCAGGTCTCCACCCCGGCTGGGCAGCACAAGTTGACGTCGGCCAGGCAGGAGTCGGTCGGGTCGCAGCAAGTGTTGCCGCAGATGTCCTCGGGCTGGCAGCAGGTGCCGGCGTTAGGCCCGGTGCCGATGCAACTCTCGGTGCTGGAGCAGCAAGCCTCTCCGACACAGGGTGTCTTACCCGGGCTGCAACACAACCCAATTGAGGAGTTCAGGCAGGTCTCGCCGCTCTCGCAGCAAGCGACGGAGCCACAACTAACCGGACAGCAGGGCGCGCCTGTTGCGTTGCAGCCTGCCTCACAGCCCACCATAGCTGCGGTGCAGGCGCCAACGGCGATGACTTCGCAAGCCACCAGACAAGGTGGGCAAATGAACAACGCCGCACACCCGGCCGATGCTGCCCCGATACAGCCGCCTGCGCTAAGACCACACCCGAACCAGCACGCGACACACCCCACGCTTTCTTCGGGATCGCTATCGTGGCCGGTGTCCTGGTCAGGGATGCGGGGCGAGGCCTGGGCGCCGGGTTCGTCGGTGTCGACAGCCTGGGCCTCGCAATCGTTGGCTGCATTTGCGGCTGCGGCAAATAGATCCTCCAGGGCTGCTTGGAGGTTAGCGTCCACGTCGAGTTGGGGGGCGGCTTGACCATCTTCCAGGGCTACGTTTTGGGTGTCGAGATCATCGACAGCCACCGGGACGAAAGATCGGTCATCAACCGACCCGGTAAGCATCCCATCCTCCAGCATAGCCGAGACGGATTCGGCGCCGGAGACGGCTGGTCCATATTCGATGGTGGTCTGGACAGTTGTGGCTGTCGCGGTAGTCAGCATGGTGAAGACCAGCTCATCGTCAGCCATCACCTCCGTCTCCACCTGAAAGCCCTCAACTCCCAGCGGGGTAATCAAGCGTCTGGTATATGACAGTTCTCGGCCCTCTTTTGAAACCCCCTCCACCTTTATCTCGAATCCACCGGCTTGGTCATCGAGTGGCACGCAACTGGACGCACTGACCGTGAGATTCTCCGTGTCACCCAGGCCGTCGGGCTCATCGGTGCCTCCTTGGCCATCGGGTTGGTCGGTCCCTCCACTGCCGGGTTCATCCGCTACATCGCCGCCCCCACCTCCACCTCCGCCACTTGAAGGGGCACATCCGCCCGCCAATACCCAATACCCAGAGCCGACAGCCAACCCTAACATGGCCACCATCGACCAACGCGGTTTCATCTTAGACTTTTTCATGAGTGTTCCTCCGGTTGCCGGGATCTACCGGCGAGATGACCCGAGTGAAAACATCAAACGGGAAGCCTGGATTCTGGAATTGCCTATTTCAGTGGGCACGATACTAAGCGCGCGGGGCAGCCATTTCAAGGGAAGATGCAATTTTTGGCAGTGGGGCCACGATTGACCGCCCCATACCGATCAAGCGGAGGTGTTTGGACTTACAGACGGGGCGGGTTTTCTCGACAACGTCGGCAAAGCGAGTGCATGCCAGGCGCGAACTCAGGATTTCTGGGGCGTCGATCTTTTGATGATGGCCCGGGCGGCTGGGGCGTCTTTCGTGGGCAGGCTTCTTCGGTGGATGCCGTCGAAAGCCTACAACGCCCCCGCCACCGCCAGTGTGGTGGTAACCGGGCCTGTTTGGCCGACCCACCGGAGGCCTGAGGCGGTCTCCGGGTCAGCGTCGGGGGCCATCTTTGCTCACTTCACCTCTCGCCACGCTAGTTGATACAACTGCTTAACGGCACACAAGTAATACTGACCGGCGTGCAGACGGTTTGCCCCGCTGGGCAGCAAACGGCCGGATTGTCGGTGCAGTTCATGCCTGCCGGGCAACACCCACCCGAGTTACAAGGCGTATCCGTCGGGTTGGGACAGCCTACGCAGGTACCCGACTCACACACGCTGGCCCCTGCACAACAGATAGCGCCGCAAGCTTTCGCGTCGGCACAGCAAGTGTCACCATCGACACACGTCTCACCGACTGCGCAACATTGGCCGTTACAGGATTCCTGGTCGAATCCGCAGCAGGAGTTCGTTGACAAAATGCAGGGGCCGGACAACTCGGCGCAGCAGCCGCTTCCGCACACCCGGACCGGATCGCAGCATAGTCCATCGGAGGGACATTCCTGGCCATCATCGCAGCAGGCGTCGCCACAGGCGTTTTCGGGTTTGCAACAGACTCCATTGCCCAGGCATATCTCGCCGACCTCACAACAATGATCGTCGCAGAACTCGGTGTTCGGCGGGCAGCAGAAGTTTTCGCCCTGGACGCACAGGTCGCCCGCATCGCAGCAGGTGTTGCCACAGACGTCAATGGCTGGGCAGCACGTTCCCGCGTTTGGCCCGGTTTGGATGCAAAACTCGGTGGCCGAGCAGCAGGCCTTTCCGACGCAGGCTTGCTTACCCGAGCTGCAACATATCCCGATGGCGGAATTGAGACAGGTCTCACCCCCATCGCAGCAGGCTACGTCACCGCAGGCCACCGGGCAGCAGGGCGCCCCTGTTATCTCGCAAAGCCCTAGGCAGCCGACGTAGGTAGCGGTGCAGCCGGCTATCACGGCGATTTCGCACGCCACTACGCAAGGCCAGCAAATGAACGCCGCCGCACACCCAGCCGAGGCACCCACTCCACATCCTATCGCGGTAGCACTGCAAGCCCCCCAGCAGGCGATACATCCTCCGCTTGTTTCGGGACTACTGTCGTGGCCAGGATCCTGTTGGGGTTGGCGCGTGAATTGTTGGGCAATTTGATCGCCCCCATCTTCAGCCGGGATCTCAACTTGGCAACCCTCGGCCGCTAGCACTGCGGCGGCAAAGATATCCGTCACTGCCGCTTCCAGGTCGGGATCGACGTCCATTTCCTGCTCGGGTTGACCGTCCTCGAACTCGATATTCTCGGGGTCCAGGTCAGCTTCGGACGTGGGGACGATGGCGCGTCCAGCAACCGTGCCGGTGAGCATTCCGTCTTCAAAAACGAATTCCGAGAAAGATTCTTCATCGGTCACCGCCGGGCCATACTCGATGGTGCTCTCGATGCCATTCTCGGCAGTGGAAGTCACCGTCTTCATGACCAGCTCACCGTCGGCCATCACCTCCGTTTCGATCCGCATGCTGGTATCGCCCAGAGTAGTGATGAAGCGCCGAGTGTACGACAACTGTTTGCCCCCTTTGGAAACCCCTTCCACCTTGATCTCGAATCCACCGGCCTGGTCATCCAGCGCTACACAACTAGATGCGCTGACCGTCAGATTCTCCGTGTCGCCCATGGCATCGGGCTCATCGGGCTCATCCGTGCCTCCTTGGCCATCCGGTTGGTCGGTCCCTCCACTTCCTGGCTCATCCGCTGCAGTGCCGCTCCCACCTCCACCTCCGCCACTTGAAGGGGCACATCCCCCCGCCAGTGCCCAATACCCAGATCCGACAGCCAGCCCCAACATGGCCAGCATCGACCAACGCGGTTGCGCCTTAGACCGTTTCATGAGGATTCCTCCCTTGTGCCGGGATGACCCGGCGAGTCGGCCCGAATGAAAACGTCAAACGGGGAGCCTCGATTCCGAAATTGCCGATTCCTTGGGCACAATGCTAAGCCCAAGGGGCCTGATTTTCAAGGGACAATGGAAAATTTGACGTGTAAAAACACAAATCGCCCTATCACGGCGTTCGAGCCGTGTCGTTGGGCGGCCAGGCGCAGGCTCAGGATTTCTTGGGAGCCGATCCCTTGATGATAGCTTGGGCGGCTGGGGCGTCTTTCATGGGCAGGCTTTTGCGATGGATGCCGTCAAAGGCCTCCAGAGCGCCAGCCACGGCTGGGGCGGTGGGAACCAGGCCTATTTCACCGACTCCTCGGGTGCCGTAGGCGGTCTCCGGGTCGGGCTCTTCGATGAATATGGTTTCGATCTCGGGCATGTGATGGGCCCGCAGCACACGTAGTGACTTGATGGTGTCGCTCTTGATGTGACCGTCCTGCACCACGAAATCCTCGGTCAGGGCGTAGCCCAGGCCCATGTGGATGGAGCCTTCCATCTGTCCTTCCAGAAGCGTGGGGTTCATCACTCGGCCCACGTCGTGGGCGGCGATGACTTTCTTTAGCGTACCGTCGTCGTTGAGGGTGACAACTTGCGTCGCAAAGCCGTAGGTCAAGTGGGTTTTGGGGTCTTTCACGTCGGCCCCCAGTTTGGTCGTATAGGTACAGGCATACTCGCCGCGATAAGATCGGCCTACCAGATCGGCCAGCTTTTTGCCGGCGTCCAGATCGACGCGCAGTTTTCGGGCGGCCTGCATGACCGAGGCCGCTGCCAGGACCGTTCCCCGGCTGGCGGTGGTTTGGCCGCAGTCGACCTCTACCGACGTGTCGGTAGTCGGCGCGAACACTTGCGGCGCCAAGCCCGTCTCCTGACAGGCGGTTTGGATGCAGATAGTAAATAGACCTTGGCCCATCTCCGTAAAACCGGTTCGAATGCTGATCCGGTCCGGGCTTTCCACGTGCAGCACAGCCTTGCCCAAATCGGGCATGCCGTTGCCGATGCCGGTGTTCTTGATGCCGCAGGCGATGCCTGCATACTTGGCCCCCCGGTAGGCGTCTTTGACGGCCAACAGGGTTTTTTTCAACCCAAACGGTTTGTCCAGCTTCTGCCCGGTGCAGAAACGGTCGCCCACCTGCAACACGTTTCGCCAGCGTATTTCCCATCCGTCCAGACCCACCTTCTGGGCCAGGCGGTCTATGCAGCGTTCCACCGCAAAAGAGGCCTGATTGGCCCCGAAGCCGCGCATGGCCCCGCAGGGTGGATTGTTGGTATAGACCGCCAGCGACTCCACGTCGACGTTGGGCACCCTATAAGGGCCTACCGCGTGACCGGCCGCCCGCTCCAACACTTTGGCCCCCACCGAAGCATAGGCCCCCTTATCGCCGATCATCCGGGCCCGGACGGCTGTTATGTGACCCTCACTGTCACATCCCACTTTGAGGTCCATAGTGATGGGATGGCGCTTGGGGTGCAGGCGAAAACTCTCCGACCGGGTCAGCGTGCATTTGACGGGTCGATTGCACAGCACCGCAGCCAATGCCGTCTGGGCCTGGATGCTCATGTCCTCCTTGCCGCCAAAGGCCCCACCGTTGGATATCAACTCGACCTGCAGGCGGTCGGCCTCCCAGCCCAGCACCGAGGCAATCTGTCGCCGATCGTCGAACACGCCTTGGCCTTGGGTTAGCACTTTTAGACGGACCTTGGACCCGTTACCGGGTGACTCAGGAATAGCTATGCAGGCTTCGGGCTCCAGGAACATGTGTTCGATGCGTTGCGTGCTGTAGGTATCTTCCACCACGTGGGCTGAATTCAAGAAGGCTTGATCCACGTCACCATGCTGAATGGTCGAAGTCGACAACAGGTTGCCCTGGGGATGAACCTTGGGGGCGTCGGGTTTGAGGGCCTCACGTGGATCAGTGACGGGGGTTAGCACTTCGTATTCGATGTCGATTAACTCGGCAGCCCGCCGGGCGAGGTGCTGATCCTGGGCCACCACCACGGCCAATATATCGCCCACGCAACGGGTCTCTTCTCCCACCTTCACTAACACCGGCCAATCTTTTACGATCAGGCCTACGTATCGCTGGCCGGGGATATCGTCGGCTGTTATTACGCGCTGAACGCCGGGCAGCGCCAGGGCGGGGGTAGGGTCGATGGATTTGACCCGGGCCCGGGGGTGATCGCTAAAACGCATGGCTGCAAACAGGGCCCCGTCGATTTGAATGTCGTCTACGTAGCGGAAATCGCCCAGCACGAATTCGGTCCCGCGGTAACGGTCCAGCCGGCTTCCAACCTGGCCCGTGTTGTCGGGCTGGGGTAGGGGCTGACCCTGGCGAACCTTGGCCAATAGGCTTATGGCATCGATGATCTTGGTGTACCCGGTGCAGCGGCACAGATTGCCCCGCAGATCGCGGGCGATCTCATCCCGGCTGGGGTCGGGGTTCTTATCCAGCAAAGCCACCGCCCGCATGGCGAAGCCCGGGATGCAAAAGCCGCATTGCACGCCGCCGGACCGGACGAAACAGTCGGCCAACTGCCCACGGGTTTCATCCGACAAGCCCTCAGCCGTGGTAACTTGCTTACCCACCACCGAGGAAGGCTTGGTCACGCATGCCAACCGCGGTTGACCGTCGACCAGTACCGTGCAACAGCCGCAGGAAGCCTGGGGCTCACATCCGTTCTTGGGCGAGATCAGGCCAAGCTGGTCGCGAAGCACGGTTAGCAGGGAATGGTCTGCATCGGCCTGCACGGTTACTTCCCGCCCGTTGACCTTCAAGGCCCATCGCTCGCCCACTGGGCTGTCTGGTTGTTGTGTCGGTATCGAACTCATTTCGTATCGCTCATTATAGTCCATCTGAGGGCGCCGACCAGCACATGGGAAGCAGATACACGGATTCAGCCTTGTCCCGCCCGGCTAGTGGGGCTAAATTTACGCGTCTTTCGAGCGATCAACTAAATGGCTGAACTGATTCCAGCACCGTTTGCCGACCTGGTCACCAGGGTATACGCCGAGCCTCGGACCCAGGACGCCTTGTTCGAGTTGCCCCGCAGCCGCTGGTATATACCGCCGGTTAACGGGCCCGATCTTGCTGTAGACTTCCACGGCCACCCCGCGGGCAACCCGGCCGGTCCTGCTGCAGGGCCCCATACCCAGATGGCCCAGAACCTGCTGCTCAGTTACGTGGCTGGGGCCCGTATCCTGGAACTCAAAACCGTGCAGGTCAACGACCGGCTGGCCATTCCCCGTCCATGTATCGACATGACCAACATCGGCTACAACGTGGAGTGGTCCCAGGAACTACTGGTGGACGACTCGCTGCGCGAATACGTGGCTGGGGCTATGCTGATCGAGATGTTTCGCCATAGCTGCGATGGCACCAGCGGCGTCTTGGACAGCCCCTCGGGGCAGGTGATTTACGATATCAGCGTCGGTTACGATTTGGCCGGCGTCAAGAGCGACAAGGTTTGTCGCTTTCTGGACGGGATGCGGGAGGCTGGGCCGCTGGTCGAACGATTGCGCAGCCAAATTCCCGCCCAATTCGCCCAGGCCCGGGACTTGCAGTATCCCACCCATCTCTCCGACAGCATCACCCTATCCACCTTTCACGGTTGCCCGGTCGATGAAATCGAAAGCATCTGCCAATTCCTGATCGGCGATCGCGATTTCGACGTCATCGTCAAGATGAACCCCCCCACCCTGGGCCGGGAACACTTGGAGCACCTACTGCACGAGGTGATGGGCTATACGCAACTGCAGGTTAACCCAAAAGCCTACGGCGCCGCCATTTCTTTCGACGATTCGGTAGCCCTGTGCGAACGGCTGACACGTTTCGGGGCCGCCCGAGGCCGGCGGGTAGGGTTTAAGTTCTCCAACACGCTGGAGGTTATCAATAGCCGCGACTTTTTCCCGCCGGACAACGATATCATGTACCTATCGGGCCAACCCTTGCACGTCATCACTATGACGCTGACCGACGAATTTCGTCGTGCGGTAGGCCCGGAGGTGCCCATATCTTTCAGTGCCGGCATCGATCGGGCCAACTTCCCGTCTGCGGTGGCATGTGGCCTGGTGCCGGTGACCGTCAGTACGGACCTGCTTCGACCCGGCGGGTATGGACGCCTGGGCGGCTATCTGCGCGAGCGGGGACTGAGCCGCGTGTTTGTTGTCGGCCTGGCGACCGATGGCG
>SDBU01000342.1_pt1 | contig 66208 bp, 46 predicted proteins | sample 2277071 | NCBI WGS metagenome assembly SDBU01 (sample SAMN10397929, study PRJNA504765) | marine sediment metagenome | isolation source: marine sediment core GS08_GC12, 126 cmbsf | place: Arctic Ocean: Gakkel Ridge, Loki's castle | collected 2008 | reverse complement strand
CGCACGCTGCGTCAACGCTTCCGCCGCAACCCGGAAGCGTATCTCCGCCAACTCGAAGCACTTTTGCTCAAGCGAACTTTGCCACCGTAGTTTTTTTTCGGGCCGTCGGGAAGAAACCCAAGGGCTCGGGCATCCAATCTACGGTGAGATGTATCCTCGTAGCGCGGCGAGGTGTTCTGCTGCTGATCGTGGCGGGATTCACTGGTGAGCAGAATCACCATCCCTGACGCCTGAAGGATCATGATGGCGCTCGCTTCTTGGATTCGTGAGAATAACTACTTCATTCACTTTGCACGCGACTCGGTGGGTTCGGCGGGGCGACGGCATTGGGCCGGAAACCGCCAGCCTCCCACGGACCCCCTATTCGCGCGCTGGTATCGTTGTTGAGGACGTACGGTCGAGTTGTACCAGTTGTTGAAAAGGGAGGAACGGCATGCAAGGTTTTGTTCGAGTCCTGTTTCCGGTTCTGCTCATTGCGATTTGGACGGTGGGTTGTGGCACCCGCGTGGGATTGCCCACCGAAAGCGGCGGGGGAAGTGCGGGTTCTGCGGCCAAGGCTACCTTGGGCGGCGGCATGAGCTTTGCGCGCGGCGACGCGCAGGCCTGTTGCTTCGATGATGATACCTGCGAGGACATGGACCCGATGGACTGGATGGCCGAGGGCGGCCATTCGCAGGGACAGGACAGCACGTGCGAGACCACCGAGTGCGACATGCACGGTGACACGATGGCCTGCTGCTTCGATGAAGAAACCTGCGAGGACATGGACCCGATGGACTGCATGACCGAGGGCGGTCATCCGCGGGGGATGGGCAGCACGTGTGACACCACGGACTGCGCCGAGGGTTGCGGCCACGGCGGCGGTCATGGTGGTGGTCATGGTGGTGGGCACGGTGGTGATACCGGCGGTGCCTGTTGTCTCGCCGACGGGAGCTGCGCCGAGATGCCCATGATGGACTGCATGTTCGAGGGCGGCATACCCCAGGGCGAGGGAACCACCTGCGAAGATGTCGCTTGCGACGGGTGACCATGTCCCCGGCGTCGGCACAAGTGCCCTGGACCGACCGCGTGGGGTCTCTGCGGGCGAGCTGATGAAGGACTACGCGCGGCAGCAGCCCTCACGTTTGGGTGCAGTTCGGGTTCGCCATGCCTCAGGCTGATGGGGTGCTTCTCCATCCGAGTGTTATCGGACTGCCTGGGCTCACGTTTTCAGGGCGTTTCTCGTATGTAGGGAAGAAACCGGGCACGCCAAGCATCCAACCCAGCGTTGAGTGATCGGCGGATGGCGGCGAGGCCGCCTGCGATCGGCCACAGGTGGGTTGTTAAAAGGAGTCCAATCATGTTTGTCCGTAAGACGGTTGGCGTATTGCTGTGTGGTCTGTTGCTCACATCGACATTCGCCTTGATCGGGTGCCAGAGCACCGCCAGAGCCCATCCGGAGGCCTTGGCTGGGACACAGCAGACCAAGAAGTATGAGCTGCATCGGGTTCGGTCGCACAAGGGCGGCGGCTTCATGCGTACGGTTCGGATGCCCGCTGGCGACTAGCGCTCTGAGCCGGTTGCCTTTGCCTGTCGATCGCGTTTCTTCGGGAGAGGGCCGTCGCGGTCTGTGGGTTAAACCGGCCCGGGTCATGAGGGTGATCTCGTCCCTAGTCGCCTGGTCACCGGCGATGTGCAAGGGCACGAGTGCGAACCTCGGCCCAGCCAGGCGGTTGTGTGTCTTTGATAAGCAGAACGAGATTGGTGAGGGCGGCGGAAGGCAGGCCTACGGCGTTAAGGTAGTCAACAGCACGGGCATCCGCGGCTAGCTCCCGGTTGAGCGACTCCTCGGGATGGCCGCTGCGCGGACGGAGACTGTCTCGGGATGCGATGTGCGCCATCTCGTGGGCCAAGACGGCGGCGAGTAATCGATCGGTGCCGAGCTTGGCATACAGGCCATGCGTAACATAGACAATCCCTCCCGGGAGCGAGAAGGCGTTTAGCTCGCTGGAGCGCAGAAGGCGGAACGTGTAGGAGTTCCGCAAACACGCAGAGCCGGCAGCAAGGCTTTGCCCCGCGCGGTTCATCTCGGCTTCGGCCTCGGCGTCGCGAACAACGCCCCCGAACCGGAGTTCCAGATCGGGAGCTGCCTGCAAGCCGGCGAGCGCTGCGGCCTCGCACGTCATACGGAACGGATTAACGAGTTGCGGCGTTCGACATCCGGTCAGAAGGCACGCAAACAGCAGACCCGATAACGTTCTTGACAATTCAATGGCTCCACAAGACAACCATGTGGAGCGTCAAATACGATTCTCATGCGGTCAAGCGAGCGTTATCGCGGAGAGATTCGATCGCCTTCATGGCCCGCCCGCCTGGTTCTTCCGGGCCTCTCTGGCCTATCGCAGCTCTCGCTCGCCAGTTTTTCTGGGACTGCCCGGAAGAAACCGGGCCGGTAAAGCATCCAACGTCTATGGCAAAGTGGCCCCTCGTTGGCTCCCGAACCGCCCGGTACCGGGGTTGTGAAAGGAGGCCACCGTCGACGACCCAGTAATGAGAATACGGGCTGCGACATCCGGGACTTTCCTAAGGACGGGGCTCATCATCGTGGCGGGCGCCTTGCCGGGATGTGGCGGCTTCTCGGTCAGCTTTGGCGGCGGTTCACCCTACGGCGGCTACTACTACGATGACTTTCGCTACTCTCACGACCCCTACTCGTACCACGACGGGTACTGGTGCTATGACGACTACTCCTACGGCTACGACGACTTCTACTTCGTCGATTACATCGATGGGTGGTACTACGACGGGTATTCCGGCTGTTACTACTGCAAACCGATCCCGGCGCGCCGGGACCCCGGCTGGCTGGAAGAACCGGCGGGCTGGGATCCCAACTGGGGAGCCTGGGAGACTTTCGTCCAGGCCCGGGTTGATTTTCTGCGCGTGCAGGATTTGCAGGAAGCCTCCCGCCCGCAGGTGCTAACGAGCGAATAACATGGTCTCGTGACGTTGCGTGGGCGGACCCGGCACCATCTTCCGGCCGGCTACGGACCCTTCCGGCTGGATCGACCCGCTCAAGCGTTGCTCGGCGTGGAGGCTGCTGAAGAAGAAATCGTACATTCTCGGTTTCCCCCTTGACATTCAAGCTAACTTGAAGGTGTAGACTTATGGGGTAAGGGCTGCCCGTCCCCACCGGCACCAGCAAGCTGGCCTGCCAGTGCCGGCGCGTCTGGCGAGGAAACAGTGCTAATGGCCCCAACAGACGGGTTGATGACGATCGGCAAGGTCGCCCGTGCGGCGGGCGTCGCCACCGCTACCCTGCGGTACTACGAGCAGGAGAACATCCTCGCACCGGTTGCTCGAAACAGGGCGGGCTACCGCCTGTACGACGAGGCTGCCGTTGAGCGTCTCCAGTTCATTCGCGCCGCGCAGGCTGTCGGATTCACCCTCGAGGACATCCGAGCGCTCTTGGAGCTTGGCGGGGAGCCACCGTGTGGAGAGGTTCAGGCCCTGATCGAGCGGCGGCTGGTGGAGGTCGATAAGAAGCTCGCAGACCTCGAGCGTGTGCGTTCCGCCCTCGCGGGCGCCCTCAAGCGTTGTCGCAAGTCGAAGAAGAAGTGTGCCGTTGTGGCCGAGTTGCAACGGAAAGATGGAAAAGGAAGACCAAAATGATGCGAACACACAGAAGCAAGGTATTGGCCGCTGCTGTTGCGGTGGGACTCGTTGCCGTCACCGGCATCGTGCTCGCCCAGTCGCGCGGTGAGCGTCCCCACTGCCCGGGGAAGATCGTCTGTCCGCAGACCGGCGAGCTCATCTGCCGAGACAAGTGTCCAACGGCGGACCCGAGCCGGCCGGACTGTCCAGGACGAATCGTCTGCCCGCTGACCGGGGAGCTGGTCTGTAAGGATCGCTGTCCGCTAGTAAAGAAGGGCACGCTCGCGGAGACGAAGCAGTCAGACGTTCCACCCTGCTGCGAACGGAAGGGTTGAACGCGGCAAGGTCGACCATCCCAAGCGTGGACCGGAGCTGACCGGGATGCCGCGTTGCCCAAAATGCAACAGCGTTGGCCGCAAGGTCAGGCGTACAACACTCGAGAGCCTCTTACGCCCCAAGCGCCGTGGAGACATCGGCGCCGGGCCATATCATGTCTGCACGGCGCCGGGCTGCCAAGCCGTCTACTTCGGCGCGGGTGACGACAGGACCTTCTTCACATCTGATCTGGTGGTGCGCTTCGGTTTGAAAGAGACCGGTCCGCCGCGTCCGGTCTGCTACTGCTTCGACCACACCATCGAGCAGATCCACGATGAGATTCGTCGCACGGGGCGATCCACGGTGTTGGACAGCATCGAGGCCGACATGAAGAAGTCGGGTTGCCGTTGCGACTATACGAACCCACTCGGTGGTTGCTGTTTGAATACGGTCGAGCAGGTCGTGCAAGAGGGTTTTCGAGTTTGCGAGACGCCCGATGCGGTCGGCACCATCTTGGCCTTTGTGCACAAGAGGTTTCGGGGTGGTAAGCACCTCGCTCGCAGCGACGACGCTGCAACGGAGGTCTGCAGCCGTAGCGGGTGCTGCGAGGTAGCAGATCCCGCGGACCCCGTGGGGCCACGGGAGCCCGGTTTGCACACCGGGCTTTGGGCTGTCGGCGGTTCAGTGTTGTCCGCTGCGTTGTCGTCCGCCTGTTGCTGGCTCCCTTTGCTGTTGATCGCGTTCGGCGCGTCCGCCGCAGGCGTGGCCGGGTTCTTCGAGCGCCAACGTCCCTTTTTCATAGCAGCGGCGGTCGTGTTGCTCTCCGCGGGGTACTACACGGTGTATGTGCGTCGAGCGAGGTGGGGGCCGGGGTCCGCCTGTGCAACCCCCAATCGCAAGCTGCGAGTCTTCAACAAGGCTATGCTCTGGATGGCGACGGCGCTGGTTGCGACGTTTGTGTTCTTTCCAAACTACGTGGGGCGTCTGTTGGGCGGCCCGGCTCCGGAAACGGCGCTCGTAGCGGACACTCGCCTGGTTGCCGCCGAGTTTCACATCGAAGGCATGACCTGCGCGGGATGTGCCGACGTCCTCCGGGGCGCCCTGGCGAAGCTGCCCGATGTAGCCGGAGTCGATGTTGACTACCTGGAAGAAACCGCAATCGTCCGCTTCAAGACCGACAAACCGGTGGCTCCCGATCGGGTGATCGAGGCCGTCAAGGTTGCAGGCTATGGGGCCGTGCTGTCACGCGAGGTCCCTTAGGGCGAATCGGTTGTGGGGCATGCCCAGGCTCGCGAAGACCGTGATGCCCCATCCTTACGCGCTGTATAGACCGGGAACATGGGTAACACGTGTTCGGAGACATGGGTGGAACTCTAAACTGGCTGATGGACCTTATTCAGTCGCGGTAGGGACTGCCTTTTCGGGCAGCCCCCCGCACAGATCCCAGCGAGCGGGATTACCGCACTGGGCTCCTGCCTCAGGTGATGACGCCCATGCGGCGCAAAGGATAAGGATGACACACGCGTGCGGGAGGCAACCATTGCTCGATGAGCCGGCGCATTCGTTCCCAGGGAACTCGGCCTTTGTGGCTCCGCCGCGCCAAGGCGCGGTACCACAGCCAGCCCACTCGGAAACGAAACACGGACAGCGCCCGGCTGTTCATGGGCACGCCGTAGTAACGGATGTGCCCGCCGACGACCAAACGCAACCACTGCCCCACATCAGGAATCGGGTCGTGCCAGCGATGCCGAAGTTCGGCTTTCACCGCGCTCAGCTTCGCCTGCAACCTCTTCGCAATCGTCTGCCGAAGCACCGTGAACCTCCCGTTGCTCCTCTTCTTCCCGCAGATGTGCGTGAAGCCGAGAAAGTCGAAGGTCTCCGGCTTGCCCCGATCTTGGCGTCTGCGGTTCTCGGCCGCGAACGGTCCGAACTCCAGCAAGCGTGTCTTGTCGCGGTGCAGTTCCAGGTTGAACTTGCGGAATCGCTCCCGCAGCTCCGCCAGGAACCGCTCGGCATCCGACTTGTGTTGGAATCCAACGGTGAAGTCATCGGCAAAGCGCACGACGATCATGTCGCCCCGCGCGTGCCTTTGACGCCACTGTTGGGCCCACAGGTCGAACACGTAGTGCAGATAGATGTTCGCCAAGAGAGGCGATGCACTGCCGCCTTGAGGCGTACCCTCCTCACTGCGTGTCCGCGCCCCGTCCTCCAGCACACCGGCGCTCAGCCACTTCTGGATGAGCCGCACGACGCGCCGGTCCGCCACGCGATGCTCGACGAACTTCACCAGCCATTCGTGATCGATGGCGTCGAAGAAACCACGAATGTCGGCGTCGAGCACCCAGTTCACCTTTCTCGTCAGCAGTCCGGTGTAGGGCGTATCCAACGTATGATGCGGGCTGCGCCCGGGACGGAACCCGTACGAGAAACCCAGGAAGTCGGTTTCGTAGATGGCGTTCAACACCAGGGCCATCGCCCGCTGGACGATCTTGTCTTCCAGCGTGGTGACTCCGAGCGACCTTCGCCGCCCGTCGGGCTTGGGGATGTACACCCTGCGAACCGGCTTGGCCCGGTACGCTCCACGCTTGAGCCGATCGGAAAGGTCCTGGAGATTCATCTCCAACGCCTCGCCGCAAGCCCGCCACGTCTGCCCGTCCACGCCCGGCGCGGCATTCCGCTTGAGGCAAAAGTAAGCCGCCCGGAGCGTGTCCAGGTTGTAGACATGGTGCAGGAGCGTCGTGAACCGCGTTTTCCTGTCCCTTCTCGCCGCCTGACGTATCCGCTCCAGCGGGCTTGGCAGGTCACCGAAGTGAGGGTAGGCGCTGACCCTTGGCTGTATCGACGGTTTCCCGCGGCGTGCCGGTTTAGGGTCGTCCATGCTCATCTCCGTTCCCCGGCGCTGCGTCCGGAACCTGTGTCGCTGCGGCGAATTCCCCTTCCCGACGTTATCTCTGCGAGTCTTTCCCCTGGTGCCTGGACCCCTACCCCGGCGGCTTCTGTGGTGCACCTACCCGTTTCTTCCCACAGAACATCGGCCTTCCTCGAGAAGCAACGGGTCGGCTTACCGCAAGTCTGCGCTGCGCGACTTCCAAGCGGGCATGTTTCCGAGGTTGCAGTCATTCCTTTGCGTTCAGGCCCCAGGTTGTGCTTGCCACCCAGGTCGCTCCTACCGCCGTGGTTTCACCACGAGGCAGCCGTGGCGTTGACACCCGAGCAGAACACATGTCGTTACCTTCATGTGCATCGGATCTGCTAGACCCTGCTCAACGTGATTTCTGTGGTTGCGTTCAAGAAAGTACTCGAAATGCCTTCGTTCCTGCGTATGAAGGAAGGTGTCACAAACATGACCCTCATAAATCTTGTGGTAATTCACCGCCTCTGGCGGTGAGACTCGAAAAGGCTCTGCCGGTCCTGCGTTTGCGGGCGTGATGTAGGCTCTCCTCCAGGGAAGGCCCCGAGGGGCGAAGGAGAGCCAAATGAGAAACCGGCAAAGCATGTCCCACGAGAGGTGGGAGTGTAAGTACCACGTGGTCTTCATCCCCAAGTATTGCCACAAAGTCTTCTACGGCAAGGTTCGGAGTCGAATCGGTCCGATCCTCCGCGACTTGTGTCGACAGAAGGGGGTGGAGTTGGTCGAAGGCAAGGCGGTGGCCGATCACATCCACATGTGTTTGAGCGTGCCGCCGCGGTACAGTATTGCGATGGTGATCGGGTTTCTCAAGGGCAAGAGTGCGATCCGCATCCATCGGGAGTTGCTCGGTCATCAGCGGAACTTCACGGGCCTGCATTCCTGAGCTCGGGAATACTGTGTCTGTACGGTGGGTCTCAACGAGAAGGACATCCGCCGTTACATTCGAGAACAGGAAGACTTTGATCAGAATCAAAGTCGCTTCGAGTTCAAGTAGACGCTGCTGTTGGCCCCAACGAGGCCTTCCCTAACCCAATGCCCCCCTCAGGGGGGCTTCCTCAGGCCACCCGCTCTGCGGGTGGTACCTGACTCATCTTGAGTGTTGGAATGACGCGCTCGCGGTTGTTCTCGACGCCGCCGAAATGCTGAACATCGTCCGGGCCGAATGACAATGGTACCTGAATCGGACGGCGCTTGGCAAAGTTGACAATCTGCCAAAGCCGCTGACGATGCTGGTTCACCAGCGAGGCGCTGAGACGCCTGGCAAAGCTCATCATCATGCCCTCGTAATCGGTCTCGGTGACCAGATCGGCGAAGGACTCTTGTTTGAGGCGGTCGCCGAACCGCTCCTTGGCCCATTTGAGGATGTTGACGACTTGGCGGCGGTTGTCGTCGAAGACCCGCAGGCTGATCGTCCCCTTCTTCCGGGCTACGCCGTCGGCCCGCACCCTACCTTCATCGTGCTTGATGAAAGCGTCGGCGATGTGCGGCAGCGTTTGCTCCAGAGCGCTCTTGAATCCCGACCCGTCCCGGATTGCGATATCAGCCGAGTCGTCGTAGTGTTCGACGACCCAACGGCGGTAGAGTTGTGCGGACTCCTTGCGGTCCTTCGTGAATCGCTGCCGCCGAGCGGTGCAGTTGGAGCCGCGATACGAAGCGTAGAATCTGCCGGTCCCCTGCTCCGGCGTGTCGGAGAGTTTTGGAAGGCGCCGTCTTGTTGCCAGTCGTCCATTTGTTGCCATGCACCGAGGGTATCGGAATCTGGCTCCGGGTGTATCAGGAAGATGGCAACTTAACCGTGAAAATGGGTGGCCTGGAGGCCATTTCCGGCAACTTAGCGTATCGGACGAAAACCTGCAAGTGCTTATATTGCAGTAGTTCGCGGGCGCAATTCAGTTGTAGAATGCCAGCGGCTCCGGCCACCGTTCGTAACTCCTTTCTCTGCAAACACTCAGTGATTTCGACCCGGCGCAAATCTGGCCTCTTGCGCCAGCTAATGCGATCGTGAGTGTCAATGACACGGCACGCTAGCCAATGTGAGGGGCTGCGTGTCCGGAACTCGACGTCTGCGTGAGGAGTTACCAGCGGGGACGGCGATCACCGCGGCCAGCACGACCACAGCGCGCCATGACACCGATGTATACGCCATCGGCGTCGCGAACATGATGTCCAGCTTGGGAAGAAACACTCTGAGGACCGCCGAAACCGTCAGAAGTCCTTTGTTTCCAATATCTCAGTGAAATCCGCCTGATTCGTAGGCCGTGTTCCGGCGCGGGCCGACAAGACGCAGGGCAAGTAGTCCAAAGAAGCTGAGGATGATCGTGGGGCCGATCGGACCGCATCCACGGCCCGTCGCTCCACACATGGCCCCGGCGGGGATCACCTCCTCCTGGCTTTCCGTATTGTCATCTGTGTTCTCGGGGTCACCTGGACTCTCATTGTTCGTACTGTCTGACTCTCCAGGATCGGGGCAGTCTGGTATGCCGTTATCGTTTAAGTCTGTATCGTCCACCCCGCAGCCGCATGTGCCGGGGGCAGACTTCTCCGGATCTTCCGGGCAGCCGTCGCATCCGTCAGGTAAGCCGTCATTGTCGCTGTCGAGCCGGTCGTTGAAGCCGGGGCACACGTCGCACGTATCCCCCACCGCGTCATAATCTGCATCCCTTTGGGCGGGGTTATCGATAGTGGGGCAGTTGTCACAATCGTCAGGAAGGCCGTCGCCGTCACCGTCAGCGCGATCATCGAACCCGGGACACACGTCACACGCGTCCGGCACAGAATCGCCATCGGCGTCGGCGTCACCGAGGCCATCGCATCCGTCACAGGCATTCCCCAGACCGTTTCCGTCGCTGTCGTCCTGCGTTGGGTTGACGACCCACGGGCAGTTGTCGCAGCCATCCGGCACGCCGTCGGCATCGAGGTCAGCCCCGTCGTCTGAGCCGCGGCAACGGTCGCATACGTTGCCGGCCCCGTCCTCGTCATCATCAGCTTGAGACGCGTTGGGTACGTCGGGGCAGTTGTCGTCGGAATCGATCACGCCGTCCTGATCCGCGTCTTTGTTCGGAACCGGCGGCGGCAAGCCGGACATGGCCATCGCGAACATGCCGCTGTGGGCCACAACCGCCCAAACAGTTACCTCTTCATTCGCCTCGAGGTAGTATCCGTATTCGTCCAGAACGCCTGTGGGAGCAGCATTGCCGACGTCGGTCTCCATGGCGACCCAAACCTGCGTATCTTCATCAAACAGAAGCAACTCCAAATCGGCTGGGGCAACGCCCTCAGCGTCCAGCTCAGCCAGCGTAATCGTAAACCTGATTGTCAACACATAGGTGCCGGGATCCGCGGAAGTGCTAACCTGTGCTACTCGAATGAAGGCCTCGTCCGGGTCGGGCTCCGGTGACGTTATTTCAAAGAACTCATCCGGATTGGCATCGGTCACGTCGATGGCGACGACGACTTGCCCTGTCGAATCAGTTGCGATGGCTTCGTACGTGGAACCATCGTCTGACGGAGCGTCCGGCGGAGTCGGGGGGCTGGGTGGCGTGGGGGCGGCCGTCCAGGTAACGTTCGTGCCCGTTCCGCTCGTATCGCCCGTGGCGGTGCCATCGCTGATCGTGATCTTGGCCGAACTCTCCGGTTGGCTGCTGGTCAGGGTGAAGGTGGCTTGACCGTTGGAGTCGAACGTCTCTGTCCCCGAGGCGTCGATCGTGGCCGTGGCGTCGCCGTTATCTTGAATTACAACGTCGCCGACCGGGCCGTCGGTGTAACTGATCGTACCAGGTCCGCCGGCGTCAACGGAAATATCTATATCAGTGGTCGGGTCGAAATCTGCGATAGGGTTGTCGAGGGCGTCCCGCGCGGTAATCGTCACGGTCGTCGCGCTTCCCTCGATCAGATTCACCGGTGACGCCTGGACGAGAAAGCTGGCCGGTGGGCCGGACGTGATGTTGAACGCAGCGCTATCGGCCACATCCGTGGATGCGAATGCCGCGCCATCGTGCGACGCTTGCAGTGTATACCCGTCACCGAGCGTCGTGATGTCGAGGCTTTCGGTAGCAGTCCACGTCGCCAGGCCGCCCGACATGAGCAGGGTGGTCGTTCCATTCAGCGTCCCACCGGCGGGGTTGTTCAGGATTGCCAGTGTAATACTGCGATTGTCGTTCGTAACCGTGTTGCCGAATTGATCTTCCATCGCCACCACGGGCAGCAGGTCGTCTCCGGTCGCGGTGGTTACCGGTTCCGTTTCGAAGGCGAGATGATCGGCCGCGTCGGGTGTGATGTTGAATGCGGCGCTGTCCACCGTATCGGAGGTCGCAAACGCAGCCCCATCGTGCGAAGCGCGAAGCGTGTAGCCGGTTGCAGCCGTCGTGACATCCAGGCTTTCGGTAGCAGTCCAGGCGGCTACCCCGCTAACAGAGTTCAGTGACGCCGTGCCGTTCAATGCTGCGCTTCCCGGGTTATTCAAGATCGAAAGCGTAATGCTTCGATCGTCGCCGGTCACCGTGTTGTCGAATTGGTCCTCGATGGTCACGACCGGCACGAGGTTCACGCCGGCGATGGTGTGAACCGGTTCCGTGCTAAACGTCAGATGGTCGGCTACGTCGGGCGTGATGTTGAATGCGGCGCTATCGACCGTATCCAAGGTGGCGAAGGCGGCCCCAGCGTGTGACGCCCGAAGCGTATAGCCTGTGGCCGTCACGGTCAGGTTTAGGCTCTCAGTTCCCGTCCACGTCGCGATTCCGTTAACGGTACTCAGCGACGCCGTGCCGTTGAGCGTTGCACTACCAGGGTTGCTCTGGATCGTCAGCGTAATACTGCGATCGTCGCCGGTGACGGTGTTGTTGAATTGGTCCTCGATGGCTACGGCCGGTATGAGGTCACTTCCGGCGATGGTACTTACCGGCTGCGTCGTAATGGCCAGATGATCGGGTGCGCTCGCCGTGATATTGAAAACGGCCGAATCCACAGTGTCCGAAGATGCGAACGCGTTTCCGTCATGCGAGGCGCGCAGTGTGTAGCCATTCGCCGCCGTGGTGATGTTGAGATTGTGGGGGCCGGTCCAACCGGCCGTGCCGTTAACAGTGGCAAGTGTTGTTACCCCGGCGAGGATTGCACTTCCGCCGCTTGGGTCGGTTTGAATGGCAAGGGTGATCCCGCGGTTGTCGCTGGTGATCGTGTTGTTGTACTGATCCTGGATGACAACCGTGGGCAGGAGCGCAACCCCTGCCGTTGTGTTGGCCGGATCGGTCGAAAAAACAAGATGGTCGGCCGGACCGGTGGTGATGTTAAAAGCAGCGCTATCCACCGTGTCGGAGGTCGCAAACGCCGCTCCGTCATGGCTGGCGCGCAAGGTATAACCGCCGGCGGTGACCCTGATGTCGAGGCTCTCGCTTCCCGTCCAGGTGGCGATCCCGCTGACGGTGCTGATCACGGTCGTACCGTTCAGTGGGGCGCTGCCCGGGTTATTCTGGATCGCAAGCGTGAGGTTTCGATCGTCTCCCGTCACGGTGTTGTTGTACTGATCGCGAATTCTGACCTCCGGCAGGAGTGCGGCACCGGCGGCGGTATCGGCCGGCTCGTTGCTGATGAACAAGTGGTCGGCTGCGCCGGACGTGATGTTGAATGCGGCGCTCGTCGACGTATCCGCGGATGCAAATGCCACGCCATCATGCGAGGCTCTGAGCGTATACCCGCTGGCCGCGACCGTGATGTCGAGACTCTCGGCGCCCGTCCATGTAGCCACTCCGCTGATCGTCGCGAGCACGACCGTTCCGTTGAGCGCCGCACTGCCGGGATTGTCCTGGATGGCGAGGGTGATGTTTCGATCGTCGCCCGTCACCGTGTTGTTGTAGACGTCCTGTATGGTGACCGTGGGGACGAGTTCGGCGCCCGCGGCAGTACTGACAGGCTGTGTGGTGAAGGCCAGATGGTCGGCTGTGCCGCCGGTTATGTTGAACGCAGCCGTATCCACTGTGTCCGAGGATGCAAAGGCGGCCCCGTCATGGGAGGCGCGTAGCGTGTAGCCGTCAGCCGCGAGCGAGATGTTCAGGTCCTGTGCCCCCGCCCAGGCCGCCACTCCGCCGCTGGTCGCGAGGGTCGTTGCCCCCGCCAGGGAGGCGGCTCCGCTGCTCGGGTCGGTCTGGATGGTCAGTGTGATATTACGATTATCATCGGTGACGGTGTTGTCGTACTGGTCCTGTATGCTGACCTCCGGTAGGAGCGCGACACCGGCCACCGTGTTCACCGGTTCGGTCGTAATCGTCAGGTGGTCGGCCACGTCCGGCGTGATGTTGAACGCGGCGCTGTCCACGGTGTCGGATGTCGCAAACGCGGCACCATCATGCGAAGCGCGAAGTGTATAACCGACCGCCGTTACGGTGATGTCGAGACTCTCGGTGCCCGTCCACGTGGCGACGCCGTTCACCGTCGTCAGCGCGACCGTACCGTCAAGCGTTGCACTGCCAGGGTTAACCTGGATCGTAAGGGTGATGTTGCGATCATCCCCGGTAACGGCATTATGGAACTGATCCTCAATGGCTACCTGGGGCAACAGGATCACTCCGGCTGACGTATTGACCGGTTCGAGTGTGAAATCCAGGTGGTCAGCCGCCCCTGTGGTGATGGTGAACGCGGCACTAGCCCCCGTATCGGAAGTAGCGAAAACGGCCCCATCGTGCGAGGCCTGCAGCGTGTAGCCAACTGCCGTTACGGTGATGTTCATCGCCTCACCCGCCGTCCAGGTCGCTATACCATTGACCGTCGCGATTGTAACGGTCCCGTTGAGGGCCGCGCCGCCCGGGTTATTGAGGATCGTAAGGGTGATGTTGCGATCGTCGCCGGTTATCACGTTGTCGAACGCGTCGTGGATGGCCACCGTGGGAACAAGAGCGGTTCCGGCAGCGGTTTCCACGGGATCGACGGTGAACTCCAGATGATCCGCGACCCCCAGGGTTATATCGAAGGCGGCGCTGTCTACTGTATCGGAGGACGCGAAGCCCGCTCCGTCGTGCGAAGCCTGGAGCGTGTAGCCGTTCGAGGCCACCGCGATGTTCATGCCCTCAGTGGCCGTCCAGGTAGCCACGCCGTTGACCGTTGCAAGGGAGACCGTGCCGTTGAGCGTCGTTCCCCCCGGATTATCCAGGATCGCCAGCATGATGGTGCGGTCATCGCCTGGCACAACGTTGTTGAACTGGTCCTCGATCGTCACGACGGGTACGAGGGCGGTTCCCGCCGCGGTATCGGCCGGCTCGACCGAAAACGCCAGATGATCCGCAACGTCCGGGGTGATGTTGAACGCGGCTGTGTCCACCGTGTCGGACGACGCAAAGGCCGCTCCATCGTGTGAGGCACGCAATGTGTAACCGGTGCCCGGCCCAGTGATATCCAGAGCCTCTGTTCCGGTCCAGGTGGCCACGCCATTCAACGTGACCAGCGAGACCGTGCCGTTGAGCGTTGCACTCCCTGGATTGGCCTGGATGGTCAGCGTGATCGTGCGGTTGTCGCCAACGACTGTATTGTTGAACTGATCCTGGATCGTCACCTCGGGCACCAACGCAACCCCGGCTGTGCCGCTTATCGGCTGGACCGTAATCGCCAGATGGTCCGCCGAGCCCAAGGTGATATCGAACGAAGCCGTATCCACCGTGTCCGAACCCGAAAAAGCCGCTCCATCGTGCGAGGCGTGCAGCGTATAGCCGCTGCCCGCCACGGTGATGTTCAGATCCTGCGAAGGGGTCCACGTCGCCACGCCGTTGACCGTGGCACGCATCTTCGCACCGCCAAGGACTGCCGATCCACCGCTCGGGTCGCTCTGAATGGCCAGCGTGACGTTGCGAGCATCGCCGGTGACCGTGTTGCCGAATTGGTCTTCGATGCGGACCGCGGGAAGGAGCGCACTCCCTATAGCCGTGTTCACCGGTTCGGTCGCGAGCACGAGATGGTCAGCCGCATCCGGTATAATGTTGAATGCGGCCGTGTCAACCGTGTCGGAAGTCGAAAACGCTATGCCGCCATGACTCGCTCGCAGGGTGTACCCGCTCGCCGCTACCGTGATATCGAGGCTCTGGGTCCCGGTCCAAGCGGCAACGCCGTTCGTCGTGGCTAGGGCAAGAGTGCCACCTAGCGACCCGCTACCAGGATTATTCAGGATGGCGAGCGTGATCGTGCGATCGTCTCCGGTGACGGTGTTGTCGTACTGGTCCTCGATGGTAACGCTCGGGAGGAGCGAAACGCCTGCGGTGGTGTTCGCGGGCTCTGTCGCGATAGCCAAATGGTCAGCCGAGCCGGACGTAATGTTGAAAGCAGCGCTATCGACCGTGTCGGAAGTGTCGAACGCAGCTCCGTCATGCGAAGCTCTGAGGGTATACCCACTAGCCGCAACCGTGATGTCGAGGTCTTGGGCGCCGGTCCACGTAGCCACGCCGTTTGCCGTCGCGAGCACGACCGTTCCGTTGAGCGCCGCACTGCCGGGATTGCTCTGGATGGTGAGCGTGATGCTTCGATTGTCGCCTGTAACCGGGTTGTTGAACGCATCTTCGATGGTCACCACGGGGACGAGCGCGACGCCTGCAGACGTATTGATGGGCTGTATCGTGAATGCCAGATGGTCCGCTGTCCCACCTGTGATGTTAAACGCTGCCGTATCCACGGTGTCCGAGGACGCAAAGGCGGCCCCGTCGTGTGATGCGCGTAGGGTATAGCTGTCAGCCGCAACCGAGATGTTCAGGTTCTGTGTTCCGGTCCAGGTCGCCACGCCGTTGACGGTGGCCAGCATCGTCGCGCCTGCCAGAGTCGCGGCACCACCGCTGGGGTCGTTTTGGATGGCCAGTGTGATACCGCGACTGTCGCCGGTGACCGTGTTGTTGTACTGATCCTGAATCGTGATCGCGGGCAGCAGGGCGTTTCCCATGGTGGTGTTCACCGGTTGGGCCGTAACCGTCAGATGATCTGCTGCGCCCGGTGTGATATTGAAGGCTGCCGTGTCAATCGTATCCGTTCCGGCAAAGGCCGCTCCGTCGTGCGAGGCCCGCAGGGTGTAACCGCTTGCCGCCACGGTGATGTCGAGGCTTTCCGTGCCGGTCCACGCAGCAACGCCATTGACTGTCAGTACCGAGGCTGTTCCGTTGAGTGTCGCGCTGCCCGGGTTGTTCAACATCGCCAGCGTGATCGTACGGTCGTCCGCGGTTACTGTGTTGTTGTACTGATCCTGAATAGTAAGCACCGGCAGCAGTGAAACACCGGCTGGCGAGTTGACCGGCTCAGTCGTTACCGTCAGGTGGTCGGCGGCGTCCGGCGTGATATTGAACGCGGCGCTGTCCACCGTGTCTACCCCGGCGAAGGATGCCCCGTCGTGCGAGGCGCGGAGCGTGTAACCATTGGCAGCCACAGTCATGTCCAAGGATTCAATACCCGTCCAGGTTGCGACACCGCCGGCTGTCAAGAGCGAGGTAGTGCCGTTCAGCGTTGCGCTGCCGGGATTGACCTGGACGGCCAGGGTGATGGTTCGATCGTCCCCAGCAATCGTGTTGCCGCATGCATCCTGAATAGTAACTGCCGGAAGAATCGTAGAACCGGCTGCAGCCGTTGCTGGTTGGGTCGTAAACGTCAAGTGATCCGTAGCACCGGTGGTGACCGTCACGTCAACAAACTGGGCGGCATTGAGCACGCCGGAACTTGTGGTGACGGTGATGTCCGATGCATCACCGGTAGTACCTCCCGTGCAGTTCGAAGCCCGCAACCGGATGCCAGAAAAGGAAACCGTCGCCTTGGCCGAGCCTGCGCCTGCCACGGTAAACACGATTACCGTCGTCGTTGGTGTAGTCGTCTGGGGGGTGCCGCCACCCGCGCCCAGGTCCACGCGGTTCGAATTGGACGGACTAATCGTGGCGGTTACAGAGTTTGGAGTCGTGTCAAACGCGAAGTTCGCCGGCGCGTTTAGGGTGATGGTGGAGCCAGTCGTCCACTCACCACTGGCGGTCTCTCGGATCGCCGGGTCGCTCGTCAGCGCGTCGAACGAGTTATCCGCCACACTGTCCGCGTCGACGGTGACGCTCCCCACAGTCTGCACCGTATCCGCGCGGGTAACCGTCGCCGAGAGTAGAAGGATTACAGCGGCCGACAATGCCCGTGGATGTGCACCAGGTGAAGGTCGCCGCGTCGCAACGATCAGACGGGGCGGAAGCGCCGGGTGCGCAGTCGACTGAGTCAACCCGGCCACATTCTGACAGGGTTCTCTTCGAGCGCCGGTGTGTTCGGCGTTCCCTCGGTTTTCGGACGATGCGTGCATTTCCCCATATCAACTATACGATCTGGGGACCACTCCCAGCGTCCCATAAGCCGGGGAAGCGTTTCTCCTGTGATTCCCGAGAATGTGCTCCCGGTCGAAACGGACGCGTAAAGTGGATGGTTGGCGAGGGCACCCACAGCCAGCAGCTACGAGTGTACGCGGAAACCGGAGCGTTTGGGAAACCACGAGGGTCGTCGTCGGACCCAGCGAGAAGCCGCCAGCCAAGCCAAACACGCAGCCCGATACGAAGTACGTCAGAGCCTCGATCTTGTGGAAGGCGTATCCGCCTTGCTCATCGGCAGCGACGGCTGTCAGTTGACCCCGATTTTATCGAAGTATGCGGCTTCGTACTTCCAGTCGTTGGCATGCACGTCCAACCTTGATGCCGTCAAGAACGCCGAAGCGGAGCGTTTTGGATACGACCACGGTCGTTGTGGGACCAGGCGAAAAGCCACCAGCAAGTCCGAAGACGCAACATGATACGAGGAACGGCAGAGCTTCCATCACCTGACCGGTCATTGTGGTCGCTCAGTTGAGCTGGTAGCACCGGAGTCTGCCGTCTCATCGAGCCGCCAGGCACAACCACACTCCGGGCAAACCGTGGTTCCAGCCAACGCGCATGAGAAGAGAGAAGGGGCAACGCGGATACATCCCTCTCGATGACTACCTCGGACAGCAGGACCTCGTCGCCGGTTGTCTGGCAAGAACAGCGTCCGCAGCCCGCAAGCCAGCCCGCACAATCAGCGTTGCAGGGCTGGCCTGGCGAGTCTGCCCCCCGACAGTCAGCGTGCGGCACTCTACCTTAGGGCCGAGTTCGGGGCAGCAGCTTTCGCACGGACTCATCCCGATGGTCCCGCCCAGCCATTCGGCCAACGAGCGACCGTCCACAAAAACACGGTTGGACTGCGAGACGTCTTTGGCGCACTCCGCCGCGGTTATTGGCCGCTCGTCAAGTACAACCTTCATGTTCAGGGAACGCAGCGAGCGCCTGAGGGTACCCCACTACTTGCAGGGTCAGATGTTCTCCCCGCAGAAGAACGCCGCCCCCATCCGATCGGCCATCGGCTGGTTGGAAAAAACAAGGGGCAAAAGGAACTGAGTGTCCGTCTGCGGCGAGCGGAGATAGTCCGCCATCAAGAGACGCCACACCGAGTCGAATTTCATCAGTTCATCCTGTGAATGGGTCTCGGAGAGCGAGGAGGAGGCGACGTCCGCGGCGATCTGGGCGGACCACATCGCCGGGTAGATTCCCTCGTTGCTGGCGGCGGCGACGAAGCCGCCCGCGTCGCCGATCACAAGAGTGTGCTTGGCGACGTGCGACTCCATGTCCAAAGCCGCTCCGGCGGGACTGAACACGGGCTTGGCCTGCGTTGCCAGCGAGGTAAGGTCGATCGGTACGACCTTGTTGTCGAAGGCCAGCCGGCAGACCGAAGTCAACCGGGCAGCAGCTTCGCTACGCTCACCTGCCAGGTTTATGGTGATCGACGCAAGTGTCTTCGACACACAGCATACCGCGAAGCTGCCCGCCCGATCCAACCCGAGCACCACGCCCACAGAGGGTTCCACTGTGGGCGAGCCGCGCTCGAGGGGAGCATCCACCTGTGCGGTCCAGAGGTGGGCATCAACCGGACCGGGTTCGACCCCGACACGTTCCCGTAGCGGCGAACCCCAGCCCGACGCGAGCAGCAGCAGGCGGGCCTCAACCACCCGGCCCCCGACCAGCTCGAGAATCGCCCCGGGCTCCTTCAACAGGACGTCCGCGACCGCGGACCCACCAACGACGGTGACATGGTGCCGACCGGCAGCTTCGACAAGGGCGTTGGTCAACTCCGCTCGATCGATGAGATAGCCCGGCGGAGCCTTGAAGCTCGGAACGGCTGTCTTGGAGAAGTCGGCGGTGTGGAAGGTCACCTTGCCGATGGGGCAACTGGTGAGCGACTTGACCCGTACGCCCATCTGCTTCAGCAGTGGGGCCGCGTGTGCGCTCAGCCAGCCCCCGCCGGCGGGCTTTTGCGGAAAGGTCTCACGGTCCACGAGCACCACTGAGTGGCCCTTTTGGGCAAGGAGGGTGGCAGCCGTTCCACCACCCGGGCCGGCTCCAAGAACCGCCACGTCGAATGAGCTGTCGTCCATAGTCGAACCCTAAGTCCTCATACGCGAATGTGCAAGGGTCTCTGGGGGGCGACGGGGGGCACGGTCAAGGATCGGTCCGACCGAAGGGAGGATCGATCCTTGTCCGTGGGGAAACGCTTGGGCTGTTGCCCACGGCCAAGCTCCGCCGCCTTTGGCGGCTCCGCTTGACCGTGCCAGCCGGTCGTGGCACCCGGCGTGCCCCCCCCCGACCGCCAGCGGATGCCGGGCCCGGGCGGGTGATCGGCCGTGGAGTTGAACCGGAGACGCCGATCCGCTACAAGGGGCGTGCTTCCCGGGTGCCCGGGGGTTCGAAATGTATGGCTGGAGAGGCTTCCGTCGTGGCAACGGTGACTTTTAAGCACGTCACCAAGATCTACCAGGCCAAAAAGGGCAAGGTCCGGGCGGTGGACGACCTTAGCCTGGAAATCGCCGAGCGGGAGTTCCTCGTGCTTGTCGGTCCCTCAGGTTGCGGTAAGACCACCACGCTTCGCCTGGTAGCCGGGCTCGAGGAAGTGGGCGCCGGAACGATCCACATCGCCGATCGGGTGGTCAATGACGTCCCTCCGAAAGACCGCGACATCGCCATGGTCTTCCAGAACTACGCGTTATACCCGCACATGACGGTGTTCAAGAACATGGCTTTCGGTCTGAAGATGCGCCGCGTTCCTAAAGACGACATCAAACGCAAGGTGCTCGAGACGGCGGCCATGCTCGGCATCGAGCACCTGCTGGATCGCAAGCCGGCGGCGCTTTCGGGCGGGGAGCGACAGCGCGTAGCCGTCGGGCGGGCCATCGTGCGCACGCCCCAGGTCTTCCTCTTCGATGAGCCCCTCTCCAACCTCGACGCCAAGCTGCGCGTGCACATGCGCACGGAAATAAAGAGCCTCCACCGCAAGCTGCGCACCACCATCATCTACGTCACCCACGACCAGGAGGAGGCCATGACCCTCGGCGACCGCCTGGTGATCATGAACCGCGGAGTGGTTCAGCAATGCGGCGCGCCGCTGGAGGTATACAACCGCCCGGCCAACCGCTTTGTCGCCGGCTTCATCGGAACGCCGATGATGAATTTCCTGGAAGGAAGCATCAAACACGAAGGTGAATCCGTCTTCTTCGCCGGCGGGTCCGGGTTGCTTCCATTCCCACCGCAGCAAGCGGAAGCTGTCAAACCGCACGTCGGGCAAGCGGTAGTCCTCGGCATTCGCCCGGAGCACCTCCGCATCGACGGAGGGGCCGCACGCTTTGCGGAACCCGATCAGCCGGAAAGGCAGTCTGCCGCGGCGGCATCATTCAAGACCTCGGTAACGGCCGTCGAACCCCTGGGCGACACGCTAAATGTCCACTTGGTCGCCGCCGAGGGCGAGCCGCTGATCGCCCGTATGCCGCCTACGGTCTCGATCGCTGGGGGCGATGAAGTCAGCCTGGCAGTGGACATGTCCCGCGTCCACGTGTTCGCCTTTGACGAAGACGGCAGGCGACTGAACTGACCGGCCTTGCTCGATGATGTCGGGTCTGTTGACCCGATCCAGTGCCGCCAAGGCGCCTGCCAGACCTGTCCGGTGTAGTTGGGATGGTGCGTTCGTTGTTCTCATGGCAATTTTCCTCTAAAAGTTAGGGTACGACACAAGAGGTTCCGGCCCGGCAGAATCGCTGCCTTGACCTGCCTCTCTTTCTTGGCGGGCGGGCTCACGAAAACCCGCGTTCCATATCTCCAATTCGATCCGGTGCACCTTTTTTGCAAACCCCAGGTAGAGTGCTCCACTGCCCACACCTCATCACCAGTATCCGATCCTCGCCGAATACCGGGCGTACCGGAGACTCGGAGCCAGGATGTATTTCAGCCTCTGTGCTTGTGCGTGCTGGCTTGACCACCTACAATTCTGCCGCTTAGCGAGGGTGCCCTACACATTACGGCACTACCCTGAGCTGGTCTGTGGTGTGCCAGTCGAGAGGTCAGACCTGTGAAATGCCCACGCTGTGACGAATGGGTGCCGGCATCGCAGGAGTCCTGTCCCAAGTGCGGGCTTGACATGACCGTGCTGCGGTTGCTCGGCGAGTTGAGGAACTCGGTGCGGTGGGCACAGAGCGACTCTGATGCTGTCGCAAACCGGCTGCGCGAGTTAGAACGGCAAGTTACGTCACTCGAACCGCAGATCGTCGCCAAGCTCACACCTCCTCCAGCCCCCTCTCCGCCCGTTAAGCCGCCACCAGAAGACAAAGAGCCCGGATCGGTTTCGGGCCCTGAGGTGCCGGTCACGGGCGAGGCGACGAGCGATGTTTACACGGCACCACCGCCGAGGCCGACGTGGGCGCCGCCGGTGGTGCCGGCGGCCGTCGAGCGGTCGCCTGTCCTGAGCGGAACTGCCGAGGTGCGTCTTGGGCAGAAGTGGCTGCTGATCGCCGGCTTGGTCATTACCGTGCTGGCCGTCGGGTACTTCCTGAAATACTCGTTCGACCGTAACTGGGTCGGGCCGGCTGGGCGCGTGTCGCTTGCCTATCTGGCCGGTATCGCCATGCTGAGCGTCGGCGAGTTCTACCGCCGCAAGAAGTTCGATCTTTTCGGCCTCTACTTGCTCGGCGGCGGTATCGCGGTGCTCTACTTCGCAAACTACGCGGCATTTCAGATATACGACCTCATCGGCCAGTTGCCCGCCTTCGCCCTCATGGCGCTGGTTACCGCCTTTGCTGGGCTGCTCTCGCTCTTCTACGACACGAAGTGGCTGGCCGTGCTCGGCATCATTGGCGGTTTCTTGACCCCGGTTATCCTCAGCACCGGCACCGACAACCAGATCGCCCTTATGGCATACATGGCCATTCTAAACGGCGGGATTCTCGCTATTGCAGCCTTCAAGCAGTGGCATTTGCTGAACTACCTCGGCCTGACGTTCACATGGCTGCTGTTTTCAACATGGTACGTCAAGCACTACACCGACTCGAAGTTCTGGACGACCACGGTGTTCCTGAACCTGTTCTTCCTGACCTACGCCGTTGTGCCGTTTGCATACTACTTTGCCAGGAAGAGCCAACGGCAGGTGGCCGGATTCAGCATCACCATCCCCAACGCCTTCGTCGCGTTCGGCTTCTCGTTCGTGACGATTCGGGGCTACTTCTCGCTGCAATGGGTGAGCGTCGTCTCCGTCGCATACGCTGCCGTTTTTCTCGGCATGGCGACCTGTCTGCACCGCCGAAACCGGGAGAATCTTGAAGCGTTCATTCTGCTTTTGGCGAAAGGACTCCTTTTTCTCGTCATCACTGTTCCGATCCTGTTCTCCGAGCACTGGATCACGGTCTTCTGGGCCGCACAGGCCATCGTCCTGTTGTGGGCGGCTCTTAGGCTTGGCGATATCCGGCTCCGCTACGGCGCGATCGTGCTGCTCCTGGTCGCAGCAGCAAAGCTGGTTTTCTACGATTACCCCGTCGTGTTCGAGCTGCGGGTCTTCGACATGTATTACCGTGAAGGGTTTACCGTAGCCATGATCGAGCGCTGGGTGACGATCATCCTGGCGCTGGGAGTCCTCTTCCGCGCGGCTCAGATGTTCAAGGCCGCCGGGTTTGACCGAGGGAAGTGGGACGAGAACCTGTCCGCCCAGTCTCTTGGCTTGTTCGGGATGCTCTTGTTTGTCGCCATGAACATCGAGGTTGCCGCTTGTTTCCACGATTACGTCCCACGGGCCCGTTTCGCGTCGATCTCGGTGCTGTGGGCTTTGTTCGCCACCGCATTGATGATCTTTGGCTTCGTGCGAAATAGGGCCCTCCTGCGTCGGTGTTCGATCGTGTTGTTCGCAGCCACGATCATTAAGGTCTTCGTTCGAGACATGGCGAATGTGGACACACCTTACCGAATCCTGTCCTTCTTCGTGCTTGGTCTGATGCTTGTGGGTGCATCATACCTGTATCACCGCTTCAAGGGTCGCATACTCCCGGCAGATGAGGAGACGGGAACATGAAGCGGTTTCGCTGCGTCATGTCCGCCGCTTGCCTCTTGACCACCACCATCACGGCGACCGCCGGGCCATCACCATCTGATTTCCGGTCTTTTGCGGCCATGCAGGGTGATTTCTCGCCCAATGCTCCGGTGAGCGTGCCCCTATAGCGCGAGATCATTGCAGAGGGCAAACACGACTTCCCCGATGTGCGCGTGTTTGACGATATGGGTAAGGAAACACCTTGCGTCATCTACAAGCAGACGCAAGCACATGAGACGCCCAAGTCCTTTGCGTTTGAAATCGTCTCTTACGATGACACCGAAGGCTCAGCTGAGATCACTTTGAAGCGGCCAAACGATGCCCCCGCATTCCGGGAGATCGAGCTGGTGATCGCGGGCAGGGATTTCAAGAAGCATATCCGGGTCGAGGCAGGTACGGCCCCTGACGCGATGCGGGCGATCGCCGCCGATACTATCTTTTGTTGGTGCGGACATACAGTCCTCTTGGGCGGTATCGGTGACATGTTACCGCATGTCTGGGCACATGCACATTCGGAAGTCCGGCGGATGAAGCGGACGCTAGGTTTGGGTTGCTCTCCCGCGAAAGGAGCGACTTGTCGGGGCTCGCACGCATACAGGCGGAACGGCAGCGGTCTTGTGAGCGTTCGACCCAGAATGAACGAGGCCGATCCGATGTGCCCGTGTCGGAAACCCTGGATAACGTTCCGTCCGTACACCCGTCTATGAAGAGTGCGGTGAGTACGCGGCGAGCGGCATGCGTCCCATCCGACTCTCCTGGTGCAGGTTCGTGGCGGAATGCTTGGAGCAAGAGCAGGCTAGGCCCGTTCCTACGAGCCACGGAACATAAGGAGAACTCGGTAAAGGACACGGAATGAAACGGAACGAAGATACTCGCAACCGATTCGGCTCGATCGGATTGACAGTGAGGGGTGTACTCAGGCACCGTTGTTGGCCCGCTGCCCTGACTCTACTGGCAGTTGTGCTTGTTATCCCATGCCTGCGTGTTGGTTGGGTCATGGATGATCATCTCCTACGACTTGCCGCGGTCGGATCACCCCGCGTTTCTGAGGTGATCGCCTCGCCAATGGACATGTTCCGCCTGCTCGATGGAAACCCAGAGCGCGTTGGGCCTCTGATGGACCTTGGCCTCCTTCCGTGGTGGACCTTCAAGGAAGTTAAGGCCGCGTTCTGGCGACCGTTGACGGTACTGACGCACTGGCTCGATTTCCGCCTCTGGCCCGGGAGCCCCGCCCTGATGCATGCCCAGAGCGTTCTGTGGTACGGCGCCCTCGTCGCGGCTGTCGCTTACGCCTACCGCAGGTTTCTGGGGCACACATGGGTTGCAGGCGCTGCAGCATTGCTGTACGCCATCGACGACGCCCACGGCCTGCCCGTCGGCTTCCTCGCCAACCGCAATGCGATCCTGGCCACGCTGTTTGGGGTGCTGACGATAATGGCACACGACCGCTGGCGGCGCCCCGCAAGCGGGCCTGCCCGTGGGTGGCGCGCGGGGGCCTTCTTCGGACCCCTGTGCCTTGTCGCGAGTCTGCTTTCGGCGGAGGCGGGAATAGCGACGTGCGCGTACCTGGCCGCTCACGCGCTTTTCCTCGATCGCGCGGTCTGGCGGTCGCGCCTCATCGCCATGGCTCCCTACGTCGTTATCGTGTTCCTCTGGCGGATTGTGTGGTCGCACCTCGGCTACGGTGTTTCGGGCATGGAACTCTACATCGATCCAGTCGCCGAACCTTTGCGGTTCATGCACGCGGCTGTGGACCGAGCGCCGGTCCTGCTCTTGGGGCAATGGGGATTTCCACCGTCGGACATCGCCATGGCCCTTGGGCCCGAGGGAATGGACAGGTTATGGCTTGGCGCCTCGGTCTTACTTGCGGTGTTGGCTGCCGTACTCTCTCCGTTGCTCCGGCGTGAGCCGATGGCACGTTTCTTGGCGTTTGGGATGGTCCTTTCCGTTCTCCCGATGTGCGCTACGTTTCCCATGGATCGCCTGCTGTTTTTCGTCGGCCTCGGCGCTGCGGGACTCCTTGCCCAGTTCCTTGCGGTCGCATTTGGCCGCCCCGCGTGGCGACCCACCAGCGTCGCCTGGCGGGTCACGGCGGTCGCACTCGGTTCTGTCTTCGTGTTCTTTCACTTCATCATCGCGCCGATCGCGTTGCCCGCTCGGGCCGCCTTTCCCGCGGGCCCGAACAGGTGGTCCGAGCAGCTTCACATCCAGGTACCTACGGATGACACGGTGGAGAGCCAAGATGTCGTGATCGTCAATGCACCGAGCGCGATTCACGCGGCGTGGTCGGCGCTCCGCACGATGCTCAGCGGCCAGCCGGTCCCGCGCAGCACAAGAGTCCTCGCTCCCGCTCTGCCTTCGGTGAAAGTATTTCGCGTAGACGCGCAAACGCTCGTGATTCGCCCGGAGGATGGCTATCTCGCGTGGAAGTTCGACAGGCTCTTTCGCAATGAACACTGTCCCATGCACGTAGGCCAGCGAGTCGAGCTGACGGGGATGACCGTTGAAGTGACCGCGCTCACCGGCGACGGCCGGCCGGCTGAGGCCGCGTTTCACTTCGCGGTTCCGCTGGAGCATCCTTCGCTGCGATGGCTGCAATGGAAGGACGGTGTCTTGGCACCGTTCATACCGCCCGCCAACGGCGAGAGCGTCGAACTCAAGCCCCGCGAGCCTGCCTTCCGGCCGTGACGGTCCGCGGTCCTCCCGGCTGGGTGGGCACGTTGGCGAGCATGCGTTCCAACGCGATAATCGCCAGTCGCTTGGTCTCGGGGTCGACGCTGATCTGGTTGACTACTCGACCCGCGAGAAGCCCATCGAGGATCCACAGCAGGTGTTTGAGGTCGATCCTATACATGGTGGTGCAGAGGCATTGAATCCCCGCCAGCGAGCGGATGGCCTTGTCCGCATGCCGGGTCGAAAGGCGATGAACAAGATGGACCTCGGTCCCTATCGCCCAGCGGCTTCCCGTCGGAGACTCATCGACTGTTTTGATGATAAACTCGGTGCTACCCGCCAGGTCGGCTTTTTGCACGACCTCCCAGGAGCACTCGGGGTGGACCAGGATCCGACAGTCCGGATCGGACGCCCGGATCCCGTCGCAGTGACGCGGGGCAAACAGGGCGTGCACGCTGCAATGGCCCTTCCACAGCAAGACCTTCGCATCGCGAACCTGCTGGCAAGTGAGTCCGCCGCTTGGCATGTCCGGATCGTAGACGACCATCTCATCGAGCCCGATGTCCATGGCGTAAGCGGTGTTTCGCCCCAGGTGCTGATCGGGAAGAAAGATCACCTTGTCGCCCCGGGCAAACGCCCACTCCAAGACCGACCGGGCGTTGGAACTCGTACAGCACGCCCCGCCGTGCCCGCCGCAAAACGCCTTGATTGAGGCTGCCGAGTTGACGTACGTAATCGGAACCGGCGTAACCCCGCACTTAGCGACAAGGAAGTCCCAGGCGTCCTCCAGTTGGTCGAGCGTGGCCATGTCCGCCATGCTGCACCCGGCGGAGAGATCGGGGAGGATCACCCGCACGCGGTCATCGCTGAGGATGTCCGCGGACTCAGCCATGAAATGCACCCCGCAAAAGACGATGAACTCCGCCTCCTTCTGCTGCGCGCCAAGCTGCGACAGCTTCAGGCTATCACCGGTGAAATCCGCAAAGCGGATGACCTCATCCTGCTGATAGTGGTGCCCGAGAATCACCACACGCGAGCCGAGAGCACGCTTTCGCTCGGCAACGGCGTCAGCCAGCTCGTCTTCGGTGAGCCCGTCATACTCCGGCGGCAGCGGAGCTTGAAACGTCATAGCGGGAGTTAACTCCATCAATCCGTCTTAGCGCTGCATTGTAGCAGGTCAAAGGTCGAAAGTCGCAAGAATTACGAATTACGAATTACGTATGGCGACGATCTCTGTTTCGTAATTCGTAATTCGTAATTCGTAATTCCTACAACCTACGTGTGCGTCAGCGGCGAGTGGGCGTCCAGCACGGAACGGGATGACTTCTCGATCTCGGTGATCATCGTACCTCGCCGCCATACGCGCACCGTTCCGGTGGATTCCGACAGGCTGATTGCCAGGCTCTTCGTGCTTGCGGTGACTCCGGCAGCCGCGGCGTGGCGGGCCCCGAGCCCCTGGAGGAGCTCTTCTCCAGCAAGAGCGGGACGCAGAATCGTCCCCGCAGAGACGATCACCCCGTTGCCCTTGATGATGAACGCCCCGTCGATCTTGGCGATTTCCTTGACGGTCTCGCGCATGGAATCGTCGAGGATGTTACGTTCCTTCTCGGTGTACCCTTTGAACGGGTTGATGCGTCCCTCCTGGCAGAACTTCTGCACCTCGCGGTGATCGCCGACCACGAACAACGCTCCGAGCGGCTTACCTTCGCGGCCCTCATGGGCGAGTTCGAGAGCGAGGGTAAGAACCTTCTCGAACACCGGCCGGCGGATGTGCTCGGTGAGTTTCGGCTGGCCCACCGTCTGGAACAGCTCGTACTCCTGCCCGACGTGCATGGCCACCATTGTGTCGATGCTCTTACCCCCGATCCCGGAAAGAAACACGAAGACGTCGCCGGCTTTAAGGGCCTGTTGGGAGAAGGCCATCAGGGTGGCCATCTTGATCTGGGCCATTCGGGTGAGGGTGAGGGCGGGCACGTTTACGATTTCAGCGGTGATCTCCCGGGCCCGCTTCTGGTCGCGCTCGTCGCGACAGACCAGGATGAGTTTCGTGGGGGGCTTGAGCGCAGCCTTGAGGGAGGCGAGGTCATCGATGGCCCCGGCGTATGCGAAAAGGGCCTGCGCCGAAACGGCTTTGGCGACTTGCACGGCGCCTGCAACGATCGGGTCGGTAAAGTCGATCTCGCCCTTGGACATCACCCGCTCCAGCAGCGATCGCGTTTGTGGCGATCGAAGATCAGCACTATACTGATCGGCATGATTGCCCACAACCTTCTGTACGTGCTGGCAGCCCTGTGGGCCCCGGACGCACAACCTCCCGCAGCGGCCAGCGCCGGCGAGTTTGCCGAACCGCCCGTTCCCCAGTTGACTGAGGCTCACCGCCGGTATCTAACCAGGCTCGTTCGACGGACCATGCGGGACGTCGTGCTCGGTCGCGACATCTACGAGCCCCAGTATGTCCCCGCCGCCCTCGAGTCGATGTCCGGTGAAGTGCTCGTTCGATTATACCAACGAGGGTATCTTCTCGCCGCGGGTTCTTGCGGTCCCGGCCCGATTCCCCAAGCCGCGCGCGACGCGGCCCTGTCCGCCGCACAGGCTTTGGGCGACGGGCAATCCGTCGAACTCGACCTGCTCAACAAGCTGCTTGTCGATATGGAGGTGGCCGGAGCGGCCACGCCGATTCCGGCTTTGGCCGGTTGGACTCAGCCGCGGGCGGTCGATCAGTACATCGAACCCGGGGTGCACGGAATGGTGCTGATCGGACCGCGCGGCCGGCAGCACCTTTGCCCGACGGATCTTATCACCAGTGACATGGTGCTGTCAGATGCCCTCGGAAAGCTGGCCGAGTACACCCACGGAGGTCCCGCCGAACTTGGCAAGGTGCGACTGCTTCGGTTTCGCACGGCGCACTGGTATCAGGAGCTGACCGGCGACGAAATCGTGTCTCTTAATCGCGGGATGACGCTGGTTTTGCCCGAGGCAGTTTCACCCGACGGGCTTGACCGGGCTATTGAGAAGCTCGCCAGGTACATGGTCTACCGCCAGTTGCGTTCCGGTTTGTTCACCTACCAGTATGAGCCCGCCAGGGACGCCTACAGCGATCAGAACAATCTGGTCCGGCAGGTGGGTGCCGTGGTGGCCATGGCGGTCCACGCCCGCTGGTCCGGACGCAGCGCTTCGCTGGGGGCCGCAGACGTCGGCATCCGCTTTCACCTTCAGGGTCTGACTCCGATTGCGGCCATCGACAATGGGGCTTTTATCGCGACCGATGACGGACGCAACAAATTGGGGGTGACCGCACTGCTCTGCGTCGCCCTCGGCGAGCATCCCCATGCGGAGCGATACGCGGACGTTCGAGAGAAGCTGGTCAACGGGATGCTCTGGCTGCAGCGGCCCTCGGGAATGTTCGTCACCGCGTTTCCCCCCGCCCGGAAGATTGACGCCCAGGAGTACTTCCCGGGGGAGGCCCTTCTGGCGATGGCTGTACAGTACGGTCATCAGCCCTCAGCCAGGATCCTGGACGCGTTTGACCGGGCCATCGCGTTTTACCGCGGGTACTTCCGCGAGATCCCCTCCCCCGCCATTGCTGCGTGGCAGACCCAGGCGTTTGCCATCATGGCCCGGCATACCAGGCGAGAGGACTACGCCGATTACGTGTTCGAGCTGGCTGACGAGCTCGCCGACAAGCAGTTGAATCCGTCCAACTGCCCGTGGGCCCGGCTTCATGGCGGGATCGCATCATACCAGCCGGGGCGTGCGGGCGTGGCCACCGCAGCCTACCTGGAAGGACTGGCCGACGCACTCGCACTGGCGAGATGGCGCGGCGATCGGGGGCGGGCCCGGCGGTACGAGAAGATCGTCCGGGCGGCGGCCCGCTTCGTCATGCAGTTGCAGGTGCGCCCGGAGGAGGCCTATTATATGCGCAGCCCCCAGGATGCGGTGGGCGGAATCCGCACGACCCCCTCGCTCAACCTGCTTCGTATCGATCACTGCCAGCACGCAATGGTAGCCCTGATCAAGGCCGGACAGGTCCTCTTTCCTGACAAGGATTGACAGTCGGTGGGCGGCGGTGCGCACGATAAACAAGCTCAAACGATTCGCGGGCCGGACCGCGGTGTCGTGATCCTGTTCGCAGCTTTGACGCTGCTCGGTGTCGGTATCCTGTCACGATACGCCTTTCTCGCGATCCTTTTCGACGGCCTGGCCGCCGTTCTCGTGGTCGGTCCGGCAGCTCTTGCGGGCCTGTGGCTCGTGCCGCTCTTTCAGGCGTCGCTCCCTCACGGTCGCGGTTCGGATCAGTCGCCCCCTTACGGTCGCAGTTCGGATGGGTTGCCGCTACGGTGGCACTTGCTCCTGGGCGCCGCCCTGGGGCTGGGGGCCACTTCGCTGCTGATTCTGCTGCTTGGCCTTGCCGGGTTGCTGCAAAGGCCGATCCTGGTCGTGCTGCAGGGCTCTCTTGCCGTCGCGGGGGCGGTCAGGTTGTGGGCTCTTACAGGAAGGGCGACGGTCGCCACGGGGGGCGGCCGCGGTAAGGCAAAGGGTACGGCAAAGATCATCTCGGCCTTCCGGGCCCTCCGAAGACAACGTGCTGAGGAAAACGCGCAAAGCACCTCCGGCACCCTCCCTCACGGTCGCGTCTCGGTTAGCGGCGGCGGCGGCGACAGTTCGCGATACCTCTGGCTGCTGGCCTGTCCATTCCTGATCCTTGCCCTTTTGGCCGCCTCCAACGCCCCCGGGTTCATCTGGGCGGAGGAGGGCTACGGGTATGACGTGCTCGAATACCACCTGCAGTTGCCCAAGGAATACGCCCTCGCCGGCCAAATCGAGTACGCCCCGCATAACGTCTACGCGAACTTCCCCGCAAACGTCGAGATGCTCTATCTGCTCGGCATGATTCTGCTGGACGACACGGTGAATGCAGGTGTGACAGCCAACATGATCCATCTTGCGTTCGCCGCTCTGGCCGTCTTCGCAGCCTGGGTGATCGGGTGCGAGTGGTCGCCGCGAGCGGGAATCATCGCCGCCCTGACGATGGCGACGGCGGGTTGGCCGGTGTATCTAAGCGGCCTGGCCTACGTCGAGAACGGCCTGCTCTTCTACGGGCTGGTCGCGACCGGTGTGTTGCTGGGCAGGTCGGAAGCCGACGCAACAACAACGCTGCGCCGGTTCGTCCTTGGCGGCGTGATCGCCGGCTTTGCCTGCGGATGCAAATACACCGCAGTCCCCATGATCGTCCTGCCGCTGGGGCTGGCGATACTCTGGCTGCCCCGGCGCTCCGTGAGGCGTAACATCCTGGGCACATTTGCGTTCGCAACCGCTTCGCTGGTGACATTCTCGCCCTGGCTCATCAAGAACGTCGCCATGACCGGCAACCCGGTCTTCCCCCTGGCAAATGCGCTCTTTAGCGCCCGACCGCCCGGCTGGGGCGACGAAGAGACCCGGCGGTGGGATCGCGGACACAGCGCCGTCTTCAATGACCCGTCACTTAAGGACGCGACCGTGAGAGAGCGTGCAAACCGAGACGCGACCGTGAGAGAGCGTGCAAACCGAGACGCGACCGTGAGGGAGCGTGCCGACGAAGAGTTCTCAACGGGAACGCCCATCGTCAACAAGTTGAGCGCGAGACTTGGCGTACTGTGGGGATACATCCCCGGTGACAAATACCAGCGCTTCGGACCAACCGTCATTCTGCTGGCCCTTGCCGGACTGCTGTGGCAGAAGACCCGGCGAACCGATTGGGCGCTGGCAACCGTCGTGATAGTCCAGCTCACCGTCTGGCTCTTCGCTACCCATCTGTTCGCTCGCTTCGCGGTGGTGTTGTTCATCCCGTTGGTGCTGCTGGCCGGTCGAGCGACTCCAAGATCGGGCGCCAACCTCCGCGAGCGTATCGTCCTGGGTGTCCTTATTGCCGGCAGCGGTTGGAATCTCGCCTTCGCCGCGAGGCTCGGCAAGGCCCAGGCCTGGCAGACCGCGGGAGTTCCGGCTTCGCTTATCTACGACGGCCGGCTCGAGGGTTTCGAGTACTTCGAGGTCGTAAACCATCAGCTTCCCCCTGATTCCAGGATTCTAATGGTCGGCGACGCCAAAGCCTTCTACTTTCAGCGGGACGTTTTCTATTGCGTGGTTTTCAACAGCAACCCTTTCGTTGAAGCGGTCCGAGCCGCAGAGGATGACCGCGAGGTGGTTGACTGGCTACGAAGCCGAGGCTTCTCCCATGTCCTGGTGAACTGGTCCGAGGTGCGCAGACTTTCCCGCACCTATGGCTGGGCCGAGGAAATCTCCCCGGACCTTTTTGATCGCCTGACCGCCGCCGGACTGGAGTGCCAACGCACGTTCGATCACGAACAAATCCGCGGGCGATACGTGGAGCTGTATGCGGTCGGTCGGCCGACCCTCTAAGAACGTCTAACAAAACGAGTGTGGCACGGGCTTTCAGCCCGGGGACCGCACCGGTTGGAAACCGGTGCCACAGGTTCTGTTAGAGGGTCTAAGCCCCATCCCCGTAGGGCAAAGATCCTCTTTGCTCTTCTCTTCTGGAACCAGGACCAAGGTCCTACTTGGAGAGGCTCTAAGCCCCTGCAAGCAGTTTCTTGGGAGAACCTCGTCCAAGCCTATCTCCTCCCCCGCTGGGCCGGGAGGGGTGGCAGACTCCCGCGATCTTCTTCATATTGCCCTTGCCATTAAAAGCCAACGAGTTTAGCGTATAAGCGGCGTGGTCCCCGCCTCCGGGGCGCCCCGGCTCCCGTTGAGCCAACCCCAGGGGCGAGGGCGGTTGCAAGTGAGTCAGTGCATACGTGTATTGCAGCGGGCAGCCGTGTGCCCCATTAAGCAAAAAGGAGGTAGCCAATGGCTGCGAAGTCCCTGAAGTGCCCTAAGTGCGAACGTAAGTTCTCAATGCCGGCCCATCTGGCTCGGCATGTCAACTCTACTCATAGCGCTAAGTCTCGCAAGAAGATAGCCACCAAGCGCGCTCGAAAATCGAAGGCGAAGAGGCGGGTGGGTCGCCCCAAGGGGTCCGGGAAGAAGAAGGTCGGGCGTCCGAGGAAGCGCGTTGCGGCGGCTGCCGTCGCGATCGGTGGGGCTGGCGCCCGGCTGATCGCCGATATGCGGAGCTTCCACAATGACCTGGTCGCCCGGCGCGAAGCTCTGGACGGCGAGATCGCCGGTCTCGCCTTGGCCATGGAAACCCTCGGGGGGACAACCGTAGCGGCTGCCCGACGAAAGAGAAGAGCCCCGAAGCGGGCGGCACCCGCTCGGCGGGGGAGGCGCCGGTCGGCAGGACGTCTCCGAACGGGTTCCTTGAGCGACCACGTGTTTCGAGTGCTGAAGAAGTCGAAAAGGCCCCTGGGCCCCGCCGACATTTCCGCCAAAGTCGTCGCCGCCGGATATAGCTCAAAGGCCAAAGACCTCGCCAAAGCGGTCAGCAACTCGCTGGCAAAGCTCAAGGGCGTCAAGAAAGTCGGACTCGGTAAGTATCGCGTGTAGAATCCCCATAGGAAACGAGTTGCACTACGCCGCCCGGGATCTTATGGCCGAGTTCGGATACGGTTTTGTGGAATCAAAGGCCGGCGGGAGTTGACCGAGCACCACGCCACCGCGGACGTGGCTGAAGCTCTTCTGAATGACCCCTACGGACCGGAGGGAGAACCGCATAATCCGATCGTCCACGGCGTTGAAGATGCCTCACTGTGTGTGGACTGGTATGGGTGCCGCCGGGTGACCGAGATGCACCAGTCATACAGCCTCCTTTGTCACAGGTTTTATGATGACTCGGGTCTCGGTTTCGGCCTTGTCAACTCCGCGGCTCGAGGGTGATTGTGCCAACTGCGGGGACAGCGGTGCAGGCGTCGCAGGATTGCGTATGTTTACATAGAGCGTTTTTGGTTATTGTGTGGTCCCGGCGCGCCGGGACTACACCAAAACGTACACTGCTCTAGAATCGTGATGTGACTGCTCAATGGCCAACGGCCTCCCCGGCGCGCAAGCGGCGTCGACCGATCGACCTGATCGACGCAGCCCCCTGGCTGCTGGTCGCGGTGCTCGTTCACGTCGGAGTTTTTCTAACCCTGTGGGTATGGGGTCCGCAGGTCGGTCCGACCCCCGAGCCGATCTATCCGGTGGCCCTCGAGCCGGTGGAGAATCCCTACGAAAAGCCCGCGCCCTGGCAGGGACCGCCCACGCCGCCCGGACCGGCAAAGACCATCGACACCAGCCCGCCGCCGGTCCTGCGTGCACCTGATCCTACGCCGGAGCCCGGGCCCGACCACGTCGCTTCCGGTGACGAGCCCACTTCGAGCGCCGCGTTATCAACCGGTGTTGCGCTCGCCGACAGGAAGGGTCCGTACGCCAACCGGACCGGCAGCGGTCGTGGGGCAGCCCTGGCCCAGTACGGCGGAAGCGCGGAAACCGAATCGGCGGTGCATGCCGGACTGCTCTGGCTGGCAGCCCATCAGCGGCGTGACGGTGCATGGGATCGGCGGTTTTTCAACCGCCAATGCCCGGAGTTGGATCGGTGCGACCAGACGGCTGTATCGGCGCGGCATCTGGACGCCGGGCCGGGCGTCACCGGGCTCGCCCTGCTGGCCTTTCTCGGAGCGGGCCACACCCATGAGCAAGGCGAGTTTCAATCCAACGTAACCCTCGGTCTGCACTACCTGCTGCTTGGCCAACTGGCAAACGGCAGCTTCGCCACGGTGGACAGCCTGGAGATGTACAACCACTCAATCGCCACGATTGCAATGGCGGAGGCTTACGCGATGACCGGGGATCTGTCGCTGAAGAGGCCTCTCGCCGCAGCCGCGAAGCATCTGGCTTCGTCGCAGCAGGTCGGCGGCGGATGGGACTACAGCTCCGACACCTCCACCGGCAGGAGCGACATGTCCGTAACCGGGTGGGTGGTGATGGCCCTGAAGAGCCTGACTGCGGGGGGGGTTAGGATTCCCGACTCGACCCTGCTGGGGATCGTGGATTTCGTGGTGCGGGCCACCAGGTACGAAGGGCATGTTTCCTACGCACACACGTCGCAGGGTGAGGTGGTGGACAACGCCGCCGATTCATCGACGCGGCGATACGGTCCGGGCACGACAGCCATCGGCGCCTTCGTGCAGCAGCTTCTCGGGTGGAGACCCGGCGCTCCCGTCCTCTCCAAACAGACCGAGCTCATGCTGGCGGAGCCGCCCGATCTCAAGGCCTTCCACGGTGGGGACCCCAGCGGGCTGCACAGCGAGTACTACTGGTACTATGGCACGCTGGCGATGTTCAATCAGGGTGGCGGGGCGTGGGCCACGTGGAATGAGCGGATCAAGGAGGCCCTGCTGACATCGCAGGATCGGTCCGTCGACCACCGGGGGGTGAAGGGTCATTCCTGGGGAAGCTGGCCGGCCTACGGGCCCGGATGGGGAAGGTGGGGGCGCACCGGCGGTCGCATCTACTCCACCGCCTTGTCGGTCATGATGCTCGAATCCTACTATCGGTACACTCCGGCGTTTCTTTCGTCGCCGGGGCTGATCACCGAGGGGGCCCTTCGCGCCGGCCTTGCCGACCCCACAACGGCAAGCCGAACTTCCCTGGTGATCGCCGCCACCAACCTCACCGCCAAGATCGGCGAGCCGGTACTGGCTGATCTTCTCAGTGTGGGGGACGCTCGTGAGCGACTGCGGGCGGCGATCGGCCTGGCCCAGCACGGGTCGCCGCTGGGGCGGGAGACCTTGCAGGATGCACTCCCGCGCAGCACCACCAGGGAGCGAGAGGTCATAGAGGAAACCCTCAGGCAGATCGAGGCCGTTCACTTGCCAAAGCGCTACGGGGCAGTGATCCGCGTGGACAGTGAGCATGGAGTGGTTGTATTTGAAACGAAAGGCCTGGCGGTGTACTACGGCCAATCGCTTCTTATCCGGCGAGATGACAAGACTATTGCGTTGGCCCGCGTGACTCGCCGGCTGTCCGAGCACGCCCTCGCGGCGGCTGAGCTGGTGCAAACCGGCCGGGGAGAACCGGCGGTCCAGGTCGGTGACGAGGTTGTGACACAGGGGAAGCAGGTAAAACGCAGAAACGTCGGAAACGGATGACTGACAACTAACGTGGGAAGGATTGTCTCAAGATCACTTCCGGGGCTTTCGTTCCGCGGGTGGTGGTGAGGCGGGGGAAGGCTCCGCCGGGGCACCCTCATGGGGCTCCATAAGTGTGGCGATCAGCTCGTCGGTGGGGGACACCTGAGCCGCAGGCTTCAGCCTGCGCGAACGTTCGCGCGGGTCAAAGCCCGCGGCTCGGGCCGCAGCGCGGTCGCCCGCCCCAGCCGAAGCTGCGAGTCCATAGAAACGCAAGGCGTGCTCCTGGGCGAAAACGCCGAGCGCACAGCCGCAAGCGGCGACCATCGGGTCGCTCAGAGTTGTCACCCGCACGGGGATGAACATCTGCGTGAACTCAATCGTGGCCGAGAGTGCGACACCGACACCGGCGGTCACCAACAGACGTGACGTCGTTGGAAGCGCCCGGACCCTCGGCCAGGCGGTTACCAGAAGTGCCGCAAACACCGCGAAGGACACTAACTTCTCCATCACGTCATCCATCATCAGGTCAAAGCGGGTGACGAAGTAGGCGAAGAAGGGCAGGAAACCGTCGGAGGTGACGGCTCGTGTCGGACCGCCCGGGTCGACGTCGAGCACCAGGGGAATCACCCCGGTGTAGAGCATATAGACCACCACCGCCAAGCAGCCCACAAGAGCACGGCGCTGTCGGCGAAACGTTCGCACAGTGAAGGGAAGATCGTCGGGGTCGCGGATGTGCCACCACAGGGCGGTAAGTCCCACCGCCAGACCCAGCAGACGAAACAGTATGTCGGTCACGTCCAATCCGCGAGTGAGAATGGGCAGTTGCAGCAGACTTAAAGCCGCGGCGGCGTACCCTCCGGTCCACCACACCAGGGCGCTCGCCGCCCGCCAGCGGAAACCATAGATATCCCGAAGAAGCCCGTGCATGAGCCAGGCTAGGACGGCAAAGGACACGCATTCCGCAACCCACCGCGACCAGCATTTCAGAGATGCCCACCGAGCGAAAGCAAACTGATTGTAGTCGGAAATCGCCAGTGCTTCCTTCTCCTTCGCCTCGTACTCGGCGAGCACGCCGAAGGGTATGAGGGTCGCCGACTCGATACACCGCCTGAGCCGGGCGGCGTCGAACGAGAAGGAAAACGGTAATGCGGCGAAGACCACCAAAACGCAGATATAGATCTTGACCATTGCGATCCTTGGCTGCAGAGAAAACTCCCGAACGACCGCCCCCACCAGGCGGGGCAAGAGCCACCGCGCAAGCCATGAAACGACGGCCCCTATGGCGGCACCGGCCACGTTGCTCGAAAGATCGATGATCGACGAGACACGCGAGGGCGAATAGGCCTGCACGAACTCGATTCCCCCGCTCAGTGCGGCCGCGAGCAGGATGGTCAACCCCACCGCCGCCGCCCGGTGTCGCGTATGACGGCACAGGCTTGCGTGAAAGAGGATCCCGATCGGGACGTACAGGAAGAGGTTGCTGACGATGTCCGGCAAGGTGAACTGCGAGAGGGTCATGCCGAAAAACTGGTGCATCTCCTCCGCGGCAGAGCCCTCAAGGAAGTCGAACGGGACCAGCCCTGCCTGCAGAACAAAGAGCAGTGCCAGAAACGCCAGAAACTCGAAGACGTAGTGGATCACGTAGCGGGTGTTGGGATGGCGGGAAACGTGCGCCTTCATCGGCTGGACTCTGGCAACCGCTGATTATTGGCCCGGTCTGCGGTCAACCCGCGCGTGCATTACGGGTTCCCCGAGGATTGTCTTGGCGGCCATTCGGGCTTTTGAAGTTGGATGGGCGCCCTCCAACCGCTCGAATCCTCGATTTCCGGAGGTTCGTCGTGCAGTATCATGTCGCGGACGCAGGCGTACACGATGCCCTCGAACTTCCGGCGTACCCGGGCCCGGGCGTCGGTCTCCCACAGGTCCGACTTATTGATCTTGCGCCTTTCCTTGGGCCGCTCAACGGTGACATCCCGGGCGTGGAACGATGCGACGGGGTAGTCCTGACTTGTGTAGTAAAGCACCCCGATTATCTCTGCTTCGTCCTCGCTCAACTCGTTCATCGCGTAGATTATGCCCATCCGCGCACCCAGGGCTCGAAAGGCTGCGAGTATCTGCTCGGGCTCGGCCTCGGCCCCGCCCATGTCGAACTGGGCGACGGGGAAGACCTCACTGACCGCCATCAGGTCGTCAAAGGCCGCGTTGAACTGCAAGTACTCGTTCCGCGGTGTGGGGAAAAGGATCGGACGCGTCTGTTGAGTTGCCTCATCGACGGTTTCAACTGATACGCGAGTGACAGCGATGTCCGCGGGGAAAAAACCCTTGGTCGGCTGGGCGACGTGGATGCTGTAACAGTCCTCCGGCACGCCGACCGGCCCGGTGCTGATGTCTTCCCAGTGGGTGGTCGGGCCGGGCGTCCACGCGTCCGCCCGTTTCCCGGCACATCCCGTGGCGAGCGACAGCATAGCCGGGGCGCAGGCGACCAAGGCTCCTGCAATGCCCGCTCTCCGAAACGTTCTCGACATGTTATAGGCCCATCACCATTATCCGTAGCCAAGGCGGCGCACGTTCTCCACTACGTCCTCATCGGCTGAAATATCGGGTGTGCGAGCATTTCACTGGTCCAAAATTCGAGTAATCGAACACAGGCAGCTCTCCCCCCACCGTGGCGTGGCCGCCCGAGTTATCGGCCGGTTACATCAACCGCCCCGCCCCCGATGGAGCCCCGCCCGATAAGCACCGGTTCGCGCTCCCGGAAACTTGCCAGTTTCCGACAACGTGTCAGGCAAGTATCCACCGCAGAGAACACCGAGAGCGCAGAGATAAGAGTGAAAAGAACTTGTCAGTTGTCGGCAGGGACATGCACCGATAACTGATATGGGTCGAATCAAATACCCGTAATACTGGTCAGTGAACCTGGTTTGAGTAACCACCGCCAAAACCAAGTCGTTTTCTCTGCGTTCTCCGCGTTCTCTGCGCTCTCTGCGGGGAAAGGACCAGCCGGTGCGAAGGGCCACCCCGATAATTCACGTTCACCCCGTGGCGAACCGATTGATTAACGGACCTTGACAGGGGTGTTGTATGCGCACTCAGGTTGCGGTAGGTCCCAGCGGCCCTGCCATAACAAAATCGAGATGCGAGTCGTTGACCGACGGACGACGTCCGGCACAGCGCGCTGTCGGAGGTTCGCTTCGGGAGCGGGCCTTTGGCTGGGCGGGTCGGATCTTTCTAGGCCTGCCGATGTCCGCCTGGCTTCTGCTTGACGTCTCGATTCTCATCGCCGGCTTCGCAGAGGGCTATTCGTTCTTTCCCCCGACCGGGCCGGCTGCCACCCCCCATGTCATGCTGTGGCAGGCGTCCTTGGTCTTCGCCCTTGCACTGGGAAGCGCCAGTCTGGTTTTCGGACTCTATGAGCGTGAGACTCTGGTCAGCCGCTCACGCATTCTGACGCGTATGCTCCTTACCGCCGCGACTGCGGTGGTCGTCGCCTACGCGGTGATCTACGTGGTCATGTACGCGACGGTAAGTCGACGAGTGGTCTGCGCGGCCATGTGTTGCTTCCTCATAACCGCTACGCTTGTCCGCCTCGCTGCCTGCTGGGCGATCCACAAGGTTCCCCGAGGCCTGATCGTCGTCGGGCCGCGGGCCCTTCTTGAATCGTTCGAGAAGGCCCAGGCCAACGGTTCCCTGCACGAGTATCGCCTGCTCGGACGGGTGAGCGCCGGGGGGAAGCCGGCCGGGGGCGAAGGTGATCCGCAGTACCTGGGAACCATCAGCGAGCAGATTCCCCATCTCGAACGAAGCGGCGTGACCGACATCGTGGTAGGGGCCGAGGCCGTTGCCGATCCGCGGATGATGGACTGGCTGGTCGCCTGCCTGCAGCGGGGCTGCCGGGTGACCAACGAAGCCATTTTCTACGAGAAGGCCACCGGACAGATCCTGGTCGACGAGATCGCCCCATCCTGGTTCCTGTTCGCCGATCTTAGAGTCCATTGTGAGAAGCTGGCCGCCCTCAAGCGGGTCGTTGACCTCTTGACCGCGGCTTTGGGGCTGTGTATCTCGGCCCCGCTGTGGCCTCTTATCGCATCGGCGGTCAAGCTCGGCGACGGCGGGCCGGTCTTCCACACCCAGGATCGCGTGGGGCATCACGGGAAGGTCTTCGAGCTGTACAAGTTCCGCACCATGAGACCGGACGCGGAGAACGGAGAAAGCGTCTGGTCGTCTCCCAACGACACTCGGGTCACACGCGTCGGGCGGTTTCTGCGTAAGACCAGATTGGACGAACTGCCCCAACTGTACAACATCCTCATCGGACAGATGTCCATCGTAGGCCCCCGCCCGGAGCGACCCGACTTCGTCCTAAAGCTCGCCCGTAAGCTGCCCTACTACGCGGAACGCCACCTGGTCAAGCCGGGCCTGACCGGCTGGGCCCAGATCAGCTTCCGCTACGGAGCCTCCATCGAGGACGCCAAACGCAAGCTGCAGTTCGATCTCTACTATCTGAAACACATGTCCTTCGAGCTGGACATGATGATCCTCTTTAGAACCGCGGGCACCTTCCTGCGCGGAGCCTGCTAAGCGAAACCGCGGTCTTCCCCACGGGCGACAACGGACACACTGATCTGATAAGGTAGGTCGGGCTCTGCCCGACATTCGGAGCTGGGGTCGGTGGACGCCATGAAGACGCGGCGAGTGAACGCTTTGCAATGGGATGGATGCGATCGGGGTGGGGGGAAAAGTGGCTTTAAATGGCTTTCAAATGGCTTTCTGGCGCTGGGTGAGGGAGTGCTAAACAGGAAGGCGCGACGCCGGGACCAGCTTCGTAAGTTGTTGCCTCGCAAGGAGTTAGGCGAACCGGTGTGGTAAGCCTGTTCGGGAATGGGATGGCGTGTTTTTGGCATTTTCGGTTTTGGGGGAAACGAGTGGGCGCGGGGCGGTTTGTCATGGGCGAATCCGTTGGTCCTCCGGCCTCCCGATGCAGGCGCACCGGTTGCGCGGTCGGGGGCTACCGTGCATGAATAGAACTGGCGCGGTGATCGCCGGGGCCAGCGGATGGAGCGGGCGCGCGGTAGCTGATGACGGGACGGTTGAAGAAGGGGAGAGGCACCTCAAGGAACGCGGTTGTGGGTGGAGTAGTGCGTGCAACACGGCGCTGGCGTCCCCCACCGCTAAAGGGGCTGTCGATTTAATGCGGCAGAGCGCTCCGCAAACGGCTGTCGAGAATGAAAACCTAGTTTTGACCATCGATTATGCTGTTTCCGGCGCCCGATATCGATTAAATCGACAGCCCCTAAAGCGCCGGGCCACCCGCCGGGGAAGTGGATTGATCGCGCTGGCCAACGCCGCGCTTTGGACAAGCTGATCCTCGACCTGGACAGTTCGGTGAGCCAGACTTACGGCCGGCGGGAACGACAAAGCTCACGCGCGCCGAGCGAAGCGAGGGAACCAAGAAGCGCCCACGCTCTTGAGCGTCGGGTGGAGCGCCTTGTTATGTTGGAACTAAGTGGGAATTCCCTTGCGCGCAGGACACTTGAGCCACGTGCCGATTCGCTCCACGAACGCCCACACGTCGCCTGTCTCTGGTGTAACGTAGCCCGAATCATCCGGGTTTTCGCCCATTTTTTCGAAGATGTCGATCAGCCACCTGGGGCCATGGCCCGTTGCCTGGAGATGCCTCAGCCACGATTCCAACTCTCCAGAATCCACTACGAAGAGTCCGTACTCAGCAAGCTGGTTGAAGAGGTTGTGAGCGGCTTCTCGGTCAGCGTCGGATAGAATCGCGACGCCACCGTCACACTTCATGTTCTTTCCGGTCTCCTCGCACTTTTGCCGGATGGCGGAACGTATCTGACCGAAGCCGCTATGACTCGCCTGCGGGATGAAGCCACCCTCAAGGAAGGCGGTCCAGTCTCTACCCCTATCCTTGAGGATGTCTACATCTACGATTCCCGCAGCAGGAATACCCAGCTCACGAAGTGGGCGGACGATTTGATGGATTGTCTGTTTGTTTTGCGCATTCAGAAACAAACAATGGGGCACGCCGCGATCCGGATTTGATCGGAGCAACCGTTCGTTGATCTCCTGATAGAACGCGCGATCCGAACCAGACTCGGTGACAATAACTGATTCGTAGAATAGGCCATCAAGTACCCCCGTGGACCGCAACAACGGATTGCGCATCAGACGGAGTAGCTTATCCTTTGGCAGTATCCTCGCAGTGGGCATACCGTGTTGATACGTAAGACGAATAATATCTGTAGGCGCACCAGATTGAATAGACCCCATTACGAAGTGTGCACTATGAGTTGATACAAATAGGCGCTTGTCGGACGAATACGCTGATACCGCCATCTCCTGCCCCAATTTGCATGACAACGCAGGGTGAAGAAAGGCTTCAGGGTCATCTATCAATATAATACTGGGATCGCCAGCAATAATCTGCGTAATGATTCCCGTAAAGGCCTTAACACCGTCGCTTGCGTCCGCGATGCTCAACGCGCACCCGTGAAAACGGACAGCCTCCTCGTGAATGCCACGTTCTTGACGGTGGTCCTTAGGCGCGGTGGGCGAGAAGCGGATTCTCAGCTTACCGAGTTCGGTTGGGTCCACGACAAAGTACTCGCCAAACGCATCATATGCGATACGGCGCACCTCGTCCCGTTTAGCATCATCCCGAAACAAGATGTCGAGAAAGTTCTGCGCTGGCTCCTGTAGGTCAGTTGCATTTTGCTCGTTCACCAACGTGATTCGACTCTTTCCATCGAGCATCAGCGTATGGAGAGCAAGATACCATTCGCAGAATTGTTGAGAGTGTGTGTTGGGATTCGCGAGCGCCTCAACAAACTGTTTTTCAGGGACTTGTTTTCGGCGAAAGTGCCTCCCAATGATTATGCGCCCGGGACCGATGGCCTCGTTCTTGTGGGGTTGCAACGTCAGGCTGTTCTTAATGTCCGGGATCCGCTTTGCAGGGAAAGCGACAAAGTCGACTGCGTCCAGAATCACGTCCGTCGGATGCTCAAGCCCGGTCGTGCAGAAGCGATTAATCTCTTGCAGGACTTTGCTTTTCCCGGAATTGTTTGGGCCGACAAATACGGTAACTGGTGCCACATCCAACTGCACTGGTGCGTGGCCTCGTGCTGAACCGAACTTGAGTTTCATTGTCCGAATCACAGGTCATGGGACCTTTCAACATAACAACAATTCGATTGATCCGCATAAGATGCGGAAGTTTGGTTTTGTGTGCGTATAACACGCCTGTGGATCGTCTGCAAGAGGCGTGGGGTGGGCGCTGTCCAGCAGGGTCCGTGGGAGAATCGGCGGGGGCTGTCGTGCCGTCCCGTAGGGACGAGGTGAGGTTAGCCCAGTGCCGGCGCGCCGGGGCTGGGGTCCGTGCGAAGGAGAGAGGATCGAGTCCCGTAGGGACGATTGAGAGCTCAGTCGTCCCTACGGGACTGGGAAGCGCGATGCGAACCGAACTTTCGTGCGCCCCTCCGGGGCGTGTTCAGTGAGTTGGTGGGCGGTGCCCAGCGTACGCGGGTCCAGGGAGACGGGTTGCGAGACCGAGCGATTGTCATCGTCTCCCCCATGTCCAAAGGACATGGGCCACCCCGGCCGGAGGACGCATTCCAGGGGCTCACGCCCCTGGGTACTATCGTGCTCCCCTCCGGGGCGTGTTCAGTGAGATCCGGCAAGAGAAATGCCCGGCGATTCTGCCACGGACCCTGCCCGGAATTTTGCCCAGGTCAGTTGGTGGGCAATGCCCACCCTACGCGAGTGCTCGATACCCCGCCCTTCGTCCGCCGTTGGCGGACTCAGGACGGGCGTCGGGCGGGCCTTTGGCGGACTGAGGGCGGGCGTCGGGCGGGCCGTTGGCGGACTCAGGACGGGCGTCGGGCGGTCAGAGGATCCGCGCATCTGTATGGGCCAGCCCGTTTCAACGGGGTTTACCCGAAGTCCACAAGCCCGTTGAAACGGGCTGGCGAGCATGGAGAGGGAGGCGGACGGCTGCGGCGGACTTACCCACGGCTACCGGCGTACGCCCGATCAGGCTGGGTGCACACGCCGTAGCGTGGTAGGTCGGGCGCCGGCTGCGAATGTCGGGCAAAGCCCGACCTACATGGCTCCCCAACGGCGTGAAAACATGCCCGCGCCCGCCGTTGGCGGGCTTGGGCATGGCACCCACGAGGGGCAGCGTTTGCGTGAACCGCAGGCACGACTGTAGAATACAGCCGGCCGGTGGGGCGGGCCGGCGTTGGGATCGGCTGTCGGAAGGGCGGCGTTGGGATCGCCTGCCGGAAGGGCGGCGTTGGGGTGGCAAAGAGGATCTTTGCCCTACGGAGCGGGTGGGCACTGGAGCTTGTGGGATGTCCAAACTTGGTTGGTGTCACGTCGGGGCGGTGCTTCTGGTGGCCGGGGCTGCGGTCCTGCCGCAATCTGCCAAAGCCGGGCCGCCCCGGGCTCGGACACTCAAGTACGACGCCTCCCGAAAGGAGTGGGTCGAGGTTCCCCCGCCTCCGCCGGGGACGCCGGAAGGCGACCTTCACGCGATCAGGCTGCAAATCAAAGACGGGCGATACCGCAAGGCTCTGTCGGCGATCAAGCGTTTCGTCAAGCGTCACGGGGAGCAGAGCCCGGCCTATCCCGGCTCGTTGATCGTACGGGCTGAGGCCCTCATCGGTCTGCGATCGTACTACAAGGCCCACGAGGTATTGCAGGAGCTGCTCAACCAGTTTTCCAAACCGGAGTATGCCTCCGAGGCCCTGCGGCTCGAGTTCGTAATCGCGGAGGCTTACCTGGGTGGAGCCAAACGGAAGCTCGCGGGTGTTCCGCTGCTTTCCGGTGTCGACCTCGCCTACACCATCCTGGACGACATCTCGACGGGCCGGCCCAACGACCCCCTGGCGGAGGCGGCGGTCAAGACAAAAGCCGATCATCTCTTCGCCCACGGCGAACATACCATCGCCCAGCTCGAGTATACCCGTCTGCTTCGAGACTACCGGGCCAGCCGGTATCATCAGTTCGCCATGAAGCGTGCCGCGGAGGCGTCCCTGGCGAGTTTTGCGGGCATCCCTTACGATCAGACTCCGTTGATCGAAGCCGAGGAGCGTTTTGAGGAGTACCGGCAGATGTACCGCTCGTCGGCAGATCGCGAGGGGGTCGGGCTCATAGTCGACACCATCCGCGAGAGGCGGGCGGAGAAGGAGCTTCAAGTAGGCGCCTACTACGAGCGGACCGAACATCTCAGTTCCGCCGTTTTCTACTATAAGCTGGTGGCTAAAGAATGGCCGGAGACAACCGCCGCCGCAAAGGCTGCCGCCCGGCTGGACCTGCTGGGGGTGTCCCCGCCGCAATCTGCCGTAACAGGAGACTGAGTGGAAGCATGAACTCCGGAATCACTAATCCGCAATCCGCACTGCCAACCGGCACCAGCAAGCCGGCCTGCCAGTGCCGGAGCAATCCGCAATCCGTCCGGGTATGCCTGGCCGTATCGGCCTTCGCGTTGTTAGTGGGCTTCGTGGGCGGCTGCGGCTACTCGACAAAGCGTCCCTTTCCGACCGATATCAGGACGATTCACGTGGAAATGCTCCACTCCAAGGAGTTTCGACGCGAGTTGGAGTTTCGCTTGACCGAATCGATCATCAAGCGGGTGGAGCTGGATACGCCCTATCGACTCGCCCCGCGGCGCTTGGCGGATTTGCTCCTGACCGGCGAGCTGCTTAAGGTCGAGAACCGGACCTTCGGAGACGACTTCGATCTGGACCTGCCGCGGGAGATCGGGTCCACCGTGGTGGTGCGTTTCCGGATCAAGGACAGGCGGACGGGCAGGATGTTGGTGGACAGGCCTCGGTTTGTCTATCAGACGAGCTACATCCCGCCGGTCGGGGAGACCTTCAACGACGGCATGACCCGGGCCCTCGACGGTGTGGCTGAGCGGATCGTGGAGACCATGGAAACTTCCTGGTAGCAACCCTATCATTATGATGGAGTAATAGACGAGTCCGGGTGATTCGCAGGACCAGCTTCAATGGCGGAAGGCAACGACTCAAAACCCGATCAGCAACCCCCCGATCCGAAACGTCCGGGCGGGCCGGTACCGAAGATGCCCCGCAGCGCGATCAGTTGGCTGGCTCTTTTGGGACTGGCCATGCTCCTGGTGTTCCTGCTGCAGAATTCGATGCCCCAGTCGGACACGATTTCGATCAGCAAGTTCCGCATGCTGGTGAAGAACCAGGAGATAGAAGGCAAGCTGCGCATCAAGGAAGACGGGGTCATCGAAGGGCAGATGAAGCGAACGCAGGGCACGCCTATTGACGCCAATCTGCACTTCAAGGTGGTCTACAATCGCGATGCGTTCCAGGGGAACTACGCGGACAAGTTGGCCGAAGAGCTGCCCGACGTCGAGGTCATCTGCGAGAAGAGGAGTGAGTTCCTGGTGCTGCTGGTCACCATGCTGCCGTGGATTCTGATTTTCGCGTTCATCTGGTTCGTGATTTTTCGCCAGTTGCGCGGGGCGGGCGGTCCGGGCGGGATGCTCGGGAACTTCGGGCGATCACGCCACCGGGTCACCCAGAAAGAACACTCCAACACCACCTTCGCGGACGTAGCCGGGATCGAAGAGGCCAAGGAAGAGGTCGAGGAGATCATCGAGTTTCTCAAGGCCCCCAAGAAGTTTCAGCGCTTAGGCGGGCGGATTCCCAAGGGAATCCTGCTGGTGGGTGCTCCCGGCTGCGGCAAGACTCTGCTTGCCCGGGCGATCGCCGGCGAGGCTGACGTTCCGTTCTTTTCGATAAGCGGGTCGGACTTTGTGGAGATGTTCGTCGGGGTGGGGGCGTCGCGGGTGCGCGACCTGTTCAAACAGGCCAAGGAGAACTCGCCCTGCATCATCTTTCTGGACGAGATCGACGCGGTCGGTCGCCGTCGCGGAGCAAACTTCGGCGGGGGCGGACACGACGAACGCGAGCAGACCCTCAACGCGATCCTGGTCGAGATGGACGGCTTCGATACCAACACTCAGGTGATCCTGATCGCCGCTACCAACCGGGCCGACGTGCTCGATCCCGCCCTGGTTCGCCCGGGGCGATTCGACCGTCAGGTCTTCGTCTCCCTGCCCGACCTGCAAGGCCGCTACGAGATCCTCAAGGTGCACATGCGCAAGGTCAAGCTCGGACCCACCGTGGACGTCCGCCGATGCGCCCGCGGCACGCCCATGTTCAGTGGGGCGGAACTGGCAGCGGTGGTCAACGAGGCCGCCCTCATCGCCACCATGCAAAACAAGGATTTCGTCGAGCAGGAGGATCTCGAAGAAGCCCGCGACAAGGTCAGATGGGGTCGGGCAAAAAAAAGCGCCTCCGTCGACGAGCAAGACCGCAAGCTGACCGCTTATCATGAGGCCGGTCATGCCCTCGTCCAGGCCCTGGAAAAAAACGCCGACCCGCTGCACAAGGTCAGCATCATCCCCCGGGGCCCCATGGGCGGGGCGACCTTCTCCCTTCCGGAGCGCGACCGGATGGTCTTCACCAAGGGGTACCTTACGGCTACCCTGAGAGTCATGTTCGGCGGGCGGATCGCCGAGGACGTCTTTTTCAACGAGGTCAGCAGCGGGGCCGCCTCGGACATCAAGCAGGCGACGGAGGTCGCCCGAAAGATGGTCCGCGAGTGGGGGATGGCCGAAACCGCCGGCATGGTCTATTACGGAGACGATGAGGCCAGCGGGACCTTCTTGGATCTGGGTCAGCGCGATTACTCGGACAAGACGGCTGAGACCATTGACGCCGAGGTCAAGAAGCTGCTTGATAGTGCTCACGAGGGGGCCCGTTGCGTCGTCTTGGATAACCGCAGCAAGGTCGAAACAATCGCCGAGGGCCTGCTGAAATTCGAGACCCTCTCGGGTGAGGAGGTCAACGCCTTGATTCGCGGCGAGTCGCTGGACCGGTCCACCGTAGCCGACCTTCTCGACATGGCAGAAGCCGAACCCGGCGTCGGGCTAGCCCGCCCCGTGCAGGCCGACCCCGAACCCCTTGGTAAAAAAACCGACCTCGGCGGCGACGCCCTGCCCCAACCAGGTTAGGGTCAATACTCCACCGCCCGGCGCAAGAAACCACCCTGGCACTTGTTCTCTGGAATCTAAACCAGCCTGCGCGCGGGTGCCCCATCCTTCGCCGTCGGCGAAGGGTGAGGAATGGATATGGCAGTCGGCAGACCACCTGGTCTATCCGTCCCCCACCCTTGCTGCGCAAGAATGGGGCACCCACGCATTTCGAGTTTCGTAACTGTTTGGCGCTCAAACCGCTAAACAGTTACCAAATAGTCTTAGGAATTATGAACCACAGGGCTAGAGTCTGGTCTGCACGGCTCCGGCGGCGGTGCGGAGATCAAGGGCGCGGTGGGTTTGTTCCCAGGTGAAGGCGTCGCCGTCGCGCCCGAAGTGTCCGTGGCGGGCGGTCTCGAGGTAGATCGGCCGGCGGAGGTCTAGGTAGTCGATGATCTTGGCCGGTTTGAGCGGGAAGACTTCCTGTACGATTCTCGCCAGATGCTCGCACGAGATATCACTCGTGCCCAACGTGTCGACAAGGATGCTGACCGGATCGGCTACCCCGATCGCGTAGGCGAGCTGCACCTCGCACTGCCTCGCAAGACCGGCGGCGACAAAGTTCTTGGCAATGTGCCGGGCCATGTAGGCCGCACAGCGGTCGACCTTTGTGGGGTCCTTGCCGGAAAACGCCCCTCCCCCGTGGCGGCCCCGACCGCCGTAAGTGTCCACGATGATCTTTCGACCGGTAAGTCCGGTGTCACCGTACGGGCCCCCGGTGACGAACCGCCCGGTGGGGTTGATGTGAACTTTCAGCCCGTCGGAGGCGAACCGCGGACACTGTTGCTCGATGACCGGTTGGATTACCTGGCGGCGAATGAACATTCGGGCGTCATCGCTCATCTGGCCGGTTTTTGCGTCTATCATGTCCTCGGTGTGTTGGGTGGAGACCACCACGGTATGCAGGCCGCTGGGCGCGCCGTTCTCATAAGCGACGGTCACCTGTGATTTTGCGTCAGGCAAAAGCCACGGGATCTGACCCGACTGGCGAAGGTCCGCCAGCCGCTCGACCAGTCGGTGGGCGACGTGGATGGGCAAGGGCATCAGTGACTCTGTCTCGTCACAGGCGAAGCCGAACATCAGGCCCTGATCGCCGGCGCCCTGCTCGGTGTGGAGCCCCTCACCCGCGGTGACCCCCTGACTGATGTCCGCCGATTGGGGGTGCAGCGTCCGCAGCACCGCACAACTGCGGTAGTCGAAGCCGATCTTGGGGTCATCGTATCCGATCTTGCGGATCGTCTCGCGGACGGTGTCTTCCGCCTGCCCCAAAGCGTTGGCTGCCGCCTGATTGTGGACCGTCACCTCCCCGGCGACCACCACCAAGCCGGTGGTTACCAGCGTTTCGATCGCCGTCCGGGCCTCTGGATCGTGCTCGATGAGGCTGTCCAGCAGGGCGTCGGAGATCTGATCCGCCACCTTGTCCGGATGGCCCATGGAGACCGATTCGGATGTGAAAAGAGCCGCTGCCTCCGCCCCGGAGTATGCCACAACAAGTCTCCCTTTTACGTCGTTGATCCAGTTCCCCGGTCGAGCACACGTATCTTAGGGGTTTCGGCCCACTCTGGCAATCTGCGAGAATGACGTTGTCGGCCGCTGGGTGCATCCCAAAAAAGGTGGCAATTCGCCGATATCGGGTGGCATGGCCGCTCTTCAAGGCGGCCATGTCGGTTGCCACAGGATCCCATGCCCGCCTCCGAGGCGGGCATGCCACCCGACGCCGCCCGGCCATGACTTGGCAACAATGTGGGAGGCGTGAAGCGTATCTTGGTTGACTACAACCCATTACGCTCACGACCCCCCTTCACGAGTCCCGCTTCACGACTCTCGCTGTGACTCTCCATCTTTTCCCACTCCTGCTCTCTCTCTCTCTCTCTCTCTCTCTCTCTCTCTCTGCGGTCTCTGCGCCCTCTGCGGTAAATCACCCGGGCTAATGTCGGGCGGACCCCGACCTACTGGAACTGGCCAACGTCCGGCGATTTGTTTACAAGTTCCGCTATGTCGGAAACGCACGAGCGAGGTAGGGTCTTCCCTGCGGACGAGCGGATCACGGTGTGGAACCGGTTCTTTTCAAGCGGTTGGAAACCGGTTCCACATCCGCCCCCGGGGTCCGGTGCGTCTGCCGGGTTTCTCGGCCTGGGGGGCGTTGCGGCATTCGCTTTAGCCCTTGTGGCGGTGCAGCCCGCCCAGTTCGACGTCGTCACCTACGTCACGAAAGAGACACAGGGCGCGTTGTATCTGCCTGCCTTCCTGTTTTCGGCGGTGCTGTTCGCGGCGATTGTGGGGCTTGCCGTATGGGCGGCCCACTCGGCGGTGGGTCAACGACGGGCCTGGATGGGGTGGATTCTTGCCCCGCTGATTTTGAGCGCCCCGGTCGCCTGCTACGCCTTCGTGGAGGCTGTTCCACCCTTTGCCCTGAGCTTTCTCATGGTTCTCTCAGCCGGGGGGGCGGCGTATCGCGCGGCTACCCGGTTGGGTCCGCCCCGGACGTGGCGATGGGCCCGCCCGGTCGCCCTGGGCTCGGTGGTGCTTTTCATTATTGCGTTGACCATCGTGCACACTCGCGTGCAGATCAACTTCTTCGAGCATTTCATGCTGGGGCACGCCGACTTCGGGCACTTCACCGAGGAGCTCAAGAACTGCCTGGTGGGCCGGGGTCTTCGCTGTGACAGCTTCGACAGCGTTCGGCTGGGATGGCACTTTGTTCCGCTGATGTACGCGCTCGCGCCCGGTTACGCCCTCTGGCCTTCACCGGTGTATCTGATGGTTTGCGGCGCTTTGCTCGTGCACCTGCCGGCGCTTGCGGCGTACCACCTGGCCCGGCGGCTCTCGGGCGACTCTGCCATCGCGTGGATGTTCGCGGTTGCGTGGCTGCTGCTGCCTTCGCAGAGCCGGATGGTCTACTCCAACACCTACGGTTTCCAGTGGATATACTTCGCCATGCCGCTGCTGGCGATCATGATAACAGCCGGTGTGCTGGGTCACCGGCGAACCTGCCTGGTGATGATCGTCCTTATCCTTTTGTGCAAGGAGACCGCGGCGGCGGCGACCTTCGGTTGGGGGCTCTATCTTGTTGTATTCACTCCCCGCCGCAAGACCGGAGTCCTGGTAGCGATCGGCTCGATCGTATACCTCATCCTCTGCGTTAAGGTGTTGATTCCGCACTATGCCGCCGGGGTCCAGTACGCCCGGTTCGATCTCTTTGGCAAGCTGGGGGGCACCTTGGGGGAGCTTGCGATCTCACCGCTCGCCGAGCCCTACGAGTTCTTCTCGCGGTTTTGCCGCCGGGAAGTGCTGTTCCTTCTCCCGACCCTCCTGGTGCCCATGGCCTTGCTCCCGCTGCGCGGCTGGCGGATTGCCATCGCGGCCCTGCCCACGCTTCTGCTCGTCCTGCTCATAAGGCACGACCAGCAATTGAGCATCAAGTTCTGGCATCAGGCGACGTTTCTTCCGTTTCTGTTCTTTGCCGGGATAGCATCAATGCGCAGACCGGACGAGACTTGCGAGGAGTCCACGCGTGCTGACCGAGACGCGACCGTAAGGGAGCGTACGGTAGCCCGGTGCTCGGGGGAATCCGCCCGGGCTAAAGCCCGCGGCGCGGGAGAGCGTCCGGCGGTTCCGTCGGGAAAGGCGGTGAACACCGGGCTGGCAGCGGCAGCGCTGGTCTGCGCCGCCTGGGGGCACTACCTGTACGGCTTTTCGCCGATTGCCAAACCGTACGAACCTATCGCCGGCGCAGCCTTTCTCCACGCCCCGGACCCGCGAATGCAGACGGTTCACCAATTGCGCCTTGAAATCGACAAGGATAGCACGATCCTGGCCAGTGAGCGCCTGGCGGCTCACTTCACCGACTACAAACGGATCTACACCGGCGGACGGATTCGCGAGGCGGATTACGTCATCATCGACCGGCGCGACCGCTGGGACACATCCAGCCTGGTCGGGCGGGTGGCACATTTCGCAAACGATCCGAATTACCGTTTGTACGGCGAATACGGCAGCATCATCGTGTTTGTCCGTTCGGAAACCGCACCCGCCGTGCCGCTCGACGAGTGACCGCAGCGTTACCCCACGTGGTTGACGTGATCAGGCAAGCTCTCGAATCAGCATGAACGCCTCGCCGTGGAGGAAGCCGACGGCGTGGCCTCGGGTGATGCTCAAGGCCCGGATGGCCTCGAGGGAACGCTGGTGCGGAGCGGGCTGCACCTGGGAGGCGTACATCGCGCACGCCCTCAGCTTCTTCTCGATGTGTTCGGTGATGTCGACAAAGACGTTCGGGGTAAACGCGGGGGTGATCGGCGGGGCGTACCAGTCGGATTCCGAGACCGTTTCGTACGCGAGGATGCGCGTGGGGCAGCCGTCACCCACTGGTCGGCAGCAGACCATGCCGGCCTGGAAGATGAGCTGGTGGTCGCGGTGGACGTCGCCGGCATGCGGCAAGTAGACCGTGTCGGCCTTTGCGGTCTTGAAAACCCCGGCCAGGGCTTCGTTGATGTCGCCGCCGGGAACGGTGTCCAGACGGGCGGCGGGCAGATCGAGAAAGTGCCCCGCGGTCACCCCCAGAAAAGCGTGGACCTTCCTGGCCTCAGCCTGGACCGTCTCAACCTGCTTCTTCCCGAAGCGTGATTCTTCGCCTTTCGTGCAGATCACCACGTGGACCGCATCACCAGTGGCCAGGTGGCGCAGGATCGTCCCCCCGATACCGAGGACTTCGTCATCAGGATGTGGTGCCACCACCAGAACGGTGCTCATGCTGAGGTTCTCGAATCCAACATACCTTTACGTGCTGCAACCCTGTGTCACAACCATTGCGGATTGTCGATTGTTACCGCCTCTAATCCGCAATCGACAATCGACAATTCCTCAGCCCCCGTCACCCAGTTTTATACCAGCTTCGAGGGTGCCTCCGCTGCCGGCTATCCTCTCGTCTTCGACAACAGTTTCGGTCAGCCACAGGCAGCCGTCGACGGTTCGAACCAGCGGTCCCAGGCCCGGTTCGACGCGCAGGACCGTCCCGGGCTTAGCGGTGGAACGGCTCGTGTCTACCTCATCGGTCCGGGCGGGACGCGCCCGCCAGATGATCACCCGTGCACGCTCCCTTGCGGTCGCGTCTCGGTTGGTGAACGCCCCGCGGTAAGGCCTGCCGGCGGCCCGCACCAGCCGGTAAATCTGATCGGTGGGCTTCGACCAGTCAATAAGTCCGTCCGCGGGCGTGCGTTTGGCGTAGTACGTTGCCCGGGCGTGGTCTTGGGGCGATCTGGGTAGATTCCCGTCTTTGATTCGCGGGGCGAGGTCCCCAATGACCTCGTGGAGTACCTCGTTGGTTCGGGCGATCAGGTCTTCGGAGTAGTCGTCGGGCAAGACCGCAACCTCGCGTTGGGCGATGATGTCTCCGGCGTCCGGCTTATCGGTAAGGAAAAAGAGGCTGGCGGCAGCCGGCTTCCCCAGCAAGATCGTCCAGGCCACCGGAGCCCTCCCCCGGCCCCGGGGGAGCATCGTCGGGTGAAATCCGACTCCGCCGTGGCGAGCGATTCTGATCAGCCTATCCGGCACCAGTTGTGACAGGCCTATGACCCAGAGCAGGTCCGGTTGATGCAGGCGAAGGAACGGCTCAACGTGCGGATCGGTAATCCCAACGAATGACGTGTATTCGACGCAGGCGCGGTCGGCGAGCTCGCCCAGCGAGCGGTAGTCGCAGACGTTTTCAGCCTGCGACTCGTCCAGCCCGAGAACCGCGGTGATTGCAACCTTGGCGCCAATCAGGGCGGTAAGCGCAGTGTAACTCGAGCTGACGCTGCCGATCAATGCGACGTTCATCTCACGATTCCCGGCATTCCAACCGAGCCGCGACCGTAAGGGAGCGGATTGTCCCCAACACCCGAGCCGCGACCGTAAGCGAGTGGGTTGTCGCGGATGTGGAGCCGGTTTCCAACCGGTTAGAAACCGGTTCCACACTCCGCCCAGGCCAAAGCCTGCAGCTCGGACCGTTCCGGCTCGGGGCGCTTGCCGTCGAAGAGGTAGCCCGACTGGGGTGCCAGGGCGGTGGAGGCCTCGCGGAAACGGAACTTCAGGGGCAGTCCTCGCCGCCTCCGTCGCCGCATCTCACGCCGCCGAATACGCAGATGCATGAGGGCGGACGTCCCGTTGGGATCCTCACGCAAGAGCGCGGATTCGCCGCCCTGCGCCAGAATCGCATGGATTCGATCGAGGGACTCTGCCCGATAGCCGGCGAGCAACTCGGGTGAGAGATACCAGCGCGAGCAGCGGTTCCACACGCTCATTGCCTGGTGAAACGTCGGACGGACGGTGACCGCGCTTACCCGATCGAAGAGCAGCCGGTTGAGATCATAGGTCAGGAAAGTATCTCGAATGTGGCCCGCCAAGGCCCGGTGGTGCGAGGTGTGGTCGCATTGGAGCACGCGCTCGAGCAGTCGGCGGCTCGGCTCGCTCTCGACCGCGTCGGCCCGAAGTTCCCAGAACATGTGCCCGAAGTTCACCGTGCACCTGCTGGTGACGATCTGCCGGGGTACGTACTTGCCGTGTGCCACCGTGTCCGCCGCCAGGTGAGAAAGATAACCATAGGCGAAGGCCCGCTGACGATGGTCGACGGCGCTGTCCAGGAGGCGAAACGCGGTCGACCAATGGTGACAGAACTGTTTGACGCGGCTTAAGCGCTTGGCGAAGACGACGTCGGCGGCGATGTTGCCGTAGAGGTAGGCGATCGCGTGGCGGCCCAGGACAGCCGCGACCGCCGGCGGCAGCAGATGAAGCTGATCCAGCACCGAAGCCGCCAGGCCCACATGGGTAGCCGGTCCCCAGGCGTACGCACCATCGGTCCCGCACAGCAGGCAGGCGAGCCCGACCAGAACCGTCCAAAAACTAAAACGCATCGAGGCCTCCGCGTACGCCTCTACGGCAGCCGGGCTGCCCGGCTTGAGCTTGACAGCATTTCATACGACCATAGACTTTACGGTCTTGCCTCTCTGTTTCAAGAGGCCGAAAAAAGGAGTTGGGCCGATATGGCTGACGAGCAATTCCACGTTAGGGTGTCGGAATCGAACGGCGTCAAGGTTGTCCGGTTCACCGAACGGAAGATCCTCGAAGAGCTGTCGATTTCCCAGATCGGCGAGGAGTTGTCCACCCTGGTCGATGAGGCGCCCGCGATCAAGGTCCTGCTGTGCTTCGAACATGTCGAGCACCTGTCCAGTGCGGCCCTTGGAATGTTGATCACACTGAACAAGAAAGTCTCAGAGCAGGGTGGGAAGCTCAAACTTTCGGATATCACCCCGCAAATCTACGAGGTATTCAAAATCACTCGGCTCAACAGGCTTTTTGATATCTATGGCACAGTGGAGCAGGCTTTGGCCAGCTTCTAGCATGACCGAGATTGATCCAGACAACGAGGAGACATACCAGGTCTACGTCGTCACCGGTGATTCTGGGGAAACCGCCACTCTCAAGAAGATGATCCTCTCGGAGCTGGAACGCTTCTCCTTCTCCGAAGAGGCCGCCTTCGCCGTCAGGCTCGCACTCGAAGAGGCCCTGTGCAACGCCGTCAAGCATGGGTGTTGCGATGACGCTTCAAAGCCTATAACCGTGCGCTACGCGGTCACTGCCGAGCGGGCGGTCATCATCGTTCGTGATGAGGGCGGCGGGTTTCAGCCGGAGGAGGTTCCGGACCCCACCGACCCCGACCGCCTCCCTCTTCCCTGCGGTCGCGGGATCATGCTCATGCGCGCGTATATGGACGAGGTGGAATACCGCGATAACGGGCGGGAGGTCTATTTCGTCAAACATAGGCGTTTGCCCGGATGATTCAGTGCGGAGCACGCGGAGACCGCAGAGATGGGGCAGAGAAGACAGTCAAGAGAGTTACGCCGGGAGCGAGGATTTACACGCTGTCGAAACGGGATGGGCCCTGTTTCTTGCCTTAACTTCTTTCCGGATAATTCTCTGCCCTCTTTGCGGTGTGAATAGTCCGTGCTGGCCCATCGAGGTCGATCGTGCCCGAGGACCTGCCAAAACCAATCCGGCGCACCATCCACTTTTCAGGGTTCGTGCAAGGGGTGGGGTTCAGGTTCACGACGCAAGCGATCGCCGCGCGGTTTCCCGTAACCGGATTCGTCCGCAACCTGCCCGATGGACGGGTCGAACTGGTGGCTGAAGGGACCGAGGACGACCTCGAACGGTTCCGACAGGCTGTCGCCCACGCCATGCGGTCCAACATCGCCGAGACGTCCTCTAAAGACAGCGTTGCGACCGGCGAATTCCGTTCGTTCAACATCGGCTTTTGAATCGCGCTCGGCTGAGCCACCCTGCCCGTTCATACCGGGTGATTCTCTCACAACAGAGAACGTAGAGAAAACTACAGGAGCTGTTAGCTGCTTGCCGTTAGCTATCAGCTAAAGGCTGGCAGCTAGGAGCCAAGAGCTACTTCTTAAGGACGGCGGTTACTCAAACTTGGTTCGTTGGCGAGCATTAGGAGCATTTGATTCGACCCATATCAGTTATCAATGCATGTCTCTACCGACAACTGACAACCTCTTTTCACTCTCTTATCTCTGCGCTCTCTGCGGCAAAACCTGCCTGGCACGTTGTCGGGAATCGGCAGGTCTCCGGGGGCGTGAACGGTTACATCTCCGGGTCCGGCGATGCCCCTGCACAACTGTCCGGGAATCGGCTACCATGGCTGGCCCCGTTACGCTCCGGGGACGTGGGGAGCGGACACGAGGCTTCAACCAGGAGAAGCGTGCCTTGAGAATCCTTACCGTTGTCAAGCATGTACCCGACTCGAACGCCACCATCAAGGTGACGGCCGACGGGACCGGCATCGAGCAGGCGGGCCTGAAGCTCATCATCGACCCGTTTGATGAGTTCGGAGTGGAACTGGCGGTGCAGCTTCGCGAGAAGCGAAGTGACGTTACCGAGATCGTGGCCCTTACGCTGGGACCGGACAAGGCTTCCGAGGCCCTGCGGGTTGCCCTGGCCATGGGGGCGGACTCCGGCGTGCACCTCAACGACCCGGCGTTCGAATCGCAAAACGAGTTGTTTGCCGCCTACGTGATCGCCCAAGCGGTGAAGCAGGATGAGGCGGGGTTCGACCTGATTCTGTGCGGGAAGTACAACATCGATCTGGACGCCGGTGCCATTGGCCCAGCCCTTGCGGAGTTTCTGGATCTGCCGCACGTCGGAGCCGTCACCGCCCTGGATATGGGGGAGAGCGGAAAGAGCTTCGTCGCCCGTCGACGCATCGAGGGGGCGGACGAAGTAGTCGAGTGCGATCTTCCCGCCCTGCTCACCATCGATAAGGGCCTGGTCGAACCACGCTATCCATCGCTGCCCAACCTGATGAAAGCCAAGAGAAAACCGGTCAAGCTGCTGAGCTCGGCGGACATCCCCGGCGAGGACGCCTCCAAAGCCGGCACTGACTTCGAGTCGCTCGCCCCCCCGCCTCCGCGCCCCAAGTGCCGGTTCATCGAGGGCGAGCCCCAAGAGATGGCCAAGGAGCTGGTGAGGGTCCTGCGGGAGGAGGCTAAGGTAGTTTGATCATGAACACGAACGTACTTGTCTACATCGAGCAAAGAGATAGTAAGATCCTGCCGGCTTCGTTCCAGTTGCTTTCCCTGGCGAGCGAGTTGACCCAATCATCGGGTGGGCAGGTGGAAGCGTGTCTGGTCGGCAAGGACATCGCCGGCCTGGCCGACGCGGTGGCTGCCTGTGGCGCTAGGAAGATCTACACGGTCGATGACGCGGAGCTGGCGTTGTACCGGGCCATGCCCTACACGACCGCGGTCTCCGGGGTTCTAAACGCCGCCCAGCCGAAGATCGTCCTGTTTCCCACCACGGCAATGGGCCGTGACCTGGCTGCGCGCGTCGGGGCGCGAAACCGGGCGGCCCTGGCCATCGACTGCACCGAGGTAAGACTCGACGGTGAGGACGTGATCGCCACCAAGGCGATGTACGCGGGTAAGTTCACCGGACAGTTCCGCCTGTCGAAGGATCGGCTGCAGATCGTCACGGTGCGCTCCAACGTTCACAAACCCGCCGAGCCGCAGGAGGGGGCGACTGCCGAGGTCGTCGCGGTGCCGCTGGCACTCACCGAGAATGACAAGCGGCTTGGGGCCAAGGAGGTCATCGCCACAACCTCGGGGATAAAGGACGTAACCGAAGCAGACGTTATCGTTTCGGGCGGGCGGGCCCTGAAGTCCGAGGAGAACTTCAAGATCATCTACGAGTTGGCCGGAGTGCTCGGCGGGGCGGTGGGTGCCTCGCGGGCAGCCTGCGACGCCGGCTATCAGCCGCACGGCAGACAGGTGGGTCTGACCGGAAAGGTGGTCACCCCGGTCCTGTATATCGCCTGCGGAATCGACGGGGCGATCCAACACTTAGCCGGCATGCGCGGCAGCAAGGTGATCGTCGCGGTCAACACCAAAAAAGAAGCCCCGATTTTCGAGGTAGCCACCTACGGGTGTGTCGCCGACCTGTTCGCCGTGGTGCCCGCACTGACGGAAGAGTTCATGCGGTTGAAAGGGTAAACGGCGATCCGCACCGCCGAGCCGCGAGCGCAAGCGACCGGTGGACAAACCCCGCGCTCGCGCTTGGGGCTCGGATCAGCGGCGCGGGATTGCGCACGGTCATCTAGGACAGGAGTTTTCGATCGATGAGCCCGCTCTTCATGGCCCTGTTGCTGCTTGCGGGGTGGGGACTGTTCGCCTACTCCGCCCATCGGCGGTGGAAGCTGCTTATGGTAGGGGCGCCGGAGCACCGCGGCGATCAGCCGGGCGAGCGCATTGGGGCGACGTTCAAGTACGCGATCACCCAACTGCGGATGCGCCGCTACCCTCTTGCGGGCATCGCCCACATGTTCATCTTCTTTGGGTTTGGGGTCCTGCTGCTTCGATCGCTGATCCTTTGGGGCCGTGGCTTCGATGAGTCTTTCGACTGCTGGATCTTCGGCGAAACTCAACCCCTGGGGAAGATCTACTCGCTTCTGAAGGATGTGTTCACCGTCCTGGTGATCGCCGGGGCGTCGGTCTTCGTGTACTACCGCGTGGTCAAGCGCCTTGGGCGCATGACCCTCAGCACCGAAGGACTCATCATCATCCTGATCATCATCGTGATGATGTTCGCCGACGTCCTCTACGACGGGGCGTCGATGGTGCTCGAATCGCGCCCGGCGGTGGCTGAGGCAGCCCAAGCTGCCGATGCTAAGGAACCCCAGCGTGCAACCGGGGCGCTGTCCTTCCACGCCTGGGCACCGGTGGGCAGCATCGCCCAGCACCTCGTCGGCGGTTTAGGAGCAGACGCCCTGAGGTTTCTGCAGCACTTGGGTTTCTGGGCGCACTCGGCCCTGGTGCTGATCTTCTTGAACCTGCTGCCCTACTCGAAACACTTCCACGTCATCACCGCCATCCCCAACGTATACACCAAGAGCCTCGATCCGCCCGGCAGGCTCCCCCCGCTGGAAGACATCGAGGGCAGGCTCGAGCGCGAGGAAACGCTGGGCATCAAACGGATCGACCAGTTCAGTTGGAAGTCGATCCTGGACTTCTGTACGTGCACGGAATGCGGGCGGTGCAGCGACCACTGCCCTGCCACCAACACCGGCAAGAAGCTCTCGCCCAAGCACCTTACCATCGATTTGCGCGACTTTCTGTATAAGCACGAGTCGGCTCTGGTCGCAGCCAAGGCGGGCGGCAGCGGTCGGTCAACCGAAGGCAAGACCGGCGAACCGCACGGATCAGACGGCGATCCGCAGCCATGCCACAAGGATCTTGTGGACGGGGCGATCGACCCCGAAGTGCTCTGGGCGTGTACCACCTGCCGGGCGTGCGAGCAGGAATGTCCGGTGCTTATCACCTACGTCGACAAGATCGTGGACATGCGCCGCTACCTCGCCCAGGAGCGCGGTGAGTTCCCAAACGAGTTGCAGACTGCTTTTCGCGGGCTGGAATCGGTCGGGAACCCGTACAACTCCCCGGCCGAGGAACGCATGGCCTGGACCAAGGGGCTCGACGTCAAGACGATGGCGGAGCATCCCAAGGCGGAGGTATTACTGTGGGTAGGATGTGCACCAGCCTTCGACTCGCGAGCCCGCAAGGTCACCATCGCGACCGCCAAGCTGCTCCAAAAAGCAGGGATCGACTTCGCGATTCTCGGAACCGAAGAGCAGTGCACCGGAGACCCCGCCCGGCGGGCGGGCAACGAGTACCTCTTCCAGATGATGGCCAAGGCCAACATCGAGATTCTAAACGGCTACGGCGTGGATAAAAAGAAGATCATCACCGTCTGCCCGCACTGCTTCAACACGCTGGCCAACGAATACCCGGACTTCGGCGGGCGCTACACCGTCCTCCACCACACGACGTTTCTGGCCGAGCTCGTCGCTCAGGGCAAGCTCAAGCCGACCAAGCGTCTGGACAAGACCGTCGCGTACCATGACTCCTGCTATCTAGGCCGGTACAATGAGATTTACGATGCTCCGCGCGAGATGCTAAGGAGCATCCCGGGGCTCACGATCGTCGAGCCGGAACGGACCCGCGACCGGGGGATGTGCTGCGGTGCCGGCGGGGCCCAGATGTTCAAGGAGGAAGAGCCCGGCGATACGCGCGTGGACGCTGTGCGCACCGGGCAACTGCTCGAAACGAAAGCCGACGTGATCAGCAGCGCCTGCCCGTTCTGCATGCGCATGCTCACCGACGGCCTGGCCAACGTCGACCGCGAAGACGTCGCCCAGCTCGACGTGGCGGAGATGCTGCTGGAAGCAGTAGAAACGAGGGAGTAAGATGAACGTAGCGTCACGCGTCGTGGGTGACGCGAGCGTTATCGTAGGGCGGGTTCCGCCCGCCGTGGCTTCGCTGGAGCGATAGACCATGAACCTCGATCGAATAACGGTGGATTCGAACATCATGGGTGGGCGACCCTGTGTTCGAGGGATGCGGTTTCCGGTGTCGCGCATTTTGGGAATGTTGGCGGCCGGAGAAGATGAGAAGACGATCCTGGTCAATCATCCTGACTTGGAGGTTGAAGACATCCATCAGGCGCTGGCTTATGCGGCGATGCGATGACCAGCGCGCTTGTAGGATCTCTGGACCAACATCCACACGGCATGGCGGACTATCTCCGGGATGCGCATGCACTTGCGAACCGTACGAACGGTCGGTAGAACCGCTAGACCCGGAAGCTGCAGCCTGAAGCGCAGAGCCTCTCTGAGGCTGTATGTCGTCCATCCGCCGCGTTTGCCCAATCGCGGGGCGAAGAAGCGCGACTTCTCACCCAACCGGAGCCAGGACCGCGTGAACCCCAGATCGCGGTGTAGCTCGGTGCCGGTGACTTCGCGATCCGCAATGCCATCAACGCGTCGAAGTAATTCGATCCTAAGTTCCTCAAATGCCTCAACTTCTTTGACGATTGACGCGACCCCTGGGTCCCTGACTGCCGACACGTAACCTCGTTTCATTAGTCTTCTCCTTCGAATGGTAGCGTTCGTACGAAATTGGCCAGCCGTTCCGCTTCGGCGGCCCTAAGATCAACCGGGAGCGACATCTCAACGGGGAAGTCCTTTCGCAAGTAAAACCGATGCACGACGGAACCTTTGACCTCCTCTCTCGCAACCTGGAATGAGCCCGATTCCGCCGGGCTCGCCTGTAGCGATTGTGGTTGCCGGCTTTCTGCGCATTGGTCAAGCTCCCCAAGGACATCCTGCATCTGGACGCTCCATTCAAAACGCGTCTCAGCCCCACGTCGCCCGATCACTAGGCGGCCGAATTCCAGGTTTTCAAGCTCTCGAAGTGCTAATTGCGCAGCCTTACGGTGGGCGGATGAAGGGCGACCGTCGTCGGGAAACTTGTCTACAATAGTTCGCAAGGGGATAACCGACCGATTACGCTCATACCTGGACAATACGGCGATAAGTGAACGAAAACCCTCGCTATCCTGATAAATACGCATCAAGTCGCCCTTTTTCTGTTTGTCCATCGTCTTACTCCCTATTCCATGGGGAATATAACCTCTAGATCCCCCTTGTCAAGCCTTCTTCGTGATTTCGGCCAGTTTTTACGCTGCGGTGTTCTTTAGGGCGCCTAGAAAGTTAAAGCTGTGCTGGTATTCTGGTGCCGCGCTTGGCAGCCCGGGCCGAGGTATGACTCGTAACCTTATCTAAATGCTCGGCTTACGGCAAAACGCAATACTCAGGCAGCACCGCTCACCACTGAGCCGTGTTTGCGGTAAGATTGCCTTTTTGGTGTATGTAGTGCGCCGGGCCGCACTCCGGCGTTCATTCTGTCGGGTCTGCGCCCCGACCTACGATTTGAGGTGGAGCATGACAATTGCACGCAGAATGGCCCAATGGGCAACTGAGTTGAAATACGACGATCTGCCGGACAAGACCGTTCATGAGGTCAAGCGGCGGATTGTGGATTCGATCGCGACTTGTCTGGGGGCTTACCATGCGCACCCCGCCAAGATCGCCCGGGCGAAGGCCATGGCGGTGAGCGATCCGCCGCCGGCAGCTACCGTGTGGGGGACGCGACACTATACCCCGCCGGACCTGGCGGCGTTTGCCAATGGGACCATGGTGCGCTATCTGGACTATAACGATACCTACCTGAGCCTCGAGCCGGCTCACCCTTCGGACAACATTCCCGCAGCCGTGGCGGTTACGCAAACCGCCGGTAGGTCGGGGAAAGACCTGATCCTGGCGACAGTGATCGGCTACGAGATTCAGTGCCGCCTGTGTGACGCCGCCAGCCTGCGCGCCGGCGGATGGGATCACGTCACCTACGGGGCTTTGTCCACCGCCCTGCTGGCGGGCAAGCTGTGGGGTTGCAGCGTGGATGAGCTCGAGCACGCCCTGGGCCTGGCTGGGGTGTGCAACATCACCACCCGCCAGACGCGCACCGGGCAGATTTCCGACTGGAAGGCATGCGCCTTCGCCAACGCGGGGCGAAACGGCATCTTCGCAGCCGATCTCGCCCGCCGGGGCTTGACCGGGCCGCACGAGATCTTCGAGGGGCCCAAGGGGCTCATGCACCAGCTCAACATCGGCGGCGCAAGAGAGGTCGTGCTCGCAAGCCACGGCGATTTCATGATCGACAAGACCTACATCAAGTATTGGCCGGCGGAGTACCACTGCCAGTCCGCCATCGACGCCTGCCTGCAGCTTCGACCGCAGATAACGGGTAAGGAGATTAGGTCAATCCAGATAAACAGCTTCGAGGCAGCGGTCAGCATCATCGGCTCCGAACCGGAGAAGCTCCGCCCCACCTCCCGCGAGACCGCCGATCATTCGATGTTCTATTGCTGCGCAGCCGCCCTGCTGGATGGGGACGTCACCCTGGCGACGTTCAACGAGGATAGGCTCACCGACCCGAAGATTCTCGACCTGATCGACAAGACCACAATCGTCGAGGACCCCAAGCTCAACCCGGACTACCCCAAGGGCATCCCCAACGACGTCACCATCACCTGCGCCGACGGCACCAAGGTGAGCAAACGGGTGGACTTTCCCCGAGGTCACGCGGAAAACCCCATGACCGACGACGAAGTGGTCGACAAGTTCCGGCGCATGGCTGATGGGGTCATAACCGAAGACTCCACCGCCGGGGTCATCGACCAGGTGTGGAAACTGGATAAGGTGAGCGACCTGACATCGCTGTTTGCCTTCGAGGTGATCCGCACGTGATCCAGGGTCGATTCACCTGTGGTGAGGCACCAGGTGCCGCCCCCCATGATGCGCGCTGAGCGTGGTCGCTGACCTGCCTGCAGTTTTATCTAACCGCTCCTTTCCCTGATTGATCCCGTTAGTGGCCCTTTCACTCAGCTCCGGGGCAGGTTGGGCCTGCAACGGGTGGCATGTCCCTCCTCCAGGCGGACATGCTTGCTCGGAAGCGAGCACGTCACCCCGTCACCCCGCCGCCCGGTTGCATGGCCGTTGCCGCGTGACTTGCGAAGGTCGTGGTGAGGTGCTACGTTGCCCGGCCGTTCACGAAGTTTCCGACGGCGGCACAAGCTTCGACCCGGCGGTTGCGAGCCGAACCAATGACAAGAGCCTTCATCCTAGCTCAGCGCCTCCGCATAGGCGTTCGCGACGCGATCTCCAAGATCGGGCTCAAGGAGGAGTATTTCCTGATCCTGGTGTCGATCCTGATCGGGGCGACGACGGGTGTGTTCGCCCACGGGTTCTACTGGCTCATCGAGTGGGCGGGGGAGCTGGCCTACGGCCACGGCGAGCACGCGGGGCTTTATGGCGGCAGGGTGTGGATGCTCGTGGTGTTGCCGGCGGTCGGAGCCCTCCTGGTCGGCTTCATCACCCACTTCTTCGCCAGCGAAGCCAAAGGCCACGGCGTGCCGGAGGTGATGGATGCGATGTATCGCAAGGGAGGGCATATCCGGCCTCGGGTGGCCACCGCCAAGGCGATCTCCAGCGCCTTGACTATCGGCTCGGGCGGCTCGGCGGGAACCGAGGGCCCAATTATCCAGATCGGTGCCGCCATCGGCAGTGTTGCCGGGCAGCTCCTGCGGTTTCAGCGGCGGGAGATGGGCATTCTGGTGGCCTGCGGAGTTTCGGCGGGGATAGCGGCGATCTTCAACGCACCAATTGCCGGGGTGCTCTTCGCCCTCGAGATTTTTCTGAAGGACTTTTCCTTCCGCACCTTCTCGCCGGTGGTGTTCAGCAGCGTCATAAGCTGTTCGGTCATGCACGCCATCAGCAGGGAGGACTTTGCGATCTTCGATGTGTCAGCCCTGAGGACGGGCACCGGCGCGGGGCCGGGGACGGGCGCGGCGGAGCTCTACCTGTTTGCCGGCAAGGAACTGCCCTTTTATCTCGTTCTTGGCGTCCTGTGCGCGGTGGCAGCGGTCGCGTTCATTCGGGCGCTCTATGCCTGCGAAGACCTGGCTGACCGGATTCGTATCCCCGAGTACTTCAAGCCGGCGCTGGGGGCGATCGGCCTCGGGATCGCCGGCGCCGCTTACGTAATGGTACGTCGATCCCCGGTAGTGCCGGAGTTTTTCGGCAACGGCTACCCGGCCATAAAGGACGCCCTCAACCCGGAGCTGCTGAGGGAAACCGGGAGATCGCTCCTGTTACTTCTTTGCGGGCTGAAACTGGTGGCGACATGTTTGACATTGGGAAGCGGAGGCTCAGGAGGCATCTTCGCCCCGTCGCTGCTGATGGGAGCAACGCTGGGCGGGGCGTTTGGCCTGACGTTGTCCAACATGGGTCTGATAGATGACCCCTCAATCAGCGCGTATGCGCTCGTCGGCATGGCAGCTATGGTTGCGGGAACCACCCACGCCCCGCTAACCGCCATCGTGATAATCTATGAAATCACCCGGGAACCCAAGGCCATCCTACCGGTCATGTTTGCAGCCATCGTGGCGACTTTCGGAGCGCAGCTCCTTTTTCGTGACAGTATTTACACCTTGAAGCTGCGCCGCCGCGGCGTCCGAGTCGGGTCGATTACCGACTTGACTATACTCCAGCGGATCACCGTGGACGACGTGGGGCGTCAGCAGGCACCGCTGGTCCACCCCGAGGACCCGCTGCAGACCCTGATCGATATAGCCGGCGAGACCGAAGCGACAGACTTCGTAGTCGTCGACGAGCAGTCGGAGTATCAGGGCATGGTCACAGGCCAGGACGTCCGTGCGGCCCTGCTCCAGCCCGAAGCGGTTTCACTCTTGCTGATTGGCGAGCTGGTCCGATCGGGCGTTCCCACGGTCCAGACCGACGATACCCTCGACATGGTTCTCGACAAGTTCGCCCGCTGCGACGTGGAATCCCTGCCCATCGCCGGCAAGGCAGACGGCACACATATCGAAGGCCTGATCACCCGGCAAGCCGTAATGCGCAGATATCAGGAGGAGCTGGACCGACAGGATCGCTGAACTTCTGCCGGTAAACTGGCGAAGGCTCGAAGGTGTTTTCAAGTCTGTGTTTTCTATAGCTGGCTTGGGAACACGCTTCCAGTGAGACAAGGGCCGCGTGACGGGCGCTTCGCCTCCTCCAACGAGTCTGAGAAGCTATCAGCCAGCGGTCTTCAACCTTCAGCTGCGGTCAGCCAACCGCTAGCCCGGATTATTCAGTGCGCCGTGCAAAGGCGTGGATCTTCAGTGGGTGAGATTCCCACCCGGCAACTGGTCGCTCCAGCCGGTAGCAATCGGAGC